>Ga0210403_10004468_pt1 | contig 12058 bp, 8 predicted proteins | sample IncBWC19MmetaG_FD_150863 | JGI IMG/M metagenome (GOLD analysis project Ga0210403, IMG submission 150863) | Forest soil microbial communities from Barre Woods Harvard Forest LTER site, Petersham, Massachusetts, United States - Inc-BW-C-19-M | ecosystem: Environmental > Terrestrial > Soil >... | reverse complement strand
TCGAGCGGGTCCTTCTCCTTGGCTTCACGCAGAGCCTGGCAGGCCTCCCTTTGTGTTTTCCCGAGAAATGGTTTGAGTCTGTCTCGAGTTTCCTGGGAGACGCCGCGTTTCTCGAGCTCTTTAAGGTACTCATCGGGATCACCCTGGGCGCCCAGGTCGACTCCCGTGCCGATTGTTACGCCCGAGGAATTGCCTTGCGTCATCGTCGGCTTGTCCTTCTTGTCGCGAGCCGAGACCGGTCCCCACGGCAGATACGGTGACAGGTAGGACCCGCCTTCCTCTTCCGATACGAAAGCCCCATCAATGCAAGTACCGGCATCTTCAAGGCTTTTAGAAACATCGGGCGAGAGTTTACAGCCCTTCGCGGTCTTCACGCGGCCGTTTGGGCAGTCGAAGTGGCTGAGGTCCTGGGGACGTTTTCCAACGCGCTCGCTATCCACGCAATAGGACATTTTCAATTTCTTGGGAAGCGCACAACCCAAAGTGATCTGGCCATCTTCCATGGTTGTGCTTTTGCACCTCTCGCTGAGGTCGCGGAAGAGTTCATCCTTATCATCGTCCGACATATCTTCCGTGACGGAGTCGAGCCACTCCTGATCGGCCTTGCGAGCTTTCTCCTCTGCCTCTTTTTTCTTCGCAGCGGCTTCGAGCGCTTTCTTCGCCTTAGCTTCGGCCTTCTCCTTGGCCTTGCGTTGCTCCTCGGCAGTGGGCTTGTGTTTGTGCTTGATTTTGGACTTGCCGCTCATGTGAGGGGTTCCATTGTCGCGGCTTCGCTTTCGGGAATGGCAGGCAGGATGGAGGCGTGAAACAGTACAAAAGCCGCTTCGACGCAAGGCATGGCCTGGTAGAACGAGTCGAGCGCGGAATCGATTTGATTCCGAGTTATGCCCTTTTCCGTTGCAAGGAGGGCTTCATGGATCAATTCGTAGGAAGGATCCCCCGAAGACGGCAACAACTCATCGTTGAGGCGTGTGACAATTTCGTCGCCGATTTCCCATGCGGTATGAAACGAAGTTCGAGCCGGAGCGCCATAGACACGCTCGTAGAGAGCGAACCAATCAGAAATGACACGGAGGAGAAAGTCCTTGGCGGACTGGCTCTCTAGGTCATCGAATTGTTCCTGACGAATAATCACGATAAACGAGCTCTTTCCAAGGAAAGTTTATTTGGCGCAGTCCGCGGTTGAACGGCTGGAAAGTCTGCAGAAGACTCGAGTCGCAAATCGTGCCACGACGCCCGATGCGGAATCGTACCAAAAATTGGAACGGATTAAGAATCCGAACGTTAGGCAGGAGCAAGGTGGAGGTCCTTTTGGGCTGCGCCTTTGGGGCCGCAGGTGAAGTGTAACGCCAATTGAGGATCTTCGGCTTCCACTAGAAATTGTTTTACGGGACCGAAGAATTGTGTGGTTTCGTCGGGGAGGCAGGTGGGGAGAAAGAGGCGGAGGACGCGAGGGTCGTAGTAGCGGAAATAGACTTGCTGGCCGTCGGGAAGTTTGACGGTGAGGAAATGGCGGAAGTGGGTGCGGAGATCTTTGAGGGGCTTGTCGCAGGTGAGGAAGACGCCCCAACTCTTGGACCAGGCTTGGTTGACGAGAGTGTCGAGCAGTGCGGATTTGGGCGGGATGCGGATGAGGTAGGGAGCGAAGTGGGCGAGTTGAGCGCCTTGGGCGCCTTCGTAGAGAGATTGATGTTCTTCTTTGGATTCGAGAATGACTTTGAGGACGCTAGGTTCGCGGGAGGCGTCGAGAAGGGCGTAGAGGGGCTGGAAGTCCTTGCGGAGAAGATCCTGTAGACGAGGTTGGCGCGGGGGTTGCGCTGGAATCTTGGGAGCAGACGAATCGGACGCGACTGGCGGCAGATCGAGCTGCGGAGCACGAGCTGGAAAGGAAGGCAGGCCACCATACAAGGGGGAAGCGGCCGCCGCGGGTGGCGCTGCGGGCCACATGGCGGAACTTCTTGGCGCAGCGGGCGTCGTGTCGGTGAAGAGGAGATGTGGCGAAGGAGGCACGTCGGAGATGGGGGCAGGAGGAGGAACGGCGGACCTTTGTTGAGGAGGAGTTGGAGGGAGAGATTCCTGCGCAACAATGCGAAAGACGAGGACAGTATTACCTGCGCGGATTTCGTCGCCGTTGGCGAGAGTGGATTCTTTTATGCGGGCACCGTTGAGGAAAGTGCCATTGCTGCTGTTGAGATCGCGGAGGTGACAGCCCCGGGCGTCGCATTCGAAGACGCAGTGGATACCGGACATTCGCGGGTCATTGGGGAAGGTGTGTTCGGCTTTGGCGTTGCGGCCGATACGCAGGGGTTGGCCGGGAGCTAGCGGGATTTGGGAGCCGGCGTTGGGGCCGGAGCGGAGTTCGAGAAGGACTTTCATCGTCTTACCGTCTTGTTGTGTCCCGTAAGCAGTGTTCGCCCGTTAGCGAAGAGCATTCGCCGTGTTGAAATGATGCGCGCATCTTTCTCCCTGACAGGTCCGATGAACTCCGTTTCGTCCTTGCGGCACTACGCTTCGTATCTGGCTCGCAGGCCCGACGCCATGCAAAGCTCTATTCGAAACGCAGCAGGAGCCCAGCTAGCCGCTAGCGACTTGGACCGAAAGCTGTCTGCCAAATCTCCAGCAATTTCTTCGCCTGCCTTGCGGCGCCCTGGTCGGAGGCGTCTTGCGCAACAAGGTTGAGAGCCGAAATTATTTGCTGCGAGCTTGGCTCGCGGATTTCTCTTACCAAGGCGAACCGCTTGTCGCGATCGAGCTTCGAGTCCGAAGAAAACTCACGCGATAAACAACTTGAAAGAAATCCCGTCCACTGGCCTTTGGATTTTGCGTCGCGACTCGAAACCAATTGTTTAGCGATGGCAGAGGCAATACCAAGATTGACCGGCTCAACGCCCTTTGTTGCGTCGAAATAGCCGGCGCCCGCGAGCCGAAAGCCCAGATCCGGTTTGGCATTCGCAGGCACCCTTTCCGAGTTCATGGCCGCCTCGATGAGGGCAGCGCCAACTTCCCGGACAAATGCATGGCGCCCTATGATGAGATCCAATGCGTAGTATTTGAGGAGATCATCGTTGCTTTCAAGAGCGTGCGCTACCAGCTTTCGCTGCTCCACCGGGTCTTTGCTGAGAAGTTCGATGCGATAGCATTGCAGAGCCGCGTCTGCTTCAGAATCGGAGGAGGAGGAGACACTCTGCGCGGCGAGGGCCGTGTAGGTCTTTGGCGGGTCGTCTGGCTTGACGGCAATGAGCATCAAATCGCCTTCATTGAGCGGAAGCGCGTTCCATTGATTGACTCTGTTAAGAACGCGAATCTGCACGTCTTTGACGCGCTCGAAGGGGATCTCGATGATCGCTCGCTCTTTCAAGTTTTCGGAGTGAATTACCCTTGCGACGGAAAGTTTCAAGGTTCCGCGTTCCGAGGCGCTCGAATCGCCAGGAGCGAGAGTTCGCGCTTCGATTTTTGCCACGATCATGCTGGCGGAGGGATCGGAAATAGATGGAATCAGGTTGGGCGACAATGCGCTTGTTTGCGTGCGCGGCGATGGACTCATCTGATCGCTCCCTTCGACAATGCCGGCGTTAGCGGCATGACTGGCGTAAGCGGCGGCAACCAAGAAGAGTGCCGCTGCGAGAATACGGGATACCGGTCTGACGAATCTGGAAGTCATATGAGCACTTCCGATTTAGGGAGACCAATGCGTATAGTCCCTGCCATTGTTCCAGCGAGGCTCGAACGTTTCAAACCCGGCGAGCCCGGCATCTTGCCCTCCGGTGGCATCCGAAATCAAGCTGAATTCAGACTCCGTAAAGGTGGTCGCCCCGTTCGGAACGTATTTGCCCACCGGCACCGGCGAGCCCGAATAAACGATTTTCGCTGCAAAATCCGCGTGCCAGGCGACCTTGGCGTGGACGCAGAAAGCATTCGGCGCGTCGATACTCAGGGAGGCAATAGTTGCCTGAAATCCCATAATACCGGAAACGGATGACAGAAACTGCTTTCCATCTCTATGCCAAACAGGAAAGACGCCGCCGGGACTGTCCGCAGTCCAAATCGTTCGGCTCGGCCCTGTGTTGTCTGGCTTGACCGTGGCAGAGTTCAAGTTGCTCAACATGGGATGGGTATCGGCGTCTCCGTTCGAATCCACGACAGGGAGTCCGCCGAGCGGAGCCTCCATTAGGGAACCACTCTTTGTGTAATTTCCCGAAAGCGTATCGGCCACGCCATTTTGTAGCACGCCGAGGTGGACGCGGTCGATGCCGAGTTTTTTGTCTTTGCCGCCTCCGATTACGGTGGCGTCGACTTGAACCTCCCATGTGAATTTGCCATCAACGAAATCACCGGATTGAAAACTCTGCCAGCCGCCCTGGACGCCGAGATCGTGATAATTGTCACGCGTCGTTTTGATGGTTGTCGCTGGATCAACTTTGACCCAGACGAATACCACGTTCCAGACGATCCTAGAGACGCCGACGGCGGCAATCACGGAGAACGATCCGGTCTTGTCCGTTTTCAAGATGGCTTTCTTACTGCCTTCGGAAGGAGTAATTGCCGGAGCGTCGCCATCGTTTTCGTTGGGCTTGACGAACCACTGTACAGGGAGATTGGGTGGCACAGTAATCGCTTGGAGTTGCACATCCAAGCAGCCACGCACGAGGACGACGGGCTTGTTGTCGTCCAGACTCTCTTTGTCCGAAGAGCTTGGTGTCAAGATATTGTCTATGCGCGACTTGTTCTTGGGGTCGCGGATAGCCTTAGTCGCACCCACCGTCGCCTTGATTCCGGTGACGACCGCCGGTGGAACGATCGCATGACACGGTGAGTTGTTGGAAATTCGCTGGTAAAAGCGGCAGGCAAACGTGTCCTGAGTGAGATCGAATTTGCGTTCCTCGCCAGCGGTATGCGTGGAGCGGCGTTTATCGCCGTCGGAAAAGAATCGCTTTTTGCAGCCTGCGGATTCTTCCTTGTAGGTGGGGCAAGGCCATTTTGCGGGGACGATTTGACTTCCCTTTCGAAAAATCAAGATCATGACACGACGGTTTACAGAGTTCCTGGGATCGCGTTCATCTCGAAGAGTAGCTTCGTCTTTATTGTTAAAGGCCTTTTTGAAGAGAGCCTCATCCTCGCTGCTAAAAAGGAGCCGCGGATTAAAGCGGCTGCAGCCTTGTACATCGCCTTTTTGATCGGGACCGGCGCCGCGGGCGAGGAAGTCGCTGGACTTGTCGAGCTTCAAATCGGCGCACAAGAAGTTCATGTATTGGAGAAAGAGGTGCTGGCGCTGGCCGGAGTCATTGGCAATGTCTTGCGAACGAGAGCTTTGCGCAGAACTGGAGGAGCCCTGGCTTGAGGCTCCAAAGGAAGAGCCACCTTGCTGATTCAAAGCGTCCAGCATGATTTGGATGGATTGTAGGCCCCAAACATCGCCACCCAGACGATTGGAATAAAGCGTGTTCCAAAAGGAGGGATCGCGAATCAGCAAAGCGTAGATGGCGATTGCGCGGCGGCCACTGAGCGTCTTGTTGTAATCGTCGCCGGATTGCTGAGTGGAGGAACCCAGCTCGAAATTGCCCTGAAAGGAGGGATCGGCATGGCCGAAGATGGAAATGGGGGCACCCAGGACCTTGGAGTCTTGTTTGCGCAAATCAGAGAAAGCGGTGATCTCAGCCTGGATCGCAGGAAGGACAAAGGAGGAATCAAACTTGAAGCGCACGTCGTCGATGCTAAAGCAGGCAATAGGAATCAGCCGAAGGCGGGCGGTGTTGAGTTCGTCGGACGTAGCGGGAGCTACAAGGAGCTGACTCGCGTCCGGATCGGGATGCTTGGCGATGACTCCGCCATTCGTAGCGAAGTGAATAGCCCCTTGTTTCTCGTCGCCCATAGTTGATCAGATTACGACCGCAGTGATTCCGGGAGATGAAGACTAGTGGTTGACGGAGCTAACATCCGTGCACCTGTTTTAATTTGGATTGAGTGTTGGGGCCGCAGATGCCATCGACCGCTAGGTTATTGTCGCACTGGAATTCTTCGACGGCGGAATTGAAGGCTTCGGTATCGGAGCCGTCGAGGGCGCCGGCGGAATAGCCGAGGTTGTTGAGGCGGGCGACCTGGCCGGAGATTTCGTCCAAAGGATCGAGATGGCCGATTTTGATGTAGATAGTGTCGTTAGCAAAAGGCGTTTGATCGCCACGAATGACAAGATAGGCATCGGTAGCGTCAAGGGGAATTTCCTGTTCGAGCTTGCCGTTGCCGTCGGTGGTCAATTGGGAAATCTGGTCCTCGACGCGCAATGCGCATTGGGCGCCGACGATGGGTTTTTCGTAGATGTCTTCGAGGACGAGGCGGAGCTTGAGAGTTTTTTTGTCGACGGTGAAAGTGTGTTTTTTGTCGGTGGCGCCGGACTCCTGTTTTTGCTCCATGTCGGGGATGAAAACTTCATCGCCGGGAAGAAGGATGTTGGGATTCTGACGAAGCTTTTTCAGGTCGGAGTTGTTGGGATGATCCCAGATGACGGTGTAGTCGGTGAAACCGTTGTCTTTTGCGATTTTGGAGAGGTGATCGCCTTGTTGAACGGTGTAGTAGTCTTCCATGTTTGCTGCCTCGAAGAAATTCGATGACGCTAGAAGAACTCAGTCGCTTGGAAAAAGAATTATTTTTTGTGCCAAGACTTTTTGTCAATATTGGGAAACGAGATTTTGCAATTGCCGGGATCGATGCCGTCGACTCGCGCCTGACCCTGCCCATCTAGATAGCCCTCGGTGGTGGAACCGTCCGGAAGCTCGATTTGGTATTGCTCGCCGGGGACGGGCTTGCCGGCTTTATCGAGGAGTTCGATTTCGACCCAGTGACCGGTTGGAGCGGCAGAACCTGCCGCGCTGGATAAGGCTTGTCAACCGGGACAGGGTTTGATGAAGGGAGTGCCGGATTGGGCGGCTTGGGCGAGAGCTTCGCCAGCAACGCCGGGGCTACCAGAAGATGAGGAGGGACCAGTGGTGCCGCTTCCACTCATGGCTTGCGCGAGGAGGACCATGGGAGGAACGGGGGGAACGACAGTGGGAGAACCCATGCCGACTTCGCCTATCATGACGGTGGGTTCACCCATCAAGATTGGATTGGCGGGGCCCAGACATAGACCTGGGATTTCCATGACGATGTCGCCCATGCGGCAGGCCATCATGAAGTTGATGAGGACGGTAGGGCTGCCAAGCATGACCATACCAACGCCGTCTGGACCGGTGATGTTCACCATGGGGCAGGCGTGCTGGTCCATCATGGCGCGCCAAGCGGGGAGGCCACCTATGAGAACGTTGACACTTCCCGGGCCGGGCGCGAGTGGCGTGCCGTGAGTGGTGATATCGGTGATGCGAGCAGCGGGAGGCATAGTTAAGCCTTGTGACTATTGGTTGAGCTTTCCACCTTTCGTGCCGTCGTCGGCAGTGTCGGGATCTTTGGGATCGTCGGGAGAATCCGGGCTGTCTGGCGAAGAGGGGCTGGCGCTTTGCGCGCTGCCGGGTGCGCCACCGCTGTTGATGAGGACCATGGTGCCCTGAATCGAAACGCCGGCGGGGCCGATATCGATAAAGCCACCGGGGCCGACGAGCGAGAGCTGCATACCGGCTTGGATGACGACGTTCATGCCACCTGTAATATAGACGGCCTGCGTGGCGGAGAGAGCGTCACTTCCTCCAATTTGGGTATTTCTGTTCTGGCCGATGGTGATCGATTCGTTGCTGCCCACGTTTTCGCTGCGGTTCTGGCCGATGGTGATGGATTCGTTGTTGGTGACTTGCTCCTTGCGATTGCCACCGATGGTGATGGACTGATCGGAATCGATTTTTTCCATGTGCTTGGCGCTGAGGTGGATGGAGGCGTCGCCGGTAACCTTTTCGATGAATTTGCCTTTTACCTGAGATTGTTTATCGCCGTCCACTTCTTCGAATTGACTGGACTTGACGATCATGTGGCGGTTGGCACCGACGAATTCACGAGACTCTTTTTCCACGCGCCAGTCCATGTCTTTCTCGGCATTCATGAAGATTTGCTCGTCGCCTTTTTTGTCTTCGAAGCGAAGCTCATTGTAATTGCTGGAGCCACCGCCTTTTGTGCTGCGGGACATGAATGTAGTTCGTGTCTGATTGTCAGCGAGCTTGTACGGAGGCATTTGCTCGTCGTTGTAGACGCGGCCGGTAATGAGAGGGCGATCGGGATCTCCTTCGAGAAACTCAACGATGACCTCCTGGCCGATGCGAGGAATATTGATGGCGCCCCAGTTCTTGCCTGCCCAGGGCTGAGAAGACCGAATCCAGCAGGAGCTTTTCTCGTCTTTTTTGCCTTCGCGGTCCCAGAAAAACTGGACCTTTACGCGGCCGTACTTGTCCGTCCAAATTTCTTCGCCGGACTTGCCGGTAACCACAGCGGTCTGCGGGCCTTGGACAAAGGGCCGCGGTGTGTCGCGCTGGGGACGGTAGGGCACGGAATAGGGAATGCATTTGAAGTGATTGGAATAGTGCTCGCCCGATTCCCCTCCGGATCCCAGGTAACTGCTGCCGACAGTGGCGGAATGCTGGACCTCGGTCAGAAGATAGGTTGTATTCTGGTCGCCACGAGCATGACCGGAAAGATCAAAACGGTAGCCGGAGACAAAGCTGCGGCAGCTTCCCGCGCCGACGCCAATCAGGTGAATGGTCTCTTCTTCCTGCATGCGAATTTGGGTGCGAGATTCGCCTTCGGCCTTTTTGGTGTACTCGCCGGGATAGTCGAAGATCTCGTAGCTCTCGTTGCCACCGACTTTGAAAATAGTATCTTCGTTGGCCAGCAGACTGGTGCTGGGGGTCTCGAAGTTGTAATCCGTTAGAGCATATTTTCCGGGGCGAAGTTCTTGCTCGAGATTCCAGGAAGCGACAAGATCCTCGTCTTTAAGGTAGACGCCGCCGGTGAAGTCCACGCGCGCCTTGGATTGGACGGGGCAGGGTTTATGAACGCCGGGCTTATTGCCCATAACGAGCGTGTGCTTGTTCTGTTCGTGCTCGAAGAAATAGAAGATTCCGTACTGTTCCATGAGGCGAGAAACAAAATTAAAATCGGTTTCGCGGTATTGCACGCAGTATTCACGCTGCTCGAAATCACCTTGCGTCGAATTCTTGAAATCTCCGAAGCCGCGATCCTTAAAGACCTTGGCGACGATGTCCGGGATGGTCATGTTCTGAAAAATGCGGCAATCAGCCCTCCTGGTGAGAAACCAGAGCCAGGGGACGATTTCAGCGTGGTAGTGCGTGAATCGTTCGTCCATTCCGGTTTGTGCGAAGCGGCTGACGTGGCCGTTGAAATAGCGTTTGCTGCCATCGGTAAGAGTAAGGGAAATGCAGACCTGCTTTCCGATGATTTTCGTAAAATCAATGGAGGCATTTTCGGAAATCAACTCGGCAGAGATCCGGAAAAGGCGGGAAATGCCTTCGTGCGCGGCAAAGCCCATCAGGAGAAGTACGTCTTTCCCCAAAGGCGTCTCGATGGCGATGACTCTGTCTTTTTGCGTATATGGCATATTCCCAGCGCGCCTTCTCTCCGTAGCCGTTGCTTACCGGAGGACTGTCTTTCCAAACCAGAAACCTTCAAGAAGTTGGTGCGGATACGGTTTCACCAAGCTTTCCGGTACATTCAGAAGATAATACTGCGAGGCTCCTCCCGGCAGGTTGCCCATGTTGAGGTAACTTCCGGCCAAACCGGAATCGCGAGGCTGCCGAAAGGCGGGACCAGCGAGTACCGTCAGTTTTTCGCCAGTCTCCAGGCGAATGCACCACAATTGTTCGATATCGCTAAAATTGTCGCTTACCGCCAGAACGGCTTGCAATTTCTCCCTGACGCAATCAGAACAATTGCTATCGCGAAGAGAATTTCCTCCGCATTGGTCGAGAATCTCCAGAAAGAGCGCTTCTGGAAACCACCAGCTTCCGAGAGGATTGTTGCGCTGGCCATAGCCGCGTGTCTCGTCGAAGATCCACGGATCTCGGAAGGAAGTTGCGCGTAGAAGGGTTGTGCCTCCGCCTAACGTGACGGACTTTGGAAAGCCCTGAAACGCTCTGACGACGGAAGCAACACTGCGTGAAGCCATCTCCTCAGGAGTTCGCCCGCGTAACAGATGCGCGTTCTCGGGCAATGAGAACTTGTGCGTGAGACGCTCAGGAAGATTCGTCCAGCTCAAACCATCGTTGAGGTCTTTGGTCACCCGAGCGCTAGGAGTGGGACTCATAAGAATCAGGCGTAGGTAAAGGCCCCGTTTTCGCCAACGGAGACGTGAATGGCGGCCGGTTTTTGTCGTTCGGCCATGCGGCTCAAGAGATAGCGAGAAACATCCGGAAGCATGGTGTTGGTCAGGATGTTGTCAACATTGCGAGCGCCGGATTCGACCTCTGTGCAGCGCTTGGCAACTTCCGCGACGACCGCGGGATCGTAAGTGAGCTCGATTTTGTGGTTTTCGCGGATGCGACGCTGGATTTTGGCCAGTTTCAGGGTAACGATTTGCTTCATGGCTTCGTCGCGAAGCGGGAAATAGGGGACGGTGACGAGGCGGCCCATGAAGGCGGGCTTGAATATTTTGTTCAGTTCGGGCTTCAAGGCTTTCGCCAAGCCTTCGGCGCTGGGAGTAGTTTCGGGATCGGCAGTGAGCTTCATCAGAAGGTCAGTGCAGGCGTTCGAGGTAAGAATGATGATGGTGTTCTTGAAATCGATCTCGCGGCCTTCGCCGTCTTCCATGTTTCCTTTGTCGAAGACCTGGTAGAAAAGTTCAAGAACGTCGGGATGTGCTTTTTCGCATTCGTCGAGGAGGACGACGGAATAGGGGCGGCGGCGGACGGCTTCCGTTAACACGCCACCTTCGCCGTAACCAACATAGCCTGGAGGCGCGCCTTTGAGGCTGGAGACGGTGTGCGCTTCCTGGAATTCGGACATGTTGATGGTGATGAGATTTCGCTCGCCGCCGTAGAGGAAATCGGCGAGGGCGAGCGCGGTTTCGGTTTTGCCGACTCCGCTGGGGCCAACGAGCATGAAGACGCCGACGGGCTTGACGGGATCGTCCATGCCGGCGCGGTTGGTGGAAATGCGCTGAGCGATGGCTTCTAGAGCGTGGTTCTGGCCGATGACGCGAACCGCCATGAGGTCTTTCAGATTAAGGACGGTGTTGATTTCATCTTGCTGCATCTTGCCGACGGGAATGCCCGTCCACGCAGAGATGACTTCGCCGACTATTTGTGTATCGACGCAGACGCGCATGAGCGGCGAATCACCTTGTAGAGCATCGAGCTCGGCGTTTAGTTTTTCGAGTTCCGCGCGGAGGGCGGTGGCGTCACTCGCGGGTTGAGCGGCAGTGCCTGCGGAAGCGGACATGATAGCCGGTGCGGCTGCACCAGGCGCGGAGGTGGAAGGAGCCACTGCGGCTTCGAGTTGAGTGCGGATGTCGCGAATGCGGGAAACGAGAGACAGTTCCTTGCCGCGACGCTCTTCCAGAGTCTTGAGGCGGGCGGCGACATCTACTTTTTGCTTGGCGATGAGGCCGAGGCGTTCGGAATGATCGACGCCAACGGCGGCTTCGCGTTCGAGAACGCGCTGCTGGACATCCAGATCGTCAACCTGGCGCATAGCGTCTTCAATCGCTGGTGGCGTGGCATTTTGTCCGAGCGAGAGGCGCGCGCAGGCGGTGTCCATGACGCTGACTGCTTTGTCTGGGAGTTGGCGACCGGCGAGATAGCGATGCGAGAACTTCGTGGCGCTGCGGACGGCTTCATCGAGAATGCGGACGTTGTGATGCTTCTCAAGTGAGCTGACGATGCCGCGGAGCATGACCATGCACTGTTCTTCGGTGGGCTCTTCGACTTTAACTACCTGGAAGCGGCGAGCCAGGGCAGCATCTTTTTCAAAGAACTTTTTGTACTCGGACCAGGTGGTGGCTGCGATCGTGCGAAGTTCGCCGCGGGCCAGGGCGGGCTTGAGCAGGTTTGCGGCATCGCCCTGTCCTGCCGGACCGCCTGCTCCGATCATGGTGTGCGCTTCATCGATAAAGAGAATGATGGGAGACGGA
>Ga0210403_10004467_pt1 | contig 12059 bp, 18 predicted proteins | sample IncBWC19MmetaG_FD_150863 | JGI IMG/M metagenome (GOLD analysis project Ga0210403, IMG submission 150863) | Forest soil microbial communities from Barre Woods Harvard Forest LTER site, Petersham, Massachusetts, United States - Inc-BW-C-19-M | ecosystem: Environmental > Terrestrial > Soil >... | reverse complement strand
AGCCCCACCGGGCCCCACAGGATCGTCCAGAACACAGCGGCCACGAGAATGGCGAGCGATGAAATCCCGGTGTGGGCGCCGTATAACCAAGGCTCGACAAGATTCCCAGTGATGAGCTCCAAGACGACAAAGAGACCGAAGATGAGCGCGGCTTGATGCCAACCTGGAAACAGTGCCAATGCCAAGGCCACTGGGAACGCGGCGGCGATTGGTACACCCGCGTACGGAACGAAGCGCAATAATCCACCCAAAACACCCCAAAGCAGGGCGTGAGGTATGCCCATCCAGTAAGTCCCGCCTCCGACGATCAGTCCGTAAATCGCGTTCACCAGGAACTGCAACAACAGATAGCGGCTTAAGCGCCGGGAGGCATCGTCCAAAGCTCGAGTCACGACATTCATTTGGCTCGGGCCGGCGAGCCGAATGACCCGATTCCGCAGATCCTCGCGCTTGACCAGCATGAACGGCGTAAAGACGATGACCATTACACACGTCTCGATCAAACCTGTCAGTGGCCCCAGCATCGTTCGCAGGTACTGGGGCGCGCTCGAAGGAGGCTGGGTCACTTCGACGGGAATAGGACGGCCGCCCGAAGCTTTTCCGGCTTTCTTGTCCACTGCCGACTCTGACGCCGCGGATAATTCATTGCTGAGCTCAGTGACCGTGTTCGTGGCATTCCTCAATCGGCTACCGTGAGAAGCGCCAAGCGATTGGATCCTGTCATGGATGTTAGCTTTGTAACTCGGAAACTGGTCAACGATGTTCAGGAGTTGGCCAGTTACTATCCAACCCACGGTGCCCACCAAGGCAAAAGCGAGCACCAGCACCACCGCAACCGTGGATAACCGGCCACAACGGCATTTTTCCAGCCACCCCACAACTGGCGCAAGTAGAAACGCCAAGACCGTCGCCAAAGCAAGAGGAATCAGAGCTTGCCGGCCAAAGTACAGACCGACGATGACAACCACGGCAGCGATGAGCGTTAATAATCTGGAGGAATCTGAGGTTGGGTTTGGTCGGATCAAGAAGTCGACCTGCTGTAATTGGGCACACGGCTTTGCAGTTTCGGACGCTTGGGTTCCGAGATTTTCCAAAGTGATGCCAGCGCTTTCGCCGCATTATCCAACGCGCGCTTTTGAAGAGTGACTGCGTCGACGTGCAGGGGCAGCGAACTAGGACGCTGCCGTTTTGTTTGCGATCCCGTCTTTGCGGAATCCTCGCATAGCACTGCGAGCGACTGGTCAAAAATGCTTTTCAAATGATTGGTGGAGTTGGATTCTTCAGTCGCTGTCATTGCAATACTCATGATTCGGCCGCCTTGTCTTCGAGCACATTAGAAGGTGGCGCCCTGACTCGCAATACAGTCGATCATCGATCAGAGGGATTGCTTGCGTGGTAGCAGCGGAATCGAACCCACAGTAGGCAGGAACAAAGAATAGGAACAAAGAAATGGAGCCTGACAAACTCCCCAAAACAATTCAGGGTGACCCGAACCTTTCTCAGGTCACCCAAGAACGATAGGCGATCGTGGTCTGAGCCGTTACTGTGCGACCTAGGCGGCCGACCTGGTTCCTCTCCGGGAAGACTTCACAGTCCGCTTTCCGGATTGGACCGATTCCTGCGGGACTTCGATGTTAAGTTCTTCCGCGATATCGCTCAGCGCCTCGTCGGCTTCCTTTTCTTCTTGAAGGGTCTGCGAGAGAACAGTTGCGGCGTCTTCTTCTCCTAGTCTCGTCGCGTATGCACGTACCCAACCATATCCCGCAATTTCATAATGCTCGACACGTTGTGCAGCGGCGATGAGAGCGGCATCTTTGATGCCATCGTGCATATCCTGTTTGATGACTTCGCCGCCTTCTTCGACTAGACCCTTCCATTGCCTTGCATGTCTTTCCCTTGGCCTTTTCGCCCATCTGCTCGAAGATGGTCTCAATACGTTGGGCATGTTGCCTGGTTTGTCCCAGATGGTCCTCAAAAGCGGCCTTTAACTGTTCCGACGAAGCCGCCCTCGCCATTTTCGGTAGCGCTTTGATCAGTTGCTGTTCGGCGTTGTAGAGGTCTTTGAGTTGTTCCACATAAAGGTCGCGCAAGGATTCAAGTTTCATTTGGAGCCTGCAAAGATTGATAACGCGCCATTCTCTTCTCTCCGTTTCTGCGGGGAACGCGAGGAGCAGGAGTCGATCTTAGACTGGCCCCTGCCCGGTAGGGGGCACGCTGCAAGAATGAATTGCATCTGTTGGAGCATAGACACGTCCGTGGGTGCGGAAAATCCGTCCGACTGTGTACTTTATTTGCAGTTTCCCTGTAGAGCTTTGGATCGTCATTTCCCATGCACCTTCACAAGACAGAGATCGGCCAGACTCAGATCCACCGGAGAGTGATCGACCGATGGAGGAGTTGCGTTGTCGTCAGGCGTCGGTCATTGTTTCGGTTTCGGTGGCAGTTTCGGCGTTCGAAACTCATGGGTCCAACTACGGCATGTCCCTGGACGATCTAAGGTTTTGACGGGATGGATCGGTATGACGGTCCCAAGCTACAAGTAAGACTCGACCAAAGAATATTCCCGGTGCTCAGAGTGGGCACAGAATTGAGGTTGATCAATGAACTCGAAGAAATGTCTCTTGGCGCTGACCATGATGGCTTTGGTGTTCGCCAGCTTGACCTGGGCCGCGGACGACAAAGATGAAGCCGATATCAACAAGCGAATCGATGGCGCGGCTAACGTTCTGAACGAAATCATGGCGACTCCTGACAAAGCAATCCCCGACAGCATCATGAGCGATGCTAGGTGCATTGCAGTCGTGCCTTCAATGATCAAGATCGCGATCGGCATTGGCGGGAACCATGGCAAGGGCGTAGCCACGTGCAGGACGCCAAACGGATGGAGCGCTCCTGCTCCGATCACCATCACCGGCGGCAGCTGGGGCCTTCAACTCGGCGGCCAGGCGGTCGATCTAGTCATGGTGGTTACAAATGATCAGGGGATGCAGCATCTGCTCTCCAGCAAATTCAAGCTTGGAGCGGACGCTTCCGCTGCGGCGGGTCCGGTGGGACGTGATGCCACTGCTGCTACCGACGTAAAGATGAGAGCAGAAGTGCTGACCTATTCGCGAACCCGAGGTCTTTTCGCGGGCATCGATTTGTCGGGGGCGGTTATAAACCAGGATCAGGATTCCACCCGACTTCTCTACGGGAAAATGGCACCGTTCGAGACGATTCTGAACGGCAAGGTTGCGCCTCCGAATGGAAGCGACTCCTTCCTGGCGGCGGTCAGGAAATATTCTTCCCAGTCCAAAGACCAAGCTGCAAAATGACCAGGGAACGGTATTCGTCAAGCATGAAACGGCCGGGCCACATGGGCTCGGCCTTTTTATTCTTGGGCATTGGACGAAGAGCCTTCAAACCATCTCGATACGTTAGCCAAACGCTTTCGCATACATAACCAAATGCCCAGAGGTACAGACTTGAACCGATGTTGAACTCGCAGATAAGCCGATAGCTTGATTGGTGTGACCCAGACCGGCAGTCTCGACTGGCACAGAACCCGGGTCCAGCAGGGTCATGATCCTTTGCGCGACCCGGATGAATTGAATGAGCACCGGCTTCGTGCGCCCGGTGACTTCCATTGAAAAGGAGCGAACAACATGTACACCATTCTGCTGATCATCCTGGTTCTGATGCTAATCGGCGCCTTACCGACGTGGCCGTACAGTTCCAGTTGGGGATACTACCCAAGCGGCGGTTTAGGCTTGATCTTGATCATTGTGCTTGTGCTGGTCTTGGTGGGCCGCGTATAGCGGCTATGGGATCTGAGGAAGGGAGGCCCCCCCGCAAAATTAGAGTCCGCGGCACTTGCGCGAAAACGGATGTCGGCGATGGAATAGACCCTCAAAGAGCCCAACGGGTCACGATGTCGCCTTATTTTGGGCCAAGCCAGAATTTGTTGAAAGCGGGGGTTTGCATTCCGTGCTCGCGAGGACGCGCAGCCCCCGCAGCGCATCGTCCATTGCGCGACGTTCCTCCTCGGAACTGGAATCATTCCGGCTCAGCTCTACGATTCGTTGCTGAATAGCCTTTTCCGCCTCGTCGATTCGCCGCCGCAATTCGTCAGGGCGAAGTTCGAGCAGAGCAGCTTGATATAGCTCTTGCCAACCAACGTTCATGGTCATGGCATGCCTGCCTTCCTCAGCGCTTTTAACGCTACATTCCCCGCTAAAAGCGGTGCAACGATTCCATTTGTAAAAACTAAAGGAAAAGACAAACAGAAAACGAACGCTCTCGGTCGTTCGCTACGAAGCCATAACATATAATAAAAGTATCTATAATGCAACCACAAAAAACTTCTTGACAATGTCGATTGAAAATAATAAAACCGATCTATAAACGTCACGTTAGTATGGGGAGCGTATGGCTAAGGAAATCCGTGGTAAGGCGCTGAAGAATCCTGCGAAATATGAGCGCGTCATTTTGGCCGACATTCGTCGGAATCGGCGCGGCAAGCACCACGACCTGGTAGCGGGGATTTTTCAGGATCTGGAATCCTTGCCCAAGGGCTCAGCCATCAAAATTCCACTGGCGGAGGTAGATGGAACTACCCTGGCGAACCTGCGATCCGCCGTCCATCGCGCGTCGGTCTCAAGAGGTCTGGGGGTCGAAACTTTGTCCGACGAAGAAAACTTCTATATTTGGAAAGGTCCAAAATAGGCCGGTCGGAGTAACGCTCTGCGGGTAGCGAGTCGAGGATCATCGCTACCGCCTGAAGTTCGTTCGGGGTCTACAGCACTCCCGGTAAGAGCGAAAAGGAATTCCGGTATTCGTGCGGAATGCCGCACAGGATGAGGCAGAATTGGACTCTAAAGTGGGCACGGCAAAGTGTAGAAAGCAGTCGATTCCCGCCCGCAGGCGAAGAACAGTTCGTGGCGGCAACACGAAAACAAGAAGGTCGATCCCGGAGACAACGAGATGAGCATCGCTAGTATTCCGCGCCAGAATGATGTACCCGTCGCGCATTGGAGCGAGGCCGGTCCTCACGCCCATACGGTGCAGTTCTATGGCAAGGATATATCTCTAGTGAAGGAACTGAGCTGCTTCATCGGCGCTGCCCTCATGGCTGGTGATGCCGCTGTCGTCATCGCCACAAAGGCGCACCGCGACGGGCTGACCGAGCGACTGCAGTCGTTGGGTTTCGATACGGCCATAGCTTTCGAACAGGCGCGTTACGTTCCCTTGGACGCGGCTGAGACTCTAGAAAAGTTCATGCGGGATGGCATGCCCGACGCTGCCCTCTTTAATGAGGTAATCGGCAGCGTCCTCGGACAAGCCGTGGCGGCCGCCGAAGGAAAGACTCCCCGCGTAGCCGCATTCGGGGAAATGGTCGCTCTATTGTGGACGGAGGGAAATGCTGAGGCGGCACTCCGGCTGGAAGAACTCTGGAATGAATTAGCCCGGACGTATCCCTTTTACCTCCGTTGTGCCTACCCCATGAGCGGCTTCCAGCGCGAAGATCACGGTGCCTCATTTCAGAAGATCTGCGATGCACACTCCCATGTGTTTCCAGTTGAGACTTACACTGCGCTGCTCAGTGAAGGGCAGCGACTTCGCACCGTCACCCAGCTGCAGCAAAAGGCCCAGGCGCTCGAAAACGAGATGGCGGAGCGCAAGCAGGTTGAGGAAGCGCTGCGACGCACCCAGGCCGAACTGGAATCCCTGGTGGAGCAGCGCACGGCCGCGCTAAGACAGCTCTCGTCACGGTTGCTCCGTTTGCAGGACACTGAGCGCCGCCGAATTGCCCGCGAGCTGCACGACAGCCTGGGGCAGTGTTTGGTCGGTTTGAAACTCAACGTGGACATGTTGCGACAATCGCCGGGACGCGAAGAATTGTGGTCGGAAGCGGAACGGTTAATGCAGCAATCCATTGCTGAAGTCCGAACCCTCTCGTATCTTCTCTATCCACCCACCATGGACGCGGGCGGAATTGCTTCCGCCGCTCGTTGGTATGTGGGGGGTTTTGGCCAGCGGAGTGGACTCAAAGTGACTCTGGATGCGCCGAAAGATCTGGGTCGCTTACCGGAGGCCATCGAACTCGCGCTGTTCCGCGCGCTCCAGGAGGCTTTGACGAATGTGCATCGGCATTCTGGCGCTTCGGAGGCGCATGTCTCGATCTCGGAAGATGCCGAGCAGGTCGTCTTAGAGGTAAAAGATAACGGACGTGGAATACCGGCAAAGCTGCTAAGCCACTTTTGCGCGACGGGCGCTGGGATGGGCGTTGGGCTCGCGGGGATCCGCGAGCGAGCGTGGGAGCTGGGGGGAAAGCTGAAGGTTGAATCGGATGGCAGTGGCACGTTGGTGCGGGTCACCATACCCGTCACGCCGATGGTTCAAAGTGAAACCGAACATAATTCGGCGGGTGGACCGTAGGCCGTGGAATCGTGTGACTACATCATGGTGCGGAGGTGCCCGGCAGCAAATGGCGCCCCGCGAATCGTCCAGACTCGGCGCTCCGCGGAACTAGAGAAACGGTATGCCAGTTCGCATTTTGGTGGTAGACGACCATCCAATCGTGAGGCACGGGTTAAGGACTCTGCTTGGAGGTCGGCCCGAGTGGGAGATTGTGGATGAAGCGGAAGATGGCATTGAAGCCGTGGAGAAAGCCGATCGCCTGAAGCCAGATGTCGTCGTACTCGATGTGAGCATGCCAAGAATGGATGGCCTCGAAGCTTGCCGGCGGATCCGGAAGAGTGTGCCGAAATCTGAAGTCCTGATCGTCACGCAACATGATTCTCCGCAAATGATGCGTGAGGCGCTCGGTGCGGGCGCCAGAGGTTACATTGTTAAGTCCGATGCGGCTAGGGATTTACTGGCGGCGCTCGAGGCAGTGAGTCAGCACAGGCCTTTTATCGCTCAGAACCGTGGGCAGGTTAATGATTCTGAGTAAACGGACGCACGATTTTCACTTAGGGCGAAACCTTAGCGATTGTGGCGTATCTCACGGAGGTGAGCAATGAAGCTTCGGATCTTGATAGCAGACGATCACGAGGTCGTTCGTCGTGGGCTGTGTACGCTTCTTCAAACCCATGAGGGTTGGGAAGTCTGCGGCGAGGCCAAAGACGGACGCGAGGCCGTAGAAAAGGCAAAGTTGGTCAGACCTGACGTGGTGATTTTGGATGTCGGCATGCCCAATCTCAACGGTTTGGCCGCAACCCGGCAATTAATACAACAGAACCCCCAGCAGAAGGTCATAGTTCTGACGATCACGGATTCAGACCAGGTAATCCGGGAGGCTCTTGACGCCGGTGCTCGCGGCTTCGTGTTGAAATCGGACGCCGCCCGGGATCTCATATCGGCTGTCGAAGCGCTGCAACAGAACCGCATGTTCTTCACCCCTCGGGTGAACGATATGGTGCTGGCAGGCTTTCTCGACAAGGGCCATAACGGGTCAAATGGTGACTCGAACTCGCCGACATTGACGCCGCGCGAGCGCGAAGTGATTCAGCTTCTGGCCGAGGGGAAAAGTTCGAAGGAAGTAGCCTGTCTTCTAAACCTCAGCACCAAAACCGCGGAGACACACCGCAGCAATATCATGCGCAAACTCGACATTCACTCGATCCGAGATCTGGTGGTCTACGCGGTCAAGAACGATATTATTCAGGTACAGGTATCATCGCCTGCGACCCAATCGACCCCAGGTTCCGCGGCGTAGAGTTTGAGCGCCTTTTCTGGGCTGCGACCGCGCAGTCTCCGTCCGCATGCACTGGCGTGACTACCGCAAAGGAAAAAAGGGGAGCCATTCGGCTCCCCTGCGAGAGGCATTTACCGGGGAAGGTCTAGCTTGCCTTGCGCTTCTCCTCAACATCACGTTGGCGCTCACTCTCGGATCCGCGGGCGACATGGGAATTCCACTCGTCAACCTGCTTTTTAGCTTCCTCGCGAGCGACTCCGTATCTTTCTTGGATTTTGCCGATCAACTGATCGGACTGACCGTCGATAACATCGAGATCGTCATCCGTCAATTTCCCCCAACGCTCCTTTACCGATCCTTTCATCTGTTTCCATTTGCCCTTCAGTTGGTCTGAGTTCATTTTTTTGCTCCTTGTCTGCTCGATTGAGTTCCAGCCAGATTCACGCGCAACCGCCGAAAGGAATGTTCCCCCGCGCCGGACGCTATCGCGCCGGCGCTGCTCTTCGGCATCTCTTTTGGACGGGCTAACTTGCCCGACGCAGATCGCGATCAATTTTTGCATCGTCGGAACTCGCCTCACTGGTCGACGAGATATCCTGAGCGCCGGTCGCCTCCAGGATTTGCTTGGCCCGTTTTTTCCAGTCGGAGTCCTCGCAATGGATCGAGATCAGGATCCCTCCGTCTTTGACACGGCCTTCGTAGCGCTTCGCTTCGTATTCCGGGATGCCCATGCCTACAAGCGCTCCGGCGACGCCGCCGACCGCACCTCCTACTCCGGCTCCAGCGAGCGTGGCCATGATCGGGCCGGCGGCGATAAATGGACCCAGTCCGGGAATTGCGAGGGCGCCCACTCCCATCAGCCAGCCCATGGCCCCGCCGAGGACAATTCCAGTGCCGGCACCTGCCGTGGCTCCTTCCGGAGCCTTGGTGCCTTTCTCATGTGCGAAATCCTTCGATCCCGCGCTCTGCGGGAAGAGCACGGAAATGTCCCGGTTGCTGAAACCGGCTGCCTTTAAGCCGTCGACACCGTTTTCGACGCTGGCATAATTGGGGTAAATGCCAAATACTGCTGTGTGTTTTCCTGCCATGACGAGCCTCCTTATATCCTCGATATCTTCGTAGATTGTTTACTGCTTCGGTTTGACTTCCAGTTCGCTGGTCACCTTGCCATCACCCACGATTTCAGTCGCTTTCGCCTCAATGGCTCGCTTCTCTTCGTCTGAACGCACCGGCCCCTTCAACGTCACCTGGCCGTTTTGCGTGATGACCTTCACGTTATGCGCATAGGACGACAGAGACCTATCCTTAATGATCGCCTGCCGAACCTGCTGCGTGATGTCGCGGTCAGACGGGTTGTTTTTTTGCTGGTCTGCGGTCGGTTCGTTTGGATACCGGTCCCGCTGATTGACTGTGGTGTTGTCAGCTGGCGTGGAACCTTCCTGGCCGCTCGACTGCGCAAACAGACTCCCCGAACCCAACAGAGAGCTGAATATCAGAAATGTCCACATTTTCCTCATGACGTTCATTTTCCTCATGACGTTCATTGCGGTGCTCCTTATCGATGATCTGGTTTCGCCGAAGAGGTTCGTACAAATAATTCGACCGGTGGAGTGCTCGCAGGCCACACCGCGACCCCTCGTCGAAATCCCAGCTTTCCTTGTTTTAACCCAACGTTCTCATCCACAAGTTAAGCTGTCATACGACCGTTTTCCAATCCAGTGGAAGCCGTAGTCGAATCGTCGAATGTCTGTAGCGAGTAGTCGAATTGCCGAATGTCTGTTCCGACTTGCCCAAGAAATGACAGGCGCGCGGAAGGTCTATTGCAACACCGCCGCTGCACTCGAAATCGCCGCCACCACAACCATGCCTAAGGCCACCACGATCGCGACGCCGCTTCCCAGCAGGAGGATTTCGCTGAACAGGTCAGCTTTCATTAGTTCGTCTTTGCGCATACGTTCTCCTTTGCTCCCTTAGGTGCCAAGAACCGGCAAGGGAAACGGGACTACCAACAATATGATGCACATGTACGGCATTCACCGTATGCGCGAGAAAACTGTCATGCGGTATTCTTCGGCTGTCTTAGCGTCTTTACCGAGCCGGTTTGCAGCCGATCTCAGCGTTGTTTCTAAGGAAGGGATGTGTATGCTCTGGACGATATTTGTAATCCTGCTCATCTTGTGGTTCCTGGGGATGGTCAGCTCTTACACACTGGCTGGCTATATCCACATCTTGCTGCTCATCGCCGTGGTTGTCCTGGTAATAAACTTAGTAACAGGACGGCGAGGTGCAATCTGAGGGGCAATCTGAAGTGAGCCCCATAGAAATCCTGCGTGATTAATTTCTGGGGCCGCCTTTGGAGTTCTTGCTCTCGTCCTGGTGGCCGAAATCGGAGCCGAAGTGTGGTTCTGATTTGATCCCGGTAACCTTGACCGGAAGTTCAGTGCCAGCACCATTCTTGCTGAAAAATGGGTCCGCTGGTTTCAGCAGTATCGACTTCCACCCCGTTACTGTGTGCGAAAGTTTCGCGTCCAGGCGCGCCTTGCCGTGAAAATCGATTTGGTTTCCATCCAGGCTGTATGTGCCGGTTAGATTCACTTGGGTGCCAGGAACCCGGAACTCCAGCTGCGAAAAAGAAATGAGCCCATTGTCGAGACCGAATGTACCTTTCAGATCGGACTGTACGTTGTCGGGAATGTTGTCCTGAGCTAACTTGGGCTTGCCTTGGCTTCTCATACTGAGCGCGTCAATCTTTCCCTGTATCTTTTCGTTCGTGAAGTGCGCCCCTAACACCTGAAAATTGCCTGCCAGCCTCAAGCGTTTGGCAAAGTCGGACTCGCCAGGGGGAAAGTCAAACTTCGTCTTCAAGCGAACGACACCAGTCATGATCGGGGGGTCCGTCCGTACCGCCAGCTTCAGCAGATCTTCGATCCGCCCCTTTTCAATCATCACGTCCAACTCCACGCGATGCCCTTCGGGATCTTTGGTCCGCATCACCGAGCCGTGCGCCACGAGCGACGAATTCAGAATTCTTGCTTTTACCGGTTGAAGGTATGTGTCGCCAGTAGTTCCGTCCACAATGGCGTGAAACTCCGTGTGTAGGGCCACCGTCCGCATGGCGGTCGCAACCCGAAAATCTGGAGTATCGGTTTTGCCGTCCACGACAATGTTGTCGAGAGTACCGCCATATTCTCCGGTGGACGACAGTATCCCGCCAATGCCCCTGATCGTCCCCAAATCCGCGTGGTTGAAGGAATAGGTGCCGCTTACCGGAGTGTCGCGAGGGCTGTCTGCCTGCCATGGGCCAAACCATCCACTGGAAAGCACGTTCCCCACAGGCTTGGGATTGGTTAGGTCGGCATCAAAATGCATGGGTCCGTCTGGCCCAATGCTCGTCATTTTCAAATTCTTGATGTCAAATTCAAGTGGCAGCTTCCCTGGTTCGAGTGTATTGATTATCAGTTCCGCCTCGTCGCAGACAAAGCTATCAACAAGGATCTTTATCTTTCCCCCGGGCCCCAGTTTTGTCATCTGGCCGCGCTGCCCTCTGGGCGGCAGATTCAACCGCAGTCCTCTTACGTATACCGTCTTGACTCGCATGGGCGAGCGAAGAAAATCCCGGATTCCCATGCGAAACCGGAATTCTGCAACAGCGATGAGCGGCTGAATTCCGGGCTCGTGATTGTTGGGGTCACCGTCTCCAAAAAGTCTCAGTCCTTCGCCCGAAACCTGGAACCCCTTCATCAGCGAGACATCAAATGCTTCAAGCTCAACTTTGCTCTCGAACCGCGCCGACAAAGTCTCGACGACGCGTGTACGCAGGATAGGCCTGGCGTTAAAGATCAAAATGCCCACTCCGGAGATCGCGACTATCAACAGCAGCGAGATTCCGACGATCCAGTGCCGACGGGTGGCCGGCTTCTTCCTCCGGTGCGAGTTTGGTTGGCCGTCTGACATCTAAGCGGCTTTCGGCGTTCGCGCCGCTTTCATGGCGGCCTGTCGGCGACTCTGTTTCCCGCGCGTGACGGCAGACTGTTTTGCCTGACGAGAAAGTGCCTCGTGACTGGCTGTACTGCGAGACTCACGCTTGAGGGCATCCTCCGCAGCCCACGATCGTTTGGCCGAAACTTTGGGCATTGACTCTTTTGCTTCTCGTCCGGCGGCGGCATTGTGAGCTGCTTTCTTTCGGACGGCAGCCGGGCCCTTCGGCGGATCCAACGTCACACCGGCTCTCCGCGCTTCGGATAATCCAATAGCGATGGCTTGTTGCGGCGACCGGGCGCCATGTTTCCCCTCGCGAATGTGATGGATTTCTTGCCGAACAAATTCCCCAGCTTGAGTTGAAGGCGACTTACCCTCTCGCGCGTCTTTTTCGGCTCGCTCC
>Ga0210403_10004466_pt1 | contig 12060 bp, 13 predicted proteins | sample IncBWC19MmetaG_FD_150863 | JGI IMG/M metagenome (GOLD analysis project Ga0210403, IMG submission 150863) | Forest soil microbial communities from Barre Woods Harvard Forest LTER site, Petersham, Massachusetts, United States - Inc-BW-C-19-M | ecosystem: Environmental > Terrestrial > Soil >... | reverse complement strand
GCTGTATCTGCATCGCCTGCCGGTCACGGAATGGATCGGCTTCGAGGTGGTGAACCACCACGCCACCGGCGGCATCGCGATCGGCGAGTGCTGGCTCTATGACGAGCACGGCGCGATCGGGACATCCACCGTCGCCGCACTGGCACAGCGCAAGCCGATGGCCAATCCGAGCCAGCGCGATGTGGTCCCTCGCAAGCAGTAGGTCGTCATTGCGAGGAGCAAAGCGACGAGGCAATCCAGCTTTCTTCGGCATTACGGATTGCTTCACGGAGCCTGTCATCGGGCGCGCATTCGCGCGACCTGTTGGCTCGCAATGACGGAGGATGTCATCCCTCCAGATGCCGCTTCATCTCCGGCCGCGCCTTCAGTGCCGCGGCCTGCCTGGCAAAAATCTTCGCCATTCGCTCGGCTGCGAAATTCATGTCGGCAAAGCCGGTCGCGGTGTTGGCGACCTCATGGTACTCGGCGATCTTGCCGCCGCGCAGTCTCATGATGGCGACGCCCTCGAACATCGCCCGCGCCCCCTTGGCCTCCGGCAGCAACGAGCGGTAGCTGAACGTGTAGCGCGCATAAAGCGTCTCGCCGTCGCTGACCGGGTCGTGCATGTCCCAGCGGAAGTCGGTCGCCGTGCGATAGAACCAGTCGTCGATCATCCCGGCGATTTTGGCGCGGCCTGTGAACGCGCCGTAGAACACGTCGTGATAGACCCCGTTCTCGGTGAACAGTTCGGCGAAAGTGGCACCCTTGCGTTGTTCGACGGCGTCACAGAAGGCACGGAGCATGGTTGTCACATTCATGGCGTTTCTCCCGGTGAACCGATTTCGGCCACCGCCGCGAGGATCCGCGCGATGTCCTGCGGCCGGGACAGGCGGTGATCGCCGTCCTGGATCATGGTAAGCACCACGTCGTCGCTGGGCAGCCGATGCGCCAGCGCAAACGCATGCTGCCACGGCACGTCCGGATCCTGCGCGCCCTGCAGAATGCGAACCGGGCAGCCGACATCGATAGCGCTGCCGAGCAACAGATGGTTGCGGCCCTCCTCGATCAGCGCGCGGGTGATCGGATAGGGCTCACCATCGCCATAGGGCGACGGCCGCAGCCACACGCCCTTGCTCTCGATTTCCTTTTTGACCTCGGGCGAAAAGCCGTTCCACATCAATTGTTCGGTGAAATCCGGCGCCGGCGCGATCAGCACCAGGCCGGCCAGCGAGACGCGGCTTTGCGGACGCTTCGCAATCTCGCGCGCCAGCAATAACGCCATCCAGCCGCCCATCGACGAGCCGATCACGACCTGTGGGCCGGCGCAGAACCGCTCGAACACCGCCACACTCTCTTCCAGCCAGCGCCCGATGGTGCCCTCGATGAACGCGCCACCGGATTCGCCATGACCGGAATAGTCGAACCGCACGCAGGCCCGGCCGTGTTTGGCGGCCCATTCGTCCAGCGCCAGGGCCTTGGTGCCCTGCATGTCCGAATTGAAGCCGCCCAGCCAGAACAGGCCGGGGGCGGCGCCTTCGCGGGCGCGCACGGCAATGCGGCGCGCCGCGTTCCCCTCACCCACTTCGAAAAAGGTGGGCGGCTGCCCGATTGCCGCGGAACTGGTCATGGGATCGCACCTCCGGTTCGCTGCTGTTTGAGTGAGCACGGCCGATCCGTCAACGGACGTCGATATCGGGCCTTTCGACAACCGGGGCGCTTGCGGAGAGAACCATGGCCCTCTATGTCGGCTGATCTGAACATTTCGTTCCAGCCCGCGTTGTTGGCGTGACCAAAATGCCTCGCATTTGATGCTTTTCGCGGTCGGCTGCGCGAGTTTGCTTGCCCGCAGCGCCTTATTCCTTCAAACTACGACCTTCGTTCACAACCTTGGAGAGTTACCCATTCGCCGTCCCAACAGAGCCCCGCCCGCTGCCACCAAAGACGGGCCGCGCACCAATGATGAAATCCGCAACGCCACGATTCAGCTGATCGATCAGAACGGCACGAACCACGGCACGGTCGAGACAGTCGCCGCCATCAAGATGGCCCTCGAGGCGGGCATGGATCTCGTGGAGATTTCGCCGAATACCAATCCTCCCGTCTGCAAGATCATGGACTACGGGAAGTTCAAGTATTCGGCGCAGAAAAAGGCCGCGGAAGCCCGCAAGAAACAGAAGGTGGTCGAGATCAAGGAGATCAAGCTCCGGCCGATGATCGACGATCACGATTATGAGGTGAAGATGCGCGCGATGCAGCGCTTCTTCGAGGAAGGCGACAAGGTCAAGATCACCCTGCGCTATCGCGGTCGCGAAATGGCGCATCAGGAAATCGGAACCAAGCTCCTGGACAAGGTCAAGGCCGACGTGGCGGAATACGCGAAGGTCGAGCAGGACGCGCGTTTCGAAGGCCGTCAGGTGGTGATGGTGCTGGCGCCGCGCTGATACGCATCAGCCGTTCGCATTTGAGAATATTGCGAATTTGTGAATACTGAATACGGCCCGCCAGGCGATCTGGCGGGCCATTTTTGTTGGGCTGCCCGGCGTATCGTCAGCCTCGCGTGGCCTGCCAGCGGCCGCTGCAATTGCCGCTGGAGAATTTTGCGCTCCAGCGGCCCGCGCCGGAGCTATCGCCCAGCCTGCCGCTGCCGGTCGCCACTGCTCCCGCGGCGGAAATCCTCACCACGACGCTGCCGCCACCGCTGACGCTCCCGGACACATCGGCCGCGCCATTCGACGAGATCCGGCCGCCCGAGACATGGAACGGATAGCTGTAGGCAGGGTCGCAGGTGCCGGCCTGGGTGATGATCGGCACGTTCCAGATTCCGTCATAACCGCCGCCGATGCGGGCAGTCCTGGCGTCGGCGGCGCCGGATGCGGCCAAGGTTGCTAGAGGGGCGGCGAGAGCGGCAGCGGCAAATATCCCGCGCCAGACACGCGAGAACGGCAAATCGGCAAAAAAGGTGGTCGGTCGGGCTGATGTCGTCATGTTTCCCTGCTTTTTGGCTGCGCAACGGGTGGCGTTCAGCCTATCTGTCAAACAATACGGTTTTACGGTTCATCGTTGCCAATTCGGCGCGGTTCTGCCATAAGCCCAGCCTTCATCGCCCGGCTGATCAAGGGCTGCCGTGGCGATGCCGATGCTGGTTGTCTCACTTCGGAAATAACCGAGCATTTTCAACGCTCTAACGAGCATTTTAGCCGCGAAGGCGCCTTCCGGGCGCATTTTTCATGCGGCCTTTAGGAGAGCCAAATGCCCAAGCTGAAGACCAAGTCAGGCGCTAAAAAGCGCTTCAAGGTGACTGCCACCGGCAAAGTGATGCACGCCCAGCGCGGCAAGCGCCACGGCATGATCAAGCGGACGAAGAAACAGATTCGTCAGCTCCGCGGCACCCGCGTGCTGTTCAAGACCGACGGCGACAACATCAAGAAATATTTCTTGCCGAACGCCTGATCGCTCAGGTCGCTCACACCGTCCATCTCAGCCGAGCCGCGTCCGCGCGGCGATCCGTCACCCATTTTCATCTGAAGGAGACCCGTCATGTCTCGCGTCAAACGCGGTGTGACCTCTCACGCCAAGCACAAGAAAGTCTACAAGGCCGCCAAGGGTTTTTACGGCCGCCGCAAGAACACCATCCGCGCCGCCAAGGCCGCGGTCGAAAAGGCCGGGCAATATGCCTTCCGCGACCGCAAGCGCAAGAAGCGCACCTTCCGCGCGCTGTGGATCCAGCGTCTCAATGCCGCGGTGCGTCCGTTCGGCATGACCTACAGCGTCTTCATCAACGGCCTGTCCAAGTCGGGCATCACGGTCGACCGCAAGGTGCTGTCGGACCTCGCCATCAATGAGCCGGCGGCGTTCCAGGCGATCGCCGAGATGGCCAAGGCTGCGCTCGCGGCCTAAACCCTCGGCGTCAGCGAACCGAAGCGCGTGCGGCTTTGCGGGCTTTCCGCGCGTAGCGCCGGGTGATCTCCGCCCGGCAGAAGGCCGTGAACGACCGGTACATGGTACCGGACTCGTTTTCGTATTTTCGGTCGCAGACGCCCATCTCGCGCTGATAGGCCCGCTTTTGCGGCGTCTTGAGATGTCTGAGAAAGCCGGCCTCGCATTTCTTTTCGACGGCGGCGCCAAGGTGGATGTCGCCGCTGGTGCCGAATTCGCAGGCCTCGAACAGCTTCATCGCGCGCTCGCATCCGGGCGCAGCGTCGATCACGCCGATGATCTCCTCGAGGGTCATCGATTTGCCGAGACAGATCTGGGCAAGCGCGGGGCCGGCGCTGAGCGCGAAAATGACGGCCATCGCGGCCAGGATGGATCGGGCGATCATCGGATTCTCCCGTGGAGGCCTGACGTTGGTGCCGGCGGGGCGCAAGGGGGTTCAGGAGTTCGACGCCGCCAGGAACGAAATAGCAGGCTTTGGCCGGACCTTTCGGCCTTGACGTTTCGGCCCCAAGGCGGCCACAACCGGCGCCTCACAGCAGTCAGAGATCAAAACCGTGTCCGACCTCGCAACGCTCGAAAAGTCCATCCTTGAGCAGATCGCCGCCGCAGGCGATGAGCCCGCGCTGGAGGCCGTGCGCGTCGCGGCGCTCGGCAAGAAAGGCTCGATCTCGGCGCTGCTTGCAACGCTCGGCAAGATGTCGCCGGAGGAGCGCAAGACGCAAGGTGCGGCCATCAACCTTGCCAAGGACGCGGTGACGCTGGCGCTCGCCGCGCGCCGCGAAATCCTGAAATCGGCGGCACTCGATGCGCGGCTGAAATCCGAGACCATCGACGTCACGTTGCCGCTGCGCGAAGCGCCCGCGGAGGCCGGCCGCATTCACCCGTTGAGCCAGGTGATGGACGAGCTCACCGCGATCTTCGCCGACATGGGATTTGCCATCGCCGAAGGTCCGGACATCGAGACCGACGACTACAATTTCACCAAGCTGAATTTCCCGGAAGGCCACCCGGCGCGGGAAATGCACGACACCTTCTTCTTCAACCCGAAGCAAGACGGCTCGCGCATGCTATTGCGCACCCATACCTCGCCGGTACAGGTGCGGACCATGCTGACGCAGGAGCCGCCGATCCGCGTCATCTGTCCGGGCCGCACCTATCGCATCGATTCCGACGCGACGCATACGCCGCAGTTTCACCAGGTCGAAGGCCTCGTCATCGACAAGGGTTCGCATCTCGGCCACCTCAAATGGATCCTGCACGAGTTCTGCAAGGCGTTCTTCGAGGTCGACCACATCAACATGCGTTTCCGGCCGTCGTTCTTTCCGTTCACCGAGCCGTCGCTCGAGGTCGACATCCAGTGCCGCCGCGACAAGGGCGAGATCCGCTTCGGCGAGGGCGAGGACTGGCTGGAGATTCTCGGCTGCGGCATGGTGCATCCGAACGTGCTGCGCGCCTGCAACATCGATCCCGACGTCTATCAGGGCTTTGCCTGGGGCATGGGCATCGACCGCATCGCGATGCTGAAATACGGCATGTCCGATCTGCGGCAATTGTTCGAGAGCGACGTGCGCTGGCTCAGCCATTACGGCTTCAAGCCGCTCGAGGTCCCGACGCTGGCGGGAGGATTGAGTTCGTGAGCCTGAGCACCGTACCCGAAATATACCGGAGCCTGCGTTCCTTCGCGTTCGGCGACGGTCCAGAGCTGGCCGACCAACTGCTCGACCTCGTCCTCAAGGGCATCAAAACCGCGACGTGCAGCACCGAGGATGAACCGAACACCTCGACACAAGGCGAGCACTGGATCGTGCTCGACGGGCGCGGCATGCCCCGATGCGTGATCGAAACGACCGAGGTCGCGTATCGCCGCTACAACGACGTCGATGCGGCCTTTGCCCACGACGAGGGAGAAGGTGACCGCAGCCTCGCCTACTGGCGCAAGGCGCATCGCCAATATTTCGGACGGCAGGGAAAATTCAGCGAAGACATGATGCTGATGTGCGAGCGTTTCGGTCTGGTTGAGATCCTTTCAGACCACAGAGTGACATCATGAAATTCACCCTCTCCTGGCTGAAGGAACATCTCGACACCGACGAGCCGCTGGAAAAGCTCGCCGACAAGCTCACCATGATCGGGCTTGAGGTCGAGCACATCGAGGACAAGGCGAAGGCGCTCGCGCCGTTCACCATCGCGCGGGTGATCTCCGCCGAGCAGCATCCCAATGCGGATCGCCTGCGCGTCTGCATGGTCGATACCGGCGACGGTTCAGCGCCAGTGCAGGTCGTGTGCGGCGCGCCCAATGCGCGCGCGGGCCTGGTCAGCGTGTTCTCGCCGCCTGGCACCTTCATTCCCGGCAAGAACATCACGCTTGGCGTCGGCACCATCCGTGGCGTCGAGAGCCGCGGCATGCTGTGTTCGGCGGCGGAATTGCAGATCTCGGAGGATCACGACGGCATCATGGAGCTGCCGGCGGACGCGCCGATCGGTGCGCCTTACGCACAATGGGCCGCGCTCGGCGATCCCGTGATCGAAATCAACCTGACGCCGAACCGGCAGGATTGCACCGGCGTGCACGGCATCGCCCGCGATCTTGCCGCCGCCGACATGGGCAAGTTCAAGGATCACGCGATCAAGCCGGTCAAGGGCGAATTCCTCTGTCCGGTGAAAGTGACGGTCGAGGACGCGAAGCTGTGTCCTGGTTTTGCCCTGCGGCTGGTGCGCGGCGTCAAGAACGGGCCGTCGCCGGAATGGCTGCAGAAGCGCCTGACCTCGATCGGCTTGCGGCCGATCAATGCGCTGGTCGATATCACCAACTTCATGACGTTCGACCGCGCCCGGCCGCTGCATGTGTTCGACGCGGCCAAGGTGAATGGCAATCTGACCGTGCGCCGCGCGCGCGACGGCGAGAGCCTGCTGGCGCTCGACGGCCGCACCTACACGCTCGACAGCGGCGTATGCGTGATAGCCGACGATCATGGCGTCGAATCGCTGGCCGGCATCATGGGCGGCGAGGCCTCCGGCTGCTCGGAAGCGACCACCGACGTCCTGATCGAATCGGCGCTGTGGAACGAAATCAACATCGCGCAGACCGGCCGCAAGCTCGGCATCAATTCCGACGCCCGCTACCGCTTCGAGCGCGGCGTCGATCCGGCCTTCATGGTGCCGGGGCTCGAGATGGCGACGCGTCTGGTGATGGAGTTGTGCGGCGGCACGCCGTCGGAAACTATCGTCGTCGGCAAAGCCTTCGGCGACGATCGCGTGATCGATTTTCCGCTGAGCGAAGTGAAGCGCCTCGCCGGCATCGACGTTCCGCTGCCGGAGATGAAACTCATCCTCACTCGTCTTGGCTTCATGATGGCCGGCTCCGGCCCCGTGATGAAGGTCGCGGTGCCGTCCTGGCGCACGGACGTGCACGGCAAGGCCGATATCGTCGAGGAGATCGTACGCATTGTCGGCGTCGACAAGGTGCCGATGACGCCGTTCGAACGCGGCGACGACGCGCGCAAACCGGTCCTGACCGCGATCCAGCTGCACACCCGCCGCGCCAAGCGTGCACTGGCCGCGCGCGGAATGGTCGAGGCGGTGACGTGGTCGTTTATCGCAAAACCCGCCGCCGAGCTGTTCGGCGGCGGTCAGCCCGAGCTCGTGCTCGCCAATCCGATTGCGTCTGACCTGTCCGACATGCGGCCGAGCCTGCTGCCGGGTCTGGTCGCCGCAGTGCAGGCGAATTCCGATCGCGGTTTTGCCGATGTGGCGCTGTTCGAGGTCGGCCAGGTGTTCAAGGGCGACCGTCCAGAGGACCAGTTCGTCGCGGCATCGGGCGTTCGCCACGGCTTCGCGTCGTCGAAGGGGATCGGACGGCATTGGTCCGGCTCGGCCATGGCCGACGCGCTGGACGGCAAGGCGGATGCGCTCGCGGTACTGTCGGCCGCCGGCGCGCCGATGCAGGCGCTGCAGGTCGTGCCCGGCGGGCCTGACTGGCTGCATCCCGGACGTTCCGGCACCATCCAGATCGGCCCGCAAAACGTACTCGGCTATTTCGGGGAACTGCATCCGCGCGCGCTGGAAGCGCTTCGCGCCGACGGCCCGTTGATCGCGTTCGAGGTGATCCTCGACCGCATTCCCGCCGCCAAGCAGCGGCCGACCCGCGCCAAGCCGGTACTCGAACTGTCGGCCTTCCAGCCGGTGTCGCGCGACTTTGCGTTCATTGTCGATCGCGGCGTCAGGGCGGGCGACATCGTCCGCGCGGCGCAAGGCGTCGACAAGAAGCTGGTCACCGAGGTCACCGTGTTCGACGTCTATGAGGGCAAGGGCATCGAGGACGGCAAGAAATCGATCGCGATCGCCGTGACCATCCAGCCGCGTGAAAAAACCATGACCGACCAGGAGATCGACGCGGTCGGCGCCAGGATCGTGGCTGAAGTGGCGAAGAAAACCGGTGGCGTGCTGCGAGCATGATGCCGAAAAGCGTGACACAGTTTTCGGATCACATCATGCTCCAGATAAAAGCATGAGCCTTTAAGAGCATGAGCCTTGGCGGTCTCATCCCGGCGGACATCAGCACCACCGTCGCGATCGCCATCTGCGTTATCGCTTTCGTGTCGGGTACGGCGCGCGGATTTTCCGGCTTCGGCTCCGCACTGATCTTCATGCCGCTGGCGAGCAGCTTTGCCGCGCCGCGCCTGGTCGCGGCACTGCTGCTCATCATCGATTTCGTCGGGGCCGCGCCGCTCCTTCCCGATGCCTGGCGACATGCCGACCGCAAGGCGACCGCGGTGATGGTGTCGGGCGCCTTGATCGGCGTGCCCATCGGAACGTATTTTCTCAGCCGGCTCGAGCCCGTGACGACGCGCTGGATCATCTCCGCTTTCGTCTGCGCGCTGCTCCTCTTGCTGCTGTCGGGCTGGCGATATCGCGGCAAGGATCACCCGGCGCTGTCGGTCGGCATCGGCGGATTATCAGGCTTTTGCAGCGGGCTGGCGCAGACCGGCGGGCCGCCGATCGTCGGCTATTGGCTCGGCCGGCCGCTTCCTTCCGTGATCTCGCGCGCCAACATCCTGTTGTTCTTCGGCGCTTCGGATTTCTTTTCGCTCGTCAGCTATTCCCTGACCGGGCTGATCACCGGCGACGCCATTCGGTTTTCGTTTCTGGTCGGTCCGGTCTACGGCATCGGCGTCTGGTTCGGCGCCCGGCTGTTCGGCCGCGCCAGCGAGAAACTGTTTCGCGCCATCTGCTACGCTTTGATCGCAGCCGCCGTGATTGTCGGCCTGCCGGCGCTGGACGGCGTGCTGCGCTAGATTCCACTCTTTATTGTCGTCCCGGCGAACGCCGGGACGACAGCATTCATCACCAGATCGCAATAGCCGTAACCGTCGCGTTCGACCCGTTCGCCGGTCACAACGGGAATTGGTTGCGAAAAGATCGGCCCCGCTACCACGCAGGTATGAAACTCGCCATTCTCGCCGCAGGGATCGACGCCGTCGGGCAGATCGGCCAGCAATTGAGCATCGAATTTGCGCCCGGCGAACTCCGCAGGCAATTTCCTGAGATCGACGGTGGCGAGATAGGCCTTGAGGCCGCTGTCGATCATGGCATGCGCCAGCGGCAAGGTCGGCCGGTCCCACAGTGGAAACACCGGTGTGATGCCGGTGCCGGCGAGTTTCTGTTCGCGATAGGCGCGGATATCGGCGAGGAACAGATCGCCGAAAATGATGTGGGTGATGCCTTCGTGCACGGCGCGCGCGACTTGCTCCCCCATGCGCGTCTCGTAAATCTCGTTCGGACAGGGATAGGGGATCGGCACGATGCGCGGCGGCAAGCCCACGGCCGCGAGTTGCGCCTGCAAAATCTCCTGTCGCACGCCGTGGATCGACACCCGGTCGAACGTCTCGGTCACCGTCGTCAGTGCGCCGACCACCTCGAACTCGCCGGCGCGCCTCACTTCATGCAGCGAGAACGCGCTGTCCTTGCCGCTCGACCACGAGATCAGCGCCCTGGGCCGGTCCTGTTTCAATCGATCGGCCCTCTCGCCGACCTTGCCGGCGCAGAATGCCGCCGATGCTTTGCCGCCGGTGCGGGCGCCGCCATCGGTTCCTCCCGGAGCGCACCGATCTTGCGGAGTGCTGCTTCTGCCGCGCGCTCGCCGCTTTCCCAGGCGCCGTCGACCGTTCCCCACAGCGTTTCGTGGGTCGCTTCGCCGGCGAGGAACAGGCAGCCGACCGGCTCGGCGAGGATTTTTCGCGACGGCTGGCCGCCGGGCGCGGCCACCGACATCGCGCCGAGCGCGAACGGCGCCGCATTCCAGCGGGTCGCGCTCGATCTACTGATGGCCGACGTTGCATCGCTGCCGAACAGCTTGGTCAGCCATTCCACGGCAAATGCAACCATCGCCTTTTCGCCCTGCGCCGACAGATCGCGGCCGAACGAGCCTGCGACATCGATCGAGCACAGCGACGATCCCCCGATATTGGCGAGCAGCAGGGCCGTTCGCGTCGAATTGCTCTGCTCGATGAGGACGTCATTGCGCTCCAGGCCGAGCGGATTGCCCGGCAAAGCGAGCGCGACGCGATCGTAGCTGCCAAGGCCCAGTTTCGCCGCCGCATCGAGATGGCGCTTGGGGAGATCGGGGGTGAATTTGATGTTGCCCGCCGTCAGCACGTCGCTCGACACCGTGATCACGGCGGCGCGGGCGGCGATCTTGCCGGCCGGCGTCTCCACCGTGACATCGCGGCCGCTCCAGGCGATGCGGCTTGCCGGCGTCGACAGCGCCAGCGGAACCTGCTCGCCGAGCTTTGCGATCAAGGTGCCCAGCCCCTGGCGGCAGGCGACCACGGCGTTGCGATCGCCGGCGCGCGCCCTGTCCATCGCGGAGACATCTTTCAGGTCCTTGCCGGTGGCATTGGCGCCGAGCACGAATTCCGCGGTGCCGGCCCAGTCGCCGAGATCCTTCGGCAGCACGGAAGCGCAGGACACATCGGCCCTGCCGCGCGAGGCCTCGTCGATGGCGCGGTTGGCGCGCACCAGCGCCGCCAGGAATTCCTCGGTTTCGCCTGCCCGCGCATTGCGGCGGCCGACCCGGATTTTCTGGCCGAAGGGGCCTGCGGAAACGTCGAGCCCGGCGCCGCGGCCGAGCCTGATCATCGGGTTGCTGTCGGGATTGTGCAGCCAGCGCGCGCCGCGATCGAACGGCACGTCGAACGTCGTGGTGTCGGTGAGGCAGCGGCCGCCGATCTGGCCCGCCGCCTCCACCACGATCACCTTGCGGTTCGCGGCCTGGATGCGCCGCGCCGCGGCAATGCCGGCAGCACCCGCGCCGATCACGACAATATCGGCGTCGCGCGACAACGGGGCCGCAAAGGCGCGCCCGCCGAGCACCGGCGCCGCCGCAACGCCTGCGGCCGCCGAAAGAAAATCGCGGCGCGTCATTGTCATGTCATGGTTTCCGGAACTTTGAAAATCAGCGGAACTTTTGGTGAACTTGCCGCATCCAGGCCGGCGCGGCAACCATCATGGTGAATCAATCATGATTGATCCATCTCATGCATGAACCGAATTGCAACGGCTTTCGACCATGATAGAGAAGGGAAAAAAGCGGCCGGAAAGGCCGCTGGGGGGAATTCATGGGACTCGTGCTTGATACCGTCGGCAAGCTGATCGCGAGTTACCTCCAGAAGGAGGTGCTTGGTTATGAGCCGTTCACGCCCAGCGACCCCGAACATCTGCGGGGCGTCATCGAACAGGGCGACGTGCTGCTGGTCGAGGGCAACAGCCGGGTTTCCGGCATCATCAAATATCTGACGCAGTCCACCTGGTCCCATGCCGCGCTCTATGTCGGCCCGATCGACGGCGCCGGAGAGCCGGACGGCGAGCCGCACGTCCTGATCGAGGCCAATATCGGCGAGGGCGTGACCTCGGCGCCGCTGTCGAAATATTTTCCCTTTCACACGCGGCTGTGCCGACCGGTCGGCCTGTCGTTCGAAGATCGCGACATGGTGTGCCGCTACGCCATCAACCGGATCGGCTTCGGCTACGACACCAAGAACATCCTCGATCTGATGCGCTATTTGTTTCCGCTGCCGATCCCGCAGCGCTGGCGGCGGCGGATGATTGCGTTCGGCTCCGGCGATCCCACCAAGATCATCTGCTCGG
>Ga0210403_10004463_pt1 | contig 12064 bp, 12 predicted proteins | sample IncBWC19MmetaG_FD_150863 | JGI IMG/M metagenome (GOLD analysis project Ga0210403, IMG submission 150863) | Forest soil microbial communities from Barre Woods Harvard Forest LTER site, Petersham, Massachusetts, United States - Inc-BW-C-19-M | ecosystem: Environmental > Terrestrial > Soil >... | reverse complement strand
AGGCGTCCGAAAAGCCTCAGGGGAGGAAACCGCGGAGGAGTTGTCGCCGGCGGTGGTGGCAGTCTATGGGGATTTGACGGCGGTATTTGATCTGATCTGGGGATTGCGAACAAGGGCGCCGGTAGCGCGGTGTCGCGATTGGTCGCCCTGGGCGAGATCGGGACGGCGATGTCGCACCGAGCGATCTGGTAGCAGGGAAGTCGTTGCCGCCGCGCGCTGCCGCATCTGCGCCGGCGGAACGTGGCACGGGTATCCGGGGATTAGCCCGACACCAGCAACGCGATGAACGAGGGCTGCAGGCCGCCCGGTTCGAGCCGAATGCCGCCGCCGCGTTCGTCGACAAACGCGCACTCGTCGGCAATTCGCCGGACAACATCCTCGGCGGTCAATATCCGCGGCATTTGCGGCCACCCCGACAGGTATGTTTGCAAGCGATGCAATTTTCAGTGTTAACTAAGATGGCTCCCCAGTTGGTGTCTCGTGTGAGGGCCGTCAGCCTAGGTTTCGCGCCAGTCGACGGGTTTTCTCGCCGGTGAGTTTTCGTGCGGGCCTTCCCCGCTTGGCAAGTGCCGTCGCCAGGGCGTCGATGTGAGCGGCTCCCGCATTCTCCGCAGCGCTTTCGATCGCACGGTAATGTTGCACGACGGTATGACCGAATTCGGTCAAGACCGCGCCACCGCCGTGCTGGCCTCCTTTCTGGGAGGCGATGACCGGGACGTTGAAGCTCCGGTTCAAACTGTCGACGAGCAGCCAGGCGCGCCGGTACGACATCCCCATTTGCCGGCCGGCCTCCGAAATCGAGCCGTGCTTGTCGATCATCTCCAGCAGTTTGACCTTGCCTGGGCCAATGGCGCCGGTCAGCGTCGAAATCGATACGCAGCGTCAGCTTCGGCATAGCCTTGCGCCTAGTTTCGCCCTGACGGGTAACGATCGCTTCTGTAATCGGATTGCCGCCGTCAAGCCCCTCTTTCTTCTTTGGTTAATGTCTCAGGTCGACCCTCAGCGGACACTCAGCCCTCGCGATGAGAACCGCTTTTCCTTCACCCGATCGGGCTTTCGCAGCTGCCGCCTAGTTCATGCTACAGCAACACTGGGATGCCGCCGCCGCCGCTTCTTCGATGATCAGGTGATGCGACCGGCATCGATAGGGGCATAGGCTAGGCCTACTGCGCGATATAGCCGCCGTCGATCACCAGCTCGGTGCCGGTGACGAACGACGCTTCATCGGAGGCGAGAAATAACACGCCGTAGGCGACTTCGATCGGCTCGCCGAGCCGGCGCAGCGGGGTCAGCGCGATCTTGTCGGCGCGTTCGTTGGCATTGGTCGCATTCAGCATCGGCGGCATATAGCCGGGATGCACCGAGTTGACACGGATGCCGAGAGGGCCATAGCGCACCGCTGCGGATTTCGTATAGATCCGCACCGCGCCCTTCGAGGCGCTGTAAGCCGGATGGCCGCTCGGCCCGCCGATAAAACCCATGATCGAGCTGATGTTAACGATCGAGCCGCCGCCGGTCTTCGCCATTTGCTCGGCGGCGAGCTTGGTACCGAGGAAGACGCTGGTCTGGTTCACAGCGATGACCCGTTCCCAGCCGTCGAGTCCATCCGGATCGCCAACCGAGCTGCCGGAAATCCCGGCATTGTTCACCAGGATGTCGAGCCGCCCGTAGGTCTCCACCGTCTTTGCGATCAGCGCTACCCAGGCGGGCTCGCTGGTGACGTCGATTGCCGCGGCGATGGCGGCTCCGTTGCTCGCGCGAATTGAGGCAGCGACGGCCTCGGCCCGGTCGCCCAGTATGTCGGCGACCACAACCTTGGCGCCCTCCTTGGCGAAGAGCCGCGCTTCGGCCTCCCCCATTCCGTGCGCTCCGCCTGTGACGATTGCGACTTTGCCATCGAGGCGCATGCGTCCCTCCCTGGTTCCCGCACTATACTGGCGGACCTGCGTGGCGAAGCCGGCACGACCATTACGAACCGTTCTCGATCATCGCGGTCTGGGTCCCGTACAGCATGGACCGAGAGGGGCGAGCCCGCAACGACAGCGCTCAGGAGCTCAGGGCGAACCCCTCGTATCCGCTGAGTGCGACGCCAGCGCAGATCGCACGGTAGCGGGCCATGCCGCCGGCGTAGGGCATGAAGACCCGCGGCTTGCCGGGGATGTTGGCGCCCAGATACCAGGAGTGTTTGGCTTGAGGCAGCAGGGTTACACTGGCGGCCTCATTGACCTGCGTTGCCCATTTCTCCGTCGCGTCCGGCGTCGCCTCGACGCAGAATAATCGGTGCGCGTGCATATGGGCGATGCAGTCGGTAATGAAGTCCGCATGCTGTTCGATGGCCACTGGCATGTTGCACAGCACCGAGGGGCTACCGGGGCCGGTGATCGTAAACAAGTTGGGGAATCCCGGAACCTGCAGCCCCAGATAGGTTCGCGGACCGGTGCTCCATGCGTCCTTGAGCCGGTATCCGTTTCGTCCGGTGATGTTCATCCGTAGGAGCGGACCGGTCATCGCGTCGAAGCCGGTGGCGAAGACGATCATGTCGAGCGCGTATTCGCCGTCTCTCGTCCGCAGCCCGCGCGGCGTAACCCGCTCGATCGGAACCGCTCTCACGTCGATCAGCGAGACATTGTCCCGGTTGTAGGTCTCGAAATAGTTGGTGTCGATCGGTGGCCGCTTGGCGGCGTAGGGGTGATCGATGTCGGACAGCTTCGCCGCAGTCGCCGGGTCCTTCACGATCGAGCGGATCTTGGCGCGGATGAAGTCCGCAGCGGTGTCGTTGGCCGTCTTGTCCAACAGGATGTCCTTGAAGGTGGCGCGGAACCGCAGGCCGCCGCGCTCCCATGCCTCCTCGTACAGCGCCTGGCGTTCCTCGTCGGAGACTCCGAGGGCAGAGCGATCGGCGATGGAGAAGTCGAAACCGTTGACGCTCTCGCGCATCTTCTGGCGGATTTCGGCATAGTTTTCCTTCAGGTAGCGCTGGAATTTCGGTGTAAGCGGGCCGTTGCGGGCCGGCACGCTGTAATTGGGGGTGCGCTGGAACACGGTCAGATGGGCGGCCTCTTCGGCGATCACCGGGATCGCCTGGATCGCGGTTGATCCGGTACCGATTACACCGACCCGCCGGCCCGAGAAATCCACGCCCTGATGCGGCCATTGGCCGGTGTGGTACCACTTCCCTTCGAACGTCTCGAGGCCTGGGATCTCGGCCACATTGGCCGTGGACAGGCAGCCGACGGCGGTAATCAAAAACCGCGCCGACATCGTCTCGCTGGTCTCGGTGGTCACCCGCCAGAGATTAGCGGCAGCATCATACTCTGCCCCGGTGACCCGCGCTTTGAAGCGGATGTTGCGGTGCAGGTCGAAGCGGTCGGCGACGTGATTGAGGTAGCGCAGAATCTCCGGTTGCCTGGGGTAGCGTTCGGACCACTCCCACTCTCGCTCCAGCTCTTTCGAGAAGGAGTAGGAGTAGCAATGACTTTCTGAATCGCAGCGGGCGCCGGGATAGCGGTTCCAATACCAGGTGCCGCCGACCCCGTCCGCCGCTTCCAGCAGCTGAACCGACAGTCCAAGGCGGTCGCGCAGGCAGTACAACTGATAAAGGCCGGCAAAACCGGCGCCGATGATCAACGCGTCGAAGTTGTCGGTCTCTCCGGGTCGGGCTCTGATCGAATGCGTTTCGTCGTCAGGCATGAAGGCTCCGGGTGTAATCGTTTCAAGGGTAGGGTTCAGAGGCAGTTAACGGTGCCCGGCAAAGGTCTGGCGCAGCCAGCCGCAGGCTTCGTTCATCGCGACCCCGGCCTTGTCGACGACACCGGCCCAGAACATGAAGCCGTGATTGACGCCGTCGTAACGCGTCAGCGCGGTGACTACGCCCGCTGCCCTGAGCCTATCGGCGTAATGTTCGCCTTCGTCGCGCAACGGGTCGTATTCGGCGGTGATGACGAGGGCGGACGGCAAGCCGGCCAGGTCCGCGGCGCGCAGCGGCGCGGCATAGGGATGGACGCCTTCGGACGCGTCACCGAGATAATGGGCCCAGAACCATCTCATCGTATCGCGGGTCAACCCGTAGCCCTCGGCGTTCTCCGCGTAGGACGGCGTGCCGGGCGTGTGATAGTCGGTCACCGGATAGAGCAACAGCTGGGCGCATAATTCGGGGCCGCCCTGGTCGCGCACCCGGAGTGCCGTGACCGCCGCCATATTGCCGCCGGCGCTGTCGCCGGCGACGGCGATGCGCGCCGGGTCGGCGCCGAGTTCGGCGGAATGCGCCGCCGCCCAGCGCGTGGCATAGAGGCAGTCGTCGCTACCGGCCGGGAATTTGTGCTCGGGCGCCAGCCGATAATCGACCGAGGCGACGATGGCGGCGGCACCGGCGCACAGATTGCGGCACATGCCGTCATGGGTGTCGAGGCTGCACAGCACGAAACCGCTGCCGTGGAAGAATACGACCAGCGGAAACGGGCCGGCGTCGCGCGGCGTATAGAGGCGGAGGCGCAGCTGTCCGCCCGGTCCGTCGATCGCCACCTCGCGCACCCCGGCAATCTCGGCCGGCGGCGCCATCAGCGCGACGCGCGACTCGGCCTGGGTCCGCGCCGCCGCGAGCGGCAAGGTATGCGTCGCGGGAACGCCGGCGGCTCTGTCGAGCAGCGTCTGGATCTGCGGATCGACCGGCAATCGCCTCTCCTGGTCTTGGGCCGTGCCAACGTCTTCAATAGAAGACGAACGATTTGTATTGCGATAGCGCCGGGCCGGACCTATCATGGCGTCGTGCACGGGTCAATGCGCTTGATCAGGAGCGAAATGGACCTACCGCTGGCAGCGGATCCAACCGACGGCTTCCGAGCAAAAGGAGTTCGCCCGGGGCAGGCGAATGCCGCCCGCGCGAGAAGCCGTGCGGATGACCTCGGGCCCGACAATCAAGGCAGTCCGGGCAAGCCGGTGGGCGCGGTGGTCGCGGCCGCCAAGGTGCTGCGCACATTGCATGCCTCGGAGCGGCCGTTGAACGCGAGCGAGGTCGCGCGCGCCGCCGGGCTCCATCGCGGGACCGCGTACAATATCCTGCGGACGCTGCAAGCCGAGGGCTTTGTCGGGTACGATGACGCGACGCGCAGCTACTCGGTCAGCCTACATATCCTCGAGATCGCCTATGGCGTTTTGCGGCGCAGCGGGTTGATGGATTTGGCGCGCCCGCTGATGCATGCGGTTTCCGATGCTCACGGCGTGTCGGTCTATCTCTCCAAGGTCTTGGGACCTTCGTCGCTGCTGCTGTTGGACTGGGTCGGCGCGGCGCTCCGTACCGATCTCTACGCGACTGTCGGGCGGCAATACCCCGGCCCGGCAGGCGCCTCGGGCGTGGTCATGGCGGCCTTTGGAAACGGCAGCCCAGCCGAGCTCGAGGCGCTGTTCGCGCCGGTCGCCTGGTATCAAAAGCCGTCCTTTGCCGATTTCCTGGCGCGGGCCGAAGAGACGCGCCAGTCCGGTTTTGCGGTCGATCGCGGCACGATGTTTCAGGGCATCACGCAACTCTCGGTGCCGGTCCTGTCGCCGTCTTGGCAGCTATTGCTGATCCTGACGGCCGCGGGCCATGCGCATGACCTCGATGGCGACGCGCTCGGGCCGTTGAGCCGCGCGATGCAATCGGCGGCGACGCAGCTCTCCGAGAGCGTGCGACTGTTGCGTCTCGGGTGAGATAGGGGTTCGGGTCAGTTCCGTCGTCGGCCGCGAAACGTCGGCGGCGTACTTAGCGAGGTAACAGCATGGTCTCCTCACTGGCGGTCGCGCAACAACCCAAGGCAGACCCGGCTCTCGATTTTGACGCGATCATCATCGGTGCCGGCGTGTCCGGCCTCTACCAGCTCTACAAGCTGCGCGAGCTCGGCCTGACGGTGCGGGTGTTCGAAACCGGCACCGGCGTCGGCGGCACCTGGTACTGGAACCGCTATCCCGGCGCCCGCTTCGATTCCGAAAGCTGGACCTACGGCTATTCCTTTTCCCAGGAGCTGCTCGAGGAATGGGACTGGGAGGAGCACTTCTCGGGTCAGCCCGAAAACGAGCGGTATCTGAATTATGTCGCCGACAAGTTCGACCTGCGGCGCGACGTTCGGTTCAACAGCTGCGTGACCGCCGCGCATTATCAGGAGGACGCGCGGTGCTGGGACGTCCTCCTCGACGACGGCCGCCGCTACACCACGCGCCTCTTGATCACCGCAATCGGCGTGCTGTCGGCGCCGACCATGCCGCGCATTGCCGGTGTCGACACGTTCAAGGGCCAGTCCTGCCACACTCATTACTGGCCTAAGGAACCGGTCAGCTTCGCCGGCAAGCGGGTCGCGGTGATCGGCACCGGCGCTACCGGGATACAGACCATCACCGAAGTGGCCAAGACGGTCGGGCACATGACCGTCTTTCAGCGCACCCCCCAGTGGAGCGCGCCATTGCACAACGCCAAGATCGGCAAGGAGGAGATGGGCCGGATCCGGGCCAATTATCAGGAGATCTTCGCGCGTTGCCAGGAGACCTACGGCTGCTTCATCCATGCGACCGACCCGCGCTCGACGCTCGAGGTCACGCCCGAGGAACGCGAGGCCTTTTGGGAGAAGCTCTACAGCGAGCCCGGCTTTGGGATCTGGATGGGCAATTTCCGCGACATCCTGGTCGACCGCGAGGCCAACCGGCTGATCTCCGATTTCGTCGCCCGCAAGATCCGCGAGCGCGTCAAGGACCCGGCCACGGCCGAGAAGCTGATCCCGAAGAACCACGGTTTCGGCACCCGACGCGTGCCGCTCGAGAGCGGCTACTTCGAGGTCTACAACCAGCCCAACGTCAAGATCGTCGACATCAACGAGACGCCGATCGAGCGGATCACCCCGAACGGCATCAGGACGAGCGACGCCGAGTACGAGTTCGACATCATCATCTACGCGACCGGCTTCGACGCCATCACCGGCAGCTTCGACCGCATCGACATCCGTGGGGTCGACGGGGCGTCATTGAAGGAGAAATGGAAAGAGGGGCCGCAGACCTTTCTCGGCATCCTAGTCGCCGGCTTCCCGAACATGCTGATGGTGATGGGCCCGCATGCCGGGCTCGGCAATTTTCCGCGCGCCGCCGAATACAGTGTCGATTGGGTAACCCGGCTGATCCGCTTTGCGCGCGACCGCGGCTCGACGCAGATCGAGGCCACCGATGCGGGCGTTGCCGCCTGGACCGACCAGGTCATTGCGTCGAGCGAGGGCTTGCTGGCCAACGAGGTCGACTCGTGGATGACCGGCATCAACCGCAATGTCGAAGGCAAAGAGACCCGCAGGATCATGCGTTTCAGCGGCGGCCACCCCGCCTTCCGCGACCGCTGCGAGGCGGTGGCGGCAGACGGGTATCGGGAGCTGGCACTGGCTTAGTCGCCACTGTGGCGGCGGAATAGGGGGTCAACAAAGGTTTGTTCGAACTTCGCCATTAACATGAAGGGAACTGGTCATGAGTCGCGCTTACAATGTCATCGATGCGGACGGCCATATCCTCGAACCGTTGGATCTGTGGGACAAATACATGGATCCGAAATTCCGAGACGGGGCGCCGCACCTCGTCAAGGGCGAAGACGGCAAGGATCGGCTCGTCATCGAGGAGCGGACGGTCGGCGACAGCCGGCGTGGCTTCGGCGGGATCGGCGGGATCGGCGCCCGGCAGGGGGTCGTCGCGTCCGATACGATGAAGTACCAGGAGGGCAGGCCCGGCGGGTTCGATCCGCACCAGCGCATCCCCGACATGGATGCCGACGGCATCGATGCGGCATTCCTTTATCCGAGCATCGGCCTGTTTGCGGGCTCGATCCAGGACCCGGAACTCGCTGCCGCGACCTGTCGTGCCTACAACCGTTGGTTGGCCGATTACTGCAAACCCTATCCCGATCGCCTGTTCGGGGTCGCGATGCTGCCGATGCAATCGGTGGATCTGGCCATTGCCGAGATGCGCTTCGCGCGCAAGGAATTGGGATTCCGCGGCGGCTTCCTGCGGCCGAACCCATACAACAATAAAATGATCCACCACCCCGATTACGAGCCGTTCTGGGCGGCGGCCGAAGACCTCGATTTCTCGATCGGCTTTCATGAAGGCGGCAGCAGTGGCATGCCGACGGTCGGCGTCGACCGTTTCGAGGGGCGCGGCGCAAAGCACATCATCAGCCACACGATGGAAATGATGCTGGCCTGCATGAGCGTGATCTGGGGCGGGGTGTGCGAGCGCCACCCGAAAATCAGGATCGCGTTTCTCGAATCGGGCGGCGGCTGGATCGCACCGTGGCTCGACCGCATGGACCGCCACTTCGACGACCAGGGCTTCAACGATTCCGGCCTCAAGACGCGGCCAAGCGAGTTGTTCCAGTGCAATTGCTGGATCTCGTTCGAGCCGGTCGAGGGCAGCATCAAGGTGCTCGCCGACTATATCGGCCCGAACAAGATCCTGTGGGCGACCGATTACCCGCATCCCGACGGCTTCTTCCCCGGCGCGCCGGACATGTTGCGCGAGCGGCTGAAGGGCACCTCGCCCGAGACCCAACGCGGCGTTTTCGCCGGCGGCGCGATGGGTTTCTACGGCCTCAACTGAGCTGGCGAACCCGCCCTTCGCGCGGTTGGCTCGGCAGCGCCGGCGCGGAGGGCGGGTCAGGTCGGTTCATCCTTCGAGGGAGGCGGAGAACCGGGTTCGAAAGCATAAAACGCTCTCGCGACCGATCAGCCTGCGAGCAGTCCTTTGCGGCGGCTCCAATCCAATACCGCACTGATGCATTGGTGCAGCTGAGCAGGCTGGTTCTGATAATAATGTGTGGCACCTTCGATCCCGACATATTCCTTGTCGGATGTCGCAAGGGCCGAGCGAATCGTCGGATTGTGCGAGGCGGGCACAGCGTCGTCCGCGAGGTTCTCGACCTGCAATACGGGCGTGCGGCGGATGCGCGCTGCGTTCTTCGGCCCTTTCGCGTTCGACAGATCATAGCTCCACTGCGACAGCCAAGACCGCAGCGACGAATATCGCGCAAGGCCCGCGGGCGAAGTGTTCACGGTACGCGGATCCCCGAGATAGCACCAGCCGGAGCGCCGCCCGTTCGGGTCGATACGCGGATCGAGCCATCGCACGTCGCACATCGTCCGGTGGACGACGAAGCAGCGCTCGACCTCGCTCGTCCGCCGCCGGCGAAGCGTGCCGAGCAATTCCTGGCACCACACCGTGATCTTCCGGTTGCGCGCGATCTGGGCAGCCCGGAAGCGCTCTATGAACTCGGGCGCATAGGGCGGCTGATGCGGGCAGGCGCTCTCATAGATGTCGAATTCCAACTCCCGTCGGTCGGGGTCGAGTTCGTCGGTCACGGATGGATCGAGCCACTCGGTCAATGTCTCGGCGCGTGACAGGTGCGCGGCAATGAAAATTACGCCGTCGGCCGGTTCGAGACCGGCTCGCGTCAGGTCGACCGCGTCGCCCGCCGGCGTCGCGATGATCGACGGCGCTTCGGCTTCCGCCTGATAGAACAGCGACAGCGAGCCGCCGCCCGACCAGCCGACGAGGATCACCTTCTCGTAGCCGCGGGCCCGGGCGTCCTTGACCCACGCCCCCATGTCGATGGCGACCTTCTCGATGATGAGCCCACTGTCATTCTTTGGATAGCGGCTCGCCGCACACAGGACATGCAACCCCGCGCCAACGAGCGCCCCCGGCATCGGCAGCAAATGCAGGGTCGACGAGGGGTGCATGAAGAGGTAGAGCGTTTTTGACGGTCGCTCGCGCGGGATCAGATATTGGCCCTCGAGCCACACCTTCCCAGAGGCGGAAGAGAACCCGTAAGTCTCGGTGAATCTTGCGGTATCGGGGAAGCTGAGGATGGCTGGGACGCGGTCCCAGCCGGCGGTTGCGTTTGTCATGCGTCAGACATAGCGGAAGCCCGTGAGGAAGCCGATCTTATAGGATACTGGCACGCATCTGTGGGCAGACCGTTTCGACGGTTCGCTCGAAGATGTCTTCGAGCTTCAGGACAAGGTGGCGTCGAGCGTCGCCGGCGTTATCGAGCCGGCGTTGCAGGCCGCCGAGACCGCCCGCTTGGCGGGCCGCCCGACCGACGACCTTGCTGCCTACGATCTCTATCTGCCCGGCTACACGCCACAGTATCGCTTTCTCGCCGCTTGTTACGCCCATCTGGGTCGGCTCGACGATGCATCCCACCCGAGCAGGTCATCGGCACCGCCGGCGGCACCAGCTACGGCTATGACAAGAACGGTCGGCCGGTTCTCACCAAAGAGCCGAAGCTGTTGCTGAACGACGACAACGCCGGCAAGCCGGAGGGCATCCACCTGATGACCGGCCGCCGGCCCTACGCCGCGTTCGGCAATTCGACCGGCGATCGGCAGATGCGGGAGTACACCAAGGCCGGCGACGGCATGCGGCTCGTGATGCTGGTACTGCACGACGATCGAAAGCGAGAGTAGGTTTCCGCATTCAGATTGACGGTGTTGATTCATATCGCGGCAACGTCGCCGGGATTCCGGCACGCTCGCACCGCGGCAACGGCGCCCACATCGACGATGTGTATGCGGACAGGACCGTCGCGCGACCGCGATAGCGGCCGGCGGGAGCGATCACAGTCGGTCTAGAACAACTCTCGCGTCCTGATATTGCTAATTCCGCCGCGGCGGCTCTATCGGCATAGTCGCGATCGCAGTCCAAGCAATGGGGGAGCCGGCTTTTGCGGCGGCTTCTTCCGGCGAAAGACTCGGGTCCCAGTGCACCGCCAGAAAGCGCCGCCCCGTGACGTTGTCGGCCGCATCTGACACCAGCCAGCTGAGCGGCGGCGCCATCACCGCAGGTTGGATCATCGCGGCCCGGTCGTAGCCGGCCTCGAGCGGCACCATGCCGGTATTGGTGACCCCGCCCGGAACGATCACGTTGACGGTAACGCCGGTGCCCGCGAGGTCCTTTGCCATGATGGCCGAAAAAGCCTCTAACGCCGCTTTCGACGGGCCATAGGTCGGCGAGCCCTCGCGGATCATCGTGCCGAGGCTGGTCGTGACGTTGACGATGCGGCCCCATTTCTGGCGCATCATGTCGTGGACGAGGGCGCGCGACAGCGCCATCGGCGCGCTAGTGTGGACGGCGACGAAGAGCTTCCACTGCTCCGGCGTCACCTCCCAGAACTTGATCGGGCGCTGCCGGTTGTCGCTGCGCATCGTCGCCTGGCCGACCCCGGCATTGTTGACAAGGATGTCGATCATCCCGAGATGGCCGCGCACCTTGGAGACGATCTCATCGATCGCCTCGTCGCGGGCGAGATCGGCCTCGATCGTCATCAGTTTGGCGCCTTGTTGGCGCGCCTGCGCCGCCTCGGCGAGCTCGGCGAGACCGTGGGCGGTGCGGTCGACCGCTGCGACCGCGAGCCCCTCCCCAAGCAGGCCCAGCACCAGCTCGCGGCCGATGCCGCCGGCTGCGCCGGTCACGATCGCCACGCGCTGCTGTTCGCTCATCATCGCCTCCCTTTGCTCGAGCCACGACGGTGCGACACGGGGCCATGCAGCGCAAGACAATTGCACCCATGCTGCACCGCCAAGTGCTCCGACCTTTCCGCGAACCCAAAGTGCTGATCGAGTTGGTCGACCCTACGCACCATGTCTTCACCGGACAACGACAAACGGTGACGTTCACGGTGCCTGGCCAGACGAAATGAGTCACGAGGGCGGGCCGCAACTAGCCCGGCCCCGCCCTTCGACAAATCGAAGAATGCGAAGCACCCAGCTGGGGCAGCGATTTGCCCCCAGCACTCTGGCCTTTTGGAGGGCCGATAGGCCCCGCCCGGGTGAACACGGTCATTCCGATAGAGGTCCGCTTGCCACCCAAAGCCGACCTATCGAAGAATAGTCTTTCGATGCTGCTCAGTGCCACAAGCGAAGCCCTCGCCAGATTACGAGCATCGGATCTCACTGCGGCGGCACCCTGTGGGCCATCCCTCTTCGAGCACACGGGATTCTGCAAGCAGGGCGGTCCCGTCCTCGATACGAGTCAGGCGCGACGGGTATCGGGAAGCTGGAGAATGGCA
>Ga0210403_10004462_pt1 | contig 12065 bp, 8 predicted proteins | sample IncBWC19MmetaG_FD_150863 | JGI IMG/M metagenome (GOLD analysis project Ga0210403, IMG submission 150863) | Forest soil microbial communities from Barre Woods Harvard Forest LTER site, Petersham, Massachusetts, United States - Inc-BW-C-19-M | ecosystem: Environmental > Terrestrial > Soil >... | reverse complement strand
CCTTCGGTAGAGGAGGCTTGCCACTTCGTATTCATGTCGAGCAGGTTGATGAAGAAATCATTGGTCAGGGTCTCGGGACGGTTGGTGAAGACGCCGTGTTTGACTTGCCCGAAGTTCGCATTCAGGGCGCGCATACCGCCGATGAGTACCGTCATCTCGGGTGCAGTCAGGGTCAGCAACTGCGCCCGATCCAAGAGCAACTCCTCGGCTGACAGTTTCTGACCGCTTCGGAGATAGTTGCGGAAGCCGTCCGCCACGTGCTCCATTACGGCGAAGGAGTGCACGTCCGTCTGCTTCTGCGAAGCATCCGTGCGTCCCGGCGAGAATGGAATCTTCACTTTGTGCCCCGCTTTTTTAGCGGCTTCCTCGACGGCTGCGCAGCCGCCCAGCACGATCAGGTCGGCGAGCGAAACCTGCTTTCCTTTTTTCCCGGCTTTGCTTCCGTTGGACTTGTTCCCGTTGGAGGCCGAGCCGTTGAACTCCTTCTGGATCGTCTCCAGTTTCTTGAGAACCTTCGCCAGTGCGGCCGGCTGGTTCACTTCCCAATCCTTCTGTGGCGCGAGACGAATGCGTGCCCCGTTCGCTCCGCCGCGCTTGTCGGAACCGCGGAACGACGCCGCCGACGCCCAGGCCGTCGTGACCAGTTGTGAGATCGACAGTCCGGACGCGAGGATCTTCGTCTTGAGGGCGGCAATTTCCTTCTCCCCGATCAATTTATGATCCACGGCGGGAACCGGATCTTGCCAGATCAGCGTCTCTTTCGGAACGAGCGGGCCCAGGTAGCGCGCGCGCGGTCCCATGTCGCGGTGCGTCAGCTTGAACCACGCGCGGGCGAATGCATCTGCGAATTCATCCGGATGCTCGTAGAAGCGCCGTGAAATCTTTTCGTAAGCCGGGTCGAACCGCAAGGATAGGTCCGTGGTCAGCATGGTTGGCGCGTGATGCTTCGATGGATCCTGCGCATCCGGCACCGTCCCAGCCCCAGCGCCATTCTTCGGCCTCCACTGATTGGCACCGGCCGGACTCTTGGTCAGTTCCCATTCGTAGGTGAACAGGTTTTCGAAGAAGTCGTTGCTCCACTTCGTCGGCGTCGAGCTCCAAATAACTTCCAGGCCGCTGCCGATCGCGTCATCCCCTGAGCCCGTGCCAAATTTGTTCTTCCAGCCCAGGCCCTGCTCCTCGATGCCGGCGCCTTCGGGTTCGGGGCCGACATACTTGATCGGATCGGCAGCGCCATGAGTTTTGCCGAAACTGTGACCGCCGGCAATGAGCGCAACTGTTTCCTCGTCATCCATCGCCATGCGGGCGAAGGTCTCCCGGATATCGCGCGCTGCAGCGATCGGATCCGGCTTTCCATTCGGCCCTTCCGGATTCACATAGATCAGACCCATTTGCACGGCCGCGAGCGGATTCTGAAGGTCGCGGTCGCCACTATAGCGCTCGTCCGCTAGCCACTTGCCCTCAGGGCCCCAGAAAATATCTTCTTCGGGTTCCCAGACGTCCGGGCGTCCGCCGCCGAAGCCGAAGGTCTTGAAGCCCATCGACTCGAGGGCGACGTTGCCGGCGAGAATCATGAGGTCGGCCCAGGAAATTTTCCGTCCATATTTCTGCTTGATCGGCCACAGCAGCCGGCGCGCCTTGTCGAGGTTCACGTTGTCGGGCCAGCTATTGAGCGGAGCGAAACGCTGCTGACCGGCTCCGGCGCCACCGCGGCCGTCGCCGATGCGGTACGTACCCGCGCTGTGCCACGCCATACGAATGAACAGCGGCCCATAGTGGCCAAAATCGGCCGGCCACCAATCCTGCGAGTCCGTCATCAAGGCATGCAGGTCCTTAATCACGGCATTCAGGTCGAGGCTCTTGAACTCTTCCGCGTAATTGAATTTCTTGTCCATGGGATCGGACAGGGGCGAGTGCTGGTGAAGGATTTTCAGGTTCAGTTGTTTCGGCCACCAGTCGGCATTCGCCGTGGCCCCAGCGGAGGTATGGATGAACGGGCACTTTGCTTCGGTCGACATGATTGCTCCTTGAATTTAAGAAAGTTTTTTTGCTGAGGCTTTCGCACGGCACCGGCGACAGAGGCCAAAGACCTCGACCATCGGCTGCGTCAGATCGAAGCCGCGCGGCGCCTTCCGGGCCAGCTTTTTGTAGTTGATGAAGTCATCGTCAATATCCTGCACCGCCTTGCAGCGCGTACAGACCAGATGATGATGTGGTTCAAGATTACCTTCCACCAGCAAGGTGGAGGCATGAGGACTGACTTCGCGCAGCAGTCCGTGCTCGACGAACAGGCGCAGGTTATTGTAGACGGTAGCCAAAGAGATCGAGGGGGTTCTGCGGCGGACTTCGGCGAAGATGCTCTCCGGGGAGTAATGGCCCGGTGCAGCCACAACGGCCTCATAAATCACCTGCCGCTGGTGCGTAGCCGCGAGCCCGCACTTCCAAGCTAATTCCCGAAATTGTTCGTGAGCGGTTTGCACTGGGATGCTAAAGCCCTGCTGCTTAAGTTTGTTAGATAGGAATCATTATAATCCAATAATCATTCATCAACAATAAGGCCCGGTGGGCTCAGTTGCAAACCACGCCCTCCCGCATCATCCAGCCGCCAGGTAATAGTTCCGCCACAACTAGAGCTACGGTACCAGTTTGCCGATGGCTAGGCAGGACGATCCTGTTTTGCGCGTGAAATACGTTGGTGGTTAGAACCGGTGCGGAGCCACATGGCGACAAAGGCAATACAGCAGACCGACAAAAATGAGGCTGGCCTCACGGTCAGCCAGGCTGCAATGAAGGAACTGGCCGATCTAAAGTTTGCCCTCGATCAACATGCGATCGTCGCCATGACCGACGTCCAGGGCACGATTACATACGTGAACGACAAGTTTTGCGCCATCAGTCAATACTCCAAGGACGAATTGATCGGCCAGAATCATAGAATTTTAAACTCGGGGCATCATTCCAAAGAATTTTTCCAGCAGATGTACCACACGATCGCCGGCGGGAAGGTTTGGCACGGCGAGATCAAGAACCAGGCCAAAGACGGGTCGATCTACTGGGTCGACACGACCATCGTTCCATTCATGAGTACGGAGGGCAAACCAGCCCAGTACGTCGCCATCCGCGCCGACATTACCGATCGCAAGCGGGGCGAAGAGGCACTGAAGGAAAGCCTGGCCACCAGTGACCGAGCGCTGAGGGAACTGGCTGACCAGAAATTCGCTTTGGATCAACACGCGATCGTTGCCGTGACCGACGTCCGGGGCACCATCACTTACGTCAACGACAAGTTCTGCGACATCAGCAAATATTCCAAGGCGGAACTGATTGGGCAGAATCACCGCATCCTCAACTCAGGGCACCATCCCAAGGAATTTTTCCAGCTCATGTATGGCACGATCGCCAGCGGAAAGGTTTGGCACGGTGAGATCAAGAACCGGGCCAAAGACGGATCGATCTATTGGGTCGACACGACCATCGTCCCGTTCATGAGTGCGGAGGGCAAACCACGCCAGTACGTCGCGATCCGCGCAGATATTACCGATCGCAAGCGGGCCGAGGAAGATGTAGCCGATCAGAAATTTGCCCTCGATCAACATGCAATCGTCGCCGTCACCGATGTCCAAGGCACGATAACGTACGTGAACGAGAAGTTTTGCGCCATCAGCCGGTACTCCAAGCAGGAATTGATTGGGCAGAATCACCGCATCCTCAACTCAAGCCACCACGCGAAAGAGTTTTTCCAGCAGATGTACCACACCATCGCCAATGGGAAGGTGTGGCACGGCGAGATCATGAACCGGGCCAAAGATGGGACGATCTACTGGGTCGACACGACCATCGTGCCGTTCGTCGATTCTGCAGGGAAACCGCGGCAATACGTGGCCATTCGAGCGGATATCACCGAGCGCAAAAAAGCGGAAGAGGTACGCGAACGACTGGCCGCAGTGGTCGAGTCGTCCGAAGACGCCATCATTACCAAATCTTTGGACGGGACCATCCTCGCCTGGAATCGTGGCGCGGAGAAAGTGTTTGGATATCCGTCATCCGAAGCTGTGGGCAGGTCGATTCTGTTCCTGTTGCCGCCAGAGCGCGTGAACGAGGAAGCCGAAATTCTTTCACAAATTGCGCTCGGCCATGGAGTTGAGCATTTCGAAACCATCCGGGTCCGGAAGGATGGCAGGCACATTAATATCTCGGCGACGATTTCGCCCATCCGAGATAAGGGGGGTGCGATCGTCGGTGCTTCAAAGATTGCGCGCGACATTACGGAACGCAAGCGGGCAGACCAGGAAATTCAGCGCCTGAACGGTGAAATGGAATGTCGGAACAAGGAGCTTGAGGCTAAAGCGGTCGAGTTGCAGAGAGCACGGGACGAGTTGGAAGTGCGGGTCAACGAACGCACGGATGAACTCGCCAGCACGAATCAAGTGCTGGAACGAAGCAACATCGAGTTGCAGCAATTCGCCTACATTGCCTCTCACGATCTGCAATCCCCTTTGCGCAGCATCAGCGGATTCGTGCAACTGCTTAAGTCGGAATACGAGGGTAAGCTGGACCAGCAAGCCGACGACTGGATTCGCCGGACGGTCCAGGCGATCGGGCAAATGCAAACCATGATCCGCGATGTGCTGGCCTATTCGCGGGTTGACTCACGTTCCCGGCCCTTCGCGCCGACAGCCTTCCTCGATGTGTTCAAAGATGCCGTGGCACTGCTTGAGTCCTCCATCCGTGATGCCGGAGGCCAGGTCGTCTGTGGCGACCTGCCGGTTGTGATGGGTGACCGGTCGCAGCTGGTCCAATTGATGCAAAACCTGATCGGCAATGGACTCAAGTACCACGGCGACAAATCACCAAGCGTCCACGTCTCGGCGAAACGCAACGGGAGCGAATGGACCGTTTCCGTCCGGGATAACGGCATTGGCATCGACCCCAAGTATCACGAGCGGATCTTTGAAATATTCAAGCGGTTGCACGATCAAACCGAGTATCCGGGCACCGGCATTGGATTGGCGGTCTGCCGTCGTGTAGTAACCCGCCACGGCGGCAGGATTTGGCTGGAGTCCGAGGCGGGACAAGGAAGCGTATTTCATTTCACCCTTCCTGAAGGGGCGGAGAAAACACAATGACCAACAAACTTGTTAGTAGTCGACCGGCGGAGATCCTACTGGCAGAAGACAACGACAACGATGTGGAACTGACGCGTCAGGGTTTCAAGAAGTGCAAACTGCTGCTGAACCTGCATCACGTCAGGGACGGAGTAGAGTGCCTCGCGTTTTTGCGCAAGCAAGGCAAATACGCCACCGCTCCGACACCCGACCTGCTTCTGCTGGACATCAATATGCCCCGAATGGACGGCCGTGAAGTGTTGGCCGAGATGGTAGGCGACGAAACCCTGAACGCCATACCCGTGGTTGTCCTGACTACTTCGGCGCAGGATGAAGAGATTCTGAAAATGTACAAAATGCGGTGTAGTTCGTACATCATTAAGCCTGTCGATTTCGAACAATTCCTTTACGTGGTTCGGTCGATCGCTGACTATTGGTTTACGGTTGTGGTGTTGCCCGTCGCCACCTCAGCAGACAAGGCGGCACACGCCGGAGCCTGACCATCACTTTGCTCTAGCGAAGTAGCAGCTGAGGTTGCAGGCAACCCCGTATCGCAAATGTTGTAAATAGATTGTTACAGTTTTCAATCCGCTTCTTTTCCCGGACCGGTAGTGATAGTTTCTCCGTGACGGCAAAACCGGGCTGGGGTGGGTCGAGGCGTCTTCTGGACGCATTTCCGGTGCGTGGATCGCAACCCTGAAGTCCGTTGGACGTGCAAATTATGGATGTCAACGAATACGACTTAGTAGTAATCGGGAGCGGCCCGGCGGGTCAGAAAGGCGCGATCTGCGCCGCCAAACTGCGCAAGAAAGTCGCCATCATCGACCGAAAGAGAACGATTGGTGGGGTTTGTGTCCACACCGGAACCATCCCCAGCAAAACCTTGCGTGAAGCAGTCCTCTACCTGAGCGGCTTTCGGCAGCGCAGTTTCTACGGACGCGGCTATGTGCTCAAAGACCGCATTGCCATGTCTGATTTGGTTTTTCGGGCGCAGGCGGTGATGGCGCGGGAGATCGAAGTCATCAAGGCGCAACTTCGCCGGAACCAGGTCACGACGTTTGAGGGCGACGCCCATTTCCTCGATCCCCACACGATCGAGGTTAAAACCGACGAAGGCTCCCAGCTTCTGCGGGGGCATTACATCCTTATTGCGTGTGGAACGCGTCCTGCGCACAGCGCTGATATTCCCATGGACGGGAAGCGCATCTTCGATTCCGATGAGGTCCACTGTCTGGAGGAGGTGCCGCGAGACCTGGTGGTGGTCGGAGCCGGCATTATCGGGCTCGAATTCGCCTCCATGTTCGCCGCTCTCGGTGTGAAAGTCACGCTGCTGGATCAGCGGCCAATTTTGCTCGACTTCGTGGATCGCGAGATTGTGGAGAGTCTGGGTTTTCAGCTGCGCCAGCTAGGGACCGTTTTGCGCCTGGGAGAGAAAGTGGTTTCGGTGGGATACGACGCGGAGCGCGATCGAGTTTTTGCGAAACTGGAAAGCGGAAAAAATGTCCATGGCCAAGGGCTTCTGTACACGGTCGGACGGCAGGCGAACAGTGATCAGTTGAACATTGACGCCGCGGGACTGAAGTCAGATGGCCGTGGCAAGATGCTGGTCAATGAGAATTTTCAAACTGCGGTGGAGCACATCTATGCCGCCGGAGACATTATTGGGTTCCCGGCGCTCGCCAGTACGTCCATGGAACAGGGCCGGCTGGCCAGTTGCCACATGTTCGGAAAGCCGGGGAAAATGATTCCCACTCTCATTCCCTACGGCATCTATACGATCCCTGAAATCTCGATGGTGGGCTACACCGAAGAACAACTTACGAAGGAGAAGATTCCCTATGAAGTCGGCCTGGCGCGCTACGCCGAGTTGGCGAAAGGCCAAATGCTGGGCGATGAACAAGGGTTGCTGAAACTTGTCTTCGACCCGGAGAGTCTAAAGCTTTTAGGGGTGCATGTGATTGGCGACCGCGCCGCCGAGATTGTCCACATCGGTCAGGCGGTGCTCACCATGGGAGGCACGCTGGAATACTTCCGCGACACGGTTTTCAACTATCCCACTCTCGCCGAAGCGTATAAGGTTGCGGCTTTGGACGGACTCAACAAGCTCTAGGGGGCCGTTATGACGAAGCCGTTATGACGCGCTGTTTATGACGAAAGAGGAGATCAGGCTCGCCGAGGACCGCGATCGCAAGCGGCATTGGAAGCGCTGGGGACCCTATCTGAGCGAGCGGGCTTGGGGCACAGTGCGCGAGGACTACAGTTCCGACGGCAATGTCTGGGACTACTTTCCGCACGATCATGCCCGATCGCGAACCTACCGCTGGAATGAAGATGGCATTGCCGGCATTTCTGACCGCCGGCAGTTAATCTGCTTTGCCGTGGCGCTGTGGAACGAGCGCGATCCCTTCCTCAAGGAACGGCTCTTTGGCCTGACCGGAAACCAGGGCAATCACGGCGAGGACGTGAAGGAATATTACTTTTACCTCGATAGCACTCCCACCCATTCGTACATGAAGTATCTGTACAAGTATCCGCAGGCTGCGTTTCCCTATGAGCAATTGGTGGACGAGAACCGTCACCGCAGCAGGAAGGATCCCGAATACGAACTCCTGGACGCGGGAGTGTTCGCCGAAGACCGGTATTTCGATGTGTTTGTCGAGTACGCGAAAGGGGATGTTGAAGACATACTCATTCGAATCACGGTCACGAATCGCGGTCCGGAAGCGGCGGGTCTACGTCTGCTCCCGACCATTTGGTTCCGCAACACCTGGTCGTGGGGCAGCAGCGACGTTCCTCCTGATCTGCGGGGAGTACAGGGCGGTATCGAACTGAACCATCGCGCATATGGGAAGCGTTGGCTGTACTGCGACGGATCTCCGGAGCTGCTTTTCACCGAAAACGAAACCAACCGTCGACGGCTCTTCAACGCTGCTGAGAGCGGATTGTGCAAGAAGGATGGAATCAACGACTACATCGTGCATGGCCTGGGAGATGCAGTCTCGACCGTGCCCAGGGGCACGAAGGCGGCGGCTCATTACGCGATGGAGATTGCCGCAGGTGATTCGGTAAGTGTCCGCCTGCGGCTAACGAATCTCAAGATCGAAAACCCGCCAGCTGCGGCATTCAGCAGCTTCGATAGCGTTTTTGCCCTTCGCAAACAGGAAGCCGATGAATTCTACGCCACGATTATTCCAAGCTCGCTGTCGCCCGACGCGAAGAATGTGATGCGCCAGGGCTTCGCCGGACTGTTGTGGTCCAAACAGTTCTATCACTACGTCGTCAAGCAGTGGCTGGATGGAGATCCCGGCCAACCGCCGCCTCCCGTAGAACGAAGACACGGGCGAAACCATGATTGGCCGCACCTCTACAACTCTGACGTCATCTCGATGCCGGACAAATGGGAATATCCCTGGTACGCGGCGTGGGATTTGGCGTTTCACTGCGTTTCTCTGGCCTTAGTCGATCCGGATTTTGCGAAGGAGCAACTGGTGCTCCTGCTGCGGGAGTGGTACATGCATCCCAACGGGCAGTTTCCGGCGTATGAATGGGCCCTGGGAGACGTGAACCCGCCGGTGCACGCCTGGGCGGCGTGGCGTGTGTACAAGATTGACAAGAAGCGGCATGGCAAGGGCGATCGGGCGTTTCTGGTGCGTGTGTTCCATAAACTGCTGTTGAATTTCACCTGGTGGGTCAACCGCAAAGATGCCGAGGGCATGAACATTTTTCAAGGCGGCTTCCTCGGGCTCGACAACATTGGAGTATTCAACCGCAGCGATCCTCTGCCGACTGGCGGACACATCGAACAATCCGACGGCACCAGTTGGATGGCCATGTACACGCTCAACCTGCTGGCCATTGCCATGGAGTTGGCCATACAAGACCCGGCGTATGAAGATGTCGCCAGCAAGTTCTGGGAGCACTTCATCTACATTGCCTACGCCATGAACCATCTCGGCCACGATGGTATGGGGCTGTGGAACGAGGAGGACGGATTTTTCTACGACGTGCTCAAGTTCCCTGATGGCGGCCACTTTCCGGTCAAGGTTCGGTCCATGGTCGGGTTGATCCCGTTATTCGCGGTCGAAACCCTGGAACCTGGACTCATGGAGCGGCTTCCCGGCTTCAAGCGCCGTATGGATTGGTTCATCGACAACCGTCCCGACCTAACCGCGAATGTCGCCAGCATGCGAAAGTCCGGCATGGCGGAAAGAAGACTGCTGTCGATCGTGGATGCCGAGCAGCTCCGGCGAATGCTGCAGATCATGCTGGATGAGCAGGAGTTTCTCTCACCTCACGGCATTCGCGCGCTTTCTCGCCGTCACCGCGATCATCCGTTCATCCTCGCCATCGACGGTCAGGAACACCGCGTAGATTACGAACCGGCCGAATCCACGACTGGCCTGTTTGGCGGCAATTCAAATTGGCGCGGGCCGGTGTGGTTTCCCATGAACTATCTGTTGATCGAGTCTCTGCAGAAGTTCCACCATTATTTTGGCGACGACTTCAAAGTGGAGTTCCCTTCACGCTCCGGCAAAATGCTCACACTTTCCGAAGTTGCCGCCGAAATTTCGCAGCGGCTGACGGAAATCTTCCTGCGGGACGAACAAGGCCAGCGCCCAGTCTACAATGGCATGCCAAAGTTCGGCTCCGATTCAAGCTGGAGCGACCTCATTCTCTTCTATGAATATTTCAATGGAGACACTGGGCAGGGACTTGGCGCGAGCCATCAGACCGGTTGGACAGCCTTGGTCACCAAGCTGCTTCAACAGCGTGGGCACTCCGCCACGAGCCGAGAAAGTCACTAACAGCAAATTAGGGTAAAAATATACTTGACTCATCAAGGTATTTGCGCTAAAGTTCATACATGGCAAGCGCAAACGAACCAAAAACACTTCAGTCGGCAATCCAGTACTTCGCCGATCCAGACAACTGCCTGAGCTATCTTATCGCGCGGCGCTGGAAAGACGGCGTTGTGTGCCCTACCTGCGAATCGAAGAATGTGAGCTTCGTTGCGTCGCGCCGTGTGTGGCAGTGCAAGACCCGTCACCCGAAAGCACAGTTCTCGATCAAGGTTGGGACCATCTTCGAGGATTCACCCATCGGTCTAGACAAGTGGCTCACTGCCATGTGGATGGTTGCAAACTGCAAGAACGGCGTTAGTTCGTGGGAAGTTCACCGCTCTCTGGGAGTAACCCAAAAGTCGGCATGGTTTATGCTCCAACGGATACGCCTTGCAATGCAGGGCAAGAACTCGGGTAAGATCGGCGGACCCGGCAGCGAAGTAGAAGTAGACGAAACTTTCATCGGCGGGAAAGCGCGGAATATGCACCGCCCGAAACGCGCCCGCGTTATCACTGGCACAGGCGGAAAAGACAAGACCGTCGTCATGGGAATGTTAGAGCGAGGCGGAAATGTTCGCGCCGTGGTCGTGGACAATCGCCGCCGGAGTGAACTGCACAAGCAAGTGCGCGAGAACGTGGAAGCGGGTGCTGCGCTGTACAGCGACGAACTCAAATCCTACGATGGACTGAGCGCAGAGTATGAGCACGCCGTCATCAATCACGCTGTCGAATACGTCCACGGAAACATTCACACCAACGGTATGGAAAATTTCTGGTCATTACTCAAGCGCGGTCTGCACGGCACCTACGTGAGCGTAGAGCCGTTTCACCTATTCCGCTATATCGACGAACAGGCGTTTCGCTATAACAATCGCAAGAATATGAACGATGCGGACAGGTTCGATCTGGCGGTTTCACAAATCGTCGGAAAACGGCTCACTTATGCGGAGGTGACTGGCAAGGTGGGAGAAACGGCGTTCTAATCCGTTGCGAAAGAAACGAGGCAAGATCAAGATTTCTTAGATTTAGGACCACGGCGATGCGGGTTTCTCGCTACCGCCGTGCGGTGCTCTTCGATGCGGCGCTTTACGACACTGTGCGGCACCGAGAGCACCTGATCTACCAGATTCGTGAAGCGTTCGTATTCGACGTTACCCTTGGCATTCTTGGCGGAAGGTTTAGGGTTTGAACGCACGACATTGGGAGTGTGCCGTGTCGTGCGAAAAAAGTCAACAGCGCTACGTCGTGATGGATGATCCGTATTTTGATGCAAAGGACGCCTCCATGCAGTTTCGTCTTACCTACGAAGGACAGCTTTTAAGCAATGGTCACGCCCAGCACAAACAGGAAATCAGGAAACGGTTTCACCCCCAATTGCGCCGCCTCTGGGAGATAACTCCAAGTCTCTTGGAAATGAAGTACCCCCCGTTGAATTTGGTAGAAGTCGGGTACACGCCCGGCAGAAGCCGAATTGAGTATCTGGCCGACCAATTTTCGCGGAACAATTACAACTTTGTGCCCCTGGTAACACGCGACCTTGACGTTAGTTTTTGTGGAATTGATGTCTTGTTTCTTCGTCCAGACCCTCCGGGATCAGTCCTATCGAAGAGCGACATTGATAATCGACTGAAAACTCTGTTTGACGCGCTGAGGATGCCCGAAGGGAAAGCGGAACTCGGCGGATATGATTTTCCAGCAGACAATGAGAAGCCGTTTTACTCTCTGCTTGAAGATGACGCACTGGTGACCAAGGTATCTGTTGAAACTGACTTTCTGTTGGAACCGATAGGCGCAGACTTCGACAAGAACGATAGCAGGCTGATTATCACCGTCACCTTACAGCCAGCAATCGCGCGACTAGATTTACGATTTCGCGCGGTTAACTTTGGGTTTCGTAGCGGAAAGGCAAGCCCGCTCTAGGCGGCCATCGTCAGCCTAATAGCACCTTGGCGATTCCGGCACCAATCGCATTCCAGAATCCATTCACGATCTGCTGGCGTGGATTAGACTGGCACGCCTCTTGCGGCGGCCTGTTCTGTGGCTGTGGGTTGTATACGGTTGGCATGGGCCGATTGGTGTACATGTCGCATCCTTGGGCGGCAGTAGCCGCGAAGGACCG
>Ga0210403_10004460_pt1 | contig 12070 bp, 12 predicted proteins | sample IncBWC19MmetaG_FD_150863 | JGI IMG/M metagenome (GOLD analysis project Ga0210403, IMG submission 150863) | Forest soil microbial communities from Barre Woods Harvard Forest LTER site, Petersham, Massachusetts, United States - Inc-BW-C-19-M | ecosystem: Environmental > Terrestrial > Soil >... | reverse complement strand
CTAAGCCCATGTTGTTCATGAAGTTCGGCCGCGATGCGGAGCAAGAAGCCGACCTGCTTGGGCTCGAATACGAATACGCCGCTGGTTACGACCCCCAAGCTTTCATTCAGTTTTTCGAGAGGTTGCACACCAAAGAGAAACAAAAACAAAATCTGGTAGCGAAAGCCTTCGCTACTCATCCCGCGACGGAAGATCGCATTCGTCGCGGGCAAAAGGAGATTTCCTGTTTGCTGCCAGACAAGGCTGAATACGTTGTGGACACCAGTGAGTTCCAAGAGGTAAAGGCCAGAGTAGCCAACTTGACGCACAAACGCCCGGTGCTGCATCGCCGCGGCGCGGCCGAGCACGATGTTACGCCAATAACCCAGACGACTTTTTCGATGGCATTGCCGCCTTATCTCGTCGAAACCGGGTGTTGCGTGTGATTTTACAAGTACTCCCGCTCGGTCCGACGAATCGCTCGATACCTCTCAAACACTTTCTTCTCGCTTTCCATTCCAAGCGCAGAGCGGATCGAGCTTCCCCGAAAGGTGTGGGCCAACATCTTCCATCCCTGGAACAGGACGAACCTTGGGTCATGCCTAAGCGCAATCGGTATGTGGTGAACCTTCATCCAACGCTCTGCCTTCCAGCGCATGAATTCCACTTGCTCGGCCGGCAAGTGCTCAGTGCGTACCACCGCCGTAGTGCCGTCATATTCCTCCAACTTCTCATTCATGATCAACCCTTGATCGCGGAAGTCTTTCGTCATGGGCGTGCGCGGGTAAGGTGTCGGGTGTTGAATGTAGGGCCAGTCCACGTACCGGCGGGCAAATTCGAGATTGGCTTCGATAGACTCGCGCGTGTCGCCAGGACTTCCAACGATCAATCCGCCGACCACATACATCTGATTGCGGTGCAGGTAGTCGATGGCTTTGAGGGTGGCGTTTCCGGTGTTTTGGCCGTTCGTGCGCGTAGTGTTCTTAGCGGAAGCCCGCAGAAATTCCAGATCGCCTTCCAAAACATTCTCGATGCCGAGAAAAACATAGCGGAATCCGGCTCCTCGCATCAGCGGGGCGAGGCTTTCGCCGTGGTTCGCGATTGCGGAGGTCATGGCCTGCACGAAGTAGTCAAGCTTGTGCAGCCCGGCGGCGATGATGGCCTCGCACAACGCCTCGAAGCGGCGCACGTTTAGCGTAATGTTGTCGTCGACCAGGAAAATGGTTCGAGCGCCATGGTCGCGGGCGTCGCAAATATCTGCCAACACGCGGTCGAAGGAGTAGGTGTGGAAATTGCGGCCCCTCATCTCGATGATGGAACAGAAGCTGCAATCGTAGGTGCAGCCACGAGAGGTCTCGATTACGTCCACCTGCCGGCCGAGCAACGTATATCCCTTGAGCACACGCGCATCGCGGTTCGGAAGGCGGATTTCGCTGTCTTCGAGCCGGTGCGGCGACCGGTCGGGGTTGTGCACCCAGCTCTCGCCGTTTCGGTACGAGAGGCCGTGGATCCGGTCGACACCGGATCCCTGCTCGACTGCGCGCAACAATTCGCGGAAGGTAACTTCCCCCTCGCTGCGCACAAGATAATCGACGTCCATTTCCTCGTAAGCTTCGGGGGCAAGGCTGGGGTCGTACCCGCCCACCACGATCTTCACTGTCGGCCGGAGAGCGCGGACTACTTCGATAATGCGAGCGGCGGTACGGCGCTGGAAGGTCATGATGGAGAGTCCGACAACTTCCGGATCGAGCTCGCGGATAATTCGGGTCACAGTCTCGCGAACCTGTCGTTGAACCAGGATCAAATCAGCCACGGCCACGCAGTGGTGCGGATCAACGTTGCCCGCCAGTGATGTGAGCGCACCATTAGGCATACGGATAGCGACCGGTGGCATGTGCTCGAAGGAATCCGGCATGGAAAGCAACAGGACATTCATAAGACCTGTCCTTACTGCCCCTCTGCGAACCCGCAGGCGCGAGTTGAACAGAACAGAGCAAAGCGAGTGGTCGCAATTGTAGCGTAGCTGGTGACCGGAATGCCGACCCGATCTCAATAAAGGTCGACCATGTTTGAAAGACGTAGACGTGGCCCACGACGATCAGATCCCGTCTTCCCGGACACACGGTCGTTTGCAGGACTTATCTGAACGTCGAAGTCTTGCCTGCAAGGTTTTCGTTCTGAGTGTTAATAATGTTGACTTCTTTCATCGATCCTACCGGAAGTTGGGCCGTAAACTGGCGCAAAATGCCGAGTTCACTCATTGAGCGCGTTTCGGGTCGCGTGGTTGGTCTCAAACGATTGTGATCAACATTCTCCCCTTTGTCCCTTGGTAGGCAATCATCTTAGAATTGAAACCAAGTGCCGGTAATCTCCGAATTAGCCTTGTTCATGTTCCCATCATATGAAGTCAGACTTGAGCTGCTTTCGAAGTGCAGGGCTTGTGCCTTGTAGGTAATGGCCGTGATTAGGATGCCCGACGTATTTTGGTCAGGGTAATCGATCGTGCCACTCAGAGTTCCGTCTTGTCCTACCGAAATGTGCACTAAAATTTGCTTCTTGGGCTGCGCTCCTGGATTGAGAGTTCCCGTCCAATCTCCAACGATAGGAGGAGCATCGGCTGCCAAGGTGGCAGCGGGCACAATACTAAATCCGAGGATCACTCCTAACCCACAGCAGAGTCCGAACGAGGATGCGCGACGAGGTTTCATAGCCATCTCCTTTTCTGTCGTGACCGTCTTTTCAACTAAACTTTATTTCCTTCCACTCCTGCGGGCTTTCATTGCCGCCTTCCGCGAGATACGAGTCTTTTTTCGAGCTCCAGTTGTTTTGGTTTTAACTGCACCTTTGGGTTGACGAGGCACTTCTATCTTGGGCTGTTTGGCAGTGCGACGGTGTGCAGGATGTAACGCCTGGATGCGCGCAGCTTCTTCTTCCGTCCGGAGCTGAGCCTCGGTAAGTTCTCGGCGCTCGTCTTCAAGGTATTCTGGGATCGTTTTGGTTGTCATAGCTACAGTGTGCCAGAACTATTCCCTTCGAAGATGTCCTCTTTTGGCCACTCGGATGGTTCATCCCAACGTTGCGTTTTCACCTGTCGCTTGTGACGCCATGGCTAACGGTGAACACTGCGATCCGAAACGCCCCACTCCGGAGCAACGGCTGTGAGCCGAGGCGGCTTCACCTTTCTTGGTGAGTATTGTTCCATCGAATGTGAGCAGTTGTGAACAGACAGTTAAATCCATATCAGATATGGTTTGTGCTGTTCCACTCCGGATGCGGGACCTCAACCGTTGCACAACGCGCGAGCGTTCTGCGCAAGGACCGACAGCAAGATCAAATCCCCAGTGAGACCTCAGTCCGCCGCAAGGCGAGAATCCTAGGAGGATTCCATGAAAAGAGTATTCCTACTAACGGTTGTATCGGGCCTGCTGGTTACGCTGGGATTGGCGCAGACTTCCGACGCTGGCAGCGATACGGACCAAGCCACCGTTAAAGGTTGCTTGGGTGGATCTGATGGCAATTACACAGTTGCCGAAGATGGTACTCGTCAGATTCTTAAGATCACCAGCAGCAGTGTTGATCTCAAGCCACATCTGGGCCACGACGTAAACCTCATTGGGCACAAAGCAAGTAAGGTCGCCGCGGCCGCTGTTGCAGCGGTTGCGACTGCCAGCCCGTCCTCGGAGACCGTCATCCCACCGGCTGGGGTGGCCACTGCACCGGCGGCGACTGCCAGCAGCCCGTCTTCGGAGACTGCCAGCACACCCGCTGCGGATTCTACAACACCCGCCGCGACTGCCAGCCCGTCTTCGGAGACAGTCAGCACACCCGCTGCGACAGTCAACCCGTCTTCGACTGTCAGCGCATCCGCTGCGGACGCCGCTACACCGACGGGACAGTCGGCCCGTCCTCGCACAGCGTCGGCGACAAAAACTGCAGCCGCCACTACACCCGCTGCGACGGTCAGCCCATCCTCAAATCCGGTCATCCCAACCGCCGCGGACACCACAACACCCGCTGCCAATGCCAACGCGTCCTCGGAGACTGTCAGCCCACCTGCCGCCGCCGCCACTACACCCGCCGTCACTCATAGGAGCGGGTCTTTGTTTCTCTTGATTTTGATTGCCGTGCTGGTGATTGTCTTAGGCACGCTGGTCCCTGTCTTCGGCAGGTGGAGAAAACGGAAAATGCTGGAGCGGACCGGCACCCCAAATCTTTCTTTCATGAAGGAAGAAAGCTCCGACCGAAACAAGCCAGCACCACGCAAAGCTGCCTAGGCTGGGGCTACGCAACAAACATAGCGATGCTGCGGATCGCACGGGCAAATGGATTAGTAAACTACCCAATTCCTAACGCCGTGGGCGGAAATGAAGAAGTACAATTTTCGCGGGTTTCCGCGGAATGTCCGTTTGTGCTTGCTTTCCGCCAAAGGTACACGGGCGCCACCCAGACCGTGCGGCGCCGGTTCGTCTATGCGTCGTATCGAAACAACAAGTTCCGCGGTTAATGCAGAGGGCCACTTAAATGCAAGGATTGTAGTTGAGGCGGTTACCACCTTCTCCTCATTTCAGGTTCTCTGAACTAAGTCAGCCCATCTGAAGTTTTCTTTCTTAGCAACCCCAACCTAAGGAGGTTGCCATGTTTTCACGCCATGTCTCGATTCATCTGAAATCCAATACTCTTTCCGACTACACACGAACATTTGAAAATGATGTCCTCCCTTTGCTTCGTAAACAAAAGGGTTTCAAGGACGAAATCACATTCGCTGGAACCGGCGGAGTTGATGTGACTGCAATCAGTCTGTGGGAAAACAAAACCGATGCCGAAGCCTACAACACCAATACCTATCCGCAAGTGTTGAAGACGCTGGCAAGATTTATTGAGGGAACGCCAAAAGTTCAGACCTCCGACGTTGTCACCTCGACCCTCCACAAGCTCGACCTCCGCGTAGCCGCGTAACTGCGAACTTCTCGCACGGGAGGGCGGTTCAATTCCGCCTTCCCGGTCGGGTTCTAGCGTGCGAAGCTGTCCGAGCCCGGCGACACCCGAAGTCATTACTAGAAACGGTGTTTATGACAAACCTATTTGTTGGAAATCTGGCCTCGAACCGGACACCGGACGAGCTCCGTACGTTGTTTCAAACCTACGGATCAGTCGAAGGAGTGGAAATCATGATCGATCCCCTAACCCGATATTCACGCGGGTTCGCGGTTGTGGGAATGACCAATGACCTCGAAGCCAAGAAGGCGATCGTGCATTTAAACGGCGCGGTTTTGTGGGGCAAGCAGATTCGGGTCGAAGAGTCTCGAGAGTTGAGCGGGTTAACTTAGTTCGCCGTTTACTGGAAGACTCCGGCAGCACGACTGAATTGCGCTTATCCACTCTTAGACTCGATACCTGATCGATATTGATAGTTGTCGAAGGAGCCCAAGCCATGAAAGATCCGTTTGAAGTTCTCCGGATGAAAGAGCAGGACATACTGAGAGTCAAACAGGAAATAGAGGCGCTGCGGATTGCAGTCGAACTACTTGGAGAAGAACCTCCTTCTGCCGGCGACAGGACAATTGAGTTGCGAAAGATCGTCAACATGCCCTAGTCCGGTTCTGGTGCTCGCGACGACCACTGCTCCAACGTGAGCAATTTTGACCAGTCACCAGCCATCCATTCGTTGTAGTTTTGTTCAGGCTCATCAACCCACTTCGCCACATTTACTCTATCCGACCTGATGCGAGACCGAGGATGCGTTTCACCAATGCCAAGGTCGGGCGGTTCCTCGGTTTCAAAGACAGGAATGACCATGCAAGCTGACTATGCTTGAAGAGCGGGATGGCTCAAGGGCCATTCTTCGACAGGGTACAGCGTTCGGGTGCTCGGAGGAGATTCTTGGGCGCACTAGTGCACAGCCTGAGATTCGAAATCGGGGTTCTCACGAGCTCCCTTTTAAGGAACTGCAAGACACATTTGATTTAGTGAGGCTCAATATGAAAACGAAGATCGTTACATTTTTGATCGCGGCGGCAGTGATGGCATCCGCAGAAACTTATGAGCAGCGCCTATCCGACTCCACAACTGTTCTCCACGAGATGTCGCAGGCGTCGGACGAGGGTATTCCGCAGGATCTGCTTCGGAAAGCCCGGTGCGTGATTGTTGTGCCTGGGTTAAAGAAGGTGGCGTTTATCGGCGGCGGCAAGTATGGCCGTGGGTACGCGTCTTGCATGACCAGGAAAGGATGGAGCCCGCCAGCCGCCGTGAGAATCGAGGGGGGTAGCTTTGGCCTGCAACTCGGCGGCTCCTCCACCGATGTCATCATGCTGGTGCTCAACGAGGGCGGCATGAAAAAACTATTGTCCGATAAATTTACCCTGGGGGGCGAAGCCGCAGCCGCGGCCGGGCCTGTCGGACGCAACACGAGCGCGAATACCGACGTTTTGATGACGGCAGAAATCCTGTCTTGGTCCAGATCGCATGGTGTCTTCGCCGGTTTGTCCCTGGAGGGTGCCACGCTCCGTCAGGATCTAGACGAGAATGCTGAGCTCTACGGTAAGCCGCTGACCAACAAGGAAATCCTGACCGGCACGGTGAAACGGCCTGCTACGGCAGGACCGTTCCTGGCACAGCTCCAACATTTCTCGGGTAAAGGAGTTCCACCCAGTATTGTTCCCGCTAAAAGTCAGCAGCCGATGACACCACGGAATGGCCAGCCCATAGCCGCCACTTCCCAGAATAGTTCGGGAAACGCCGCGCCGGACAACACAGCGAACAATCAGCCCGACCATGCGGCGTCTGCGACTACGGCGGACCACCATTAGGAATGGTAAGAGTGATCTTCAACTGACCGCCAGCAATCGGCGCAGCATCGTCGCCGACGACTCGCTGTCAACCTACGCTCACAACGTCAAGATCGTTGTGCAGAACGGAGTGGCTACTCTCAAGGAACGGGTGCGAACGGCGGAAGAGAAGGCTGCAATAGAAGCGAAAGCTGCCGCGGTGGTGGGCCAAGATCACGTTGTTAATCAGATCGAAATTGCCCCAACTGTAGGCGGATACGTGCGGGCGAAGTTCTTATTGATGCCGCACGTCAGGCCAACTGTCACGGACCTCTTATGCGACTAACCCTTACCGCAATCCAGCCGTCGCACTCGTAGCGCGACGCTCAAAGGAGAATTACATGGCAGAGGATATCAAAAAGGATCAGAGCCAGGATCGAGGGCGATCGGGTCAACAGTCCGGACAGCCGCGCCAGCAACATGACGATGTTTCAAAGAAGAATCCTGCCCAGGACCGCACTCAGCAGCAGGATGACAAGCAACAGGACCAGGGCGGCCAGCGTCGCGCTTCCTAAGCTCTTATTTGGGTCTCGGCCTGGATTGGCGGGACCCTTATTTCATGCGAACTTCACGATCCCGTGCGGGCAAGCGCTTTTGACCCCGACCTTCCCCCGAACTGGATTTTGTAATCGCTAGTGCCGTGGCAAAAGATCCCGCGCAACGCTACCAGCGCGGATTGGAGTTTGCACTCGATCTGCGTGAGCTTCGCGAGCGCCGCCAGACAATCTCAAAAGGTGCCAACCGTGCGTCACGGTTTCCGGGAGCGAGAGAAGTACTCGATCGGTCACTCGACGACGCTACGACTCACGTTCCTTAAGCAAACCCTGCACTGGTTGGTTACCTCCAGATGTTGGGGCACGTGGCGAGACAAGCCCCCACATTCATTGAGCTGCAGGTCTTGTCCTGATGGATGTCCGGGAAACTCACAACGTCCACCTACCAGGATGCACCCACCGCAGCCTTGTTCGGGTGCGTTCCACGCTCGATAAGTACGAGCAGTCAGCGACTGTCTTGGGAGTTTCACCAAAGACCATATTTGGCAATCTTGCAAATCAATTTTGAGCGACAGGGAAAAGCGATGCGCTTGGCATTGCGATAATCGCGGGAACTCGGAGGTAAGCGCCACTATCGATAATGCAAAAAGGCGGCTCGGAGCATCTGCTACGAGCCGTCTCGCGGAAGCGGTCGGATTTTACTGCTGTTGTCGCCGTTCTTCTGGAGCGGCCTCTTTCTCTGGCTTAGGAGCATTCTCTGGACGAGCTTCAGCCCGGGGGGCAGCCTCCGGACGAGCCTGGATTTCAGCATGCGGCGCAGTCTCGGGTTTGGCCGCTGCTTGTGGATGTGGCGCAGTCTCCGGACGCGAAGCAGTCTCTGTACGAGGCGCGGCTTCCGGGTGTGAAGCGCTCTGCGGTTGAGGCTTGCTTTCATTCCGAGAGGCGTTCTCTACTGGACGCGGTGTATTCTCTGGACGCGGTGCAGCTGCCTTCTCCGGAGCAGTCGTTGGACGAGGCACTTCATTGCGCGGTTCTGGACTGCTGCGCTCCGCAGTGCTAGGTCGAGGAACGTTATTCGCCGGCTGAGCAGGTGGCGTCTTTGCCGGAGGCTGAGCTGCCGCACTCTTGCCTTCAGGTTTATAAGGTGCTCCTGCTTGTTTGGCGGGTACACCGGCGCCAAATGCTCCCGGTTTCGGAGTAGCTGCGATTGCCGGCTTGCCCTGGTTCACAGAAACCCGTTGCTGTGGATTCGCACGCGCAGCCTGCGCATGTTGAGTTTGAGCTGCGACTGGCGCGATATGTTTCTCGTGCGCTGCAGCCTCTTGTTCAGAGTTCGGACGGGCAGTGAGTCCTCCGTTGCCGCCGTTGTAGCTGACGCGGTTCACCGTTGTGTTGTTGATCACCGTGGTGTTATAGGTGTTGTGAATGTTGGTGACGTTTACGTTGTTCACTGCGCGGTTGTAGGCGAACTGTCCGTTGTCCCAGCGTCCGCCTTGATAGCCGTCACCGGTGTAGCCGTAGCCATAGTTGATTCCGCCATAGAAACCGACGTTCGGACCCCAGTAGCCTTCATTGAAAACATACATGCCGTTTCCCCAACCCCAATAGCCTGGGGTCCAGAGAAATCCGACTTGCGGAGCCATCACCCACGTGCCTGGCACCCAATAGTAATCACTATTGGTGGAGTCGTAAGCCCAGTACCCAGGCGTCCAGATATACCCCTCGGCGGGGAGGGGTGGCTGCTCGTACACGGGCAGCGCTGGCGGGGCGATTGAAACTGATATGCCGATTTGCGCGAACGATGCCGCCGACATGGCCAGCACGACGAGCACGAACAACAACGAACGAATGGAAGGAATGAAACGCATTGTGTTTCCTTTTGCCTGTTCATCCTTGGCTTCCCCGGTGGTGCTCTGCTGCTGCGGGTTGCGTGGATGGAAAGGCGCGATTTCCGGGCGAAACGTACCGCACACTTCGTCTCGCTCGCAAGTGGTTTCGTAATGAAACTTTCTCATCTCAGGACTTTTAAGTCTGGTCAATAACGCTCAACAACGAATTCGCAGGGGGACGCAGAAAGGGAGGACGCGCAAGAATGCGGGGACTGAAATGAATGAACGCACTTCACGGCGAACACGGGCTTTCCGATATGTTCGTGGCGTATTTGCTAACACGCAATATCTGCTATGAGGAAGAGTTAGGTGGACCAGCTGTTTAATTCCAGTGAAAATAGGTTGGCCCGCATGCTTTTGTTGTCGACTCATTTGGCAAGGAGGGTAGGCAGGAAAGCGTGGTTTCCAAGATCAGTCAGGAAACGTTGACGAGATGATTGGCACCACTCGCTCGCGCGTCAGCGTTTTTATGAACCGGTTCAGGAAACTGGTTTCATCCATTACAACGGCGGATTGCAAGTCCACAGTTCGCTGCTCAACGTCGTTCTCCACGATTAGCCCTTGCATCGTTCCAGTGAGGCGTACGATCTGCCTCTCGAGAGATGGAGTCTGCTTGGCCCTGTCAGGGTCCGGCGATGGGCGTAAACAAGGCCGGCCCCGGGGCGGAGGTCCGGCCTGGCAACGTGCGTTTAGGGTACAGAAAGTAGAGCAGTCGTGAGGGTCCGAACGTCGACACTGTCAATCGACACTAACCCATGACCGCTCTCGAACAGGACGAATGTTACGTTGCCCAAAATGGGACAACTGTTCAAAATTGCACAGTTTTGAAAACAAAAGAATCTAGACTGTCACTATCCGTGACTGGAGGCCTTACTCCATGACTACCACCGAAGCAGGCACTGCCCACAGGGTTTTGCTCGTGGATGACGATAGCGCTGTGCTGGCGATGATGAGCCAAGGGCTTGAACTCAAAGGGTTTGAAGTAGTTGCCGCTTCCAACGTGACAGAAGCACTGAGGCGCATCGCGACCGAGAGTTTTGACGTGCTCATCACCGACCTCCACATGCCCAGCCCCGGCGACGGTTTTACCGTAGTCTCGGCCATGCGCCACTCGCAACCGAATGCACTGACCATGCTGGTGAGCGGCTACCCTGACGTGCAAAGTGCTATGGCGGCTATCCTATTAGAGGCGGACGAAATCGTCGTAAAACCATTCGAAATTGGGCGGTTCATCGATTTGGTCCGGGAAAAGGTGGTGCATCGCAACCCTGCTAAACGGCTGGATAAAGAAAGCGTGGGCGCGATCCTGCTGCGGTGCAGTACCGGTATCGTAGAGAGTTGGTTGACGCGGGCAAAACAGAGCAGTGAACTAAACCGCGTTTCGCTTAGCGATGAAGAGCGCACTGGACATCTTCCCAAACTGGTTGAAGACCTGGCTCTCCGCCTGAGCAAGCCGCGGGCAACTGATAAGGACAGCGATGCTGTATTTTCCGCCGCGGCCGTAGCTCATGGAAAGCTGCGCTATCTGCAAGGCTACACTCCGGCGATGCTGGTGCATGAATCGCGAATACTCCAGGTGACAATCTTCGGGACGTTGCAGATCAATCTGGAATCTCTGGATTTCAGCCTGGTGTTACCCGACGTCATGACCATCGCGGACGAGGTAGATGCTCAGTTGACGCAGTCCATGGACAGTTACATGAAAGCCATGCGGAACTCAGCGGCAGCGTAGTCACAGATTGCAAGAAAACGGGTACGATCTCGTAACCGCGACCAACGGTTACAAGGGCCTACAGCTTTTCATGTTGCGGCCCGTCGATGCGATTGTGATCGAGTGCCACCCGGGCCTCTTGGACGGTGTAGTCCTCGCGGCTGAGATTAAGCGGGTCAACCCACAAGTTCCCATCGTGATGCTTGCTGAGCACGCGGACCTCCCGGATGATGCTTTCAAGTCCGTGGACGCGCTCGTGACCAAATCGGATGGGGTTCACTTCCTGCTGGCCACCCTTCACTTCGTGCTGACCGTGAAGCCGTCCCAGCGCCACCCAGAAAAGCTACGGGCTACGACGCCGGTACGCCTCCGTCGTTCCGGCAGGTCTCGGGAACGGAGCGGGCGATGGTCAGCCAACGCTCCTCAATTGGCAATTGACCAAACGAACGTACCTTTTTCCCCGAGAGTGTGGAGAAGCATCAGGAATGGGATCATCCAATTCTGACTGACACCACCTAAAAGGCTTTCATGAGCGGCAGAAACCAAGGCAATAATCAATCGCCTTAGTTCTGAGAGGAAGCCATATCGTCGCCATCCGCGACGCCAGCTGCAACACAAGCCGGACCATCAACCGTCTCCTGGGTAGAAATCGAGATCGCACCGTTGCGGGCCAAAGCCTTGCCACGAAGGACACCCCCGTTCAGCGTGACGCTAGTAAGCGCCATCATTTTTCCCACGAAAATGCTGCCCTTCCCGACCGTCGCCGAGGAACCAACTTGCCAGTACACATTGCATCCTCTTCCGCCCTTGCCGCCGAGATTCACGACAACTTTGGAATTCGGGGCGGTGGTCAGCGTTGAGCCGATCTGGAAGATCCACTGCGCGTTGGGATTCCCTTGAGCGTCCAGCTTCAGAGTGCCAGTCAATTGCGCCGCTGTCGCAAAGCAGTAAACTCCGGGAATGAGATTCTTTCCGCCCAGATTCACGCCGGTAAGGCTAGTGCCACAAGTGGCGCCCGCGGCTTGATTGTAGGCGGTTGTCAGACCCTTCTGAGCCGCAGCCGTCACTGGGCTGGACTTGAGGTACAGTTGGCCCTTCACTTGGGACGGCTTGATTCCCTTCACGGTGGGTGTCGGAGAGCTGCCAACGTCGCCGATTATGAAGGTGTGGGCG
>Ga0210403_10004459_pt1 | contig 12072 bp, 8 predicted proteins | sample IncBWC19MmetaG_FD_150863 | JGI IMG/M metagenome (GOLD analysis project Ga0210403, IMG submission 150863) | Forest soil microbial communities from Barre Woods Harvard Forest LTER site, Petersham, Massachusetts, United States - Inc-BW-C-19-M | ecosystem: Environmental > Terrestrial > Soil >... | reverse complement strand
AGAGGGTCCATTCCTTGCCACTATAACAATGACTTAGCGCCAGGATTGAACGTAATAGAGGTGTGTGCATCAGGGCACGCCTGTCCCTTCGGACAGGGGATATCCACAGGCGTGCGAGGGCATGATGGGGAATACTCGCCCAGGAGTGGAACTCGTGTGCCTCCGCTGTCGGAGGCACGCGGGAAGAAAGAAAGACAATGATTCAACGGTTGCCCAAACTTAGCGCGGATTTGCCGGAAGTCCACAAACCAAAAGGAACGGAACGCCTGGCGACTGCCGAGGAGCTTGCCGAGATCGGCGGAGGGCCAGTGGACCCCGCCGAAGAAGCGCAGATTCTTTCGCTGCTGGAAGTTCAACTGAAAGACGATTTGCAGAAGGCGGCGGTGGAGAGCGCGGTGCAGGCGCGGCAAGCGGCGTTGCAGGAATTGGTGGCCGCGCTGGAACCGGAACTCCTCGAAGCCACGGAGAAATCGACGGGTGCGGGAAAAATTACAGCGCTTGTTGAGCCACAACCAGCAGGGAAACTGCCTCCGAATACAGGGGGAATTCTGAGCGAGCCGGAACGCGTTGCGGCGGCATTTTTTGGCGCGGAAGACGAAACGCCGGTACAAGCTCCGCTGGCAGCGCAAGCTCCGCTGGAGGTGCAGGCACCTGTCGCTACGAAGGCACCTATCGAAGCGCAGGCGTTGATCGACGCACGGGCGTCGCTTGAAACAAAACCGCGGGCGGCAGAGCCGCTGCAAGCGGAGATTGTGGCCGAGTTTGCGTCCGAGTACGCTCCCGAGTTTGTGATGGCGAGCGGCACGGACATTGTCGCAATGCCGCGCGAGGAAGCGCACGATCTGAAAACCGAATTGCTGCAGGTGGCCGAGGCGCTTGACCAGCACCGGCTGTGGGTGGAATCGAACGGCGAGCAGGGAATTCGCGGGGATTTTGCGGGCGCGAATCTCTCGGACGCCGACCTGACGGGCGTGAACCTGCAGAGCGCTGACCTGACGAAAGTAAATTTGCGTGGCGCGGATCTGTCGATGGCCAATCTACGCGGGGCCAACCTGGTGGAAGCGGACCTGCGCGAAACGAATTTGCTGGGCGCGGAATTTTCCGGCGCGAATTTGATGGGCGCAAATCTGTATGGAGCGCAGGGATTGTGGGCCGGGCGCCTGGGCGGCACGAATCTGTTCGACGCCACTTTGCCGGAGGCCGTGGGCGCGTACGACGGCGGAAAAACCATCGGGCAATTCACGCAAGCGGCGCGGCGCTTTTATCTGCTGGTGATTGCAATCTGCGTCGGATCCTGCGCAATGGTGGCGCTGACAAAAGACGTGCGGCTGCTGCTGGATGAATCCGCAATGGTGCTGGCGCGGATCCCGAACCTTTTGCCCTTGCAGGGATTTTATATGGGCGGGCCGCTGCTGCTGACCGCGTTGTACCTGCGGTTGCAGTTTTTGCTGCTGCGCTTGTGGGGCAGCATGGGCGCGTTGCCCGCGGTTTTTCCCGACGGCCAAACTCCGGAAAAAGACGGCTCGTGGTATTTGATGGGACCGATCCGGCAGCACTTGCGCTGGACGCGCGATCCGCGTTCGCCGCTGGCGATGGTGGAATGCCGGTTGGCGAAATTGCTGGCCTATTGGGCGGTGCCGACGACGGTGTTCCTGTTCTGGCTGCGCTATCTGGTGATGCAGGATTATCGCGGGACTTTGTTGCAAGTGTTTCTGTTGACGCTGGTGGCCTCGGCGGGATTCACGATGCCGAAGATCGTGGCGCGGGTGCTGCGCCCCGGCGATTGGACAGATGAGAGCACGCCGCAATTTGTGCGCGATGTTGCGAGCGCGTTTCGAGTGCCGGTGCTGGTTGGCATGGTGGTGTTCCTGATGTCGCTGGGCGTGATTCGCGGCTTGCCCGCCGACGCCAATGCCCGGCCGGATATCGGACGCGGCGACCCGAGGCGCTGGGCGGCGACGGCGTTCCAGGCGCTGGGTTACAGGCCCTACGCGGATGTGACGGAAGAAAGCATCTCGACGAGCGCCGCGAAACCCGTGACCGATGGCGAGACGGGAACGGGAAGTGGACCGCGGCTGAACGAAATTAATCTGCGCTATTCACGCGGGTACCGCTCGCAGTTTGCCGGCGCGCGGATGTGGCGGGCAAATCTGGAAGGATCGAGCTTGTCCGAAGCTGATTTCCGCGCGGCGAACCTAAGGGAAGCGGTTCTGCGTGGCGCGAATCTGGACCGGTTACAGGCGGCGAAGGCGAACCTGGTGTCCGCTGACGCGCAGGGCGCGCAACTGGCGGGAGCGGATTTCCGGAACGCGGATTTGTCTTATGCCAACCTGGATGGCGCGAAGCTGACGACAGCCAATTTCGGGCGGGCGACCCTGTACGCGGTGATGTTGCGGAACGCGGATTTGCTACGGGCAGAATTGTCGCATGCGGACATGCGCGACGTGAAGCTGGACGACGCAGTGCTTTCGATGGCTTCGATGGAGATGACCGATTTTTCCGCGGCGAAAATGATGGGAGTGAACCTGACGGGCGCGCAGGCAAAGGGCACAATTTTCCTGGAAGCCGACATGAGCCGGGCGGATTTGCGCGGTGCGTCGTTTCCCGGCGCGATTCTGCGCGATACGAAGCTCGACGGTGCTCGGGTAGAAGGTGCGGATTTCCGCGGAGCGCTGGGACTGGAAGCGTGGCAAGTGTGCTCGACGACAGGCTGGCAAGGAGCGCAGTTCGACGCGGACGTCAAAGCGGCAGTGCTGCAGAGTTGCGGCGGCGCGCAAGCACGGACTCAGCCCTAAGCCCCCAAAGCCCACCCGGGCGCTTGGGTCTAATGTCATTGACAATCTGCAAATTTCGGGGGGATGATGGCGCATCCTTTCGAGCCCTCTTCTATGCCGCAAACGCATAACAGGGGGAACCCATGCCACCACAAGCCAAGCCAACCGAAGAGGCGATCAGCCAGCTTTTGCACGCGGGCAGGGAACTGCATCCGCCGGCAAACGCGAAGAATGACGCACGCCTGAAAGATTTCGACGCCGAATGCAAGCGCGCGGCGGACGATCCGGAAAAGTTCTGGGCGGAGATTGCGAAAGAGCTCTACTGGCACGAGCCGTGGAACAAAGTGTTCGAATGGAAGTATCCGACTTTTGAGTGGTTCATCGGCGGCCGCTGCAACATCACCTACAACTGCCTGGACCGTCAAGTGAAGTCGGGGCGGCGCAACAAGGTTGCGTACATTTTCACGAATGAAGACGGCAGCGAGCAGCAGATTACCTACGGCCAGCTGCTGGACCTGGTTGGAAAAATCGGAAATGGATTGAAGTCGCTGGGCGTGAAAAAAGGCGACCGCGTAGTGATTTATATGCCGTTGTGCATTGAGGGTGTGGCCTCAATGCTGGCGTGCGCGCGGATTGGCGCGGTGCATTCGGTGGTGTACGCGGGATTCAGCGTGCAGGCATTGCGCAGCCGGATTGAAGACGCGCAGGCGAAAGTTGTGGTGACCGCGGACATCGGTTTCCGGCGCGGCAAGCGCGTGAGCCTGCGCTCGATTGTGGAAGAGGCGATTTCGGGGCTGGAGATTGTGCAGAAGGTGGTGGTCTATCGGCGCATCCAACCGGTGATTGAATTGAGCGCGGCCCATTCGATCGATTTTTACGATTTGGTTGCGAAGCAATCACCAAATTGCCCGGCAGAAGTGATGGAATCCGAGGACCCGCTGTTTATTTTGTATACCAGCGGGACGACTGGGAAGCCGAAGGGAGTGGTGCACGTCCACGGCGGCTACATGGTGGGGACGTATTACCACATGACGCGCTTTTGGGATATTCGCGACGACGACGTGTTTTTCTGCACCTCGGATATCGGCTGGGTTGTAGGGCATTCCTATATTACGTACGCGCCGCTTGTAGCCGGAGCGACGACGCTGTTCCGCGAGGGCGCCATCGACTGGCCGCATCCGGCCATCATGTGGGAGACGGTGGAGAAGTACCGCGCGACCGTCATTTTCACGGCCCCGACGGCGGTGCGCATGTTCATGCGGCACGGCGACGCGCTCCCACAGAAATACGATTTGAAGAGCATCCGTTTGTTTTCGGTGGCGGGCGAGCCGCTGAATCCCGAGGCGCTGGAATGGGCGTACCGCGTGATTTGCGGAAACGGCGAGTGGGGATTTGTGATGGACAACTGGTGGCAGACGGAGACGGGCGGGCCATGCCTGGGAACGATGCCGCACTTTGCCGCCCGGCCGACGAAGGCGGGCAAGGCGCTGCCGGGAGTGAGCGCCGCGGTGGTGGATTCGCACGGGAACCAGATGCCGCCGAACAAGGGCGGATTGCTGGTGCTGAAGCGGCCGTTTCCTCATATGTTTCGGACGTGTTATGGAGATCCGGAACGGTATGCCAAGGATTGGGGCAAGGTGCCGAACGTTTACACGACCGGTGACGTCGCGTTGTATGACGAGGACGGCTACTTCACCGTGGTCGGCCGCGCGGACGACGTGCTGAACGTTGCGGGCCACCGCATCGGCACAGCGGATGTGGAAGGCGCGCTGGTCAGCCATCCGGCAGTGGCGGAAGCCGCGGTGATCGGCCGACCCGACGAGATCAAGGGCGAAAACATCAAGGCGTTCGTGATGCTGCGCGTGGGGCACACGGCTTCGCCGGAATTGGAAGTGAAGCTGAAGGACCACGTGCGGCACGTGCTGGGCGGCATCGCGGTGCCAGCGGAGATTGCGTTCCCCGAAAAGCTGCCGAAGACCCGGAGCGGGAAGATCATGCGACGGCTGCTGAAGGCGCAGGAGCTCGGCAAAGACGTGGGGGATATTTCGACGTTGGAAGAGTGAAAATAAGCTGGCGGGCTGGTTCCCGCTCAACTAGGTTTATAATCCGATTATGCAGCACTCTAAGCTTGTGGTCATCCAATCCTACGGAAGTCGCCCTGAGGCGGATCTGGCCAAGGGGGCGCTCGAAGATGCCGGCATTCAGGCGATCATTCAAGCTGACACCGCAGGTGGAATGCGTGAGCACCTTGCCTGGTCCGGTGCGGGTTTTAAACTTCTGGTGCGAGAGGAAGACGCAACCGAAGCGGGAGAGGTACTCACTTCACTAGTTGAAGTTGACGAGAGCTCTGAGGAGGAGTTCCAAACTGCACGCGACCATCGACCGCTGTGGCGCTTTTTCACCTAGTTTTGTGGTTGAACTCCAGATTCTTGCCTTGCTGAGTGTCAGCCCTTGATCAGTCGCAACATGCCCAGTTCAGGGGCCGGCGAACTCGGCTTCTTTTTTTTCAGAGCACCGACGTTTTCTCCAGAATGTCGGGTAGTTCGGTGAGAGTGGATAGAACGGCGATTGGGGCTATGCCCAATTCGTCGGCGGGCACGGAAGCACGGTTAAGCCAGAAGGTGCGAAAGCCGAACGATGTTGCGCCGGCGATGTCCCAAAAATTGGACGAGATGAACCCGATGGCTTCCTTGGGAACGCCCAGGCTGCTTATGGCGTGCTGGTAGACCTCCGGGCGCGGCTTGTACATTTGCAAAGCGTCCACAGTGAAAACATTTTTGAAATAGTGCGTCATGCCGTTCGTTGCAACCAGCGGCGCCAGCATTTCGGGAGTGCCGTTGGACAGGATTGAGAGAGGGAGACTCGAGAGTTTCTCAAGAGCCGGCTTCACTTCGGGGAATGCGGGAAGAGTGAGATAGACCTGCATGAGTTGGCTACGCAGGTGCTTGTCGCAGGAAAGTTTCAGAGTGTGGCATGCGAACAGCAGAGCGTCTTCCGTGATTTTCCAAAAATTCTCATAGCGGCCCATCAGCGTACGCAGCCAGGAATATTCGAGTTGTTTGGCGCGCCAGAGTTGGCTGAGGGCCGCGCCATTCCCAGGGAATAATTCTTCCGCACGGGTTTTTACAGCGAACGGGTCGAAGAGCGTTCCGTAGGCGTCGAAAACGAGTGCGCGAACCGGCGAGGCCATGGCCGGCGTTTGCTAGCGGTCTTCGCCGAAGAGTTTGATGTCTTCGGGGCCCTCGGCCAGGGGACCACGTTCGCGGCCCTGAACCACCTGCCGCACCTGTTCCACGATGTCCGGATTGGCGAGCGTGGTGATGTCGCCGGTGTCCATGCGATTGGAAATAGCGGCGAGGACGCGGCGCATGATTTTTCCGGAGCGGGTCTTGGGCATGTCGGGAACGATGTGGATGCGCTTGGGGCGTGCGATTTTGCCGATCATGGTTTCGATGGTGGCGATGAGCTTTTCCGTGACGGCGCGGTTAGAGCGGATGCCGGGTTTCAGCGAAACATAAATTTCGGGGACCCGGCCCTTGATCTCATCCACAACAGGAACGACGGCGGCTTCGGCAATTTCGGCCACAGTGAGGCATGCGGATTCAAGTTCCTTGGTGCCGAGGCGGTGGCCGGCGACGTTAATGACGTCGTCGACGCGACCGAGGATTCGGTAGTAACCGTCGGGAGCAAGCACGGCACCGTCAGCGGCGTAGTATGGCCAGTCTCGCCAGTCCTTGCTGTGCGGGTTAGTGTTGTATTTTTTGTAGTAGTTATTGACGAAGCGCTGCGGGTCGCCCCAGATGGTCTGCATGATGCCGGGCCACGGATTGCGGATGCAGATATTTCCGGCGGCGTGGGCGGCGGCCAAAACCTCCTTGCCGTTTTCGTCCCAGATCACCGGATAGATGCCAAGGCACGCGGGGCCCGCGCTGCCGGGCTTCATCGCGTCGAGAGCAGGTTTGGTTGTGCAGAGGAAGCCTCCGGTTTCGGTTTGCCACCAGGTGTCGACGATGACGGCTTCGCCCTTGCCGACGACTTCGTGATACCAGCGCCAGACTTCCGGCTCGATCGGTTCGCCGACGGTGGTCATGTGCTTGAAGCGGTAGTTGTGCTTCTTGGGCTCGTCCATCCCGGCTTTGCGCAGCATGCGGATGGCGGTCGGCGAAGTGTGGAAGATGTTGACGTCGAGGCGTTCCGCGATGCGCCAGGGACGGCCGGCGTCGGGAAATTGCGGGACGCCTTCGTAGAGAACACTGGTGGCGCCGAGCGTGAGCGGTCCATAGACGATATAAGAATGACCGGTGATCCAGCCGATATCCGCCATGCACCAATAGACGTCTTCGGGATGAATGTCCTGGTAATACTTGGAAGTTCCCGCGACGTAGGCGAGATAGCCGCCGGTGCGGTGCTGGCAGCCCTTGGGTTTGCCGGTTGTGCCGCTGGTGTACATCAGGAAGAGGGGATCTTCGGACTCCATCTGGACTGGTTCGACGACGGCGTTGCGGTAATCCTTCAGCACATCGTTGATGAAGAAATCGCGCTCCAGGATCATCGGGGCTTCGGACGAATATTTCTGTGGGTAGCGGCGCCAGACGAGGACTTTGTCGATGTGCTGGCCCTCTTTTTCAGCGGTTTTCACAGCGATATCGGCACTGGCTTTGTGGTCGACCCAGCGGCCGTTGCGGTGGTAGCCGTCGGCGTAAATTAAAACGCGGCTGCCGGAATCCGCGGCGCGCATGCCGCAGGCTTCGCCGGAGAAGCCACCGAAGACGACGGAGTGAATCACGCCAAGGCGGGCGCAGGCCAGCATGGTGATGGGCAACTCCGGAATCATGGGCATGTGAATGGTGACGCGGTCGCCCTTTTGCAGACCGGCAAAATCGCGCAGCAGCGCCGCCATTTCGTTCACGCGGCGATAGAGTTCCTGAAACGTGATGACGGTGTGGTGTTCGTCTTCGGGCTCGGGCACGAAGATGAAGGCGGCTTTATTTTTGTACTTGGCCAGATGGCGATCGACGCAGTTATAACTGGCGTTGAGCTTGCCGCCGACGAACCACTTCCAGAACGGCGGGTGATTGGTGTCCAGCGTGGTGTGCCAATACTGATCCCAGTGCAGAAGCTCTGCGTACTCGCGGTAGCATTCGGGGAAATTTTTCTCGCTGAAGCGCTCGACCATGTTGGAGTCGTTGAGATTGGCCTGCGCGATGAAGCGGGCCGGCGGGCGGATGTTGTCCTCTTCCTTCCAGTGGACCGCGATCTGGGCCTCATTGGATGACAGCTTCTTCGTTTGCGGCTTTTTTGCAGAGGATTTTTTTGCAGGGGCTTTTGTCGGCACGGCAGCAACTCCCTTGAAAAGTAAGGACTGCACACCACGAACGAATTGAACTACGCGTGCGGAGCGGCACGGAACGGAAGAGCGGCGGGGCCATGTTACCCGATGGCACGCAAGCCGCCCGAGAGAAAGATGATGCTACTTTGACGGTTCACTCGTCAATGTGACCGGTGCGTCCAGCGCGGCTGACGAACTTAAGACTTGTTGGTGGCCGCGTCGTACTCTGCCCAGATGAGCGTGCCGTGGGTCTCTTTCAGGAAAATCGAGCCCAATACGAGCGTGATCGCGGCGATCCCCATCGGATAGTAGAGGCCCGCGTAGATATTGCCGGTTCGCGCGCATAACGATAACCCAATGAGCGGTAATAACCCCCCAAAAACGCCGTTTCCTATGTGATAAGGCAAAGAGAGAGCTGTGTATCTTATCTTTGCGGGGAAGGCTTCAACGAGATAGGCAGCGATCGGGCCGTAGATCATGCAGACGAAGATGACCTGGATGAATACAAGAAGGACCAGCTTGGTAACATCCGGACTTGCAGCCTCTTTTGCCGCGACCTGTTGACCGGTTGCCGGATCGATGGTGAGGGCCGTGAGGCTGATCGCGCCGGTTACTTTGTTTCTAGCGGACTTCAAACCGTTGATGTTGCTTCCAGCCGCGACTTGCATGGACTTGTAGATAGGAATGTAGGTGACGATGGCAAGCAGGCACGCGGCCATCATGAGCCACTTACGCCCAATGCGGTCGGAGAGCGCTCCGAACACGGTGAAGAAGGGCATGGCGCAAAGCAGCGCGATGGCAACGATGATATTCGAAGTTTTCGGGTTCACCTTGAGGACGGTTTGCAGATAAAACAGGGCGTAAAATTGGCCGGTGTACCAAACGACTCCTTGGCCGGCAGTCGCGCCGAAGAGGGAAATAAGAACGCGCTTAAGGTTCCCCCACACGGTGAAGGCTTCGGTGAGGGGCTTGGCAGAAGTCATGCCGGAGGTCTTGAGCTGCGAAAAGATGGGAGATTCCTTCATCTTCAACCGAATGTACAGAGAGATGGTGACCAGGACGATCGAGAGTAGGAACGGAATGCGCCAACCCCAATCCGCGAACTGATCCTTGGTCATGGCGTTTTGCGTGCCGAGGATGACGAGCAGGGAAACGAAGAGACCCAGGGTCGCGGTGATCTGGATGAAGCTGGTGTAGAAACCGCGCTTCCCATCGGGTGCGTGCTCGGCAACGTAAACTGCCGCGCCGCCATATTCGCCGCCGAGAGCGAGACCCTGCAGAACGCGAATCGCCAGCAAAGTGATGGGAGAGAACCATCCAGCGGTTTGATAGGTGGGGAGAACTCCGATGAGGGCTGTGGCGCCGCCCATGATGCTCAGCGTCACGATGAAAGCGTACTTGCGGCCAACCATGTCCCCGATGCGGCCAAAAAAGAGAGCGCCGAAGGGGCGCACCAGGAAGCCGACCGCAAAGGTCGCGAGGTATGCGACGTAGGCGAACGTTTCGTTGCCGGGCGGATAGAATTTCGGCGACAGTATGGCGGCCAGGCTGCCAAAGATATAGAAGTCGTACCACTCAATCATGGTGCCTACGGAAGAAGCCATGATGACGCGCCAAATACCGTATTCCGCCGGTGCCCCTTCGAGAGCTATGGTGCCGCTGGCCATATTCTTCCCCCTGAGTTTCCGTCGCTAAGTTGAAATTCCTGGACTGGGTGAACGCTGGCAAACACAATCCGCCGAGGAGAGGTCCCTCGGAGGAAAAGCCGCAGGCCGCGATTTTCGGAGAATTGGGAGAAAACCGGGCCGGCTCCCAGCAAACAGGTCAGGAATCCCCCCGTTCATATATGGAGCCAAGGTCAAAGTCAAGCAAGGGTTTTATCAGGTAATGGGTCCGATTGACTGTTTCGCCGAGGCGACGACTGTGGAAGTATGAAAAGATCGAAGAGCGATGGAGGGCCTACGGAGTCATTGCTGATTATCACGGGTACGATGGGGGCCGGCAAGACAGCCGTCTTGGGCGAAGCGGCCGATATTCTTGCCATGCGCCAGATTGTCCATGCGGCAATCGACTTGGATTCTCTCGGCGTGGGTCATCTTCCGTCCGCGGCCTTCCGTGACGGCGTGATGTACGACAACCTCCGGTCTATCTGCGGGAACTATGCGGCCCTGGGAGTGCAACGTTTCTTACTGGCGCGAGCGATTGAAGACGATGGTCAACTGAAAGTCTGTCGAGACATTATTCCGGCCGCAAACACCGTTGTTTGCCGTCTTACGGCTAGCATCGAAACGATGAAGCGACGCATAGAGATGCGTGATTTAGGGATATTGCAGCAGGAATATATCGCTCGAGTTACTGAATTGAATACCATCCTTGATCGAGCCCAATTAGAGCATTTTGCTGTCGCCAACGAGAATCGCCCGTTGAACGAGGTTGCGCTTGAGATGCTTCTCAAGGCGGGCTGGATCTCAAACTGACAGATTACCTTTTATCCGATACGGGTGGATTCGAGAACACGGTTGGCAAGAGTTGCTCCAAGGCTCTGCAATTCCCGGAGGTCCTCCATGAAAATTCCGTTCCGCTGCTCCCTATTCTTGCTGGGGTGGGTGATCTTGGCGGTGCCAATCCTATGCGCGGCGGAAGCGGAGCCGTTGCGGGTCGCCATTGTCGGACTGGTTCACGGGCATGTGGAGGGCTTTTTCGGGAATTCGCTGCACCGGCCAGAGATACGCATCGTTGGAATCAGCGACCCGGAGCGCAGCCTCTTCGATCGCTACGCGGCTCAGTTTGGACTTGATTCCGCTTTGTATCACGCGGATCTAGAGGAGATGCTTCATGCCACCAGGCCGCAAGCGGTTCTGGTCTATTCCAACACCTTCGAGCACCGGAAAATTGTGGAGCTCTGCGCGAAGCGGCACGTGGCAGTGATGATGGAAAAGCCGCTGGCCGTGAGCCTGGCGGACGCCCAAGCAATCGAACACGCGGCGCGCGAGGGAAACATCCCGGTGCTGGTGAACTACGAAACATCGTGGTATCGAAACAACCATGACCTGCTGGAATTGGTGCGCGCGGGCGGAATTGGAGACGTTCGAAAAGTTGTCGTGCACGACGGGCATCAAGGGCCAAAGGAAATCGGCGTAAGCCCGGAGTTTCTAAAGTGGCTGACCGATCCCAAATTGAACGGGGGCGGGGCGTTGTTTGACTTCGGCTGCTATGGAGCTGACTTGATGACATGGCTGATGAATGGAGAAAGGCCGCTGTCGGTGACGGCGGTTACGCAGCAGATCAAGCCGGAAATCTATCCGCATGTGGATGATGAGGCGACGATCATGCTGACTTATCCGAAGGCGCAAGCGATTCTCCAAGCTTCCTGGAACTGGCCGTTCGACCGCAAGGATATGGAAGTTTATGGACGTACGGGTTACGCGATTACCGTCGGGCGAGACAGTTTGAGAGTTCGACGGGCAGGGGAAAAAACGGAACAGATCGTTGCGGCCGGGCAACTGCCGGCGCCCTACGGCGATTCCATCACGTATCTGTGGGCTGTCGTTCGGGATGGATTGAAGCCGGATGCCTTCTCCTCGCTCGAAACCAACGTCATTGTTTCGGAGATTCTTGACGCCGCGCGCCAGTCCGCTGCAACAGGGAAGACGGTAAGCCTGAAACCGTGATGGGCTTTTCATGAACCCGTCAGGGCACGGCTGATAATCCGTTGAGATCAATCCTCGCAAATGGAACGGGAACCGCTGCTTGCTAGTTGTGCGAGGGATGTTGCGTGCGCACCCGCGATAAATATTGCGGCGGCCGGAATTCAATGGTGATGTCCTGTTGAACTGCGATGGGCCTGTTGTTCAGGAGCGTGGGCCTGTAACGCCACAGGTGAACGGCGTTCCGCACAGCGGGAAACAGGGCGGCCGACCCGCTCAGGAGCTTGATATCCAGCACCTGGCCGAGTTGTCCGACGGTGGC
>Ga0210403_10004458_pt1 | contig 12073 bp, 11 predicted proteins | sample IncBWC19MmetaG_FD_150863 | JGI IMG/M metagenome (GOLD analysis project Ga0210403, IMG submission 150863) | Forest soil microbial communities from Barre Woods Harvard Forest LTER site, Petersham, Massachusetts, United States - Inc-BW-C-19-M | ecosystem: Environmental > Terrestrial > Soil >... | reverse complement strand
CCTACGGCGGCAATTGTTGCTCACCGAAAAAGTTGTCTGCGCCGACCGAACGAAGACGGTGCGTCTTTTCGCGCTGACCAGGCGAGGTGCTCGCCTCGCCAGGAGTTCCGGTGTCGTTCCCGAAGGACAAGCGATCTATCACGGATTCGTGAAGCCCCGTGAAGCACAGCACGACGCAGACTTGTACCGGCTGTATAACGCGCATGCAGAAAAGATTGAGCAAGCGGGCGGCCGGCTGACTCAAGTCATTCTGGACTATGAGCTGAAACGCGATCTGAACCGCGAGCTCGCAACTCTTTCTCCCGAACTGCAATCCGACGAAGCTCGCGAACGAATCGCCAAGAGGCACGGCCTCTGTCTGGTAAACGGGAAGATCCCGGTGCCCGACATGCGCGTCGAGTACGACACCGCCGACATGGAGCACCGGCACGTGGACCTCGAGCTCGCTACGCGCAGCTATCGCCCGCGCGCCCTTGCCGAAAAGGCTAAGGCCGGCTTTTCACTCTACGCACGCCGGGACGATGCTCAACGACTTCGTCGCATGATGGATAAGCGCCAGACCCCCGCGGAGATTCTCTCCCTATGAACGGCATTACACCGAAACTCGAAGCAATCCAGGCTCTCGGCTACAGTGAACCCGAGGCTCGCTTTCTCTACTTTGTAGCCACGCATTCCGGTTACTTCGTGGCCCGCCAGTTTCTTGGCTTCACCGGCACGCAATGGGGTAAACGCACCACCCTTTTCTGGACCAAACTTCAGGCCAGCCAGCACGCACAAATTTACCGTTTTGCGCGGGGCGGCACCGTCTACCACCTGTTCTCCAGGAAGATCTATCGGCAGATCGGCCATGAGAATCTCCGTAATCGCCGGGATCACGAGTACGAATACATCCGCACCCGAATCGCGATGCTGGATTTTGTCCTTTCAAATCTCGGCAACCGCTACCTCGAAACAGAACAGGACAAGGTCGCCTATTTCTCCTCGGAATTGAACGTCCCGGCACACCATCTTCCGTCCAAGTCCTATGCCGGACGCTACACCGCGCGGCCCACCGTCCGCTACTTCGTTGACCGCACGCCAATGTTCTTTTTACCTATCCCGGCGCCGCAGGTCGTCAGCTTCACCTACATTCAGGGACCCGAAGCAAATCTCACCGGCTTTGCGCATCACTTGCAAACTTATCTGCCTCTGTTTCGCGAGCTCTCGGAATTCCGCTTTGTCTTCCTCGCACGTAGCGATGCGTATTTCACGAAAGCGTCGGAACTCTTTCGTGATCTGGTAACGATTCCGCTCGAGTCCAATCCCGCCGATGACCTGCTTCGTTACTTCCGAATTCGCAAGGCCTGGGACCTGGCTCAGTACGCCTCGGTAACCGAAGGTGACCTGATTTTTCGGAACCTCGCGAAGGAGAGGTTTGGTGGCTCGCGATTCGAACATTTTTACCGTGCATGGAAAGTGGGCCGCGTGTCCGACGAAGAGATCCGCACCGAATTCCAGGGAAGTGACAGGCACCACACCATCGAATTCGAAGCGCAGCTGCTCACTTCCGTCGCGCCAATCCACGCCGTTCCCGGAGAAAACCGGTGAAGAACGCAATTCTTACACCCTGCACGTTTGCCTGTACCGAGGTCTTCACCTTGTGGCAGCGCATCTTCCGACGAGAAGGGGAGAGCTCTTGGGGTCGCTCCCGGCCTGCGGCACCTCGTTTCGGTGCCCGTAGTATTCCCCCCGGCGGCAGGAAACGGATTGTCGGAGTTCGATCTCAAGGAGGAACCATGCCGATCGTCAAGAAGCAACCAGCAGTTCTAACCCGCGAAGTGCGCATGGAGGAGCCGGTCAGCGTGCTCCTCGATGACTACGCGCAATTCATCGAGAGCAGCCCGGACCATGTCGTCAACTCTGTGCTGAAGAAGACGCTTTGGCGCGATCAGGATTACCGCAAATGGCGGGAGCAGCGCCGGTCGCGCGCCGGCGACGGCCAGGCGGAACGGGCATCGAAGTCATGATCCGCAGGACTCTAGCGTCACGACATTTCGTCGCTGCGCTGATGGCCATGGCCACGGGAATGGTCCTTTTCTACGCACGCCCATTCCCCGAGCATCAACTGTTCCTGAAGCTCATCGCCGTGCGTGCACCGCACGCCTTCGAGAGTTTCCGTTGGCTCTACAATGTGTGCCTTTTCACCACGCCGTACATCGGCTTCCTCGGAACGCTGTCCGCGCTCTACGTTGGCACCCTGAAGTTCCGTCCTCGCGTCATCGCTGGCCAGCTCCCTCCCTATCCTGATCCGCGAAAGCGGGAAGACCTTTTCGTAGTGCTGGGTGAGGTCCATGACCCGCGTCGTCCCGGGCCATCGGAAGCACCGAACTGGCTAAGCCTCCCCGAACGAGGATTGTTTACCGGCATCGCCATTCTGGGAGCCGTCGGGAGCGGGAAAAGCTCCTGCTGTATGTTTCCCTACGCCGAACAGATTCTGTCCTATCACGCACACGACCCGGACCGGCGCATTGGCGGGATCGTTCTGGAGGTCAAAGGGGACTTCTGTCGCAAGGTCAAACAGATCCTCGACCGTCACGGCCGCGGCGAGGACTACGTCGAAATCAGCCTCGACTCCGAGTTCCGCTACAACCCGCTGCACAACGATCTCGATGCCTACGCCCTCGCGTTCAACATCGCGTCCTTATTAAATAACCTCTTCGGGCGGGGAAAAGAACCCTTCTGGCAGCAGGCTTATACCAACCTCGTGAAGTTCATCATTCTCCTGCACAAGGTCGCCTACAACTACGTGACCCTGTTCAACGTGTACGAATGCGCGATCTCGCCACCCCTTCTCGAACAACGCATCCAGGAAGCCGAAGAGTTCGTCATGGGGCGGCACTACGTGGCCGTCAAAACGGATGTGTTTGGGGCCCGCACCGCGGAGCTTGCGGGCTTCGGTTTCCAACGTGTTTCGGGCGCCGACGGCTATCTCGCCGAAACTACGCCCGAGCTCCGAAAGCTGCTTCGGACAAAGAGAATTTCCTTCGAACCACGAACCATTCTCGACCCGTCGTTCGCCGACCCCGACAAGCTCGCCCAGCTGCAGGCCGTAAAGCGCTGGTTCACGGAGGACTGGAAAAGAATTGAGCCGAAGCTGCGGACTTCTATTGTCGAAGGTATTTCTGTATTTCTCTCCCTGTTCGATGACAACCCAAAAGTGAAGAAGGTTTTCTGTCCAGACAAGGAATGCTACGACCCCACAAAAAACAATCCGAAGAAGCATGGCAGACCGCTTCCATCCTTTACCTGGTTGATCGAGCAGGGGAAAGTCGCAGCACTGAACTTTCCCATTGGTATGAACCCAGGTCTCGCCAAGGCCATCGGCGTCATGATGAAGCTCGACTTCGAGCGCGCCGTGCTCAATCGCGTGCCGGAGATCGAGGCAAATCCTGAGAGGTACTTCCGCCAGGTTCTCTTTCTCTGCGACGAATACCAGCATTTCGCTACGGTGGGCGAAAACGACCCTACGGGCGACGAGAAGTTCTTCAGCCTTTCTCGTCAGCCGAAGTGCATTCCGATCGTCGCCACGCAAAGCATTAGCTCGCTGCGCTCGTCGCTGCCCGGCGAGAGCTGGCGCACACTCCTTCAGACTTTCCGCACGAAGATCTTTCTGACACTTGCCGATGACTTCTCCGCGAAGACTGCCAGCGAACTCTGCGGCCGCGAAGACCGGCTCAAAGTCAGCTACAACTTGTCGGAAAGCGGTCACGACGCCCGCATCAGCCTGCTCACCGGTAACGCACTCTCGCACCGGGCCAACATCACGGCCTCCAAGAGCTACAACACACAGAAGGACTATCGATTCGATATGAAGGTGTTCACGGAGCTGCGCAACGCGCAGTCCGTCGTCATCGCGTACGACGGCCTGAACCCGATTCCGCCCTGTTATTGCTATCTCAAGCCCTATTACAACGACCCGAACAAATCGTATTTCCAGCAGCTTGAGGAAGGAGTGCTCTGATGCATGGCTTTGAAACCATTCTCCCGTTCCTGAAACCGATCGAACACCTCATCCTGGACGATTCGGTCAGCGAAGTGATGGTCAACGGTCCGGACCGTGTCTTCATTGAACGCGATGGCTACGTCCAGCGGGTGCCGGGAATCGAATTGGGTGAGCGTTCCCTCACGGTTGCCGTGAAGAACATCGCTAGGAGATTGGGCGACGACATTTCGGAGTCGAAGCCCATTCTTGATTCAAGGCTCCCCGATGGAAGTCGCGTTGCCGCCGTCATTCCGCCATGTAGCCTGAGCGGCGTAACGCTGACGATCCGCAAGTTCAATTCCAGGCATTTCGAAGTCGAGGATTTGATTCGCACCGGGACGCTCGACCGCGGCCTAGCCAACCGCTTGGAAGACTATCTGTTGCAGCGTCGCAATCTTCTGATTTCGGGCGGAACCGGAACCGGGAAAACCACGCTGCTTACAGCGCTCGGAAAGTTCATTCCTGCCGATGAGCGCATCCTTCTCATCGAAGATACAGCGGAAATCCAACTTGCGCATGAGAACCTCGTGCGCTTCGAAACGCGGCGCGAGCAGAACGGCGCGCCCGCGGTTACTATTCGAGACCTACTGAAAGCCGCACTGCGCCACCGCCCGGACAGAATTCTGCTCGGTGAAATCCGATCAGGAGAGGCCTTCGATCTGCTGCAGCTCCTGAATACCGGTCACTCAGGAACGATTTCCAGCATTCATGCGAGTTCCGCCAGGCAGGGATTGGCAAGGTTCACCAGTTGCGTGCTGCAAAGTGGAGTGGACCTTCCCTATCGCGCCATCAAAACAAACATCGGTGATTCGCTAAATGTCGTGATTCAAATCGAGCGCCGACCGGGACGACGGTTCATCTCCGAAGTCCTGGAAATCAACAGCTACGACCCCGACGCGGACCTCTTCGACTTCTGCGTCATCTATGTCGCTCCCAGAGAACACCCATGACAGGCGTCAATTCCTTCAGTCCAAGACAACTATCCGCGGCGCAATACGTGCTGGCTCTGCATCAGCCGGAAGATCGTGTCGCCGTGCTGGTCCGCAACCGGGCCCGCGCTCAAACCATCCAGCGCCTCCTTTTTGCGGAAGACATCGCGTGTTCCCCCTTTCAGGATTGGCTCCTGGAGCAAAACAACTCGGGGGCCGACATTTTTCTCGGTATGAATCCCCTCCGCGCAAATAGCTTCGCAAGAACCAAGGAAAGCGTTCGCGAAATACGACACGTCTATCTCGATCTTGATGAAGATGCATCGGCATCGCTCCGTGCAATACGCACGGACGGCAACACGCCAGTTCCCAACTTCGTCCTCGATACTTCACCCGAAAAGAACCAGGTCGTCTGGCGGGTCGAAGGCCTCGATAGGGATCAGGCTGAAGGCCTTCTGCGATCACTGGCCACACAGTTCCGCGGGGATAGGGCAGCTACCGATATTTCGCGTGTGCTCCGAATGCCCGGCTTCACAAACCGCAAATACAACGAGGAATTCCTCGTCCGCGCCGTCCAGGAAACAGACGCCATCTACCACCTTCGCGATTTTGTTCTTTACGAAGACTCGCCCGAGGCACCGCGCCGTCTTCCGGAAGGCCACAGTCCGCCGCGACGAATGCCCTCGGGGCATCGGAGTCAGTCCGAGGCGGACTGGGCCTACGCCAAGAGAGCGCTCGCCCGTGGTGACAATCCGGAGCAAATCATCCAGCGTATCGCTGACTACCGCGCGGATGACAAAGCTGACCCCGCGTACTACGCACGCTTGACCGTGATGAAGGCACAGCTGGCTCTCATGTCTCCGGGACGCATTACGTCCGCAGGGCAGGAATCCCCTCTGCTGATCGATCGGGATCACTAGAAACGGGCTTGCCTTATGTCCGTCAGGGAATTTCGGCAGCACAATGTTCCCGACCGGTCCGATGAAGGGCTTGTCGACATCACCGAAGCGGCGCGCATCCTCGCAGTCTCCGTTTCCGCGCTCTACGGCTGGATCTGGCAACGGAGAATCGCGTTCGTGAAGACGGGCCGGGCTGTAAAGCGGCCCTTGGGACAATCGCCGAATCCGCCACCAATTCTAATCGGTGTCACAACCAACTAATCACCTTCGCGCCGGGCGTCGTCTGCATCCTCTGCGAGATCACGAAGGAAGGCGAAGAACTCCTTCGATTGGCCAAGGAAAAGGCCGCTGGCAGTTAGAAACTGCAATGCGCCCATGGCGACACCCTTCGTGTTCGTGGGGCGGACAATAGAACAAGCGGGCAAGTCATGGCTAAGGAAAACAGTGGGCTCCGGCATGATGAGATTGGTTTGGAAGTCCTCTCCACCGGGAGTGGTATTAAGATTTGGAAAAACCAACGTCGGATCTGTGGGATCGGTCAGGGCGGGAGCATTGCCGGCCTTGTCCTGCCAGGTCTGGAAGTGCATGGCTTCCGTGGGCCCGATGCTGAGCACGATTCGCAGAACTTCAACGTTTGAGACCCTCTGCGCCACTGAGGGATAGAGGCTAGTGCCGCCTTGCTCGATGGTGCCGAAATGGAAGCCGGCCGTGTTTGCAATCGCTTGAAGGTGATCGCTGGGGGACAGGTCGGCGTCGGTTCTGGGTATGGCGGGATGATGGCCTACAGCGAGGGTGGGGACTGCTTGCGGGAAGGTGTCACCGAAATCTGGATTCTTTGTGCCGCTGCGATAGCGGGTCCACCATGTAGTGTCCACAGAGAGTTGCATGAGATTGGTGAGCCGGCCAATCTGCTGGGCTCCAGAAGCCTTACTGCTTGGGAGCGTGCGGAACTTATCCAGGTCGACTGTGTCTGCGCCCTTTGAGGCTAAATACGCGTTGATGAATACTTCATGAGTCAGTTCGTCTTCGGTATTGTCGTGGATGTACTGAGCCATATCTGAATCAAGCTGCGCAAGGGCGGCGGTATATAGCGGGCTTCCACTCCCGCCGGGAACTTCACTGTCTTGAATACCGCCCAGTTCGTTGTACTGTTGCCAGAGATCGGTCTCAAGGATTTCTGCCGCGGCTAGGAACCGGAGAATTGCCGCGTCTCCCTTGCGAAGCTTTCCGCTCCTTTCGTCTTCTTTGGGGAAAACAGGGAGAGCCTTGCCAAACAAACCCGAACTGACGGTGGCTGCACCCGCTGTCGCGACTCCCTTTTTCAGAAACGATCGTCGGTCCGTTGGTAGCCCAATAGAATGAGCTTGAATAGGACTTCTCATGAACTCCTCCTTGAAGATAGTTTTTGAGGAGACCGCCAGAGGCACTGGGCGGATGCCTAGTGATGGCCTGTGCGCAGGAGACTAGGCGACGGTTACACGTGAGTTGTCACCGCTATATCACGCTTAGGTCAATTTTTGGCGCATCTTCGGTGGGGAAAGCACCACTAACCGGACCAGTTCCGTTCCATTACTCCACTTGTCCTGTAACCGCACTGACAAGCCGCTTCCCAGGAGGCGGCCTTTACTTTTTCAGGAGGGCAACACGATGAACAGGCTAAGAGGAGTTCTGAAGAATTGGAATGCATCGCGAAATTGTGGTTTGTCTACGCCGAGAACGGTCGTATTTTCTTCGTTCGCCGTACGAACTTCCGAAACCATCCCGGGCATTTGAGGGACGGAATGATGGTCGAGTTTTCAAAGCCCACCAACGCCAACTTCATGCGGCGGCTCGATGAGGGCAAGGCGCGAGACAATTTCGCAGGAAGTCACCGCAATCCGAGGCCCCCAAGGTTTGGAAAAAAAACACCGGTGACTGACGTCGTTATTTTGGGGGAAGGAGGGCCGAGTCATGTACAGATCACGACCGCGATTGAGAGTTAGGAATTGCAAGAAACGATGTTCGTTTGCCGGACGATCGCCAGCAGGTTTCGGGATGTTGGATTCATTCGCGTGTGGCTGTGCGCCACGCACTACAGGGAGATTGGAAATGGCAACTCGAAAGAAATCATCACTAGCCGTTGAGCTCGATGACCTCGATCGCCGAGTACTCCCTGTTACCCGACTCGTCCGGTTTCCGCGTTTACCTTGAAATCATACATCCACGGACAGCATATAATGGGCCGCATCTATGGACCTGCCAAAACTGTGGGCGCGAATCAGAGCCGACCTTGAACAGGCAAGAAGCACCTTGCTCAACGATACGGCGAATGACAAAGTCATTTCCCAATACAAAGAATTTCTCAGTCACAATGAACTGGAGTTGGCTTGCGACATGTTGGAGTCCTATGCTGAGACACATATAGTGAATAAGGAGTTCTGGTTGGCGCTACGCGACGCTGCCGCGAAGATGGAGTTGTACGACCGGGCGCGCAGATACGAGAGATTTGCCAACTCTTCCGAGGCCACTGCCTAGTACCTAAGTTACCGGTTTGCGCTAATCAGGCACACTCAAAAGCGGTAGTCACTTTTCAAACTTGTTGAGCTACAATCTGCCGGATGGGACATCCGCTAAGTCCAACGGTTGCCATGATAGGTGGATTCATTCTGATAATTGACGGGTTTGTCGCAAAGAGATTCTATACCGGTAACATTGGCCAAAGCGGTTGGCCCTTCAAGCCAGAGTGGTATCACCGGATGCTACCCATATTCTTGGGACTTCTATTCTTCCTGGGTGGATTGTACCTGCGTAGGTAGCCTGTCTCGGCGTCAAAACCGAACATGCTTCGACGAATAGCTACTCCGGTTGATACGGCGTTAATCAGGACTTGAGGTGTACAGTATGATTGAATGGGAGACAACGCCGGAGGTCCTGCATGCTCTGGTTCTTTGAATCTTTCTTTCCCGTGGTGTGGATCGCCTTTCTTCTCTATTGGCGGATCAAGGCCGCCGGCACCAAAACCACCAAGCGCATTGAGCCGGCTGCCTCGCAGATCCTGCGGGCCCTCGCCTTCCTGATCGTGATCGTCCTCCTCTCGATACCTCGTATCCCGCTGCCCTGGCTCTACCGCCAGCTCTGGCCAACTGGCATCTGGCCCTTTTGTGTTGGAGCAGCTGTTACCGTCCTCGGCCTTCTCTTCGCCGTCTGGGCGCGTCAGTACCTCGGCAGCAACTGGAGCCACGCCGTAACCGTTATGCAGGGCCACGACCTGATTACCACCGGCCCCTATGCCCTAGTCCGACACCCCATTTACACCGGCATTCTGACTGGGTTTCTCGGCACCGCGATTGCCCTCTCCCAGGTGCGCGGGGTCATCGGTTTCGTCCTAATATTCCTCGTGCTTTGGCCCAAGCTGCGCATGGAGGAGGAGTGGATGCGTTCCCATTTTGGGGAGATGTATACCACCTATGCGCACCAAACCGCCGCCCTGGTGCCGTATCTTTTCTGATCGCCATGTGTCACGAGTCATTCTCGCGCTCGGAATGGATCCTCACGGCTTCGATCCACCTCATATCAAGGCGCACAAACATTACATTCTGCACCGCCCCGAGGTGAGCCCAGCTCCCACATGTACGGTAAGGGTTAATCAGAGTTGACCGAGTATAAGGTCAGAAAAGCCGTTTAGTCCCACGGGAATGTGGTTTACTAGCATTAACTCCTCATAGGTTGCCTATAATCGGCTCAATAAATGTCCATGACCGAAGGATCTGGATTTAGACATTCAGGCAGCAAGTGACGCCCATAATTAGGAGTTGACCTTGTCAACCAGCCGAAAAATTACAGGCAGCTTTTCGCTCGCGGACTGGCTGTCTAATTACCAGAAAGAGTGGTTCCGGCCGGATCTAATAGCCGGCCTGACGACAGCTGCGGTGGTCATACCAAAAGCGATGGCGTATGCAACGATTGCAGGCCTGCCAGTGGAGGTGGGACTTTACACGGCGTTTGTACCAATGATTATTTACGCAGTATTTGGCACGTCCCGACCACTCAGTGTAAGCACAACCACGACGCTTGCCATCTTGACCGCAACTGAGCTCAGTGAAGTTGTTCCTAATGGTGATTCCGGATCACTTCTTCGAGCTTCCGCAATGCTGGCTCTTCTGGTAGGCGCCATCTTGGTTTTGGCTTTTGTCCTCAGGCTGGGATTTATTGCCAATTTCATTTCTGAACCTGTCTTGGTGGGATTCAAGGCCGGGATCGGAGTCGTCATTATCCTGGACCAGGTGCCAAAGATTCTTGGCATTCATTTTCCCAAGGGTTCTATCCTCCACAACATCGGTGCCATTGCCAGAGGGATGCCGGATGCATCACTTACAACCCTGGCTGTCGGGATAGCCATGATTGTGGTGTTGATCGGATTTGAACGATTATTTCCGCGAGCGCCGGCTCCATTGATTGCTGTGGCTGCGGGCATCATCGGCGCGCGTCTCTTGGGGCTGCAATCGCATGGCGTCGAACTAGTCGGCCAAATCCCGAAAGGGCTACCTTCTTTCACATTTCCGGAATTATCCCTTGCTCAAGAACTATGGCCAGGGGCTCTGGGCATAGCGTTAATGAGTTTCACAGAGACGATCGCTGCGGGCCGGGCATTCATAAAGGGTGACGAGCCAACTCCCAGAGCAAATCGAGAATTACTGGCCACAGGGCTTGCAAACGCCGGAGGAGCATTTCTCGGAGCAATGCCTGGTGGTGGCGGCACCAGTCAGACTGCAGTGAATCGACTCGCAGGAGCCCGCACCCAGTTGGCAGAATTGGTTACGGCACTAGCCGCTCTGGCTACGATGCTTCTGCTTGCACCGCTCATTGCTCTCATGCCCCAAGCCACACTTGCTGCTGTGGTAATCGTTTACTCCATCGGATTAATTAAGCCCGCAGAGTTTAGGGCAATTCGCAGGATCAGGATCACTGAATTCACCTGGGCATTGGCGGCTTTTGCTGGAGTTATCGCTCTCGGGACACTCAAGGGTATTCTGGTTGCCATCGTGATATCGCTCGTAGGGCTTGCCTATCAAGTTGCAGACCCGCCAGTCTACGTTTTAGGGCGCAAGCCGGGAACAAACGTGTTCCGCCCGCGTTGCAAGGAACACCCGGAGGACGAGACGTTTCCAGGTCTGCTGTTGTTGCGGCTCGAGGGGAGAGTTTTTTTTGCCAACGCAGAGCACATTACCGCGAAGATCCGGAAGTTGGTCGATGAAGCTAAGCCCAGAATGGTGGCCATTGATCTCAGCGCCGTGCCCGATCTCGAATACACTGCCCTGAAGGCTTTAACTGAAGGCGAGAAAAGACAGCGTGATCGAGGGGTATTACTCTGGCTTGTGGGACTAAACCCGGGTGTACTGCACATGGTTCAGAAATCTGAGCTAGGCGAAGCGTTGGGACGAGAAGCGATGCATTTCAACCTCGAGGTCGCCGTCACAAAATATCTGTCAATGTCTGCAGACTCTAACGGTGCAGCGGGCAAGTGAAATCTTGCAGATTCCTTCGAAGTCCGGTTCTGGGAAGTTCCAGCTTGCTAAATCCTTTGCGCTTCGATTTCGTCGGCAAACTTTCGAGCGCGTTGACGGCGGTCTCTTCACTTACTTCGACGTAGTGTTTGAGTGTGACCTCTGAGCCGGAGCCGTGACGCAGGATTCGACCGATCGTCTCGAGCTTAACCCCGTTGTTGTGAAGGCGTGTGCCGAGTCCGCGGCGGAACGCGTGGAACCCATACCACTGAACGCCACTCCCCGTGAGAGCTTTTTTGATGTGCTTTGACCCAAGTGTTGCGAGGTCGAGAGGAAACACGCGCAGACCTTCGAAGACCCACTGAGTGTGCGGATTCGCCCTGCGATGCTTCTTCAGCTCCGCGACAACGTTTGGCAAGAGATGGACCGCGGCGGCGCGATGTTCAGTCTTTGTGTCGATCACTTCCCGATGCCACACCGTGCGCTTCACCGTAAGCGTATTGCCGTCGATGTCCTCCCAGCGCAGCCCACGAAGCTCAGCAAGCGAAAGGCCCACCCACGCGGCGACCACGACCGCGCACCGTGCCACACCATCCACCGCTTCCGTAATCTTCTCGACTTCTTCCAAGGTGTACTTGTGCGTCTTCTCTGTGCGGTTCCCTTCAGGAATTTCCACACCGTCCATCGGGTTCGGACCCGACAAAGTTCCGCTGCGACGCGCGTGAGTGAAGAAGGCCGACA
>Ga0210403_10004456_pt1 | contig 12075 bp, 13 predicted proteins | sample IncBWC19MmetaG_FD_150863 | JGI IMG/M metagenome (GOLD analysis project Ga0210403, IMG submission 150863) | Forest soil microbial communities from Barre Woods Harvard Forest LTER site, Petersham, Massachusetts, United States - Inc-BW-C-19-M | ecosystem: Environmental > Terrestrial > Soil >... | reverse complement strand
TCGATGGCCAACCTTACCTCGCATACAATCAGCTTCCTGCAAGGATTCGCGTCGGAATTCCTTCAACGTTTTGCCTATGTTCAAAGTGGTAACGACCGGCCCATTCACGTCCCCCCCATCACTGTCGACCCTCGTCTGGCAGAAAAGGTGTCACGGTTGTTTCCTCGCGTTGAACGGTTTCAGTTCAGTATGCCTGAGCAAGCTGAAGCCTTGCAGAGCTGCTCTCTAAAAAAGCACGTCTTGGTGGTTATGCCGACGGGTAGCGGAAAGAGTCTCGCGTTTTTTGGTGCTCCCTGCATATTTCCTGACAAAATGTTTATCGTCATCACTCCCCTCGTCGCTCTAACTGAGGACATGGCTCGCAGACTGGCAATGACTCGAATAAGAGGCGGAAAGTTGACTGACATCATTGACCCATTCGCGGCGCAACTGGTCCTGGTATCTGCGCACCAGGCAGGAGGGGACAACTTTTATAGATGGGTGATTAGTAACAGGGAACGCATCGGGCGGATTTTTATTGACGAGGCTCACCACATTATTATATCCGACAATTACCGTCCATGTTTTCACCTATTCGAGATGCTCACTCGAACGGGAGTCCCGATCACATTTCTGACGGCGACTATCTTTCCGAAATCCGTTCCATATCTATGCGAGAAGATGCGGATTGATCCTTCATTGCTGTACGAGATCAGGGCGTCGACCATTAGGCCCAACATAAAGATGTCGAGGTCAAAGTGCGCCAACCAAGCTCAAGCTTTATCGTGCTTGAAGGATATGTTCCCCAAAATATCGCTAAAACCTGAGGAACGAGGGCTTATATTCTGCACAACCATCATTGGCTGCCAGACTATCTCCAATTTATTGAAAATTCCGTATTATGTGGCTCGGATGAACGACGACCCGGTGCTCAACTATGAAGAGAGGGCGAAACTCGATAAGCAATGGAGGGACGGCGTCCAACCGGATCACCGTTGGATAGTTGCAACGTTATGCTTTGGCCAAGGCATCGACTATTCAGGTGTTCGCTGGGTCATTCACGTCGAGGCCAACTCTCTGCTGAACTATACCCAGGAGATTGGGCGAGCTGGGCGAGACGGTTCTAGGTCCTTTGCCCATCTCATTTTCAGCACTTTGCCGCCCATAAGCTTTGCAGACCCTCATGACAATCTTGGGGTTCTACCCATGCGCGATTTTCTACAGATTGAGCAGTGTCGCCGCATTTCCATTCACGGCCCTCTCGACGGTTATTCTCACTCATGTGCATCTATTCCCAACGCTGAACTCTGCGATTATTGCGAGAGCATCTCCCAGGTTAGCTTTCTGTATTTTAAACGACCTCGATCTAATGTTCTATAGACGCCGATTTCACGGACAGAGCCACTATTTTACGATATCCCGATAAGAAATGATCCGGGCTCCGACATTCCTCTAGCAATCTCCATCCAATCCAATGCCGACAATCTCGAACGGGAATACCAAGAAGGACATCAAGAGCTTCTCGAGATAGAAGCGTTGCTGAGCAGTTTGTCATTGGCCGAGTGCCTTGACTGCTGGCTGGAATGTCAAGTACGGGAAGAGACCCATACGCGTGTTCACCCAAAACCGGCACATTTTGATCTAAGGCAATCTGCCTTCAGATCTATTGAATTTCCTAAACTGGTCTGGTGGCCGTTCTGCTATCGATGTTGGGTCCCTTTTCGTGCTCCATGTCAACACCCTCCAATCAAGCCGAATGGCGTGGCCGGACAATGTCCGCATGGCACGGTTCTTCCCGACTTACTTCTTCGGGTCTATTTGGACGAAAAGAAGCGGAGAGACGTCTTCGAAGAACTCGGAGAAGACGCTGTCCGTCTCAATTCATACTTGGAATTCTCAAAATGGCTGACCGTCCCTACTAATTCGGCTGGACAAGTTCCGAACCCTCACCGTTTTCTTATAGCTTTCTGGAAAATATACAATAATACCAATTAACTATTTTCGGACTCCTCGGCGCCAATCGCATATAAAAGCCCATCGCTGGACATCATACATCCATCCCCCATATTTATCGTCTCTTTATCGTCTCTCAAAATGCCCAGACAATCCCAACTTGCCAAACGCTCCTCCCCCTTCGATTCCTACCGTAACGTCACTATTAATTTCTACGACTCTCCGTCCCCTTCCCCCTCCTCCGTCAGCAGCTCTACGACGGACTCTGAGCCCGTGAGCCCCCCTGCGTCTGCCGGCCGCTATAACCCGTACGGCCGCCCCAAGGAACGTTCGCCCACGCAGAAGGATACGTTGCCCGTCCCCGACCCCCTCGTTAATTTCAAGATAGACTTCACCAAATTTCCTCACCAGACCGTCACGGAACGACTCGTATACGTCAAATCCTTTCTCGACGATTTTTCACCCTTCTGCATATTCCATTTATTAATCAAATCGAAAGAAATCACTAGCGACCACGACTCGATCACGACTTGCGACTTTGACCTCGGACTCAACTCTGAATATCGTGACGTATTCCGCAGCAACATTATATTCGAGTCCGCCTCTTGCTTTCGCTGTGGGTGTTCCCTTGCCGGAGTCCTCCAGCACGGGAAGGATTGGGGGAAAAAGTGCAAGGAAACGAGTCGTGCCGAGTCTATAAAGCCCATTCCGTACTTGACGCTCAACTCTCCTCAGCTCCGTCCGCTCGTTTTCGATTTATTAGGTATCAAACCGGACTACTTCCTCGCCAACAATCTGGAGTACGGAAAATGGCTCGGAAAGAAATCGGTGGTGGAGAGTAAGTATAGCTCGAACTTGATGGAGATCGTATACGTCACTGCCTGGCTCCTTCGCAATGGGCGTATTCCTAAAGATACGAGTTTTGTCTTTCCCGGTAAGTCTTATCTTTCATCTTCTTTTCTTTCGCTAACTTTTTTTATTAACAGAGGACGTTTAATAAGCTTCGCTAGTAAATTACAATGACATGTCTGTATCGTTTGTGGTAGTAGTTTCGAATTCATCGTGAATCTTCCGTGCCGTATACAACTGTCCACGAGCGAGAACGCTTTTATCTAAAGTCAATCTGAGACAGTCGTTGAACGTGCAAGCATATGCAAGACGTAGAGGAAGTCCAGCTTGCATGCGCCCGGTAAAATTCGATATCGTCCCAGCTGAAAAGAAAACGCGAGGACGACACGCATACATATCGGGAGTACCCACGGAGTGAAACTTGGCGGGTGACAACATCAGTGATAGTACGCAACGTAGAGCATCAGTAGACACACCATCATGTCGTAGTCGGTCCAGTCATAGTTGTCTGCGCATTGACGGAAACAATCTTACCACTAACGATGTAAAGCAAACCGTTTGCGGACTCAGTGACTTCTTAACATCCGCGTAATTAATGATTGTCCATGCCTCTGCAGTGCAGGGGCCCAACCGTTACATATTAAGAGGTTAGAGGTTACGGTTAGAGGTTACGGTTACGGTTAGAGGTTACGGTTACGGTTAGAGGTTACGGTTAGAGGTTACGGTTACGGTTATTCTTCGGTTAGGTTCACGAATATCTATTGGCGGCTTCTTGAAGCCGCTAGCTAAGAGGCCGAAGGCCGGATATCGTAGTAAGCAAGGGCTGGCAGGGACTTCCAGTCGTTTATCCACGATTTACAGTACGGCAACGAGATGCCGTTCATGCCGTTCATGCCGGTGGCCAATCGATTACCATTATAAGCAATGTTAATTCGTTTATGGTAATCGCGGCAAAGTCGGAGTTTCAAACGTATTTAAACATTCAATTCCGAACTCCGCATTTTTCTTCTCTACTTCCATCATCGATGGGAGTCGACCTCCAGCATGCGCTGGGGGTCAGTGGCCCAAGCGGGCCACGACTTCCCGCTCCCACTTTGACGAGTGGTTGAGCGGGACGGATTGGTAACATAATACGACCCTCAGTAAGCGCTAGGGTTCAAGTGGCCCAAGCGGGCCACGATTTCCCGCTCCCACCTTGACGGGTGGTTGAGCGGGAATGGACGGATTTGGACGGATAATATCAGACCCTCAGCAAGCGCTCGGGGGTCAGTGGCCCAAGCGAGCCACGACTTCCCGCTCCCACCTTGACGGGTGGTTGAGCGGGACGGACTTGGACTGATAATATGCCCGCGCTAGGGTTCAAGTGGCCCAAGCGGGCTACGTTTTCCCGCTCCCACCTTGATTGTTGGTTGAGCGGGACATGGATCACTGCGTTTAGCGCTTTTAAATCCAGAGACAGGACCCCAAAGGTCCTGGGTTGGCCCCTGGTCTACATACTCGTAAATAGACAATGTATCCACAATATATATTTTTGGTCAATGCGCATTCCTCAGTCGCGCGAGCAACGACTATTCAACGATCAGAGAGCCTCAGGACTTACGCTTTGCTGTCTAGTAACCACTTTGATATAAAATATACGACACGTTTTCACTTCTTACACAAGTCCTCCTTGCGTTACGCCACTCTAGACTTGTCCATTGCTCGAAGCTAATATTCCTGGTTCTACTGCTGCATCTATCTGCGATGCATCAGGGAATTGAATCCCCGAGGAGTTTTTTTGATTTGCACACGTCAAAAAACACACAACAAACACACTTGTGAATTCCACCCAGCTAGCAACCCGTGCCAAATGAGATTGAGATACGCCTGGAAAAAAAATACAGGTTTTTGAGATCACACGCTGCCATGCCCACTCTCCATGCAGGCAGCCATGGACACCTTGCTGGCTCTATCACGGGCAGTCGCTGCCATAGAAAACCCCCAAGATTACAGAGATGCTCATGCAATAAATCAAGAACCCTCGCGCTAGCAGCCTTTTACCAGTGTCTAGCCTGATCTGTAGCTTTTCTGTATTCAGAAACCGGAACCGTTGTATTCATAGAAAGAGTAGCTACGCGACTATCAACATGTACGGCTACTGCGTATAATTTTTCAAGAAGAAAAAAAACAAACTCAGTGATTCTCTTGACCGCGACGTGCTCGTACCTTTGACATAAACTCACGTTGCTCCTTATTCAACGGGTGGTTGGTCCAAAAATGGTGAGGTAAATATCTCGTGCCACAGTCCATTATCCAGGACGGTCGGGTCACCCAGTTCTCACATCGGATTCCGCAACGCGCGCACCACACCTTGATCTTATCGTGCGTTTTGTCGTTATTTTCAGGGCTCCACCTCAAATCACCTCCAAATGGCATGCAGCCGCTAGTGGAAGGACACGTCGTAAATAAGACTCCCCACGGGTAACTTCTGGGATGCGAATATCGTAGGACGCGAGCCGAAATAAAGTCTTTATCGCGATAAAGCACGCAGACCGGGGTGTGGAGTAGGACCCTCGTTCGGCCATATCCACCGAAAGAGGCCAGTGTCGCTTCCCATGGATTATTCCCGTTGATGAATACTTCGCGCGCGAGTTGCTGCAGCGGAGATGCTACCATCTTGGCCAAAATGGCCATTCCAGTGAATCCGACTACAAAGTCGAATTTGCGCCTATTGTCGAATCCATTGAATAATATACGTGTGAAGATGAGGCGAATACTCACTCAAGCACCAACCCCTTCACTCGCTCAAAGTGCTCCTCATTGGCCATCGCCGGCCCACACGCCATCATGAAGAGTCCTTTCTTGCCCTTAACCTGGGCTAGCTGGTTCATCAACTTCCTCCCGCAGAAACTCTCAAGAATCTAGTAAAGTGTCAATATGATAATACCAATACTAATATGGTACTTACATCGTCGACCGTCGCAGACACGGCGTTTGCACCACGACCGGTGAAAACAAGTTCACCAGTCGTGACATCCGCATGAGTGTCCATCGTGATCAAAACGTTGCAGTTATATTCCGTCATTTGGATAAAATCTATAATCGGTGGGGCGAGTTTCTCCGGTTTGTTGTTTTTTCCCCTAAGGGCCCAACGATTGAAGTATAGCTGTAAAAAATTATTTTGCGGTCCAAATATTAAAATAAAAAATACATACGTTCTCCGGATGGTCGACGTACTCGTGCTTGAAAACAACCTCCAGCTCCTCCTCCAGCTGACCTACGAAATTGCCCAGTTTGAAGTTGAGGATGATTTGAGGCGTCACCTTGGCGTGCGGCATCATGACGAACAAGTTGTTGTTCAAGATAACATACTACACCATATTCAATACAAAACACATGGAAGAGAAGGATGAAATGCACAGGAGTCGCTCTTTTCTCCTTGAAGTAACATAAGGGACAAACGAATTCGCCCTCGGTCGTCTCCAAAAGTACGCAGCCCAGATACGTGTTCGTCGTCGTCACACATATCTTGATTTTGCAACTGGTACACTCCGCGATCTTTCCTACGTCTCCGCAAGCGTCACATATAGCGGTCAACTCTCCTGGCGGGGTGGTCACCCGATCTTGGGCGTCCCGTTTCCGATGCTTTAATTCTAAGCTGAGTGTGACCTTATTGACTTGATCTGTGAGGGATCGCGTCATCGGTGCAATGGGGGTGTACCAATGGGCCACTTACTTTGATCGATCAGCGCTCCATCGACATCGAGGTCCTCGTTTGGATCTATTAAAATCAATACAAGTTTGGAGAATTTAGATCAAATACGTACAGTCTTGCACTCTGCATGATGTTGCGTTGACGCCCTGGCGTCGAGGCTTGATTTCTCTAAAGTGGGCCATTGGGAGGAACAAAAGAAAGTGCACGTGCTTTACTGCAGAGAACGCTGCTTACTCATCATACGGCCTGTCTCTTATCAAGGTGATCATGAAGCGCATACTCGACTACCCGACATCGATAAATCTGAGCCAAGAGCTCAAAAAAATTCGTGATACAGAATTTGTCGTTTCATCCACCGCTGGAACCCCGGGCACGGCACTCCTTCTCCAACGGATGGAAACGGTCTTTGAGCCGATTCGTGCAGTTCCTCAATTGTACGCGCAGTATTTTCGCTAGCCTCAGAAGATGCTGAAAATATATTTTAGATACGTGGAATCCGTTCGGTTAATATTATTCAGGACGAATTTATTCAAACACCAAATCGATACCCGTATTCTCTGGGACAAGAAGAAGAGGATCCGGATGATTCGAAAGGTTTTTCAATTAGAACTAAAGTACTTGCTGCTTTCCTTGAGGAATGTGCTGGAAAATCTCCCCGCGCCCAATGCCTCTTCCAAGGAAATCCAACAGTGGAAGGACGCTGAGTTCTTCCAATGGCTACAGATAAACTATTACATTGGGCCGATTCAGTGCGAGGAAAGGGACTGGACAGAATTCTTCCAACGTGGAGGAGTTTTTGAATTAAAGGCGCATCAGCTAGGTGAGTGTCGTGACTGATATTCATAACCATTAATACAACGTCTACAGATTGGCGCCAATGGGCTAAGAGGAAAGCACACCATTGGGTCTATTATTCGCAGTATGACATGGTGGCGGGATGCTTTGGGGAATTGAGAGGGCTCAATGTAACGGCATACGTTTACTACATCTTGCAGGATTTTAAGATCATCAAGACGGAACAAATTCCGAACGACGTTCGCGACATGGTCATAACCTGGCCCAAGGTATCATCAACATATAATCTAATCGATAGCGAATGCTTACGCGTTCTTAGAACCAACCTTCGTACGTTTATTTGAACCAACTTGGAAACCCGTGGAAGGATCAAAAAATCGAGTTTGCGCTTGCGGATGGGATGTGTGAGGAGGTTTTTGGGGTTGGCGACATTGAAGGAGGAACCGTGGACCAGGATACAACGGAAGTTGCGACGGGAGTTGGGTTCAGTCCAATCGTAACATACGGCCAGGGATCAGATGAGGAGGGGATGACTGCGGATGAGGAAGATATGGTTGCAGAGGTGACTGGAGCAGCAGCACCAGCAACGGCGGCAGCAATGCCAGAATCAGCGGATGCGGCGGCGATGGCAGCACCGGAGGCGGAGGTGGCATCGACTGCGACGTCGAAAGGGGCTATATCCAAAAAACTTCGCGCCAGCAGTGCTCCTGCTGAAGAGCCCTCTCACCGCAATTCTGCGATCGAACGTGAGTTATCCCCATCATCCATACCATCTAGTATTTTACTTGGATGAACAGATTACAGATCCACCATCGGGAAAAACTTAAACTGACGGTTTCCACAGCGCAAAATCCGATTTCATCAGATTCCCGTAAATTATAGAATGTGACGTGAATGTGAATATGACCGCAGCAAATTTTCGTTACAATATCTAGCTGGGAATTTGCCGTGTGGACTTTAAAGTCCATACGCACTGAGTAATGCTTCGCGTCTTTCTCTATCACCACCATGTCCGCTGCAGCAGATGATGCCCACCCTCTTAAACTCATTGCAGGGAGGTCTGCCCGCCTTACTTGGTCGCTCTTCTTCAGGATCTGGCCACCGGTGAGAATGTTGGTATCATTATCATTCCAACGGGAACCACAGCTTCTCAAAGCTGCTACAACTTATACGGTTACAGATACTATCTAGTTGTCATGTAAGTCGGAGACACATCGAAACAATGATGGCATCCTTTATCTAATTTTAGGCCAAATGGCGGCGCGTCTGTTTTGCATGTACACCGTATTTCGGTCTGCTGTAGTAATTCTCTCGTACAGTTTCTAGAGTGGCACTATTCTACTCATCAAAATGACAGATGGATGATAAAAAATGTCGTGCGTGTCCCCCTCCGTCGGGAAATCCTTTCCGGCTCTTTAAAAATGTTTCAAAGGTCGGAAGCGCGCGATTTCATCTACCAAGTTGGTGACTTTCTGTGTACACAACTACCTATCTCACAGTTTATTGGTATTTGATCACCAATTATGAAAATCCTGCCGCACATGGATAATCAATCTGGTATGTATGCTTCACTCCCCGCTGAGCCTCATATTTTGTGACATTACAGGAGCCTCGTAGTAAGTCTTCCAGACGTATATTTTCAGCTAATGTCCTGTGTACGAATGTATCGGTAGTGTATCTATCAACGAGTGCTAATCCGGTTTGAACGGGCGACCCTGGACATGAATCCTCGCTGCTCTTCCGTAAGGGGGTGATTCGTCCAAAAAAAGTGCTGGAGATATTTTGTTCCGCAGTCGTTAATCCACGACGGCTTCCTCACCCATTCGTCGCACCTCTTTTTGCATCGCACGCACCATAACTTTATTTGCTCATGCACCTTGTCGCTATTCTCTCCTTTCCACCTCAAATCTCCGGGGAGAGGGTTGCAGGCGGGATCGCAAGGACACGTCGTAAATTGGATCCCCCATGGGTAGCTTTTTGGGTGCGAATATCGGAATACCCTTGCCTCGATGGAATTTCTATCCCGAAAAACCACGCACACCGGTGTGTGCAGCATAGCTCTCGTCCTACCGTATCCCCCGAATGCCATAAGCGTGGCCCTCCACGGATCCACACCGTTGATAAACACTTCCCTTGCTAATTGTTGTAGAGGGGACGTTAGAGTCTTGGCTAAAATTGCTACGCCCGTGAACCCCACCACAAAATCGAATTTGCGCCTGTTTAAGAATTTGAATAATAAATCTGAGAATTAAATGTCCACACTCACTGAAAAACCAGCCTCTTCACATGTTCAAAGTGATCCTCATTCGCCATCGTGGGCCCACAAGCCATGAGAATCAGACCTTTCTTACCCCGGACACTCGGAAGCCGGTCCATAAATTCTGTGCCACAGAAACTGTCTAGAATCTACAAGAGGTCAATATTGTATATATAAAATAAAAATAAAATACGTACATCATCAACTGAAGCCGAAACGGCCGATTCATCCTTCCCCGCAAAAACAAGATGTCCCGTATGTACGTCCGCATGCGTATCGATCGTCATTAAAATGTTGGAACTGTACTCTGCTGTTTCGATAAAGTGGATCATCTGCGGCGCGAGTCTCTCTGGTTTGTTGTTCCCTCCCTTCATCGACCAGCGTAGATTCAAGAGCTGTTGCGAATGTTAGCGTACAAAAAATTGAATAAAAAAACTGCTTACATTCTCCGGGTGGTGGTAATATTCATGTCGGAACAATACGTCTAGTTCCTCTTCCAGTTGACCGGAAGAATTTCCTAGTTTCAGATTCAATACAAGTTGAGGTACTAGAAGTGCTCGTTCGATTGTTACGAATAGTGCGTTGTTGAGTATAATATACTGGTGGGACTTGTAAGCGCTTCTGGCACCACTTGTTAGCTGAGGGTAGCACTCACTGGTGTCGCTTCCTTTCGATTGAAATAGCACACGGGGCAAATAAAATCGCCATCGTTCAGTGTCTCCATCAGGACACAGCCCAGGTATTCATCCGTCGTAGTCAGGCATATTTTCAATGGGCACCCGGTACATTGTGCGATTCTTCCCACATCTCCGCAAACGTCGCAAACGGTCGTCAAGTTTCCGGGTGACGTCAAGCCTTCACGGTACGGGCTAACCCTAGCTTGCTTCTGCTTAAGGACATCGATCACTGCCATGAATCATCATGGTATCAGCGCGTTAATAGTAAAAATAATGGTCACTTACCATCGTCTGTCACCTCCTCATCAACATTGATGTCCTCCCCCATATCTGTTAAAGATTAATGACAATAATTGATATGGCTAGTAAATACTCGCAGTCTTGAACTCTCATTGACGTGGATTTCACTCCCTGGCGTTGGGGTCTGAAGTGCGGCATGGTATCACAGAGATGATTGTACCCACAGGCCTGTTAGGCTCTTATGTACGGTAACATTATTTCACGCGCTTTACCGCGGGCCGGTTAGGCTCGCCAGTTGGGTTCTTAATAGCCTAACCGATAAACGGCGTCTACGGGGAATAACGGTCAAGGCCGTTTGTCGCCGACGGTCCCCCATGTATGCTGGCCCCGGCCATTACTGCATATGGAACATGCTTGCACGTGATTTCACGCATGGGGGTGGTGAGGCAAGAAATCGATAAGAATCATCATCCTCGTCGTACCATCATGATAAGAATCCTCGATTTCCCGACAACCGTTGGACTCAACGATGAACTCAAACGTCTGCGTGATTCCGAATATGTCGTTTCAACAAAAGCCGCCGACACGGCCCTCCTCCTCCTTCGGAAGGAAATGTTCTTTGAGCCGATCCACGCAATTCCTCACCGGTAAGTTTATTTATCATGAGCCTCAGAATACACTAAGATGCATTTTAGATATGTGGAGTCGGTCAGAATGCTAATTTACAAGACAAACCTATGCAAGCACCTCGTTAACGCCAATATTCCTTTGAAGAAGAGCAAGAGGAAAACGAAATTGAGCCAAGTATTTCACGTAGAAATGAAGTATTTACTTTTAATCTTCCGAAACCTTCTCCAATCACTCCCCGCGCCCGACGCCCCATCCCACGAGTTGGATGGGTGGCAGAATCTGACCTTTTTTCAATGGCTACATATCTCCTACTACATCAAGCCATTTCAATGCGAAGAGAGGGACTGGAGGGAATTTGTTGCCACCCGCAGAACCTTTGACAAGCCTGCACATCAACTTGGTGAGTACCCTATTTAATGTTTACGATAAATGATACGAGGACCGCAGATTGGCGCGACTGGGCACTATATGAAGAAATCAATTGCTTGTATTATTCCGAGTATGACATGGTTGCCTCAAGCTATCACGAGTTGAAAGGGGTCGACTTGGAAGCGTACCTATACTACGTGCTCTTGGATTTCAAATACATCCAGACAAAACACATTCCGGAGAACCTCCGTGTCAAGGCCATCGTCTGGCCAAAGGTAACTATTTGCCATCGATTAAGCTTATGTTAACGTGATCTTAGGAAGAAAAATCGTACAAATATCTACACCGAATCGAAAACCCCTGGAAGGGATCTACAATCGAGTTCAATGTTGCCGATCCGAGTGCTCCGTCTGGTTATAGGATTTGTGAGGAGGCTTTTGGGTTTGGCGACATGGATGAAGACCGAATCGAATCTGAAGAAGTTCGAGAGGTAGCGATGGTGGGCGTCACCCAAAATGCGAAGCCAGTCGAGGATTCGAGTGACGAGGATTCGAGTGAGGAATCGGGTGACGAGGCGATGGGAGCACCGGCGGCAGAGATGGAGTCGACTGCAATGATGGGAGCACCGGCGG
>Ga0210403_10004455_pt1 | contig 12079 bp, 13 predicted proteins | sample IncBWC19MmetaG_FD_150863 | JGI IMG/M metagenome (GOLD analysis project Ga0210403, IMG submission 150863) | Forest soil microbial communities from Barre Woods Harvard Forest LTER site, Petersham, Massachusetts, United States - Inc-BW-C-19-M | ecosystem: Environmental > Terrestrial > Soil >... | reverse complement strand
TTAAAAACAAGTGATTTGATATTCGGTTGCACGGACGATCACGCTGGAAGAACGCTTCTCAACCGCTTCGCCTATTTTTATCTTGTTCCCATTATTGACATGGGGTTAGTCATTTCTGTAACCAACTCAAATCCACCTGAAGTACGAGACTTGCAAGGGAGGTTTACTTATCTTTTTCCAGGTAATGATTGCCTCATTACCCGAGAAGTTATTAACCAGGATATTGCCATCGCAGAGAACCTCAAAAGGTCAAATCCTGATATGTATGACAGCTTAAAGAAGGAAGCCTATGTTATAGGTGAAGGTAATCCAGCTCCATCAGTGATAACCTTTACAACTCAGTTGGCATCCATGGCAATTAACTCTTTTTTGAATAGAATGACGGGGTTTAATGAGTTTGATTTTTCTCCTCATAAAATTATATTCTTTCACAGAGGAATGGAGCTCAATCCAGGCAATAAAGAAGATAACCATTGCAGAATCTGCGGAAATGATTCGTATTGGGGCAGAGGAGACATGCAACCTTTTCTCGACATGGCTTTATGAGAAAGTTATCAACTTTCAATCAACTCATTCGTGATGCGTTGTGGACGCCCAAGGTATTTCGATACAAAGTTGAAATTATAGCAGATAATCCAAATCCTGATCTCTTGAAGGATGACATCGTTTATGTTGTTGGGAAAGATCCCTATGTCAAGTGGGCTTATTTGAAATGCCCAAGTAAATGTGGCGACATAATAATGCTTTCTCTAATTAAAGCAAATAGGCCATCATGGGTAATTAAACAGGATAAAATTGGAAGGCCAACAATTAGTCCATCCATTCGTAAATTAGATGGATGCAAAAGTCATTTTTGGATTAAAAAGGGTAAATTAATTTGGGTCTAATTTTTCCTCACCGGGCTCGATTGAATTATACAGTAGAGAACGATTCAAATCCTCACTTTTTAGATTGAAGGTCATGGATTTATTGAGGTAGTCAATTAGATATTTTTTCTTTTGCGTTGTGTTAAGAGATTCTACAAAAGGGCGATAGTTAATCAGGTGTAAAATATACGATGAATCTCCTAAGCCTTGGAGTCGACTGCTAGAGGTCAGTTTCTCGAATTCCCTATGAGGTAAATCTGTTGAGTTGATCAACGTAGTAGCGGGAACAAGAAATTCTTTAAAGCCATTCTTAATATAAAAGGTGTAAAGGGTAATCTTAAGGTTAAGATCGTCCTTGTCAACATTGGACCAGTATCTGAAGAAGTCCTTAATCTTCATTGTGTGATGTTTTGCTCGTCATGCATCTCAATTAATTTTTCAATCACTATAGCCTTTTCCTTTTTATCGAGAAAACCATTGAGTAAATCAAAAAGTTTAATAATGTATACATCAGTAAGTCGGCTTCTTTCTAGAGCACTCAGTTCTTCATACGCTAAAGTTCTGGTTTGAGGAAGATTACTTAATAAATTACGAAATAGATTATCCATATAGCTTTTCTCAAACTCTTGTTTATAGATATTTATGTTTCTACTGATCTCATTGCTTATTGTTTTATTAAAATAGTCCGTCCGCTCTATTAGTCGATCAGTCGCATCATCGGCCTTTTTTATGGCCTCCCGAGTTTGAAAGGAGAGCACAATAGAAAGAAACCCAAATATAATCGTAATGACAGCATAGATTGTTCCAAAGCCAGTCATCCATGAATTTTGAGTATTGATTGTTAACTCAGCAGATCGCAATGATTCGCGTAGTCTCCCATCATTTACATATTTGGTCAAAGTGTCGTAAGTATTTTTTAAGCTTTGATGTTGCCTTGCTATTGAGTCCATTTTGGACTGAATTTTAGTCAGCGCGTTTCGCAAACTTTTCATTGAGTCAACAAACACTCTCTTTTCAACAGGTGGTTTCTGCGCTTGAGTCGTTTGCCGCTGTTGTCCTGGTTGCGCAAAGCAACAATTCAGGGTTAGACAAAGGACAATTATTACCAACTTCATTATTGAAATATAGTTGAAATTCCTCAAAGCAATTTTTCAACCTTTCGGTGGCATTTTGGTTTGCCGTTGGGGGCACAATTGAATAACAGAAGCATCCGTGACGCGCTAAAAATGGTAGTAATACTAAGCACATTTTTAATTGTCCGTTAGGCACATTCTTTATTGACCCAACCAGATGATCTTTAATGTCCAGCTTGTTTAGAATTCTTAACAAGATAGTTATATAATTTATATTATGTTAAGTGGTTTTCAATGTACAATATGTTCATTCGTAGCTGCTATTTAGAATTGTTCCAACCCTCCTTCAACTAACATCATGTTCTTCACCAAAAACATGCAAATTCGCTCTCAAACGCGGAAAATCCGAGACAAATTAATGCAGCAGAATAAGTGTAAGCGGCCAATGATTTTTATCGGGAAGGGCCAATGAATTTTTTTCTCTTAAAAAACGCCCTTTTGTGCCTGCCTGTTGCAAGCGTCGCCAGCTTTTTGTCGAGAACGGCCCAGTGATTTTTGTTCCACAAAAAACTGTCAAGGTTCAACGATTTTGACTCCATACACTCAGTAAATATTCTCCCTCCATACTGAATAAATCTACAGAGTCTAAGTCAAATTGATCGAACCGAACCCCGATTTCTGCGAGATTATTCCTATAAACAAAATCAGTATTGTAAAAGGTGTGATGAAACCATCTGTCTCCAATTCGAAATTCAACTACTCCTCTTCGAACAATTATTGTTAGATCCATCTCTATTTGCTTACAAGCTTTTTTAATTTTTTGTAAAGAATCTGGTTTCTTATTCATGGTTAGTGGATTCTGAGTTTGAACTTTAATACCCATTATTTTTTCTTTTTGCCGCTCAAAAAAGTGCGCACGGCATTAACTATGTCTGTAAAAGTTACACAACCATCAATGATCTTCTCAATTTGTTCAACATCTTGTATACCCATATAGATGCAGTATGCCGCCATCTCACTTTTTGTGGGCCCATCAATCTCAACAAATTCATCCAGCCTACGGGCAAATTCCTCAATACCCTCTTTCTTCAATTTTATCCAGGTATCCAATTTATCTCTCCAGTAATGAGGTCCTGAAAAAACAAACCCGCAATTGCTGACTGTACATTCCATAAATTCGTGCATGTATTCAAGGGTTTCAGATTTCAGCTTTCCACATTCATCTACCACCAAGAGAAACTTATCATTTGACTTATCCATGAAATCTGAAACCTGCATTGTTATTTCATACACGCTATTTGGGACATTTGTTTTATCGGGCAAAAAAATTTTATAAATCCTTTCGTATAAATTCAGGATTTTGAAACTCTTGCCCATTTTAACTACTCCCCTGTTCCTTTTGTCTTTGTTGCAGTAATCCGAAACCAAAGTCGACTTACCGTTCCCTGGCGCACCAAGCAAACCAGCTCTTCTGGAATTCATTTGTATATCCTCACACATATTATTAACAATGTTCATAGAGATAGTTTGTATCATAATTTTAGAATTTAGTTATTGGTAATTTTGAGCATTTTTTCTGGCGTCACTTCTCAAACCTGCAGGTAACTGCGTCCTTGTCACAGGCTCGTGCCCTGTTTTTACTTGTTGTTTTGCGTTCCGTTTTTTCTCAGTTTCAAGCTCAACTCTTTTGGTGGTGCTGTCAAAGTATGTTCGGTTTGCCTCGTCCATGATGTCTTTTTCATCATACCCTGAAACTAATTCAATTGGAATTTTACTTTCCTCGTGCGCCTCTCTCATTTTCTTGTAATGCGCCAGTTGTGTCTCTATATCTTTGATCAATCTCGCCTTTTCTGTGCAATGGAATTGCAGATTTTTCTCGCCTTCCTCAGACTGGTTGAATTTTGTTTTTTCTCCAGAAGGAGTAGGAATTATGGTCGATAAAAATTCATTGTTGATCGAAAACAAGTACGCGAGCTTCATATCCGCAGGGTCATATCGGATGATAATTTTTTTGAAGTTCACTTTTTCGAGCAATTCCAATGTATAGACCGAGAAATCATATGTTATTCCGGTTACTTCATCTTTGAATGTGATTATTCCCTTTTGAACAGTCTCTTCTTTGGTCTCCCCAAAAAGTATTATGAATTCTTCGGGGGATACTTTGACCGCGTTCAAGGCATCTGATTTGTTCCACCTTACCTGGGCTGACATCTTATTGTCTATTTTTGATTCGGCGATAATGTCATTGTTGAATTCGTGCTCGTGTTTATAAAAAAGCGAGTGCAATTCATCCTGTGTAATAAGGTTGTCCTTAGCACGGTAATAAGCAATTTGCTCTGGAGATGGTCTGCTGCGCTCATGTTTGCTCTTTATCCCCTCCCCTACAAAAAATTCTTTACCGTTGGCAGTCCTGGTTAAATATGTAAGGTGGTGTCTTTCAACATAAGCGAGTCCGGGCGAGCTTCTCGAGGGCCTCCATACGACGCCCATTTTCTTTGTATCCGCAATAAATTTTTTAAATCTTTCGCTCTTATGCGCAGACGCTCCATCGTATTTTATTTCCCTTGGTAAAATCCCGTACCTTTTTACGAAAAGCTTAAAGGTGGCAAGTGCTAATTCTGTATTTTCTGACAGGCCGATACAACTGGTCTTGAAGCCAGAGTAGCCGTCTAATATGGTGTAGGATCGTTCAAAGATTATGTCGCCACTGCGATCCTTGCAGACAAATTGGTCACGAGTTCCATCTGCTTCAGCATAATCCCCTTTATTTTTTGGCTTCCTCCCTTTAAAATATGGAGCTCGATTGTTTTTGTAGTCCTCTATTCCTTTGGTTGCTGCACTGGCTAGTTCCTTCCTTTTGTCATTTATTCTTCTAATAGACCTATACGATACTTGGAAAGTGGTTTCGCTGTCAAGTTTTTTACTAATGTTAGTCATTTTCAGAGCGTCAGGATTCGTAAGCTGAGAAACAACCCATTCCGAGGCTTCCTGATCGATACGCTTTTCACTTACTTTATTAGTGTTACCATTCACCAGAACTTCATAAAAGCCATTTGCTGCACCTCGCTCAATTTTTTTCTTGAAATACTTACTGTTCCCACCAGGATTAAATAGTAAGTTAAGTTCATTACTCTTTGAACAGAATTTCCTGCAATTACACTTGATGACGTTGTAGAGTTGTTCGATCGGAATGCCCAGTTGGATTTTGTCAATAACAAAATGGCACGCAGCCTCCACAGTTGCGTAGGTAAGCCGTTTTTCTTTTTTCAGTTTTAAATAATTATCCACGAACCATGGGCCGTCCTCAAGACAAAACTTCGTTAGTTCTTGAGAAAGAATTATTTCTGTTTCTTTGCTAGAATAGTCGTCTTCCTTCCTTAGATCAATTTCCTTTGTGATGTCCGTTAATGTGGTCGGTATTTTATAATTCTCAAGAGTATCTTTTGGAATTCTATCGAGCAGTATGTATTTCAATTTGTCGATAATCACAAAAGCCCAGGATTTTGACTTTTTATTTTTAAACAGGGACATCCCGTTGTCAATTGTCTTGCGTGGCATCTTGTAAGTCGCTTCCAATGCGTCAGGCGTAATGCCGAGTCGATTATTATCGCAAGTCAGATATTCAGGTGATTGTTTCATTTGATTATAGCCTTTCATTGGCCTGCTTTCTTTTTACAATCAAATATTTCAACTTCTTACTCAAGTACTTCTCGTGTTGCCCGAGATTCTTCATCAGCGTGTATCTCATCCGTGTAAATCTGGCGTCCTGGATTGCATTGTCAATCACGACTACGAATATGCTATTTGGCGAGGCCTTTATTTTATTATATACATTGGCCCAGTCGCTCATCATCAGTGTTACATTTCGGTTCGATGAAGAGCATTTTGCTTTTCCTGATATGGCTGTCAACCAATCGATTCGGCGTGAGATTTCTGAATAAAAGAAGTAACTGTAATCAAAGACGTGATATTTGTTTTGGACCCCCCTCAATAGTGATCTAAGATTAATCGCTTGCTGTGGAATGGTTACCCACGAAGAAAGCCTCCTTGACCTAATGAATGAGGTGATCCGAATGTCAAGAATGTTCTTCATTTTAAGTTAGCCAAAGGTTCGCGCCTGGTCACGTGATTTTGTTTTTGGTTATCGTTATTGCGTTTGTTCTACGATTGCAAGGATCGGTGACGGTCGATAGATCAAGACGCACTTGTTAGGCAGCCCACTAATCATATTAATTAATGATTCATGCACTTCTGGCTTTGCGGCGTTGCAATTATCGAAAAACATCAACACTGGTCTTTTTCTCTTCTCTAATCTTTGTTTAAGGAACGTGGTCATAAATTCAAAACAATTGTCTAATGAGGTGTCTTTGGGGACCCTGCACTGAAAACGAAGAAATAGAAGTTCTATCAGATCACTTGCACACCTTGCGTCTTTCGTGAGATAAAAATAGACCACCTCATATTTTGGTGCCAGCAAGCGGCTCTCAGTAAGTGTTTCCTTTAATGTTGTTTTTCCATTCTTACGATCAATCCAAATCATTTGACTCAATTTCCCGGGCGAAGCATAATGAACCGTACCGAGCAAATCGTACGTGAATATGGTCTTGGGGATAATAATTTTAGACAGTGTGTTCATAGATGGTTTTTATTTAAGTTCTTTCGGTGTTGGGTAAAAAAAAATCCAGACAATAACCGCTGTTAACTGGTTATGCTGGATGGCGGAGAGAGGTATCCGGGCTGGTTAGAAAGGCGCATCTTTCTAAACCCCCTATTTTTAGTTAGTCACTTCCCGAGTCGAAGTGTGCGCAACTTTTCATAAGTGTCCAAGAAGTCCATCTGATAACTCGTGGATATTTTTGGATTTTCCCCTATGAATCTATAATCCCCAGGGTACTTTTTACGAAAGAATTGATCTTTAGTCCGGCAATGGTAGATAATTGTTGCCCTGTAATGCAAATGGCAGTATATGATATACACCGGTTATTTTGCGAAACCGTATAAATGAGTAAATTTGGCATATCGGTATTAAAAAACGGTATATGATATGACACGTTGGGGAGATGTAGATATTCGAGTTCAGCTGAAGAAATTGAGAGGAGAACTGAAGTTATCGCAAATTGATTTTGCCAAAAGAGTTTCCGTTTCCGAGGCAAGTATTAAGAATTACGAGGTCAGAAATACAGGTGTCCCCCTTTCTTTTGTTAGTAAAATTTGCAACCTGCTTGAACTAAATCCACTCTTCTTTTTTCACGAGTATGGTGTTAAAGAATGTGAATGTAATTTGACGAGCGAAGCGCTGCTTACCGAGTTGGATAAGTTGGACATTAACATGAAAGAGACTCTGTTAAATTTGATCTATACCTATAATCAGACCGTAGAATTCAATAAGAAATCAGTCCGGCCAAAAATGAGTACTAGCCCTTCAACCGATTTAGTCGAAAAACCAGAAGTGATTAGGACAAAGTAACTTAATCTAAACCGAGCCGCCCTTGCGTCGTGAGTACGTACCTCCATTACGCCCTCGACAGTTATTTCTCAATGCGAACAAAGATAAAATCGCTGCCGAACCTGGATTAACATGAAACCATGCAATGGAATTGTTCATTTGTTTGCTCTCGTCTTTATTGGGGTAGCCTCACGAAACGGAAAAAATAGTACGCTAAGGGATCGAATTTTGGCACATTTCATAAAGTACTTAGCGATGCAATGTAGTTTCTTGAGCCGTCATTACTTGTAAAGTCTGTTGTTTTAATCTGGTTGTTTGTAAAAGAGCTGGCCACTTCAACAACATATTTGAACTGGCACAGCTTCTTGTTGTAATTTATCCAGTATTCGCTCCATTCATTATTTTTTGGAACAGTGCCATTTTCAATTTCTTGAATCGCTTTCACTATATGGTCGTATGTTATAAAGTCCAACTTATGTGACATTATTAAAATTGAATTTAAGATTTGGCTTGTTTTCCTAACTTCTTAGCGAGTAGTTCTAAAGGTCTTTTAACGATGGTATCATGCCAAAGCTGTTCCGAAAACACCATCATGCGGCAGTCATTGAGAGCATTGTTGCTAAGGTTTCTAATAAAATCAACTTTCATGTCAGTTGGCACTCGATATAACATAAATGCAAACCGATCCACTACCAAACAATAAGGATTAGATGAAAAGGGCGCAAAAAGTAAATTAGCGGTTTCGTCTTTGAAAGATTTGGCAGTTAAGATTGTGTTGGGAAAAAATCTGAAATTTGGAGCCGCCTCTAAGCTGGTCGAATAGTCAATACGTTTGCTATAACGGTAAGCCATTAATAGTAACCGCAATTCTTCCTCAAAACCCTTTTCAAGCCTTGCGTTTTCGAACAATTCGATTTCCGAAACACTAACCCTCCAGAAGATGGAATAAACAAAGAGATGAATAGTTCGCTTATCAGCAGAATTGCATTCGACAATATCCATGTCATCGATTATTGATTTCTGGATATATTCTCCACTTGCAACTTTGGTGCGCCAATTGGCGAACACATCGCTAGCAATCCCTTCAAGTACGCTAAAAAACGCCTCGCACTCTTCGCATAAAATATAGTCTTCTTTGGGAGAGTCTTGAATTACCTCTGGTGGCTTTTGCCGTGATTGTGTTTCACTAGAGAGAGAAAAGCCTCTCCTCGGCGTGCCCTTTGGACCTAAGAAATTTGTTGAGATGAATTTCGGGTAGATGTGAGACTTCGTCTTGGTTGCCAGATTAATTAGGCATAACAGGCAAGGATCGGTCGGTTTGCGCACGAGGATGAATTATTGAAACTCTACGAAAATATGCTGCAGTATAAAACTCTCGCCACTATTCTTTTGATTGAGCGACTGGTAGCAAAGGTTGTGACCATTTACTGGACTTGCCATTAAAATGGATTCAAACTTCCTTCCTCGCTTCGTGAGCAGGTCATTTATTTTATTTACAACTGCTGGTGCCTTGCCATTGAGCACATAGCCAATCAGACAGCCTGTCTGGTATCTTCCATTGACATAGTTATCGATTCCCGTGTCAATGTACCTGCCATTGAGAGCGGACGCGATGACGTGCGGTCCGGTACTTTTCTGCCAATCATTCTCAGCGAGGTTCTTGGCTTCCAAGTGATAAATGAACTTTTTGACGGTTGACCAATTCGACAGTCGAAAATCAATTCGAGGTGCTTCTCTCGGAGCAACACCACCAGTGGTCATCGCCTCGGAATACAATCTCGGCTCAGAAACAATGTCTATTTTCCATATCAAAGTTTCCAAACATGTCTCCATAGATCTCGCAATCTCCATCGAAAATTTCTCTTCCTCCCACGCAATATCATACGAATTAGCTCTCAATTTTCTGTATCCTTCAATGAAAAGGTGAACACATTGATTTTCAAAAGCCTTTCGAAACTGTTCAGTCATAGCGGTGCTTATTTTTTCTGATCCCATCTGGACAATATTATGAGTTCAGAACTTCAAAAATGATCTCATCTGCATCATTAAACCCCGACGATCGTGACCAATATCGTTTCTCATTCGGCTTAATGACACAGACTGAATCACCTTCATAATACTTGATGATCTTCCTAAAGTATATGCTCTCCGAATGCTTCTCATAGGAATAAGCATCGATCCTTTTCATTAAATCGTTTAAGTCCTGGGCAGTGCCACCGAAAGCACGTTCAATTTTCACGACTCCGGAAAACTTTAGCTCGATGATAATAAGAGGTGATGACTTTCTATTTTCCAAAATCCGGGAGGTTGCTGGGCTCGCATCCTCATTAAAGCTTAACGTCGCATTGATTGTGCTCTCAAGTGCTGAACAATACTTCTCAAGTTCCGATTTACTTACCGGCGCATAACCTTGTGAGTCCGAACCTTCGAGAAACGATTCTAGTCCATACGTGATTCCATCTTGAATTAACGCTGTCTCCACCTTATTAAATTGGAGCTCTGAATAGATGACGGTATCTATATCTTTTTCAAATTTTGAAAAGTCATTGATTAAAACCTCGTTTTTTTTCAATTCAGAAATATCATCCACAAGTCCAGCTATTTTATTCTTGTTGGTTTCTGAAAACAAAAAAGGACTCGCAGGTAGATTCAGGTATTCATCCAGCATGACTTGTTCACGTTCAACGCCCAACGACGATATAGTCATGAACAGGTAGTAAGCAGCAAAGGATGAATTGAAATAAGCAGTAAGGACTTTCAATATTTCCTTCTCTGACTTTGGAGCATGAATTCCGTATACCCCATCCCTGAATGCGCAGTCAAAGTCTAAAAAGGCAGCGCAAAATTTCTTTTCCTTTTGCCCTTTCTTTAAAACTAAATGAGGTGCGAAATATGACCGTTTATCACCGAGCCTTCTGAACCTGTCCGGCGATTTTGTCCTGAGATTCGATTTTGCAACATGATACCGTTCAATTCGCTCAGTCTCAAGAACTTTTAATGCGGATATTTCCTTGTCTTTTTTGTCGTCCGGATTGGAGGTTTGAAAACCATTACCATAGCTCCAGCCCTTCTCTTTCTTTAATTTTTTCAATAGAGGCTCCAGTTTGTCCTCCCCTTCCAACTTTTGGATCAACTTGAAATCTCGTTCTCCTCCCCACATAGCAACTTTCCAAATCTTTGTGTTTTGTATAGACGTCTCATCTCTGGGAATATATTTTATGTCAGAAACATCGATGGAAATGCCGTCAATCAATTTATTCTTTAGCACCGATTTTTGGGTGCATTAAAGAATTTTACTACTCCTGGAAATCGGCTGGGCTTTTTGATAAAACAAAACACAAGCTGGTCCTACGGCTGACGCAAACAAATGACCGCCATATTCTTTTTTCGTCATTCGTAATGCAGAAAAATTGAAAATTGACTCTACATAATTCTCATTAAACAGAAAACTCCTAAACCTGCTATATCCGCTTGTATTGTTGAATAAAATTTTACTTGTCGATATGAGAGCAATCTGTCCATCTGTGCAAAGCTCCGTCACACGGTGAAGAAATGCTAGCACGTACTCCTGCGCAAATCCCAACTTGGTTAAATAGGCTTTGTCCTCGTCCACTAAACTTCCTCGTTTAAACGGAGGATTGCCGACAACCAAATCGAACTTAATTTTATCAAACGGCCCTTTTGTTAAACTGCTCATTCTAAAAAGATTCTTTCCTCTTCTCAACGAGTCATCAATGTCCGGGTCATAAATTAAGTATGGAAACTTTTTGTCTTGCCATAGTGTGCGTGGGTTGAGGAAATCGAGGAGCGCCAGGTACAAGCTGAAAGCCGTCACTTTGATTGCGTCAGGATTTATCTCAATACCGTAGATGGAACCAAGCAGTATTTTCTTCAATGTCTCAAAATCAATGTCATCTTTCTCGTTGGCGTATTTCCAACGGTCTACTAAACGCTTGAATGATTCCACCAGAAAAATTCCAGAACCGCAGGTTGGATCAACTATTTTCAATTGGTAGTCTGCATGAAGCTCATCTGCCCAAGGAAGCTTTTCGTTTAAAATAAAATCCACTAGTGAGTGAGGTGTATAAAAAGCACCATTTTTTCGCGTGTCATCGTCACCCCGTTCTGTTGACAAGAACTCCTCATAAATCTCGCTAATCAACTCAATCCTTATAGCACTGAAATCGAATACTCTCCAATCAAATAGTAAGGGTTGAGTTTGATTAATTCCGTCGTGGCTCCAAAAGCATTTTTTAATCAGCTGAAGATGCTTGAGTCTAACTTGCTTTCTTTCTGTTGGTGTTACTGGGCACAAATTGCCATTGAAAGAATCCTCCAACTTGGCAAAGAGCGCATAGGTCGCATCTAGATCTTCAAGAACATCAAAAAATGAGCTCGCATTCTTACTATACCTCTGGTAAAAATCATTTGTGGTTGCCTTTCGGTCTTCAAGATAAAGTATGAAAAGCGAACGAAGGAGAATATCGTGGATGACGTCCACCTTTAACCCACTCTTGCTAAGGTCGTTTCTGGTGGCTTTAAGATTCTTCATGAGCGCCTTGTCCACCCGACGGCTAGCGTTGAGTTTATCCGCAAATTCTTTCTCTTTCCAAAACTGCCCAGTATCTATGGCTATTCTACCAAATGCGCGAGTCAACTGATCGAGCCTGCTATCGTTATCGCTAAGCTTAAAT
>Ga0210403_10004454_pt1 | contig 12085 bp, 13 predicted proteins | sample IncBWC19MmetaG_FD_150863 | JGI IMG/M metagenome (GOLD analysis project Ga0210403, IMG submission 150863) | Forest soil microbial communities from Barre Woods Harvard Forest LTER site, Petersham, Massachusetts, United States - Inc-BW-C-19-M | ecosystem: Environmental > Terrestrial > Soil >... | reverse complement strand
CAGCAAGCTGGCTAGCAGTAGGCCGATGTGCAATGCCGACTGGCGAGGGGGCGTCAGACGCCGGGTGGTAACGTCGGCATACAAATAGCCGAGCAGGAGGGCGGATTGGAAGAACACCAGGCACGTGGCCCAGACGGCGGCGGAGCCACCGAACCAAGGAAGGATCAGCTTGGCAAACAGCGGTTCGATGAGGAAAAGCAGGAAGGCGCCTAGGAAAATCGTTAAAGACAAGAGCAACGTAGGCAGACGGTCGGGTTTGCGCCCGACATCGGGTGACCCCTCGATTGGAGGGGTAAGATCGGGCTGGGTTGGAAGAGTAGCCACGGAAAGAGCAAAGCTCAGGCGAGAAAGCGGAAATAGTACAGCAGGCCGGCGATGGATTTGGCGTCGCGCAGCGTTCCGGTCCGAATCATTTTCTCCAGCTCTTTGCGGGTGAAGGACTTCACGGTGATCTTCTCGTCTTCTTCGGGTTCCGCTTCTCCCAAGGTGAGCCCTTCCGCCAAAAGAATGTACATGCGCTCTTCGAGAAAGCCGGGCGTGGGGAACACGTCGAGGAAGACCCGGAAGCGTTTCGCGCGGTAGCCGGTTTCCTCGATAAGCTCGCGCGCGGCCGCGCGGCGGGGATGCTCGCCGCGCTCCATGCGTCCGGCAACCAGCTCCCAGAGAAATTGCCGGGTGGCGTGACGGTATTGCCGGATCAGGACGACGCGGCGGTCGGGCAGCACAGGGAGCACGACGACCGAGCCAGGATGGGTGATGACCTCGCGCGTCGCTCGCACGCCCGTGGGCTCGATGACTTCGTCACGCCGGACACCGAAGACCCGGCCCTGGTAAATCATCTTGCTGCGAAGAATCTTGGCTTTGGAGCGGCTGGACCTTTTGGGCGGCATAAGTCGGCAGAATTTTCTCCGAGGCCATCTTAGCAGGCTCCCCCAAGCCTGCGTCAAAACCTTGGAGTCCGGCGCTTCGGCACAGCTTTACGGTCGAGCCACTATCCAATCAAACCGCTACGCTGCTCGAGCCGTCACGTTATACTTGAGCTTCACCATGCACTGGTTTGAACGCCGCATCCGCCGCTACGAGCACCGTCGCTGGACCACCGACGACAATCGGCGCGTCCAGCCGTTCCGCTGGGGCTTAGAGCATATCGGGGGCAACTGCGAAGATCCCAATCCGCGCCAATTTGTGCACCAGTACGCTCAACAAGCCATCGCCTCGAGCGCAGAGTGGTATGCCACAACCCCGGCAAACGACTACCGCCTGGACCAGGACAATGTTCTGACCTTCAGCAGCTCGATTGTCTCGCCCTGGGCGGAAAACAATACGGTTTACGGGCAGTTCTTCCCTGGCAAGGAAGGCGGCCCGGCGGTGCTGCTGCTACCCAACTGGAACGCCAAGTGGCACGGCCAGCGGGGGCTCTGCGAGTGGCTGCAGCGCATTGGCATCAGCGTCCTCAAGATGAGCTTGCCGTACCACGACCGCCGCATGGCCAAGGGCCACGAGCGCGCAGACCAGATCGTAGGCCCTAACGTCGGTTTGACCCTTCAGGCAAACCGCCAGGCCGTCCAGGACGCCCGGCGCTGCCTGCGCTGGTTTGAGCAGCAGGGATTTAGCAGCCTCGGCATCCTGGGGACCAGCATAGGTTCCTCGGTGGGCTACATCACCCTGGTGCACGACCCGGCCCTCCGCGCTGGGGGCTTCTTCCACGTGTCCACGTATTTCGCCGATGTGGTCAGCCAAGGGATGACCACCACCCACGTCTGGGAGTCCTTGAGGCACCACGTCACGGTAGACGAGCTGCGCGACTACTGGGCTCCGGTTAGCCCTATGCCTTACGTCGAGCGGGGCATGGGAGCTGGCAAGAATGCTTTCATGGTCTACGGCAAATACGACCCTACGTTCCTTCCCGAGCTCACCCAGCAGATGCTCGCCGCCCTCCGGCGGCACAACGCGAACTTACGCACACTGGAGCTGCACTGCGGGCACTATTCCCTGGAGCTGCCGCCGTTTAGCCATATTGCTGGCTATCGCATGCTGACGTTTCTCCGCTCTGCGCTGGCCTAGCATCTCTTCTTGCCGAAGGATATACGCCACTGTAGAATGTAAGGCATGGTAGAAGTATTTCTACCGAGGTAGACAAATGAGCCTCAACGTCAAGGATCCCGAAGCCCACAAACTCGCACAACTCCTGGCGAAGGAAACCGGCGAAACCCTCACGGCAGCCGTGACCCAAGCCCTCCGCGAACGCCTAGAGCGCATTCTTCGCCAGCGGAAAAAAGAAGCAATGCTGGCAGACATCATCGAGATCGGCCGACGGGGTGCTGCACTGTTTCAGGGGCCCCCGGTCGATCACGCCGAGTTGCTGTACGACGAAAATGGCCTTCCCAAGTGATCTTGGATGCATCAGCCGTTTTGGCGATTGTCTTTGGCGAACCTGGCTTCGAGGTCTTCGCGCGGATGATCGCGGAAGCGGCGTGGTGCCGAATTTCTGCTGCGACGTTGGTTGAAGTCACGATGGTTGCTGAGTCTCGCGGCGGAGACCAGGCTATCCGTCTGTCGGAAGGAATTTTTCGCGGCGCAAAAGTTTCCGTCCAGCCGGTCACCGAAGAACAAGCCTATGTTGCTTGCCGAGCTTACTCCAGCTTCGGAAAAGGCCGGCATCCGGCGAATCTGAATTTTGGCGACTGCTTCTCGTACGCCCTAGCCAAAGTCACGGGCGAACCTCTGCTCTTCAAAGGCGACGACTTTAGCAAGACCGACGTTCAGGCAGCGATCTTGTGACTGTGCTCCGGCGTTGCACATCGAACCGCAGATGACACTGATCGCGAGGTTCTGATAGGAGGATCGGTTGCGATGAAGACCCTCGGCAATCCAAGCGACAAAGCAGAAATCCTGCGCCGACTGCAGTCGATTCAACCCACGAGCCAGCGTCGTTGGGGCAAGATGTCCGCCCATCAGATGATGTGCCACCTCAGCGATTCCTACCGCATGTTCATGAGCGAGAAGAAAGTAGCGCCCGCAGCCGTTCCGTATCCGCGGAGCGTCCTGAAGTGGGTTGCCCTGTGGGCGCCGATGCCGTGGCCCCACGGGTTCAAGGCTGTGCCCGAGCTAGATCAGCAGCTCGGCGGCACTTCGCCTGTGGAGTTTGAAGCTGACAGGCGCGAGTTGCTGCAGCTTCTCGACCGCTTTACCCGCCAGCCCAGGGATTTTCAGGCTCAGCCCCACCCCCACTTCGGTGCGCTGAACGACAAAGAATGGATGCGTCTCGGCTACCTTCATCCCGACCATCACCTGCGCCAGTTCGGGGCTTAGCGGTGTGGCGGTTGTCTGGCTACTCGTTTTTGGAAGCGCGGATTCTGGATCGAAAAGGGCTGCATCGATTTGACGCAGTCGCAGCCCACCTGGAACCGAGAGTTGGCGGAGCGAGTGGTAAAGCGTGAAAGCGGCACCAAGCTGCCGCACTCCAAAGATCCCGAGTCGTCTAGTGGAGAATTACTGAGAACGCCTCAGACGCCACTAGCGCTGAGACTGCCTCAATTTCCGCCGCTAGAGGTCGGTCCTCAAGGACCTTCGCCGATTTCGCCCTCACCGCTTGGTGCGCTTTATTCGCCAGCGTTCCCGTCCGAAGCGGGGCCAGCAAATCGATTCCCTGGCAGCCGCAGAGCAACTCAATGGCGAGCGTATAGCGCAGGTTGGTGAGCATGCGCTCCAGGCGGCGCGCGCCGCTCATGCCCATCGAGACGTAGTCCTCTTGGTTTCCGGACGTGGAAATCGAGTCCACTGAATGCGGCGTCGCCAGCGTCTTGTTTTCGCTGGTTAGCGCCGCGGCTGTGACTTGCGCGATCATGAAGCCGGAATTTAGCCCTGGCTCGGGAGTCAGAAAGGCGGGCAGCATGCTGGTCAGCGGGTTGGTCATCTGCTCGATGCGGCGTTCGGAGATTCCGCCTAGGGTCGCGAGGGCGATGGCCACCTGGTCCGCTGCCATTGCCAGCGGCTGCCCGTGAAAATTGCCGCCGCTGATGATGTCGCCTGCGCCGTCTCGGGCAAACACCAGAGGGTTGTCGGTCGCGCTGTTCAACTCCACGGCCGCCATGGAGCGGGCCTGGGCGAGCGAGTCGCGCACCGCGCCATGCACCTGCGGCGTGCAGCGCAGGCTGTAGGCATCTTGCACTCGCGGATCTTTGTCCGAAGAGCGGTGCGATTCGCGGATTTGGCTGCCCTCATTCAAGTGCGCCAGATTGCGCGCGGTGGTAGCCGCGCCGGCATACGCCCTGGCGTGCATGATTCGCGCGTCGAATGCTCCAGGGCTCCCGCGAAGCGCGTCCAGCGCTAGCGCCGCGGCGACATCGGCGGTGTCTGCAAGGACGTCTGCTTCATGCAGCGCCAGGCTCAACAGCGCCAGCATGCCCTGCGTGCCGTTGAGCAGCGACAAGCCTTCTTTTGCTTCCAACGCGACCGGAACGATCCCCGCCCGGCGCATTGCTTCGCCACCCGCGAGAATCTCGCCGCCATATGACGCGCGGCCTTCGCCAATCACCACCTGCGCCAAATGCGCCAGCGGAGCCAGATCGCCTGACGCTCCGACCGATCCCTGCGACGGAATCACGGGATGCACCTCGGCATTCAGCATGGCACAGAGTGTTTCGACGACTTGGGGGCGAATGCCGCTTAGTCCTTTGGCTAGAGCGTTGGCGCGGAGCAGCATCATCGCGCGCGTTTCCGACTCGCTCAGTGGCGCTCCGACGCCGCACGCGTGGGAACGCACCAGATTGACCTGCAATTGCCGCACCTGCTCCGTCGAGATGCGTACCGAGGCCAGCTTGCCGAATCCAGTGTTGATGCCGTACGCGGTCTGGCCGGAAGCCACCAGGCGATCGACCACCGCTCGCGAAGCGTTCATCCGCTCGACCGCGGCCGGCGCGATCGACACTTTTTCGCCGCGCAGCGCCACGCCGTACAGCTGCTCGAACGTCAGATCGTTGCCGGTCAATGAAATCGCGCCAGGAGCCGCCGTCATACTTGGCTCCGGTCCGGCTGAGGAACTCCCATAGCGGCCAGGAGCACGCGATATTTCTGGGGCAAGAGTTTCGGGCGGCCGTTGCTGCCGCAAATGATGTGAGTGGTCTCGCCGGTCGCGAGCAGTTCGCTGTCGGTGTCACGAAAGACTTGATACGCAAACTTCACGATGCGATTGCGCGATTCCGAGATGTGCGTGCGGATGCGCACCACTTCGTCATAGCGCGCGGATCGCTCATAGCGGCAATGCGCGTCGGCCACCACGATGTGGCAGTCGTCTTCGGCTTCCATTTTTTTGTACTCCACGCCCAGGGCGCGCATCAGCTCCACGCGGCCGACCTCAAACCAGACCAGATAGTTGGCGTGATAGACCACGCCCATCTGGTCGGTCTCGGCGTAACGCACCCGTACTGTGGTGTCGTGATGTTCGATGGTTCGCATGTCGCGTTTAGTCCGGCTCGCCGTGCCACATCGGCTTGCGTTTCTCCAGAAACGAAGCGATCCCTTCCTTGAAGTCGGGGGTGCAGCGGATGCGGGCATTCTCCAGGATGGCGCGTTCGAGATCGTGATCCAGCCCGGCGGCGGCAGACGAGGTGAGCAAGTGTTTGGCGCGGGTCACGCTGCTGGGGCTCGCGGCGATCAATTCCGCTGCCAGCTCTTGTACCCGGTCGAGGAGGCGCTCAGCGGGAACCACTTCGCTGACCATGCCGAATTCTTTCGCTTCGGCTGCGCTGATGATCCTGCCGGTGAGGAGAAGATCGCGGGAGCGTTTTTCTCCGATCTGGCGCGTCAGAAAAACCGAGACAATCGCCGGCAAAAAGCCGATCTTCACTTCCGTGTAGCCGAACTTGGCCTCGGTAGTCGCGATCGTGAAGTCGCACAGTGTCGCGATGCCGCAGCCGCCGGCGTAGGCGGCTCCATTTACTGCCGCGATCATCGGCCGCGGAAAACTCCAGATGCGCCGCAACATTTTTGCGATGCGGCGAGAGTCTTCTTGATTCTCCGAGGGAGACTGCTTGGCGATGGCGGCGAGCATCTCCAAGTCGATGCCGGCGCAGAAGCACTTGCCCGCGCCGGTCAGGATCACCACGCGCGTGTGGCTCTTCTCAATGACGTCGAGCGCGGTTAGGAGCTCCGAGATCATGGTGGTGGTGATGGCGTTGCGCTTGTCGGGGCGGTTCAGCGTGATCTTGGCGATTTCGCCGTTGAATTCCAGAAGCAGTGTCGAATACATAGTGAATGCGCCTCCTCAATTTACGAGTGGAGCGTGGGCATATTTCGCTCGAATCTCATTGGACATTTGGAGCACCTTAGTCAGGCGCACGGGTTCGATTCCCGGATCGCCACCCGCTTTACGAAGTGCAGCCAGCACCTGTTCGGTAGCGATGTTGCCAACCAGATCGTCTCCCGCAAATGGGCAGCCGCCAAGGCCTGTGAGCGCGCTGTCAAAGCGGCGGCATCCGGCTTCGTAGGCTGCCAGGATTTTCTCTTCGGCGTTCTCCGGCCTGCTATGCAGATGAACCCCCAGCTCGATTCCTGCCACGTGGTCTTTCACTTGGCGGTACAAGTCGCCTACGAGTTCCGGGGAAGCCGTGCCTACAGTGTCTGCCAGCGAAACCGTGCGCACCCGAATATCTTTCAGCCAGTCGAGAGTTTCCTGCACCAGCTCCGGCCCCCACGGCTCATCATACGGGTTGCCGAAGGCCATGGAGATGTAAATTACCAGCCCTCGGTCCGCCGCAGCCGTTTCCTTCTTCAGCTTTTCTACGAGCACCCGCGATTCGCCCCGCGTCATATTCGCATTGGCCCGGCGGAAATACGCGGAGATGGAATATGGGTATCCGATGGTCGTAACGCCAGGAGTCGCCAGCGCCCGTTCGAGTCCGCGCTCGTTCACTACGATCCCGATAATTTCCGGCCTTTCTGCGCTGTCGGAAAGGGAAGTGTCGAGCTTGGCCATCACGTCTTCGCTGTCCGCCATCTGCTTCACATGTTTCGGCGAAACGAAGCTCACCGCGTCAATGTGCTTGAATCCCGCGGCCAGCAATTCCTTGAGGTACTCGGCCTTAAGCTCCGTAGGAATGAAATCAGGCAATCCTTGCCAAGCATCGCGCGGACATTCGATCAGCTTCACTGTGTCCATATCAGGTTTGCAGTACTCCGGTCTTGAATTCGCGGATCTCTGGATTCAGAGCTGCGGCTTCGAGCGCCCAGACTAGCGCATCGCGCGTGTGCGCCGGATCGATGATGGCATCGACCCAAAGACGGGCGGCGGCGTAGCGCGGGTCGGTCTGCTTTTCGTAGGTGGCGCGCACAGATTCGTAGAGTTCTTTTTTCTGCTTCTCGTCCACCTTTTTGCCTTCGCGTTCGAGTTGCTTTAGCTTGATTTCTGCCAGCGTGCTGGCGGCTGCGTCGCCGCTCATCACTGCGTAGCGGGCCGTGGGCCACGCGAACATGAAGCGCGGGTCGTAGGCCTTGCCGCACATCGCGTAGTGGCCGGCGCCGAAGCTGCCGCCGCAAATTACGGAAATCTTGGGCACCACGCTGTTAGCGACGGCGTTGACCATTTTTGCGCCAGCGCGGATGATGCCGCTCCACTCGGCGTCTTTGCCGACCATGAAGCCGTTCACGTCGTGTAGGAAAACCAGCGGGATGCGGTTTTGGTTGCAATCGAGGATGAAGCGGGCGGCCTTCTCGGCGGATTCAGTGTAAATTACCCCGCCGAACTCCATCCGCTTTTGATCCGAACCCCGTGCCAGCGTCTGCACGTGCTTTTTCTGATTGGCGACGATACCAACCGCCCAGCCGCCGATGCGCGCGTAGCCGCACAGTAGCGTCTCGCCGTATTCCGCGCGATATTCCTCAAATTCGCTGGCGTCCACGATTCGGGCGATGATTTCGCGCATGTCGTATTGTTTCGCCGGGTCGTTGGAAAAAATGCCGTAAATCTCCTCGCTGGGATACAGCGGTTCGCGCGCAGCGACGTGACTGAACGGCGAAGGATTGGCCGCGCCCATCTTGTCGACTAGCGCGCGGATGCGGGCGATGCAGGCGTCATCATCCGGCTCGCGAAAATCCACGGTGCCGCTGATCTGCGCGTGCATCTTGGCTCCGCCCAGATCTTCGGCGGAGGTCTTCTGGCCGATGGCGGCTTGCACCAAGGCTGGTCCGGCAAGGAACAAGCCCGAGCCTTCGGTCATCAAGATGTGATCACACATCACCGGCAGATAGGCACCGCCGGCCACGCACATTCCCATGATGGCGGTGAGTTGCGGGATGCCCATGGCGCTCATCACCGCGTTGTTGCGGAAGACGCGGCCGAAGTCGTCGGTATCGGGGAAAACGTCTTCTTGCAGCGGAAGAAACACGCCAGCGGAGTCCACCAGGTAAATCGTGGGGATGCGATTCTCGATAGCGATATTCTGCGCGCGAATCACTTTCTTCGCGGTCATTGGGAAAAACGCCCCGGCCTTCACCGTAGCGTCGTTGGCAATGATCATGAACGTGCGGCCACAAACTCGCCCGAGACCCGTTATGGTTCCCGCGGAGGGCGCGCCACCCCACTCCTGATACATTTCGTACGCAGCGAAGATACTCAACTCAAAAAAATGGGAGCCCGGATCGACCAGCTTCTTGATGCGCTCGCGCGCGGTCAGCCGCCCCTTTTTGTGCTGCGATTCGATGGCCTTCGCACCGCCGCCCTGGCAAATCTGTTCTTCTTCGTTTTTGATCCGGGTGATGAGATCGATGACCTTGCGGTTGTTTTTCACGAAGTCGGGCGACTTGGTGTTGGCGCTAGTTTTCAAAACCGATGCGGACACTCGCAGACCTCGCACGGGAACGTACGGCAGACACGACGCTGACAACTACCACGGCGTGGCCTAAATTCCAAACGCCCCAGTATACGGTCTCCCGAGCCGCAGTGCGAGACCACAGCCCCCTGGGTAGTGTCTCAGTTTGCTGGTAGGTCAGTGGGACTCCAACTTGCGCGGCCATGATATGTGTCAGCGAAGAGTTGATAGGCCCGCCCACACGCGGTGCATTGGAAGTCGTGATTGAGGCAGTCTGCTGGCCAAGTGGTGTTCAACAAATCTTGCAAGGGGCAGTCGGCGTGCACCAGCAAGAAGGTTCCTCGACTCACGGCCTCAATTAGCTGGCGGGTAAGATCCTGATACTCGCGAGGACTGCGGATACTGATCTTACTTGAGAACGCGTCGCATTTTAGACACGGGGCCATGTGTTTAAGTATGCCAGAGGCGCCAGGAGCGCCGCCCCAATCGAAACTGAGACGCCTCCGCCCCTACGGTACCAATTGACCCGTCCGAACAGCCGCGATACAATCGCAAACATTGGCGCTGTTGATGCGCCGCATTTCTACGCTGGAGGCGCCTGTGAATACCCCTGTCGAAGCCCTCAGGGGTGGGTGTGCCTCCGGCAATTCTTCTTGCCTCCGGTAAATCCGCTCTCCTTGTAGTTCTTCTTTCCGGTAGTTGCATACGCGTTCGGAGCATTTACACGCTCGTCTTTGTTCCGGACGCACGGCCGCGCGGGGTCTACCCGGCGCCAGCGCGTGAAGCTGCCACGGCAGCAGGAGGGTGCGCAAGTGTTTCTGAAGGAATTAGGTTGGGATTCGGTTTTTGAGGCGAGTTGGCAAGAGCACCAGGGTTTTGGAAGGGTGCCGGCCAGAGTGGTATCGCAGCAACGCGGTCTTTGGCGTGTTGCTGGCGATTTCGGGGAATGCTGGTCGGCGCCCTCAGGCAAGATGCATGCTGCTAGCGAAGCACAGGGAGATTGGCCTACCGTCGGGGACTGGGTGTCGACCGAGGTTTTCGCGGGAGAGCAACCAGCGATCATTCACGCAGTTTTGCCGCGGCGAAGCCAGTTTGTGCGAAAGGTGGCGGGCAAGCGGGTCGAACAGCAAGTGATCGCGGCGAATGTGGATGTCGCGTTTATCGTCGCCGCGCTGGATCGTGATTTCAACCTTCGGCGTCTAGAGCGTTATCTGGCGCAAAGCTGGGAATCGGGGGCGCGGCCGGCCGTCGTGTTGAACAAAGCCGACGATTGCGGAGATGTGGATGCTCGCGCCGCGGAGGTGGGACGCATCGCGATGGAAGCTCCGGTGTTCGTGCTAAGCGCGCGAACGGGGCAAGGCATCGACGCGCTGGCTTCCTTTCTGGTGCCGGGCCAGACCGTCGTGCTGCTCGGCTCCTCGGGTGTGGGAAAGTCGACCTTGGTCAATCGCCTGTTGGGACGGGATTTGCAGGCGGTGCAGCCCACACGCGAAAAAGACAGCCGCGGGCGACACACCACGTCTGCGCGGGAGCTGTTTCTGTTGCCGTGCGGAGCGTTGATGATCGATACGCCGGGTTTGCGTGAGCTGCAACTGTGGGACGCCACGGACGGCGTAGCCCAAACATTCGCGGATATCGACGAGCTGGCGGCAAAATGCCGCTTCCGCGACTGCCGGCACGAAAACGAGCCGGGATGCGCGGTCCAGGCCGCTTTGCTTGCGGGAAGCTTGGACGAGGCGCGACTGGAAAACCGTCGCAAGCTGGAACGCGAGCAAGAATTTCTGCGCCGCAAAATAGATCCGGAAGCCAGAAGCGAGGCGCAGGATAGGATCAAAGTGCTGATGCGCGGGGTCCGGCAGAAATACCGGCAGAGAGAGGACGAGGGAAAGCGATGACGGAGATAGCTTCCGGTGGGAGCTACTGCGCCACACGCTTGTGGATGAAGTCGACGATGTCTTGCGTCGAGGTGCCGGGAAGGAATATTTCCGCGATGCCGGATTTCTTGAGACCGGCGATGTCCGCTTCGGGAATGATGCCGCCTAGAAGCACGATGACGTCGTGCATGCCTCTGCCGCGCAGCAATTCCATGAGCTGCGGGCAAAGGGTGTTGTGCGCGCCGGAAAGAATCGAGAGGCCGATGACGTCGACGTCTTCCTGGACGGCGGCGGAGGCGATCATCTCCGGGGTTTGGCGCAAGCCGGTGTAGATGACTTCCATGCCGGCGTCGCGCAGGGCACGCGCAATGATTTTCGCGCCGCGGTCGTGGCCATCCAGCCCCGGCTTGGCAATCAAAACTCGTATATTCTTGTCTCTCATTCTTCTCTGTGACCTCTGTGTCCGTTCTTTGTGCTCTCTGTGTTAAATCTTTTTTTGGTCGTGAACTCAAATGATATAGCGCCTGATTCCGTCCTTTAGAACCTTCACATTGAAATTGATCAAAAGTCCAAGGCGGTGGCCCGAAAGTCGCAGATAGGTGAGAATGATTGCTTCATGGATGGCGGCGAGACTTTCTATGGATTTGAGTTCAACAACGATTCTACTCTCAACAAGCAGATCGATCCTGTAGCCGCACTCGAGCTTGACATCTTTATAGACAACCGGCACTGGCTTCTGGCGCTCCACGTGAAGGTTTCGAAGAGCAAGCTCTTTTGAGAGACACTCCTCATAGGCAGATTCGAGGAGTCCCGGTCCGAGGAGACGGTGGACCTCAATTGCCGCGCCTATGATCTCATGCGAGATTTCGTTGTCCGTCACAACGGCAAGAATTTAACACAGAGAGCACAAAGGAAGAGCACAGAGGCCACAGAGAAATTGCGCTTCCAATGGTGAACGCAATCAGCACACTAAGTTATGGCGATTTCTTCGTAGGTGCCGAAGGTTTCGCGCATGGCGTCGCAGATTTCACCGAGAGTGGCGTAGGACTTTACCGCGTCGAAGATGTAGGGCATCAAGTTGTCTTGGCCTTCGGTGGCTTTGCGGAGAGCGGTGAGGCGGCGCGCGACTTCTTCCTGGGAACGGTCGGCGCGGAGCTTGCTGAGGCGCTCTGCTTGGCGGTGTGCCACGGTTTCGTCGATCTGCAGAGTGTCCAGCGGCTTTTCCTGGGACACATAGTCATTCACGCCGACGATGATCTTTTCTTTTTTGTCGACAGTCACTTGGTAGCGATAGGACGCTTCGGAGATTTCGCGTTGCGGGTAGCCGCGTTCGATGGCCGGTACCATGCCGCCGATGGCATCGATCTTGTCGATGTACTCCCAGGCGCCGCGCTCGATTTCGTT
>Ga0210403_10004453_pt1 | contig 12085 bp, 12 predicted proteins | sample IncBWC19MmetaG_FD_150863 | JGI IMG/M metagenome (GOLD analysis project Ga0210403, IMG submission 150863) | Forest soil microbial communities from Barre Woods Harvard Forest LTER site, Petersham, Massachusetts, United States - Inc-BW-C-19-M | ecosystem: Environmental > Terrestrial > Soil >... | reverse complement strand
ACTTCAAACGAAATCGGCTGGGTCTTGATGTGCCGCAAAACTTCCGCTGCAAACTGCGCGTAGTCGGCAACCCCCGCCTTGCGCATGAGCGTCGGATTCGTGGTGAAGCCCTTGATGTAGGGTAGCCGGCTCAGTTCCAGAATTCCGGCCAGGTCCGCGCCATCGCCAAAAATCTTTACCTTCAATTCGGAAACCGCCTTCATTGCGCCACTCCCTTTCGGCACGCCTCCAAAATCCAATCCGCCGCCTCTTTCAACGAATGCACACGCGCATTCGCGGGCCGCGCAGGCTGCTGCTCTTCATACCCGCCATCAATAAAGACCGTGCGGCATCCCGCGTTTTGTCCAGCCTCCACATCGCGCCAACGATCGCCGACCATAAAACTTTCCGCCAGATCCACGTTGTGTTTGCGCGCGCCGGCCAGAATCATCCCCGGCTTTGGCTTCCGGCATTCGCAATGATCCTTGTCCTGGTGAAAACAAACAAAAACATCATCCAACGGCAGCTCCGATGCCAGTTTCTCGTTAATCTCATCTACCGCGCCTCGCGTAGTAATCCCCTTCGCTACATCCGGCTGGTTCGTTACCACCAGCAGCAAAAATCCCTGTGCCTTCAATTTTTGCAGCGGCGATTTAGCATCCGGCGCCAAAACCAGTTCCGCGGCTGTCACCGGCGGATATGGCTTTCCGTTCCGAATCACCGCCTGGTTCAGCACGCCGTCTCGATCGAGAAATACGGCCTTGTTCTTCACCGTGTCCCCGCCGTGGACTCCCACTTCGTCTGCTCCATCTTCACCGCCGGGTGCGAAACCAGCAAGTGCCACACCACCGCCTGAAACGCTTCTGAGTGCGGCGTGACGTGCACCGGATTCACGACTGGTATCAACACGCATGCGTCGGCAACTTTCGCCGTGTACCCGCCATCTCTACCCACCACGCCGATAATTTTTGCGCCCACCGATTTTGCCAGCTTCAGCGCTGCTACCAGGTTCGGGCTGACATTGCGTTCCACATCGCCGCCGCCTACCGAAAACACCAGTACCGCGTCGCGCGCCTGGAATTTGCTGGTCTTTAGCCAGCCTTCAAACACCGTAGCCCAACCTTCATCATTCGTTCGTGCCGTCAGTTCCGAAACGTTATCCGTTGGGGCGTAGGCCTCGATCCCCGCAATCTTTCGGAAATCATTCACCGCGTGAGAGGCATTCGCCGCGCTTCCGCCCACTCCCAAAATAAAAAGACGGCCACCGGTGACGCGCAATTCGGCGATTAACTTCGCGGCCTTCTCCAGACTCGCGCGATCAAGCCGGGCCACAATCTCCGCCGCCTCCGCCAAAAACCTATCCGCGAATGATTCTTCACCGCTCATGCTTTCCCCACTCCCTGCGAGGCGATAAACTGCGCCGTCTCTTCCAGTCCCGCGGGCGATCCAATTTCATAAAATCTCTGCTTCATTTCCAATCCCGCAAGTTCTCCGTCCGCCAGAACTTCCCGATACAACTCCGCCAGGTCAAATGGCTGGTCCGCCAGCACCCGCTCAAATGCCTTCGCCGTAAACGCACCCAGTCCATAATCGATGAATTTCATGCGTGGCGTCCGCTGCTTCTTGTCGTACGCCAGAATAACGCCATCCTCAAACTCCACGTTGCTGGTATCCCACTGCCCTTCGTTTCTAAACACGGTCATAAGCGCCTGCTTCCCCAACGCCTCAAATTCCCGCGCTACACCTGCATAATCGCACAGCAGATACGAATCGCCATACAACGTCAAAAACGCTTTCCCGAGTTGCGGCAACGCCCGCTTCAAAGCGCCAGCCGTGCCTAATAGGGCTGGCCCATCGAACGAATAGTGCACGCTAATGCCAAACGAGTGCCCATTCTTTACCACATCGCGAACCATCTCACCCAAAAAGCCTACGCACAAAACCACCTGCGAAACGCCGCTGGCCTTGAGCAACCGCAACTGGTGCGCGATGAACGGCTCTCCATTCACCTCCAGCAGCGACTTCGGGATCTTCTCCGTCGCCGGCCTCAGCCGTGTCGCCAATCCTCCCGCAAGTATCGCCACCGGCAGCACTTCTATTCTTCCTCCGCGCTCCTCTGCGAACTCTGCGTCTCCGCGTAAACTTTCTCTTCCTCTTCTACGAATGCACCACTACCGAGGTTCCACCAAAATCAAATCCCAGCCGCACTTCCCGCAATCCTGCGCCGCGCATCGCTTCCCGCACCTGCGTTTTCTGCTCCGTATACAAAAGCAAAAACCCACCGCCGCCCGCGCCAACAAGCTTCCCTCCCAACGCTCCATTTTTTCGCGCCAGTTCATACAACTCGTCAATCGGCCCGTTGCTCATACCCGGGGACCGCTTCTTCTTATGTTCCCAGTGCACGGCCATCAATTCTGCAAACTTCCGCAAATCGCCCTTCACCAGCGCGTCGCGGCTCTCCAGCCCAAGCTGCTTCGTGAAGTGCAGGTTCGCCAGCATCTCCGCGGCATTTTCTTTGCTCTTCGTATCCTGATCGCGCAACATCTCCGAAGCCGACCGTGCAGTCCCCGTAAAAAACAACAACAGATTATCTTCCAGATTTGCCAGCGCCTCCGACGGTAAAGTCAGCGGGTCCACTTTCACATTGCCGCTCGGCTGAAACTCAAAACTCGTGATCCCGCCAAAGGCTGCAATGTACTGATCCTGTTTCCCGACTGGTTCCTTCAAAATATCGATCTCAATCTGGCAGGCCTGCTCCGCCAGCTCCTGCGGGGAAACAAACCGCCTCTTCAGCGTATGCAGCGCGCTCAGCAGCGCCGTGGTAAAACTTCCCGACGAGCCCAGTCCTGTCCCCGCCGGAATATCCGACAAGCTCACGATTTCCAGGTACGGCCCCGTCACTCCGGTCAGCTTCATCGCCTCGCGGATGATCGGGTGATGAATTTCGTCCACCCGCTCCACGTCTTCCATCTTCGAATATTTCAGGTGAATGCGCGGCCAAAAACCGTCGCTGATAGTGATGTACACGTAGCGCGTGATCGCCGCGGACACCACAAATCCCGAATGCTTCGTGTAGTACGACGGCAAATCCGTGCCGCCTCCGCCCAACGAAACCCGCATCGGGCTGCGCACAATAATCACGCTCAGGCTCCCCCGTCCCTCTTCAATCCATCACCAAACTCTTCACTACGGATTTCCACGCGCCTAGCCACTGCGGATTTGCCATACTTTCACCGGCATTCCACTGCACTATCATCATTGCAAGGCGAGGTTCTAAATCCAAGAATAACACGCATCCTCATCCACTTCTCGCGTTCCAGGTCATCTCTGTGCCCTCTGTGACGATAATCCGCGCTTTCCATCGCCGTGGCGGCCGCATGCTAAACTATTATTTTGCTCATAGCCCGTTTTCGCGACTGGTATCGCTCTCTGAGGTTTTCATTCGGAATGTTTCGCTCTCTCGGACAACGCACATGGCCCTCGCTCGTCATCCTCGCCATCCTATGGTTGGCCATTTACGGCCCCGGCCTATTCACACCGCCGCTCCAGGATGACGTCGACGCCTCGCACGCCGATGCCGGCCGCGAAATCCTTGTCCGACACGACTGGGTGACCCTCCACGAAAACAACATCCGGTACCTCGAAAAGGCGCCGCTTCCCTACTGGGGAGTCGCCCTCGGTATCAAACTCTTTGGCGTCCATACCTGGAGCGCCCGCCTCTCCCTCCACTTAAGCGTTCTAGCTCTAGCTTTCTTCCTCTACTTCTTCGGCCGGCGATTCCTTACGCCGCAATCTGGCTTCTGGGCGGCCGTTGTTTTCCTCGCGTCCTGTGGTCCGTATCTCTTCACCCGCATCCTCATTCCCGACGTCACCGTCGGCCTCTGGATCGGCTTCGCTCTCTATCTCTTTCTCGACGGATGGCAAACTGAAAAGCCGACGCTGCTTTCCTGTTGGGGCATCGCCGCGGTTATCGCCCTCAACGTGCTCACCAAAGGACTCATCGGCGTGGTCTTTCCCTGCGCCATCATCTTCGTCTTTCTGCTACTCGCGCGAGACCTTCGCCATCTGCTGAAGATGCGCCTCTTCTCCAGCACGCTCGTTTTTCTTCTAGTCGCCGCCCCGTGGCACATCTTCGCCGCGCTCGCCAATCCGCCCGTGGGCCAGGCCAAAGGGTTCCTTTGGTTTTACTTCGTCAACGAACAGTTCCTTCGCTATCTCGGCAAGCGCTATCCGGTAGATTACGACACTGTTCCCATTCTTCTTTTCTACGGACTGATTTTGCTGTGGTTCCTGCCGTGGAGTTCTTTTCTTCCCCAGGCGCTCTCGCAGGTGCGCTTCCGTTTGCCACGCGTCGCTGGCGTCCGCCGTTCCAGCGAAGCCGTGCTCCTGCTTCTCTTCTGCTGGCCTGCTATTGTTCTTCTCTTCTTCAGCTTCTCCACGCGGCAGGAATACTATCTCGCTCCGGGCCTTCCCGGCCTCGCGCTGCTGCTCGGCCACTGGATGACCCAGGAAGCTGAAGCTCCGATAGGCTCGTCCATCGCCCGTGCCGGCCGCCGCTCTGCCACAGTTCTGCTCATCTTCGGACTTCTTATCGCCGCCATTACCGGCACTCTCGCTCTCGCGTCGCACATCCCGGCCGCGAATCTCGAACTCTTCGACCTGCTCAACAAAAATCCTGATCTCTACGCGTTGTCCCTCGGCCACATGCTCGATCTCACGGGCGACGCCATGGGCTTCTTTCGCGGTCCGCTCATTGGCACCGCGATGGCATTTCTATTCGGCACTCTCCTCAACTGGTTCTTCCGCCGCCGCGGCAAAATCCAGGCCGCCACCTGGGCGCTGGTCTCCATGATGATCGTTTTCATCGAGTGCGCGCACGTTTCGCTGGGCGTCTTCTACCCCATCCTCGGGTCCCAGCAATTCGCCGCGACACTTAAGCCGCTCCTCCGGCCCACCGACAAGATCTTCATGGACGGTGAATACGCCAACGCCTCTTCCGTCCGCTTCTACACCGGCCAGCAGATTTACGTTCTCAACGGCCGCGTCAACGGCCTCTGGTACGGCTCTCTCTTCCCTGATTCCCCGCCCATCTTTTTCGACGACGCCCAATTCGCCCAACTCTGGGGCGGCCCAAGCCGCATCTACCTGATAACGCGCAACGAAAAAAAGCGCGAAATCCTGGCGCCAGTCGCGCCCGTCTACCTGATCACCAAATCTGCCGACCGTTACGTCTTCTCCAACCGCCCATAGTTTTACCTATTTTTATTCACAACTTTCGGAAAACAGAGGGAGGGGAGCAACGAGAGGATGACGCTTCAGGCTCGGCCGGTAAGCAGGACCACCGTCACACCGACACACACCAAGATCACGCCCATCCAGCGCTTGAACGATACATCTTCCTTCAACAGATACTTCGCGCCAAACGTGCCGACGATGTAGTTGGAAGCCGAAGCCGGGATCACCACGCTCACCGGCGCCCAGGAAAATAAAATCAGAAGCGAATAAAACGACGCCGCAAGCAGCGGCAATGCCACCCACAGCCAACTGTTCTGCGCCGCCGCCCACACAAATCGCAGGAGCGCCATCGGCCGGAAGCTTTGGGGCTCGCCCACCTGCTTTATGCCGTAGGACATTGCCAGCTCACCACCGGTATTGCACAGTACAAAAAAGATCAACATCAAAATTACCCGGGTCATGGCGCAACGGGCCCGGTGCTATTCGTCGTATTCGGCTTCGTCTGCCCTACCAGGAGCACCCCGACGCAGATCAGGACCACGCCGATCCATCGTTTCGGCGAAACCACCTCGTGCAGCACCAGAATCGCCAGCATCGTCTGCACTGCGTAGCCGAACGCACCGGCGGGCATCACAAAGCTGTAGTCCGCCCAGCTTACCGCCGTCATATAGCAGAGTGTGAAGCCAATCAGGAAGAAAATCCCGATCCAGATGCTCCCGCTCTGAATCGTTGAAAGCAGCGCGTGCTTCAGGCCCGGGAAGGAAATCTCCACGTTCCCGATCTGCTTCATTCCGCGCGCCAGCATCAGGTCGCCGGTGTTCGCGCACACCACCATCAGCAAGACCATGACGAGCGTCTTGAATCTCAGCCTATGCTCGTGGCTCATTCTTTCTGCTTAATCGTTGCCGTTCGCCGATGAGGTTCCGCCCACCGCTACCATCGTCTTCGGCGCATCGCCGCCCTGCTGCACCCACTTCAGACGCTCGGCGCGCAACCGCAGGAAGTCCGTGGCCTCGTGGTACAAGCGCTTGCGCTCGTGGCCGTCCCAGAGCGCTTCCTTCACAATCCGCCATACAACCTTCGGGCGGAAATAATATTCGTCATAGAAGCGCGTCACGCCCGCCATCATGTCGGCCTTGGAAAGATGCGGGAATTCGATGTGCGGCAACTGGTGGCCGCCCTGGTCTGCCAGCGCCTCGACGCGCAGGAAACCTTCCTTGGACATCTGATCATGCAGCTCTGTTCCCGGCATGGCATGCGCCAGCGAAACCTGGATTGTTTCGCAATCCAGTTCCTTAGCAAAATCGATGGTCTTGTTGATGGTGTCTTTTGTCTCGCCCGGCAGGCCGATGATGAAGTCGCCGTGCACCTTGATGCCGACCTTGCGGCAGTTCTTCATGAACTCGCGCGCCATATCGGTGGTCGCGCCCTTCTTGATGTTTTTCAGGATTTGCGCGTCGCCGGACTCGAAGCCCACGATGAACAAACGCGCCCCGCCGTCCGCCATGGCCTTCAACTCTTCATACTTGCTGTGGCAACGCGCCGTGCAGGACCACTGAAACTTCAACGGCTTGAACTTCTGGCTCAATTCGATGACGCGGTCCTTGCGAATGTTGAACGTGTCGTCGTCAAAGAAAATCTCTTTCATCTGTGGGAAGTAGGAAAGCGCGTTTTTGACTTCCTGCACCACGTTGTCCACCGAACGCGTGCGCCACGCATGGCCAGAAAGAGTCTGCGGCCACATGCAAAAGGTGCAAAGCGCCGGGCAGCCGCGCGAGCTGTAGAAGGAAACGAAGGGATTCAGCAGGAACGGTACGTTGTAGCGCTCGATCTCGAGGTCTCGCTTGTAAACGTCCGTCGCGAAGGGCAGCGCATCCAATTCTTCCGTGTGCATTTGCGGCCGCATCGCGTTGTGGACGATCTTGCCATCTTTTTTGTAGCTGGCGTTGAGAATCTGATCTACAGGCTTGCCGTGCGCATACTCCGCCACCGCATGGTCGAATTCGCCGCGCACGATGAAATCAATGTCCTCGCTGGCATTCAGCGTCTCGTCCGGTTTGATGTGCCCGTGCGGACCAACGAACGCCACCTTCATGGACGGGTTGGCTTCCTTGATCTTGCGCAGCAGCTTCAGGTCGCTGGCGAAGCCCACCGTCGAGGTGAACAGAATCAGGAACTCGTAGTCCTTGCAGATCTGAACGGTCTGCTGCCAGTTAATTTTGTGGGGAGAGGCATCGAGCAGCCGGCTGCCGGGAATCATTCCCGCCGGATACGAGAGCCAAACCGGGTACCAATAGGACTCAATCTCACGCGTCGCGGGCCACCGCGAACTCGCTCCGCCGTCAAAATTCTCGAAGCTCGGCGGGTTCAACAGCAACGTTTTCATTACATCCGGCATTCTTCACCCTCAGTTTCGGTCAAATTGATTGTGCAAAACTTTCGCACTTTTGGCCAAACAGGTAGCACAACCCGGTGCCCCATTTGGTACCGCAATCCATGTAGATAATAGTTTACCTGACTTGGTTGCATCCCCGCACACGAATCTGCCGACGGTGCGCAATCCGCATCCAACCGTTAAATCCCACATTAAGTGGGAGTTGCAACCTTTGAGTGCGGAAGCAGAACTTTCGCTTCTGACACCCAAAACAGAGGGAAATCGAACAGCCATCCCCGGAGCCAGAAACCGCTAAAGCGGGAGCTTCGCTCCCGCACTCAAACGCGTTCACCCCTTCAGGCATTCCTCTGTTGCCTCATCCAAAATCGCCCAAATCCGGCCAACCCATTCTCGATGCTCCGGCTTCATCAACACTGACCGCAAGCATGTCAAACTGTTTCGGTCCTTTTTCATTGTGCCAAGGTTTACCTGAAAGAATTCCACCGGTAATTCCGCGACCGCCAAATGCAAATTCTTGCGCGCCGCGGCAGCAAAAATCTTCCGCGATCTTTCCGATGCTTCGCTGACGTTCGCCACCCGCGGCGCGAACACAACGATATCCAGATCCGGCGGAAACGCCGTCATAAATCGCGCGTCGTTCTCCAACCGCTGATGCAAGTCCAGCGCCGCCACCCGGCAATCCTCCAACCCCTGCGCGAATTCTCCGCCCCTCCGAAGCGGCAACAATCTCTGCGTCGCCCAAAGCGCGGCCGCTGCGGCTCCCGGGCGCGAACATTCCAGGCTGATTTCGCCGAGGTGCATTTCCGTTGAGCTGAAATACGTATATGGCGAATCGTGCTTGTAAAGTTTCCCGACACCCGGATCGCGGAATACCACGCACCCGCAGCCGTAAGGCTGCAAACCATGCTTGTGCGGGTCGATCACAATCGAATCCACGCGGTGCAACAGATCGAATCCGCGCCGAGCTTCTTCATTCAAATTTCCGGCCAGTCCAAAATATCCGCCGTACGCCGCGTCGGCATGCACACGAAATCCATACTTCTCACGCAATTCCAGAATTTCGGCGAGTGGATCGACAGATCCCGCGGCCGTAGTTCCCATAGTGGCCACCACTGTGCCGACGTCACCATGAGCAACGATCTCGCGCAATTTCGCAAGATTCATCCGGCCGCGCGCATCGCATGGCACAGACGCAAACGGGAGTTGCAGAACGCCACTGATCCGACCGTGCGTGTAATGGGCCTGCTCGCTGGCAAGAATCTTTTTCCCTGGCGCCAATTGCCCTGCAACCCAAAGCGCTTCCAAGTTGGCCATCGTGCCGCCGCCGCACAAATGGCCGAGGTGTTCCTTCCACCCAAACATTTCCGCAATTCCGGCAACCGCCTCTTTTTCCATCGCCGAGGTCGCGCGTCCGCCATCGAGCGCGTGATTGTTGGGATTGATCCATTGCGCCAGGGCATACGCCAGCCGCGCTATCGGGTGCGGAGGTTTCAACATCTGCCCGGCATACAAGGGATGAAAATAAGGGTAGTTGTCCTGCAAGCGCTCTGCGGTGGCCGCCAGAATTTCCGCGACGCGTGGCGCACCGGGAACTTGCGCCTCAAATTCTGGCAGCGCCCCAAATCCCGCATCCAGCTTGTCCAGCGCTTCCGCGAGAATTTTCAGGCTTGCTTTATCCAGCATGCGAAGAAATCCGCCTTCAAACAACAGACGCGTTGTCATTCTGAGCTTATCCGACAAGGATAAGCGAAGAACCTCAAGCAAAGCGAAATCGCAGTTTATACCGGTCCAGCGGAATAAACTCTATTCCAAAACCTTTTCCAGCTGTCCCGCGGTCTTCAGCAAATCCAGTTGCGCCTGCTGGCGCTGGAAATTAGCGTCGAGATACGACATCCATTTTTCGTTTTCGTCCAGCCGGCCTTTTTCCACGTCGCGTAAATTCACTTTGCCTTCGCCGAATTGCGATTGCAAGACAGTCAGGTTCTGCTGCGACAGCTGTAGCTCCAGTCGCGCGACTTCTTTGGTGGCGTCCGCCTGCTGCACTTTGCGGGATTTCTGCCGGACTTCCGCGCTCACCTGGCTCTTCGTATTGCTGAGATTGATTTTCGCGGCTTCCAGGTTTACCTGTGCCAGCGCCACGTTGGCACGAGTCTTCGCGCTGTAAATCGGTACGTTGATGTTTACGCCGGCGTTCAGGTTGTTGTAGCGGAAATTCCGCTCATTGATGACAAGGAAACTATTATTGAAATTGTATTTCGCCAGCACGTCGTAAATCGCGACCAGTTGCAGCGTCGGCCAGTAGCCCTGCTTTTCTCCCTTCAGGCGCAGTTCCTTGCCTTTCACGTCGGACTCAGCCGCCATGAGGCGCGTGTTGCTCTGTGCCGCCATGGCGATTAGGTTCGCGCCTTCCTGTTCCGCTGCGCCTGGCAACTCTTCCGGTGTAACGTCCATTGGCTGATCCGCGGCGAGCCCCAACTGATTGCGCAGATAAACTTCCAGCTCGTCCTGGCGCCCTTCCAGTTGCAGGATGCGCTGCTGCACTTGCGCCAACGTCAATTGCGCTTTGGTGACTTCCACCGGTAACTCATAGCCTTCGCCTTCGCGCTCCTTCGTCACCTCCACGATCTTGTCCGCGCTCTCCTTCTCTTTCCGCAGCAATTCCAGGGAGTGCCGCACCTTCACCAGTTCCAGGTAGCCCGAGGCTACGCGCACCATCACCAGATTTCGCGTATCCTCCAGCACCGCCCGCTGCGCCCGCACCTGCTCTTGCTGTTCTTTCGCAAGGCCGCGCAGCGGCCCGTTCAGAATATCTTCGGTATATGTCACGCTGAAAATTGCCGGCGGCCGACCTCCCGGTGTTTCCGGCAATCCATATGTGTAACCCGCGCCTGATCCCGCATACAAATTGGGGAGAAATTCCGCTCGCGTTAGTTGCGCGGTATCCTGCGCCGCCTGTACCTGGAGCCTGGCGAGCTGAATATCCTTGCTGTTCGAGAGCGACATTTCAACCGCGCGTTTCAGCGTCAGCACCACGGGTGTGGAACTCGCGACGGGAGCGGTTGGCGATTGCTGTGCGCGCGTGCTGAGGGGCGCGATTGCTGCCACCAAAACTCCCAAAGCTATGATTTGTTTCGAGGCCATACTTCTTCCTCCCATGCGCTTACTCATAACGCAGCGACTCGATCGGTTCGAGCGCCGCCGCCTGCTTCGCCGGCAGCCACCCGAAAAAAAGCCCTGTGGAGCACGACACCAGGAACGCCAGCACCACGCTCATCGGCGAAATCGGCACCCGCAAATTCCCCGGCAAAAGCTGCTGCACGATTACCGGAATTCCCACGCCGATCAGGATGCCAATCACCGCGCCGCCGCCGCTGATCAGAAACGCCTCAATCAGGAATTGCCACATGATCTCTTTTTGTGCTGCACCGATGGCTTTGCGGACGCCAATTTCCCGGGTGCGTTCGGTAACCGTTACCAGCATGATGTTCATGATGCCGATGCCGCTGATCAGCAGCGCGATGAACGCAATCACAATCAGTACGATGCGCAACGCCAGCGAAATGGTCTTCGCGGCGCCCAAAATCGCGGTCAGCGTCTGGACGTTGTATTCCGCCTGCACCGGATGACGGCTCTTCAGCAGCCGGTTGATCTGTTTTTCGACGATGGACACCTTGTCCGGGCCGCCGGTCTGAAGTTGCAGCGTGCTTAAAACATCTGTACCGGTGTAATACTTCATCAGCGAAAACGGAATGATCACCGATTCCTTCTGCAGTTCCGACAAGCCAAAAGTTTCGGCGCGTTCCCGGAAAACACCGACGACCGTGAACGTCAGCTCGCCCATGCGAAGCTGCCGCCCGACCGGGTTTTCCACTCCGAACACGCGGTCCGCCAGGTCCTTGGTGATCAGGCAGACCTTGCTGCGCGCCTCCATGTCTGCGAAATCAAAATAGCGCCCGCGCAAAATAATCAGCCGCCGGATCTGCTGGTATCCGTCGGTGACGCCGATCAGCCGCACCGGCCGCGTCCGTCCGCCAACCACCACCGCCATCGGCAAATCGTTGAATCCCGCCACGACCAGCGCGTCAGAAATCTGCGCCTTGGCCGCGGCCAGATCGCTGGTATTGATTTCGTAGCTGAGAGGCTGGGCCTTTTCGGGCGTCTTGATCATCTCCACCCAGACCAGGTTCGAGCCCATCGCCTCGATCTGCGAAATTACGAATTTCTGGCTGGTCAGCGCCACGGTTACCACCAGCACGATGGAGGCGCTGCCGATAATCACGCCGATGGACGTCAGCACCGCCCGCACTTTGTTGGCGCGCAAGGCGTCCATGGCCACCGCGACTGCTTCGCGTATGTGCATTTACTTTCCGAAAAACTATGCTCAGTCTTTCCCGAGCTGTTTCAGCGCCTCTTGTGCCGGCTTGTACTTGCCATTCAGTTTGAGCGCGGCCTGATATTCGCCGCGCGCCCCGACCG
>Ga0210403_10004451_pt1 | contig 12086 bp, 13 predicted proteins | sample IncBWC19MmetaG_FD_150863 | JGI IMG/M metagenome (GOLD analysis project Ga0210403, IMG submission 150863) | Forest soil microbial communities from Barre Woods Harvard Forest LTER site, Petersham, Massachusetts, United States - Inc-BW-C-19-M | ecosystem: Environmental > Terrestrial > Soil >... | reverse complement strand
CGGTTCCTAACCCAACCGTTGGCGGAGGGATGCTTTGAAATGTCGAAGCGTTCATATCATGGAGAACACCTCGCAGCGTCAACGCAGTAATATCGCTGCCTGACAGCAGCTGCTTATTGATCTCGTCGTCTATTTGTGCTTGCGTGAATGACATTAGCAGCTGCCTCTAAACAAAAGTCACGCTGACATTTCCAGGCGCAGCTGTCGGTATCTGATTGATACGCACCTGCACAGAGGTCTCATCCGCGGTCGAGAATCCGATGACAGAATTCGTTACTGCAGCGGTTGTCGTTGGAATATAAGTTTGCGCTGCGGTTCCAACCTCCAACTGTGCGCCAAAGACGATAATAGTTGTATTGGCCAAGGTATCTACACCATCAAAGGCAACGTTATTGGAATTTCCCGAATACGCAGCCCGCACTTGAGTATCGGTAGTCGTCACAGCCGATAGCGTGCAGCGATAAAATCCGTTTATAGCCGGCGTGATGCTTGCTGCTATGCCGGTGAATCCGGTCCCAATATACCCTGGAACTATCGAAACCGTACCGTTCGAGATATTGAATGTAACTTGCGCATGACTGACCAGTGTGCTGTCTGTCAAATCCATTGCGAGGAAAGCACCGGTTCCGTCATTAGCGTAAATGCTGAACGTATATGCAAGAGTCGACGGAGGCTTGCCGATTCCCTGGAAAGCGTACGCGGATGCGGTACCGGAGCGCTGCCATGTCCAGGCGTCATTCGTACCGTCAGGTGACGGACCGATTGAATTTACTATGGTGCAATTGGTCTTTGTCCAGGATGCGCTGCTGAATGTATTCGATTGAAGCACGAGATTTATTTGTCCGAACGATTGATCCATGCTTACAGTATAAACACCCGAACCGCCAACACTGCCGCTTACCTGTGTAATGACGGTTGTTCCAGGAAGAATAATGCCGGAGCCATTCGATACCGATATCGTTTGCCCTGCGCTTATTACCCCACTAAATAAGGTTCCAACATTCAAAGATGTACCGTTGCAGTAAGCAAGCGCCGACGCCGCATCGGCGTCGTTATTGGAGCCTATTTGGAGCGAGATTACATTACCCTCTGCCCAAGTTCCTAAAGCGGATACAGAAGGGATAAACCGGCTCGCCCATATCTTCGCACCGATGGTAGACTGAGGACCGTCCACGATATTCAGAGCGTTAGGCTGCCCAGCATTGGCATTGATAATAGCTTGCTGAACGAGAGCAGTTGCATTGGAAGGGACACCTGCGGAATTAACGATACTTACCGCAAACAACAGAGGAAGCGCGTAGGGAACCTGAAACGTAACTTGATACGATGGAAATGGAGAAACGTAGCCTGGAGACTGGTCCAGCACCGTGATTGTGGTATTGCCTGCTCCATAGCCGCAGCCCGGCGCTTTACGGGTCCATATGGCGGCTGCCACGGCATTCGGATCGCCGCCTGCTGCGGCAATATAAACGGATCTGGCCGCAAGCGTAACGCCTCCTTGCACAATAGGCAGGCCGGTTGTATTCTCGTAGACAAATGCTTGATAAACTCCCGGCACGTCCAGCACCGCTCCAAGAATAGAAGGCAGCGAGCCCGTTGAATTTGCCGCAGTGCTCAATCCTCGACGATTTTCGAAAGCTGCTCTGCTCTCGGCTGCTTGACCTTGTATGCCGGAAAGCAGCACCGCCGTATCCCATCCAGGAATCGTTTGATACGTCGAGACCGATGGCGGCAAAGGAATCGGACCGGTGATATTTGCTGCGAATGCAAGCGTAATGCTTCCGCTGGGGCCAATAGTTCCGCCTGCAATGCAATTGTAGATATTATTACTAGGGTCTATTATTTGCGCGCCCACAGGAATGGCTACATTGTTTCCTCCTATGCACTGAATCTGAAGCGTTGTTGATGTCGCTGCAATACGCTCCATAAAATAGATGCGGCCAATGGCATCCTGCATCCGCCCCTCGGCATATGAAGGATCGGTCTGCGTCGAATAGAACAGGAATGAGTCGTTGACATTCCCAATGATCGCAGCCATGCTCGCAGCAAGCTGTCCTTGCGGCGTTGCGTTAGTCAACGACCCGGCGGTTGTGCTGAAATTAAGATTGCCGCCGAATGCGGCGTTGATATCCTGCTGTATACCTGCAAGAACAGCAGACTCCAGCGGCTCAACGAATCCCGTTGGAGTCCATGCAACATTAGGAACATTGGTAGTTGTCATGCTATGCTAACCATCAACAATTCCAGTCAAGAAGCTGCCAAATGAGGCTGCGGCAGTCTGCTTCCCCGGACCTGTGACTTGTACTTGCCCGGTAACGATACGATCACGAGTAATGGTAGCGATGAAAACCTTGACACTCTGTATATCCGGAACCGATTGTGCCGCCGTCTCGTAGCTGGCCTTCAGCAAAGCGAGCGGCGGCATAACTCCCAAGATGCTCTGCCAGTAGGGAACGCCCTGCGTTTGATCGTACCAAAGTTCGGTTTTGAACAGCATGCAAGCGCTGGCAGCGTCCTGGGCTAAACTATACGGCTCTGATGCCATGGCGATGTCGCCGTTCGCATCGGTTACAAGGTCCCAGGTGACGGTATCGAGCAAGAGAGTATTTGCCATAAAGGAGGAACTCTTATGTCAGAAAAACCATGGAACACCGCATTCGCCTACTTACCTAGACATGTCGGATACGATCAAGATTCAAATCCCGTAACAGTCTGGTGGAAGTATTATGAATGGCGAGAAGATTACTACAATAGAGGACATCGTCTAGTAGAGTATCGACCCTGTCCGCCAGTAACGGCAACTAAAACGTTAGTATATGACTTTCCTCCCTACTATGGAGATGACTAAGTCCCAGGATCTGGCGGCGGACCATGAGCGTGCGTATGCGTTTGCAGACTGACTTGATCGTTTCCACCGAAACCGGCGATGACAGCACCGGTTGCATGCATGTCTCCAACAATTTTCACTGTATTATTAGCAGGAGTTAGAGTAATCCCGCTATTGTCCATTACAATCTTGTTGCCGTTTTTGTCGACTATTGTGATTCCGTTATCTGATGCAGTAATATACTGTTTGGGTGCGTTATTAAGCACGCCGCCAACATAATGGCTATCTGCCATATCATGGCGGCGCTGCGAAGAAGGCAGCACCAGATCCATGCTGCCCTGCCTGATCGTGTCTTCGAAAGAGGAAGTATCGCGATCAGCGACATGAATATGTCCGATATCTCCAACTACCGGATCGGCGATAAGCGCGAAATCCCCGCCGTATATTCGTGCAAACGGTATGTGGTAGACTGTAGTATGGTCCATTCGCTGCCCAGCGCCGTCCACTTGACTGATCACGGGCTGCACATCGATAAACCCCGCTCCCGCAGCCTCGCCACGAACGGCTGCGGTCTTGCCGTCCTGCTTATAGACCTTCACAACACGAACCGGAATCGTCGTACGTGTCTTGGCTTTTAGCTGATGCTGCTGAAAAGCATTGCGATTGAATTCACTATTATTATGCGGCGGCAGCATCTGCCCTGTGCCATCAGTACCTTCGCCATTGCTTGTGCCGTTACTCATTGAGATAATCCATAGTCTGCCGGCAAATCCGCCGCCTCAAGGTAGAGAAACGCGAATCTGGTGCCGAAGCCTGTCCAGGACGGATCGCTGGTCCCTTGCGTATCGTAAAACGCTAAATCTCCTGTGAAACCAAGGTAGATGGATCGAACAATATAGTTTCGATCCAAGCAAAGAACACCTTGAATGATAGGAGTATTGTTCACAAACAGATCGCAAAAAATTCCGTAGAATTTCTGATAGACGTTGATAATGCATGCTTGATTATCCAGCGTAACATTTAGTGTCTGTGCTGGTGCAGCGTTGAGAGGAATCAGGAACATTTACTGAATTTCTTCAGGCGCGGTTGACGGAACAACCGGAGTTTGGATAGTGGTTTGCCCTGTGTTAGGCAGCGTTATATCGATTTGCTTATTTGGTATTGCCTGAACCTGTCCGTCATGCTGCAGATCGGCGCTGGCGGGATTCTGTACCTGTGCTGCTGACAATCCGGCAGCGCTTTGCACTAATACTTGAGATACCCATACATCAACTACGATCAGCCCAACGCCCTGATGGGCTTCTCTCTTGTAATCGTAGTGGCTGATGCTGCAGCCGATGTATGTAAATTCTGGCGTTACGACATCATAGATCGGCAGCTGTCCTCCAGCTGGAACACCGTTAAGCCCTGCCACAGCATCTATATTAGAAAGCAGCTGATTCCTTGCCTGGGGCGATCTGCCGGACGCAAACCTCACTTTCGCCAGAAATGGCGCTGTGACTTTGTCATAGCTCTCGAACACGCCGCCCTCGACCGGATAATCCGATATAGTCCAATCAGCACGAAATTCAAAGCCGGTTACAGATTCGGCGGTAATGATTGGGGTACCATTTTGAAATATTCCCCATTGCGGACCGAAAACAGCAGAAAACTGCGAAACTAAGTCTTGCAGCAATAACTGCGGCTGCACAAAAGGAGCAAAATTGACCGATGGAACGCCTAATACTTGCGGCACATTGACAAGAGGGAATGTCATAGAGGATTGACACCAGCCATTTTAGAATCAAGGCTATAAGCTTCTATTGTTGTAAACCATTCTCCATTCGGTGTTAATGCTTGCAAGTTATGCTCCAGTTTACTTATAGACCATGTTCCGTTTGCCGGCGTAATGCTTGATTGAACTTGTACCTTTCCGCCAATCTTAAGCTCGTTATTAAACAAAGTTCTTATCTTAATACCAGATGCGCTCCATGAAGGGTAACCAACCATTCCTGTCTGAGGAGAGATTAGCGGCGCAGCGCCCTGCCGGCTGCCGTATCGAGGCCAAGCTGCTAGAACATCACGATCTATTGTCCAGTTTACGTTGGCGTGCTGAGCGAGCGCTACGGCCATATCACGTGCGGAGTAAGGCAGATAAGGATAAGCAAGCTTGACATTGATTCCATTGGTTTCAGGTTGAAGGCCCATCTTCTGGGCTATCTGTTGCCATAGCTGAGCAAAATCTGCCGATTTGCTGTTGACGCTTATCGGCTTGACATTCAATGCGCTTTCACGAGAGCCTGATTTCGCTACAACATGAAATGGCAAATTAGGTCCGCCTTGATAGTCGCTTACGGCTTGCCATATATCTCCCTTGTATATGAGGGACATTCCACTCGCGTCACCAGCGTAGACTGATATCGTATCCTTTCCAGGCTTTTGCACCGCCCAGCCAAGCGTACTAAGCTGATTCATGTGACTTAATGTCATGCCATAAATAAGCAGATCGCACCACAGCATAGAGGGTTCCGCTCCTGCTTCGGTATGACAAGTAATTCGCAGACCAGTAAGACTGATAGGCGAAAAGCTGCCAGCGCCTGAATTGAATGTTACGTTTATGAGCTTTTGAGTGAACGCCATTTCTTTTCTAACTCAGCCCTAGCAAGCCACGCTCTCCATGCTGTAGCAACGTCATCTATTTCATAACTACCATCCCCATCCACAGCAAACCAATTTGAGTGCTCCAATGGCATTGCATCCGTCTCATACCAATCTTGGAATGCTGTTCGTTCACAATGCATTTCCGTACTATTCAGTACCATTAAAGTTTCTCCTTCATACATGGCTGTCATTCTTAAATGTGGATGATAACCAAACTGCCATCGTATCCATTGAAACCATACTGTATTACGAAATTTTAGCATATTTCAAACCAAAGACGAATTAGCATCTACTGCATACGCACCGATACCAAGCGTGCGTTCGCTGCCGGCAGGGGCATGACCGAGCGCAGCATCCTGGGTTGTCGCATGGAAACTCATGGCTCCGATAGTGATGTTCGAGTTCGAATTGATGGAAGAACGCGACCCTGCAGAAAAGAGACTTTGATTAAACATGGCAGCTGTATGAGGCAGATTTAGCATACCTGGATCGATGGAAGAATGATGCGAAAGTATAGGAGATTGATACCCACTCTGTTCTGGAACACCAGTTATCAAGCTTTGCGGCAAGCCAGTTGACGAAGTACTGTGAGAAGCTGGATCTCCAAAAGCGCCAGGAAATCCAGGAAACCCAGGAAATCTGGAAGTGAAAGGAACAGAAGAGACAGACGATGGTGAAGGAACTGGCATAAAAACTCCACCGCCGCGTGATGATGGAGCAGGGGCAGGAGAAGCAGGAGCAGGGGCAGGAGAAGCAGGAGCAGGAGCAACAGGAGTGGAAGTACTGCCTCCTCCGTGCCGTTGCACACGCTCTTCCGGAGTCAGCATCCAATCCGGATACCAGCTGGGCGGTTGACGATTAACGCCGCCTCCCTGCATCCACCATTCCGGATTCAGCCAAGTTTTGTTATTCGGATCAGACATCCAATTCTTGAGCGCAGTCAATATTTGCTGGAGCGATGTCAATCCTTCATGCAGCGGATCAACGAGCTTAGTCATGATCTCTATTCTAAGGTTTTCGGCTGAAGTCTCAAGGTTTGCCCAATCGGCATGCAGTTTCTTCATTGCATTGACATTTTCTTGAGTAAGAACTCCGACTTCTTCTCGCTGAATTCTGAGTTGCTCGTCTAGATGCGAACGGCTTTGGTAAAGCGACAATTGCGCGGGATCGGTAATATGCAGCCTTCCCATCCATTGTTGACGCTGTGCAAGATTTTCATGCAAACGATCTGAAGCGGAAACAATATCCTTATTGAAACGGTCCAGGTCAATATTGCCGTCCTTATCCAAATACCGTGTTACATCGCCTCCTCCTGGACCAAAGTAATGCTGAAGCCCTTGCAAAAATGGAGTATCTGTCAAGCCTGTGCCGCCAGGCAGCATCGTTCGCATCGTCTCCTGTTGATGACTGAATGATTCCCGAACCGCTTTGCCGCCGCCCTCGCCGGCGGCTTCCGCTGCCTGTGTCCAAGCAGAAAGCACCGCTATATTCATCCCAATAATATCGGCTAAATTGGAAAATTCCGCAGCTGCGGCGGACGCATGCTGACTCCAATTGATAGCTTCGATTGCAGAAGTAATACCAATAATTGCGGATGCCAAAGGTGTGAGAACACGAAGCAATCCGTCAGCAACAGCCTGGAAAGCTTTCGCATGACGTTCGTAATCATCACGCGTTGTTCGCACCTTTTCGACGACAGAGCTAAGCCCTTTCTCCAGCTGTCGCGGATCGAGCGAAAGCTCGATAGCAAGTGCGTCTACAATCGTAGGCACGTCAAATTGACCTTTGAAGTCTAACTAAATGTAATTCTTGAAGAATTGTCTTCTTAATCTCTTTGTCAATAACAACAGTAGAAAGTAGATCACTGCCAATTTCCACAGACTCATATGTAAGTTGACCTACTAAAAACCAGCCTAGTTCATTTGAATGATTAGACATCTAATTCATCACCGGATGCTCAGGAGCGGAAGGCGTTCCACCTCCAGCATGAGTTTCCATCTGCTTACCGATTGCATTCTTCACATCCTGAGCAATACCTGTTGCATCGGTAGCGTGGGTATTGACAATAACTTGATTAACATGGGTCGAGGTTTCATGGTTTTCTATCTTTGGCCTATTGGCGTCAAATGATTGTGCGGCAGCGGCGGCGGCTCCTAATCGACGTACGCCAAACAAGGCATCGGTAGGGAAATCCTTTTCGGTGTATCCCATTCGCTTCGCTGCTTCCGCAGTAATATCAATGCCTCGTCCTTTTGCAAAGGGTCCGATATCAACTTGGGGCAAAATAAATTTACGACCATCTGGTGTCGTAACTTCAAACATTTGTCCTAAGCCAGATCGTGACGGCAGTGCTATACCGGGCTGCGCAATTGACAGCCCGGTAGGCCCTTTAAGACCGCCTTGAGTAGGATCAGGCGACCAGCCTGCGGCTGGACCAAATACAGAGCCTCGTACCATTCTGCGATCTTCGACGCTGCCAGCCATGTCTGTTTTGTCAGCGCCAGTAACGTCTGTTAAATGCTTCGAGCCAAATAACGTTTCAATAGAAAAATGCCCAGTATCTGGATCTATCCAGTGTTCACCACCGCTTATACCCCACTTCTGTTCAATTGCATTGAGCTTATCGCGATTGTTCGCCATCCATGCTGCTATATCTGGATCGGTTACATTCCGATGACTCTGTGCCCAATCAATAGCGAGCCCGACCGGATGCTGCGAAGCATTTCCGGGACGAACACCGACACCCCCGAGATTGCGGACTGGTGCGCCAGCAGCAACAAGATCGTCAAAGAAGCCTTTGAATTGCGCTGCAGCGCGCTTGTTTACCGTCACTCTTTGACCATTCGCAAGCGTGATTGTCTCACGCTCACTAGAGCCAATTGAACTAGTACCTGCCGGCACATTAAAACGACCGCCGCTATTGCGACCTGTGCCGGTGATATCGCCCTCCTGAGTCGGGAAACTTAGAGGTCGTCCTCCACTTCCGGCTGGAACAGTAGTAGTCTCAAACCTCCCCGTGTTAGGATTGAAGCCTGTGCGACGTCCTATACCGGTAGCCAAAAGCGATGTCTGAGACCCTGGCGGCATATATCGTGTAACCGGTCCAAAACCAGTTGTGCCGTCAGATACGCCTCCAGTAATGGCAGCAGCGGAAGGCGGTGCTGCAGGACCTACTCCTAACATATGCGCTATGCCACGCATCCAATGCTCTAATCTAATTGCCATTGTAAGCAATTCATGCAAAAACGGCTCCATCAAAGTCAATGCTTGCAATTCCAGCAATTTATTTGTCGTTTTAAGGTTTGTAATATCGGCCTGCAGCCGCTCTGCCGCTTGTGTTTGCGGCGTCGTCGGCGTCCCTACTTTTCGTTGCTCTTCTAAAGCGCTTTCTAACCTACCGGGCTTGGATAAAAGCAGGATATCCGACTCCGTTAACGGAAGGCTCCCTCGCAGCCACATGATGACATGTGCAGCATCCATACGGCGGCGTGCTGCAGCATCCGCTATGTCTTGAAGAATCTGCTCCGGCTCCTTTCCGCGAACATCCTTACCGGTAAGCGTTCCAACCGCTATCATCCAAGGCGTGGCTGTCAAAGGCACCGCTGCCATATCCAGCTTCATCCGCCGAATAGCGCCTAGAATTCCAGTTTCGCCTCCTGAAAATGCTGCGAACGCCTGTCTGTAGGCTTGCGTCATTTCAACCGTCTTGCCGATACTCTCGGCAAACCGGCCCATGGCCGTACCGGCTTGAGCTGCATCAGTTACAAGATTTTTGAATCCCTCAAATGAAAGAACCAAACCAAAAAATCCGGCAACACCGGCAATAACTTTTTCTAAACCATACCCAACATTCTTGGCTATCCGTTCGAGATCGTCGCCTTCCTGCTTCAGCGAACGCTTGGCTCTCTCTATCGCTTGGACGGCTTCCGGCACCCCTTGCAGGAAGCCGGAGGAATCAATGTTAAGCTTGATAGAAATAATGTCAGAAATGGTAGGCAAACTTACCTACTTTCTATTAAAGGGCAGGAACATTATCGTAGAATTGTCGCTCCAGATCCACTGAAGAACCTGACAAGTCTGAGGATCTACCAAAGGCGCTGGACCATTTAGAACCAAAACACCGTTAGGTTCTATTCCTCCACTGACATGATAAGGAGTCGGTCCGCATTGATGGCTAAATACATGCGCAGTAGCGTACAAAATTCCCTCACTCCATTGACCACGGAGATAAAGAGTCCCCGGTGCAACTAGTTCTCGCATCCCCTGCCTAGGATAGGCATACACAATGTCAATGCTGCCATCGTCTAACGCAAATATCTGCATTACTGAACCGTTATGATTAGCAAAGACCGGTTCCTTTGATGGTATACTCACAACTGTTCTGGGCTGAGTCAAATGCTCCACAGGCATCTTTGGCACAGAGCGAGATGTCAACGAAGAAGGCAAATCCGCAGCACGCAGATTCAAGCACGCCAATCCTTTTGCTGTCCGAGTCTGGCAAGCTTTGGTTCGCTCGTTCGAGGCGTCAGACGCACCAGCGATGGCCGCTTGCGCGGCTGCGGCGATAGGCGTCTTCATGCATTGCAGCGCATAGGCGACGGCTCCTATGAGGATGGCAGCCGCCAACAAACGCCTTACTGTAGGCGAAATGGACAGCAGAATGAACAAACATAGAAGTGCGATGATTACGTGCATGGTTTCTCTCCCCTAAGTCTCAGGTTTCCTTTTCATTATCACTCGTTTGTTATAAGCGTCCACGGAAGAGACTTCAAGCAGCAGATAAACATCCTCGACGCCATATTTTTCGTCCAGTTCAGCTAACGTCGTTTGCCGGGAGGAGAGTGCCGTCGCAATGGCCCTGCCGTAGATGGCATTGACGTTTTCATATTCGGCAAGTCCGCTGACGTCGAAATCGTCGATGAGGACGAGGTCGAGCCGACGCCAGGAAGTGAAAAACCCGAATGAAGCGTGAACACCTCCGCCCGCAGCTTGAGCATGGTAGCGACTTCGTCAATGTCGGCGCCCTCGCCGTCAGGCCCTGCCCACATCAATGCGCGCGAAATCTGCGGATGACGCATATCGGGAATGACGCTGACGCATTGCCACATTTCATTCAGAAGCGGCTGAATATCATCAAAGCTGGCATGAGAAAGCGCCTGGAATCCCAGGACAGCAATGCCTGCCCAACCGGCGCTCGCAGCGCCATCCGGCAGGTTTATCCCGCTTCGAGCCAATGCCAGCAGCGCCTTGGTAGCCCAGCGCTCCGCTATCGCGGCAGGCATCTCGCGAAGAAGGAAGGTCTTGCCGTAATCGCGGTTGTAATCAGCGGCCTTGGGATCGTTCGATCCATCGGTAATGGAGACGACACTCGTTTTGCGCATCGGTTACTGTACCGGCGCAGGACTGACGATTTGCCACGTTATGCCGTATCGTCGAGGCTGCAGCAGCTTCTTGACGTCGGCAATCGGATGGTAAGTGGTCAAATTGCCATTCGTCAGCGCGTACTTGGTCTGGATCGTAGTCAGCGTGATCACACCCTGAGCCACATACACGTCTTTTGTCGTCTGCATCGCATTCCACCAGTTGTCGAACAACTGGTTGGAAATACTATCGGCCTGAATAGCGATAGTCTGCCGGATCGGTACATACACGAAGCCTGCTGACAGGATACCGTCGACGCCCATTAGGGTCTCGACGCTGGCGATGGCTTCAGTAGCGAATGAGTCGTCGGCTGCAAAGCCCTGAAGCTGGACAGGCGCAGCGAACAGTGTTGGCGATACCTGCGGCGCGAACGCCGGAGGGCTGATTGCTAGTGTAAACACAGCGTTTGCCCCGGTCAGTGTACCCACTTGTTTTGTCTCCTATTGCATGAGGGGTTAAGTTATGCCTAGAGTATGTCAATCGAGTTAAGTACTAGACTCTGTACCGATTGCCCGTCCATGTACCAGAACGTGCACTGCGGCGAGCCGCGTGCTTCGCGCACGATCACGCCCGGATCATTGACCTGCAAATACCACCCGCGTTGATTCAAGAGCGTGGCGATATTCAAGCCCGCCTGAGAATTGACTTCCGCCTGCTCTAGCGCCGACAGCGTGACGCCTGCTCGGAACGCCCCGAAATTCAAGCCTGCCTGAATAACATCCGCGCATGACGCCTCGATAAGCGCGTAGCCTGCCGGATTATAAGGAATGGAATAGACTTGCGTCAGCAGCTCCATCAACGAAAGCTGGAACTGAGAATTCAGCCAGATTTGATTGATGTAGCTATCGAGCCACCGGAATACTCCGGTGACCGATCCTGGATAGAAGAATACGAAAAGCTGATTAGCGGTCGCATAAGCACCATAGAAATTGTAGCCGTTGGCAATCAAATTCTGTGCCACCGATGCATTGGTAACACTGGCTGTCAATGAGTTTCCTGATTTGAACGCAAACGTGATTCGGCCGTTCAACTGGCCAAAATTAATTGCTGCAGCAGCTCCGGAAATGAAGCATTCCAGCAGCTGATCCGTAGGCTGCCAGATCAGACATGTACCGTTGAAATTGCCCTGCTGCAATGCATACCCATAGGACCCGGTCGCCGGTACGGTAATAGTCGGAGCTGGATCAGTATCCCATGT
>Ga0210403_10004450_pt1 | contig 12087 bp, 8 predicted proteins | sample IncBWC19MmetaG_FD_150863 | JGI IMG/M metagenome (GOLD analysis project Ga0210403, IMG submission 150863) | Forest soil microbial communities from Barre Woods Harvard Forest LTER site, Petersham, Massachusetts, United States - Inc-BW-C-19-M | ecosystem: Environmental > Terrestrial > Soil >... | reverse complement strand
AATTACCTCCGTAATGATTGTACTTCTTCAGAAATCGGCTAGACTAGCTGCAAATACTAAGTTTCATCTAGGGAAGCTATATGAAGAAACGTGAGACAAGAATTTGCATGGAGCTCCTGGTGCAGGTTTGGGGTATGGACGTCAATGGCAAAGTTTTCAAGACCCCGGCGCGCACGGTCAACGTCACGCCCCTTGGCGCGCGCATTGCTGGCATTAAGACCGAATTGCATCGGGGGTCCGTCATTGGCGTTGCCTGCGGGAACAGCCAGGCGCGCTTTCGCGTGACCTGGATTGGCCACGCCGGGACGGTGACCGCAGGCCACATCGGCGTCCAATGTATGGAACCCGGAAAATATATCTGGGGTGTCGCCCTCAAGCGCAATCTGGAACAGGACCAGGTCAGCGCCTAGCTGTCGTCAGACTCCTGTTCGTCAGAACATTCCTGCGCATTGCACCGTACCAGCGTATGAATGCTAAAATATCCGCATTATGCTGAAGCATTTTCGCTGGAGTGAAGTTGAAAACGAGAAGCTGAATCCACTGATCGACCGGCAGATGATCACCGGCGAGAACCTGATGCTGGCCCGTATCGTGCTGAAAAAAGGAAGCGTGGTGCCGGAGCACAGCCACATCAACGAACAACTCACCTACATTGTCGAAGGGGCCCTCAAGTTTTGGATCGATGGCAAGGAAATCGTCGTCCGGGCGGGTGAAGTGCTCTGCATTCCCCCGAATTTGCCCCACAAAGCCGAGGCCATCGAAGACACAGTTGACTTCGACGTGTTTTATCCCCCGCGCCAGGATTGGCTGGACAAAACCGATTCCTATTTGCGGGAGCCGGCGTCAGCAAGCAAATAGCGACGCCATCACGTTTCAGACGGATCCAGCACGGTGAGCGATGGGAACAGCCTGTGATAGAAGCCGCGGTCCCGCGAAAGCAGTCTTGTGGCCTGGATCTGTGCGTGGGCGCCAATCATGAAGTCCGCCAGGATGCGGGTCCTTTGGCCGCCCTGTTGCCGGTAGGTTCGCCATGCGCGGCTGGCCTGAAAACTTGTTTCCCGGCTGAAGGATTGCACTCGAATCTCGCTGCTTTCGAGAAAATCGTCGCATTCCTGGCGGGCGTTGAAATGCATGCACAACTCCGCGTAGACCAGATCGCAAACCACCAGCGAACCTGAACTGGCAGAGTCCTCTACAGCTTCGATCGCACCCTCACAGAAGAGTTGATTGGGGACAAGAATATCCAGAAGGACGTTCGTATCGATCGCCGTAATCATCGTCCGCGCACGTCGTCGATGAACTTGTCCACTGATTTGTACCCCAGCTTTTTAAAGTTCCGCCGGCAGTATCCCTTCCACTTTTGAAGATTGAGCTTTCGCGGGGCCTTCTTCAACTGGATCGCTCCCTTGAAGACCACAAATTCGACTTCGGTTTCAGGAGCAAGCCCAAACTCGTCGCGGATCTCTTTGGGAATTGTGACCTGGCCGCGTTCTCCTATTTTCATACTTTAGAGTATGCATCATAAATCCAATTCTGTAAACGCTGGAGATCTCCGGCGCGCTTCATTATTTCAAATGCGAATCAAACCAGTGACGCACCCTCTCGATCCGGTCCCGCAGGTGCTCAGGGTCGGCCAGGCGGTGGCCTTCATGGGCATAGACGACGAACTCGGTTTCCACACCCAGCTTCTTGAGCGCGTGCCAGAATTCATAAGACTGCGGCGTAGGGCACTCTCCGTCACTATCGCCCACCAGCACCAAAGTGGGCGTTTTGACATTCTTAATGAACGTGATCGGAGAGCTCTTCGCGTACACCGCGGGGTCGTCATAGACGGAAGCGCCAAAGAATGGAATCATCCATTGGTCGATCTGGTTCTCGCCGTAATAGCTCTGCAGGTTCGCCAGGCCCGCGCCGGCCGCGGCTGCGGCGAAGCGGCTGCTCTGGGTGACGCCCCACATGGTGATATATCCACCGTAGCTCCAGCCGGTGAGGCCCAGGCGGTGTTCGTCCACGGGAACTTCTTTTAGTACCTGGTCCACGCCGGTGAGTATGTCGCGCCAGTCACCGTAGCCGAAGTCTTTCACATTGGCGCGGGTGAAGGCTTCGCCTGCGCCATAACTGCCGCGCGGGTTGGGCATGAAGACAAAATATCCGGCGCCCGCCAGCGCCACGCCAAAGCTGTGCGGGCCAGGCCACGAAGAATTGGCCATGGAACTGGGGCCGCCATGCACCTGCACTACCATCGGATACTTCTTCGCCGGGTCGAACTCTCGCGGGTAGAGCAGCCAGCCCTGCAGATGGACGCCCTCGTTTTCCCAGTGAAGGCTTCGGCCTTCGCCCCATTGGGGCTTCAGGCCGGCATTCCGGGCAGTAATCTGCTGGAAGCCGCCGATGGGACCGGCCCACACTTCCGGAGGGTGGTTGAACGACTCACGAATGGCCGCAGCGGTGACGCCGTCCGCCGCCAGTGACACGGATGCACCCTCGTCGACCGTGATGTGATCTTCGGTCCTCCAGAGCGTTTTGATTTCCAGGCTGCCGGCATCCACGGTCGCAAGGCCGATGCCGCCATCGATGGACTCGGCAAAGACTACTTTCCGTCCGTCATGGCTCCATGCCAGCCAGCTTGGCGACGCCTGGATTTCCGGCGTAAGGTTTCTGGCCTCACCGCCCGTTGAAGGAATCAGAAAGATGTCCCCACCGATTGCGCCTTCATCGCTCATCAGCCCGCCGATAAAAGCGATGGATTTTCCATCCGGCGACCATGCCGGATTCGCAATCTGCAGTGGGGGACGATGAATCGAAGTCATCGGTCCGCCACCGGCGTCGAGGGTATAAATCTGTGCGATGTACCAGTTGTTGTCGCCATTGCCGTGGGCCGCTGTGACCACGAATCGCCGGCCGTCCGGCGACCAGTCAAATTCGTAGACATACATATCGGCTGGCGAAATCTGGCGCAGCTTGCCGGTAGTTACATCCACCAGTGTCAGGCGTTGTTCGGTGACCGTGTCTTTGATGACGCCGGTTTGAACGGTCTCAGCCGCCAGCGGTCCGGCGGCGCGATCGGCATTTTCAATGAAGAGCACCGCAACCGTTTTGCCGTCGGGTGACCAGCCCGGGTGAGAGAGAAAGCCTTTCACCTTGGTCAGCTTGCGGGCGGCGCCCGTCGCCACATCAGCCACATAGAGCTGTGGGCCGCTCTTGTCTGTAGTGGAAATAAAGGCCAGCCCGCGGCTATCCGGAGACCACGCCACCGAACCCTCTGCATAAAAGGCCGTTGCACTGGCGGCGGAGATGCGTCTGGGCAAGGCTCCCGGTTTCACTTCACCAACGTAAATCGCGGATTTTCCGGAAGGCATGCCGCCCTTGTCCGTAAGGGATTCCACCCAGGCGACCTTCTGGCCATTCGGAGCGATGGCAGCCTGATCAAAGCGCTTCGCGGCAAACAACGTCCTGACCAGATCGCCGGAAGGGGAAGTCTTGCTTTGGGCCAGGGCGCAAGAGGCGCCGAGTATCGTAATCAGAAATGCGCGAATGAATTTAATCATGGGATGTTCTTCTCCGTAGTACTCTCTTCGAGCTTCTCTTTTCGTCCGCAGATTTCAGCCCAAAATCCGCGTTCATCCGCGCAAATCCGCGGTAGGGTTTCCTTTCTTTCCATCTGTGTCGATCCGTGCTTCTATCAGTGTTTATCAGTGGTAAGGTTTTGGTCGTGGCCGGACGAGCTACACCTTCACGAAGTCGATATACCCGTGCTGAACGTCAACGCTCACCAGTTTTGCGCGGATCTTGTCGCCCACGTCCATCCCTTCATGGCCGCGCGCCAGAATGCCTTCCACGTGCGGCTTCAGCACCCGGACGAACGTGCCCTTGGGGGTCACGCCGGTTACGATGGCGTCAAAGACCTCGCCGGTCCGGCCGCTTACGGCCAGGGCAGCGATCTGCTTGGAAACTTTGCGTTCCACCTTGCGCGCGGCATCTTCCTTCAAGGTGCAGTTGCGGGCCAGGGCCGCAAGTTGATCGTCGGAGTAAGGAGGTTTCTGTTTCGTGAGTACGGCCTTGATGAGCCGCTGGGTGAGCAGGTCGGCGAAGCGCCGGTTGGGCGCCGTGGAGTGCGTGTAGTTTTGCACCGCCAGGCCGAAGTGTCCTTGCTCAGGGTCGCCCGGACGTTGCAGCACGTATTCACCCGGCCCCATGAGCTTGACTACAGAAAGGGAAACGTCAGGGAAGTGGACGGGATCGGCGGCCTTACGGCGTGTCAGGAAATCGTTCAAAGCCTTGGAGTCGGCCTGTGCAGGAAGTTTTTCTCCCATCTGGGCGGCCAGCGCTACAATCCGCTCCCAGCGCTCCGGTGTCTTTACCACGCGCCGGATTGAGGATGCGTTGTTCTTTTCGAGCATACGCGCCACGGACTCGTTGGCGGCGATCATGAAATCTTCAATCAGTTCGGTGGCCCGGTTCTTTTCCTGGCGGACGATGTCCACGACTTCATCCTTTTGCATGATGGGATGGGTCTCAGTGTTTTCGATATTGAGCGCTCCATGCTGGAAGCGGGCGTTCTTCAGGGATTGCGCAATCTCATCCTGCAGTTTGAGCTGGGCTTGCAGCGCCGTTGAGGCCGCTACCTTTTCCGGCGCCGGCGCCCGGCCCTCAAGCCAGGCGCCAACCGAGGGGTAGGCAAGTTGGGCGCGGTTGCGCACCAGCGCGCGGTAAATATCGCAGGTCTTCACGCAGCCATCGCTGCCGGAAGTGAACTCAATGACCAGGCACAACTTGTTGTCTACTTCCAGAAGAGAGGAAGTGGCGGTCGATAGCTCTTCGGGCAGCATGTGAAAATTCCGTACGCCCGTATAGACCGTGGTGGTCTCACGGGAGGCGTGCTGATCAATAGCGGTATTTTGGGCGACGAAGACATCGACATCGGCGACGCCTACCAGCACACGGGCGTCACCATTGGCCAAGCGCTCGGCATACTCAATCTGGTCGAGATCTTTGGATGTGTCATTGTCAATCGACGACCATAGGAGAGCAGTCAAGTCGCGAATGCCGTCACCGGCAGCGACCGGTGGCGGCTGGCTCTTCAGCCCTGCAAGCTGCTGCTGTACTTCCGGCGGGAAATCCGGCTGGAAGCCGTTCTCAAGCATGGCCTGTCTGGCAGCGGCCTGGAGGTCGATATGGGGCGAGTAGGGTCGGTTCATATATGAAGACTTAAAATTTTAAATTTCAAATCCAGAGATACCTTTCATTGATTCTATCGGATGGTCCTGAAGTTTCCTTCCGTGCGTTCCGCGGCCAGACGCACCACCTGGCGAGACTCTCTCGCCGGCCGGTGGAGCTCATAGTCGAGATAGTCGAGCAGTACGGCCCTCGCATCGCGATATCCCTGGATGATGACCGGCCGCAGCGTATCGCCGTCGAAATCAAGCGCCATGGCGGGCAGCGGTTTTTCCGGGGCGATGTTGAAGGCTTTGATGTAACGATAGCGCTGGTTGCCCATCTGCAATTCAATCTGCTCGGGGCGCACGCCCATTTCTGCGGCGTAGATGGAACAGAACCGGTTCAGGTTTTCAAGCATGATGATATCGGACTTGAAGTTCCTGGAGATCAGAATGTCCACGGCATGGACTCCGACATCGAGGAAGGTCTTGACCATCCCCGTATCGTCGTCCCCAGCCATGGGTGTGACCATGATCAGAAACAGCACATCGGCGCCCAAGCGGATGGCGGGACGAATGGGCTGGTTGGTGACGATGCCGCCATCCGTCCACAGGCGGTCATCCATGGGCACGGCTTCGTAGGCGAAGGTATAAGCGGAAGAGGCGACGGCGGCCTGCACCAAGTCGGGCGGGCATTCGACTTCCTCCCGGATGAAATCAGGTTCCACGTCCGGGTCACCCAGCAGGACTTCGACCGGCACGTTGGAAAAAAAACGGGCCGAGCCACGATGCAGGTCAGTGGCGGTCATGATGACACGTATCGGCGACGCCCGCAGTTCGGGCTCGGGGATGCGGGCGCGCAAAAACTTGGTGCGCTCAAAATTAGCAAACAGACCGGTGCGCAGGGGTAAGCGCAGAAAGCGGTGACTGAGATTGCTCAGGGGCGATCGCAGCAGGCGATAAAGCCCAACGGCCAGGGCGATGAAAAGGACCACCGGCAGCGGTGCGCTGAGTTCGTAATAACCGCGTCCCCCGCCAGGGACGGGAAAATGGATGTGGGTGAACCCGAGAAACAAGACCACGAAGCCCCACACCAAAAGGTTGGCGCCCAGTGACCGCCATGCCTTGCCGTGGTCCGGCACCCAGTGGCGGCCGCGCAGCAGGTTCAAGGCCACGTAACCGATATACGACAGGCCATCGGCGAACAGTAGAATCGAAACACCGGCTGCGCCCAGGGCGAACCACGTTAGTTTGGGGTGGTGGGGATGCAAGGTGATTCCGCTCTCGTTCATCCATTGCCAGAAAAAATTGCCAATCCCCGCGGAAGCGGCCACCAGTCCGGCCAATAGAAACATATACTTTGACCAGTCAATCCCTAGCATTGACGGCGTAAGTTCGAGCCATGAATCCACCAGCGATTCGGCGTTTCCAACCGTGGTGTTGCTGTGCGAGGCGAAGCCCGCCGCATTGATGCTGCCGATCGAGGTAGCGGCGACGATATGGGTGGGTATCTTAGCGTCCTGGAAGGCCATGAGCACTCCGGCCTCATAGGCCCCGCGCGCCCCGCCGCCCGAAAGCACTGCGCCAATACGGGAGGTGAAGCGGACCGGCGTAGGATGGGCCGCGATCTGCCGCCGGAATTCATCGCGCAGGCCATGAAGCTCGGCCATTTGCGGGTCGCGATTCTGTAGGGCGGGATCGGCCATGGGCTTGCCGACAGCATAAACTACTTTCATCACGGACTGCAGGGAATTGTCACAGAGCGACGTAGCCGCAACCAAAACCCTTCACCGCAGAGGACACAAGGAACGATGTCATCCCGAAGCCCGTCAGGAGCGCGCGCTTTCTTCAGCGCGCGAGTAGGGCTGAGGGACCTTGTGGCTCGTTGAGGTTGCATGGAACTTGGCGTCGACGTACCACACTAATCCAGATTTTCTTCGTCTTCCAGTTCCCCGCTCCCTGCGCTGGCTTCGCCTCCCATCTTGACTGTGATGGGCAGGCCTGCAAATAGAGTGCTGGCGCCATGCTCGGCTGCGATCTTATTGAAGCCCGCCACGTCGCCGGCCAGCAGGTCGTTGATCTCTTTCAGATGGTCCTTGAGTTGTTTACCCAACTCCGCGGCCTCTTCTATGACCTGGCTCTTGGGCGCTTCACCATAGGGCTGCATGACTTCACGCATGATTCCCTGAAGATTGTCGTGGAAGCGCTGCAGGTGGTGGATATTGTCCTGGCCGCCCGGCTGTATTTCAGTGTTAAACAGTGAGCTTTGCAGACTGGTAACCTTCTTGTCCAAGGACCGAGCTGCTTCCATCACCGGTTTGTACGAGACGTTTTCCTGCTCATCGCTATTGCTACCGACGATTTCCTGCAGGCTGGCGATCTGTTTGTGCAGGTTCGCCAGCCGGTTGAGTCCTTCGTTCATGGCTGAAACCTGGTCGCGCAGCTCCAACGCCATCTTGTGTTGGGCCGCCTGGGCGCCGGGGTCGAACCTGAACCGGGGATCATTCTCCAGGGTCACGGTTTGGGTCTCGGTTTTGCCGTTCACGGTAATTGCGGCCTTGTAGGTTCCGGGCAGCGCCAGCGGGCCGGTGTTGGGGTCGAAGAAGAAATCTTCCTCGTCCCTTTCCGGCGGTGGCGGCAGGAAGGTAAGCCGTTTCGGTCCGTCGTAGCGCATGTTCCAGACTGCGCGGTTCACGCCCGCCCTGGCCGGGCCGTACATCGTGTGGACTGCTTTCCCTGAAGCGTCGCTGATGGTGATCTTGACCGGGGTCTGGCTCTTCCGGCGCTGCTCGGGAGTGGCCTTGATTTCCGCCGGCAGCGTGTACGTGAGCACCGCGCCGCTGGGTGGATTCGGCGCCACATATCCGCCCGAGGTGAAGCCGTGCTTGTTCCAGAAGTGCCAGTTCACGGCCGGCAGCGGCTTAAATACATGGAAGTCGCTCTTGGCCAGGTCCGCGCCGCCTTCTTCGAGCGGAGTCGTGTCATCGAGCACGAACAGGCCGCGGCCATGAGTGGCCACCACCAGGTCGTGGGTCTTCTTGATGAACTTGATATCGTAGACGGGCACGGTGGGGAAGTTGTTCTTCAGCGCCGTCCAGTGCGCGCCGTCATCAATCGAATAGAAGACGCCGGTATCGGTTCCCACCGCCAGAAAGCCTTTCTGATTCGGATTCTCACGGACCACGCGCGCTGGATCTTCCTGCGGAAGGCCCTGCATGATCGGTGTCCAGTTCTTGCCGAAGTCATGGGTCTTGTAGGCATAGGGTTTGTTGTTATCGACCTCGTGGAAATCGACGGCGATATAGGCCGAAGCGGCGTCGTTAGGAGAGGCTTCGATCTGCTGTAGGCGGCCCCACTGCGGCAGGTTGGGAATGCTGGTGGTGACATTGTTCCAGCTCTTTCCGCCATCTTGCGTTACTTGAACCAAGCCATCGTCGGTGCCCGCCCAGATGATTTTCGGATCAAGAGGCGAAATCGAGAAAGAGAGAATCGTGCCGAAAGTTTCCGCTCCGCTGATGTCGTACTCGATGATGCCGCCGCTGGTCTGCTGTTTCGATTTGTCGTTGCGGGTGAGGTCGGGGCTGATCGGGTCCCAGTGCTCGCCCCCGTCGGTGGACTTGAACAGCACGTTGCCGCCGATGTAGACCTCATTGGGGTCGGTGTAGGAAACGCCGATGGGCGAAGTCCAGTTGAATCGGTATTTGAGGTCGGCCGGCTTTTGATACTGCACGCCGTGCGAATACGGCCGGATGCCGCCGGAAAGGCCGTTCCCCACATTGACCTTCTGGATCGCGCCATTCTGAGAATCGGCATAGACGATATTAGTGTCGGTGCCACGCGCGGGAACGATGTACTCGCCATCGCCGCCCACCACCGTGAACCAGTCAAAGCCGGTGATGCCGCCGCGGCTGAGGCTGTTGGAAGGACCGCACCAGCCATTGTTGTCCTGCAGTCCGCCGCACAAGTTGTAAGGCGTCTTGTCGTCCTGGGCCACGGAGTAGAACTGCTCGATGGGCAGGTTGTCGAGGTAGCGCCATGTGCGCCCGGCATCGGAGCTGATATAGACGCCGCCGTCGTTGCCGTTGATGATGCGATCGGGGTTTTCCGGGTCGATCCACATCGAGTGGTGGTCGGGGTGTACGCGGGCGCCGACGGTGTGCGCCGTCTTGCCGCCATCTTCTGAATACACGATGTTGAAAGAAAGGAAGTAGACTTTGTTTTCGTCTTTGGGCGACACCACCAACTGGCTGAAGTAAAACGGACGCGCATTCAGCGTGTGGTTATTGCTGACCATCTTCCAGTGGTCGCCCAGGTCGTTGGAATCCCACAGTATGCCGGTCTTCGATTCCACCAGCGCGTAGACGTGGTGCGGATTGCTGGGAGCTGCGCCCAGCCCGATGCGTCCTGTGGCCCCTTCAGGCAGGCCTTCGGTGAGCTTCTTCCATGTATTGCCGCCATCGACCGAACGGAACACGCCGCCGGTGGTTCCGCCGCTTTCAAGGATCCACGGATGGCGCTTCAGTGGCCACATGCCGGCGAACAGCACCAGAGGATTGCCGGGATCCATGATCAGCGAACTCACGCCGGTCGAGTCGTCCGCGTATAGCACCTTCTGCCAGCTCTTCCCGCCATCGCGTGTGCGGAAGACGCCCCGTTCGCTGTTGGGCCCCCACAGATGCCCCAGCACGCCCACATACACAATGTTGGGATCGTGGGGATCAATCACGATGTTGGAGATCTGTCCGGCATCGATCAGGCCCATGAAGTTCCATGTCGTTCCGGCGTCAGGGGAGAAATAGACGCCCCGTCCGGTCGTCACGTCATTGCGCGGATTCGATTCGCCGGTGCCTACCCAGACCAGATTCGGGTTCGAAGGCGCGAGTGCGATGGCCCCGATGGAGGCGGTGCTCTGCTTCTCGAAGATTGCCTTCCATGAGAGTCCGCCATCACGGGTGATGAACACGCCGCCGCCGGCTGCGCCTGCATAATAGACGTTGGGCTTGCCGGGAATGCCGGCAACGGCAGTCACACGTCCGCCACCCACAGCCGGGCCCAGGTTGCGGAAGCGGAGGTGCTCCAGCGGGTCGATGGGCTTGGCGTCAGAGGGCTTACTCTCAGAGGTTTTTTCTTCAGAGGCCCTGGGCGCTTTCTTCTCTTGGGCGATCGTCAGAACGGCAAACGCGCACACGAATACAAACAGGGACCTAAACTTGATTGAGGACTTCATCGGATTCAACTCCAGCGAATCGGCAATATGGAAGGCTGACCGGGAATGATATCGCAATTCGGGCCGCTGTGCGGCCCGAACCGCGATTAACCATCTGAGGATTAATAAAACTTAACAGAGAACGTGACATAGCCAACAACCGAGACTTTTGAAACACAGTTAAGGCTTCCCGGTGAGATATTCCCACTCCTGCCTTCCGCGTTCCAGCAGGGACGGCACATCTTCCGGCAGCAGGAACCGTTGCTGCATCAGCTTGACGGCTGCGGCCGCGAATTTGCCCAGGTATTCGTCCCGTGAGCTGTAGCGCTCAGCGATCGAAGGCCGTGGGTCGCCCGCTGCCTTGCGCTCTTCGGCGGTGCGGGTGAACGGGATGAACGAGCCGAGGAAGCTGAGGCGCTGTTCGGGAGCGCCGATGGCGGGCGAGCGCAGGTTCCATCCGGTGTAGGAAGCCAGTGGCGCCTGTAGCTCCGGAAGGCGCACTCCACCCAGGTCGTTGCCATCCGCATCGGATTGCGGGATGAACACAGCATACGGCTTGCCGACTTTGGGCGGTTCAATCGAGACGATGCCCTGTTTCCATTGCGGGCCGAAATCGAGATGCCACGCGAGCACGATCTCGCTGGGAAGGTTGACGCCGGGAATCTTTGGGAACGTCCACTTCGAAAAGGGAACCAGCGTATTGTCGGCCAGCTTCGGATAGGTGCTGGGCGGCGGAGCGACGCCCTCGCGCACCCACTGGTCCATGTCGGTGATCAGCGCCCGCCAGAACCAGCGAACGGGATTGGGATTGTGCGGCTGTTGGGCGGTGTATTGGACCGCTCCCTGCTGGGATTTTGCCGGAGGAAACGCCCCGGAGAAATGCTGCAAGCCGGCCAGAAAGTAAACGCGGATGTTTTCCGGCAATGGCGCTTCGGCCTTTCCGTCCGCTGAAGTATGGACCAACGAAGCTGCGCGTCCCCAGTATTCATAGGAAGTGTTGGTGTAGAAAATCTTGGGCGCGTGGTGCGAGGGAGTGATGGCATCCTCAACGCCCGCAGTCTCTCCGGTTTCCGGATCGGTTTCCGGCAGGTCGGTGAAAGGGAAGAGGTCGGTAGGATAGAAGATGCTCGACATCGGCTGGGAGTCGCGCGAAGGCTGGGCAAAGCGATGGTTGAAGCTGCCGCGCCCCGCGCCCGCTACGTGGGCGAGCACGCCATCCATCACCTGGCGGTCCTGCTCGTCGGAGTTGAAATCCTGGTAGATGAAGTGGCGCAGAAACCTTCCGCTTTGGGAGATGCCGACGGCGTAGGCGCGCTGCACTGGGGCCACGGCCTGCGGGTCGTATTTTAGATAGGAGAGGAAGTCGCGCACCGCCGCCAATCCCAGCCCTGCAACCTTGGGATTCTTCGCGGTGTAAACCAATTCATAAATCTTGCCCGGCAAAAATCCACTGTTCAGGTGGACGAAGTGGGTGTCAGCCACCACCTGCCCTTGCACTTCATGGGCAAAGCTCCATTGGCCGCGCGGAATGACTTGGCGCTGCCCGTTGGGCGTGTCGCGCACGGTGAGCACGTTCTGCGGGCTTGCCGGATCGTCCACCGGGTAACTCTGCCCGCCATTCGCGCCGAGCAGGATGTGGCCCACCGGCATGTCGCTGACTTTCTCCGAGGGATTGAAATCCGAGCGCACCAGACCGTGAATCTCCGAGCCGCCTTCGCCGTGGGC
>Ga0210403_10004448_pt1 | contig 12089 bp, 15 predicted proteins | sample IncBWC19MmetaG_FD_150863 | JGI IMG/M metagenome (GOLD analysis project Ga0210403, IMG submission 150863) | Forest soil microbial communities from Barre Woods Harvard Forest LTER site, Petersham, Massachusetts, United States - Inc-BW-C-19-M | ecosystem: Environmental > Terrestrial > Soil >... | reverse complement strand
CGCATCACTACAGGTTGTGCTTTCGTTCTGTTTTCAGGGAGTTTTTCGATTCCGCACATTCGTTCCACTTCGGTACGCTTTGGAGTGCGATGCGAAGCTTTCGCTTTTGCGTGGTCAGCCACGGTTCCTAAACCGCCCCCCAATCGCACCGCTCGCTCCATAATCTACGTTACAATTTCCATTTGCTCTGGAGCCCTTATGCCCACGCGCGAAGACGCTTGGAAGATAGTATGCGAATTCACGGAATCGGAAAGCCTGCGCAAGCACATGCTGGCGGTCGAAACCTGTGTCCGGGCCTATGCGCGCAAGAACGGGGCCGATGAAACGACCTGGGGACTGGCCGCGCTGCTTCACGACTTCGACTATGAGCGCTGGCCCAACGCCGACCATGCCGCCGACCGCGAGCATCCCGCGGAAGGCGCCAAAATTCTGCGCGAGCGCGGCTATTCCGACGAGATCATCCGGGCCATCCTGTCCCACGCCGAATATTCAGGGGTTCCGCGCCAGTCGCCGTTGGAGCACACGCTCTTCGGCTGCGACGAACTTGCCGGTTTCCTGGTGGCCTGTACGCTGGTGCGCCCGTCGAAAAGCATTCTCGATCTTGAAGCCAGCTCCGTGAAAAAGAGGATGAAAGATAAAGCGTTCGCCCGCGGGGTTTCCCGCGAAGACGTCGTCAAAGGGGCGGAGGAGCTCGGTGTGCCTCTCGAAGAGCACATCACATTCTGCATCAACGCGCTGCGCGAAAACGCCGATGCGCTGGGCATCCGCGGATCCTTGTAGCAATCAGTTGGTGTGGGGTAAACGTTGAGGTCCTTCAGTCATCCTTGTCGGATGCCTTCAGGATGACAATTTTGCAATTGGGCGGCTAGACTCGGCCACCCGTTCCTTCGCCAGGGCAAGCTTGAAAGTGGCCGCTACGGGATGCGCAGACACCCTCATGCCACCAACTTCGGCACGGTCAGATACGCCCACCGCTCAACCAACTGGCGGTGGGCGATTCGCCAGATTACGATTCCGGAGAACTCGTACTTCTTTCCTGTCGCGGCTTCTGTTCCTGTCCAGCGGTTCTGCACTACCACCTTGTCGTCTTCGGCGACCATGTCGAGTATCTCGACACGCATGTCTGGAAATTTTTTCCAGGCGCCGCCGACATACGCGATAGCACCTTCCGGCCCGGGCGGCATTCCCGGAGGCACGTCTGTCCCGCGGTCTACAAATTCTGGCGCAAAATTCACTTCACCGATCGCCAGATTCTTGCGGTTCACGAACTCTTCGAAGTGATTGCGCACAAACTGGTGCATCTCGTCGTGCGTCATTCCGGTCTTCGGATTCACGGTCCCCATTGGATGTGGTGTTGCCATTGGCGTTCCCCCCTCGCTACGCAGCAGCCGCCTGGCTGCGGAAAGCATCTTTGTTATCGTTCAGATACTGCTCCATCCGGAGCGCCGGACGTCCAAGAATCTGGTCTAACACCGGCGTGATTTCGGCGCCTTTTTTTTCGACGGTGTAGTACTGCTGCAGATCGAGCAGCGCATTCACCTGCCATTCCGGCATACCAAGATCGAGCATCGCCTTGCGTTGAGCTTCCTCGGGAATATTCACAAACCGTACCGGCCTGCCCGCAACTTTCGAGATGAACGCCGCAACCTCTGTGTAGTTGAACGCCTGCGGCCCGTTCCATTCATAAATCTTTCCAGCGTGCGCCACCGGTGCCGACAAGATCTTCGCCGTGGCTGTTGCGATGTCCCGTACATCAATAAAGCTGATCCTGGCGTCACCCATCGCCGAATAAAAGGCACCCTGCGCCCGGATGCTTGGAGCATTGTAAGTGACGATGTTTTGCATGAACGTATTGGGGCGCAGGATGGTATATCCGAGCCCGGAACCCCTCAGCTTGTCTTCGACCTTCCGGTGCCAGGACGGAAAGGATTTCGGATAGTCTCCAGCCCCCAGCGCGGAGTTGAGCACAACGAAACCGACGCCCGCTTGCAGGCAAGCATCGATTACGTTGCTTTCGAGATCCACGAGTTGCGGAATGGGCGAGCAGACCAGATAGACCGCATCGATCCCCTGCAGCGATTTCGCAAGACTCGCCTTGTCGGCGAAGTCGGCCATCACAGTCGCAACTCCCGCAGGAGCGTTGCGCGCATCCTCGACGCTGCGATACATCGCTTTTACCGGCTTTCCGAGCTTGCTCACCTCCTCCAAAACCGGGCGTCCTACTGTTCCTGAAGCTCCCGTAACCAGAATCATGGCGTATCCTTTCGCTGCGGGGGCTCGCATGCGCGGTGCCGGTTTAACTGCGGCGGCGGCCCCGGAATCAGACGAGTCATGGTATAACCGGGAAAGAGGCTGCGTAAGTACGCACTTTTTTGTAAGTGGGTTGGCTGGTAAAGACCGCGGAGACGCTAGTTCAAGGCGCAAAAGCATGAAAGACCATCACGGATGTCCCGTCCAGGCAACGGTTAATCTCATCTCAGGGAAATGGAAGGTGCAGATTTTGTGGCACCTGTCTTTCCGGCCGCGGCGGTTTGCGGAAATACGCAAGAAGCTGAAAACGATTTCGGAAAAAGTGCTTACCGAGCAGTTGCGACAACTCGAGAAAGACGGGCTGGTACTGCGTTGCGCAACGTCGTCTGTGCCGCCGCAGGTCACCTACTCGCTGAACGGACCGGGCGAAGAGCTTGTGCCAATGCTGCAAACACTGTGCGACTGGGGCTGTGCGCATCTCCACATGAAACCCAGCCTGCCGCGCCACGCGTAGCGGCTGGCGAGCTTCCCGGGGATTTTCTCCCGCTGTAATTGTTCGCCTGCTGCACGATGTGTTACTTTCTCGACGACTTACCCGCGCCTTCCGCTCACCTGCGGACGAATAATCGATTACGCTCTTCTTATCATCAAGGAGACCTTGCATGGAACCTCTCGCCACGCTATTCACGATTTTCGGCGTCATTTTATTACTGCTATTTCTCGGCGCGATCATCGGCTCCTGCTTTACTGTGCAGACTGCGGAAGTCGCGATCGTTCAGCGACTGGGAAAATTCGCGCGCGTCGCGGGGCCCGGACTTAACTGGAAGACGCCGTTCATCGAAAATGTGGTGCGGCGGATGAGCATGAAGGTGCTGCAGTTCGACGTGCAGGTGGAAACCAAGACACAGGACAACGTGTTCGTGCAGATTCCCGTTTCGATCCAGTACAAAGTGCTGCCCGAAGGCGTCGAGTCGGCGTTCTACAAACTGTCCGATCCCGTCAAACAGATCGAGTCCATGGTGTATAACGTTGTGCTCGGGCACGTCCCCAAAATGAAGCTTGACGATACTTTTCTAAACCAGGCGGACATCGCCAAGGATTTACGCGACTCGCTTGACAGTTCGATGCACGAGTACGGCTACAACATCGTCAAAGTGCTGATTTCCGATATCGTGCCCGACCCCAAGGTGAAAGCGGCGATGAACGACATCAACGCCGCTGCGCGCGAACGTGAAGCTACGGTTTCGCGCGCAGAGACGAATAAACTTCTGGCGGTGAAACAAGCCGAAGCGGAAGCGGAGTCGAAACGACTGCAGGGCGAAGGCATTGCCAACCAGCGCAAGGCGATCATCGCGGGACTGAAAGATTCCATCGAGGATTTTTCGAAGGCGGTGGCGGGCGCGACTCCGCAGGACGTGATGCAGTTGGTCCTGGTTACTCAATATTTCGACACGTTAAAGGATATCGCGGCGAACGATCGCACCAACACGGTGCTGGTGCCGCATTCGCCGAGCACGATCAACGATCTCTTCAGCCAGTTCCGGGACGCCATGGTCGCCGGCCACGCGCTCTCTACCCCGCCGGATGGCCTCGGCCCAGTCGCTAGCCGCGTGAAATAGCGATGTAACGGCCGCTTTCCAGTGGCCCAGCCAGGTTCCTTCGATTCATCTGCTGGGATTTTTTTGAGACATTTGTGTTTTGTGGAATTGGAAACTTGGGGAGGGCGCCCGCCGCGGACGGCGGCCGCTACAAAGGCCAACCTAAGAGCACAGCCAGGAATGGCTGTGCCCCTTGCGACACCTCAAGCGGAAACAGCGCTCTCACTTCGCGCAGCAGCCTTAATAAACTTGGCGGTCCAATCGGGGGCGCTAATAGGCAGCATATGGCCGCCTGCGACCAGTTCCAGGCTGGCCATAGGGGTCTTCGCTTTCAGCGCTTCCCCATTCAGCTGGGGGCTCAGCACCTGGTCGCTTGTCCCATATAAGATTCGCACTGGCACACGGAGGGAAGCGTACCGACCGGTCATTGCCCACAAATCGAGAGCCCTCATTTCCAATGAGGCGTTATAGAAACTGCGCGGGCGCAAACCCAGAATGCCGCCTCCGCGGATTGGAAAATCTGCTGGTGCAATGTCAGGACTGAAGATTGCGTCGAGGATGGCTTTGCCGCGGCGAATTCCGATCGGCGTCGCAACGGTCCAGGCCACCAGCCAACGCAAGAAATTTGATTTGATATCCAGCGCGCGGAATGGCGGCGGGACGTGTTTCGGCATGTGTGTCAACGGTGCAACCAGGGCCAGTCCCTTCACCACTTCTGGATGATCGAGAGCAACTCCCAACGCAATCGCGCCTCCCAAAGAATGCCCCACCAGCAGGGGCCGCTGCAGATCCAATTTGCGGATGAACTCCGCTACGATTGAGGCCTGCTCGGTAAGGCGTCCCGTCGCGCCGGGCGCGCGCCTCGAATAGCCGGAGCCTGGACGGTCCAACAGGATTACGCGAAACTCGTCCGTCAACCGCTCCAGCAGCGCGTAGGTGAAGTTGCCCATCTGTCCGCCGAGGCCGTGAACAATTACGATTGGCGGCCCCGTGCCCTTATCCAGGTAATGAATCCGTGCGCCTGAGACCTCGATGAATTGCCCGCGCGGGGGCAATGCTTGCTCGACGCGTCGCGCGGTGACAGCGGTGAAAATAACTAACCCGCTTAAAATAGCGGCCACAAGCACTATGCCAGCGATGAGTAGAGAAATCATTGCGGGGGCTTGATCCGTTTTACGAACTCCATCGTGCCATCGTCTACGCTGGCGAAGCGGAACTCCAGCATGTCCAGCGCGTAGTTCTGATGCAGCCGCCACGGCCGCTTCGATCCCTGCTTCGGCAATACATCCTTCGCGCGCTGGATGTAGCCGGAACTGAAATCGATCGCCGGTTGCTCTGAAATCGAGGCATCCCGCTTGCGGGGCGTGCATCGCGCATAGCCGCCGACGTCCATGTGTTTCAGCAAGCGGCAGACGTATTCGGCTGTCAAATCGGATTTGAGGGTCCAAGAGGCGTTGGTATAGCCGAAGGACGACGCCAGGTTTGGCACGTCGCTGTACATCATGCCCTTGTAGCTCATGGCGCGCGACAGCATCACAGGCGCGCCGTCTACCCAGACTTCCATTCCGCCCATCAGCTGAACTTTCAGTCCTGTCGCGGTCACGATAATGTCGGCGTCCAGATTTTCGCCGGAGCGCAGTCGCAAGCCTTTTTCCGTAAAGCTTTCGATCTCATCGGTCACGACCGAGGCCTTGCCGCTCTTGATCGCGCGAAATAGATCCTCATCAGGGATGAAGCAGAGCCGCTGGTCCCAGGGGTTGTAGCGCGGAGTGAAATGTTTCGTTACATCGTAACCGGGGCCGAGGGCTTTCTGCGCCATCCCCAGCAGCCACTGCTTTATCTTTTCCGGTTTCTTCCGCGACTGGTTGAAGAGGTACATCGCCACCAGCACGTTTTTCCAGCGGACGATGGCGTAGGCCAACCACGCAGGCACTCTTCCGCGCAGCCAGTTGGCGGCGGCATCCTGCGACGGCAGGGGCAGGATGTAGGAGGGCGACCTCTGCAGCATCACCACGTGCGCGGCCGTTTCCGCCATTGCCGGCACTAGTGTTACTGACGTCGCACCGCTTCCGATGACGACGACACGTTTGTGTTTGTAGTCGAGATTTTCCGGCCACTTCTGCGGATGGACAATTTGCCCGCGGAATTTTTCCATCCCCGGCCAGTCCGGCATGTAGCCCCCGGCGTAATCGTAGTAGCCGCTGCACATGTACAGGAAGTTGCAGGTAAACCGCGCGGACCCATCCGCTTTCGCCGTTTCCACGGTCCAATGTTCATCGGCCGACGACCACCGTGCCACCCTCACCTTATGGCCATATCGAATTTTGCGATCGATCCCATACTGCTGGGCCGTTTCCCGGATATAGCGCAAAATCGAGGGGCCATCCGCAATCGCTTTTGCTTCTCTCCAAGGGCGAAAGCTATAGCCGAGCGTGTACATATCGGAGTCCGAGCGCACCCCGGGATAGCGAAACAGGTCCCACGTTCCCCCGATCGCGTCGCGGCCTTCCAGGATCAGATAATTCTTTTTGGGACAGTCGACTTGCAGGTGATACGCCGCGCCAATTCCCGAAAGTCCCGCGCCCACAATCAGAACATCGAAATGCTCGACTCCAGGTTCCTCGCCTGTGCTGAGAGGCGCATCCTCTGCCACCGCTGGTCGATCCGCCATCCGCGCCGCCTCCATTTAACTGCTCGAAGTCTACTAACGCCCGCTACGCATTTCCAGTTGGGAAAGGAACCGACCTGAAGGTCGGCCACTACTTTTGGCTAGAGTTACGGTTTGTCTCCCAATTGCTTCAGCTTGTTTTCCGCGTTTTCTTTCATTCCCTGGCGGTATTCTTCGGAGAGCGAACTGTCAGCCGGAAGTAGCTCCAGGGCCTTCTTCGCGTTCTCTCGCGCCAAATCCTTTTGCCCGTCCGCTAGATAGGCGTCGGAAAGACTGTCATAGACATTCGCCGACTTCGGAAACGCATTGGCATTCAGCTTGAAAATGGCAATCGCGCCTTTGTTGTCGCCATCCTGCAGGTGCTCATACCCAATCATGTTCACCAGTCCTTCATCGAAAAGCTTCGCGTTCGAGTCCTTCTGGCGCGCGGCGGCCAACTGCTGGGCAGCCTTTTCCGCGCCGCCCGGTGCATCGATCAGTTTCAAAATCGAGGGAGGCTCCCCTCGCCGCACTGTGTTCGCCGGCGCACTGCCAGGTGTTTTTATAAGCGTCTGCGCATACCAGTCCGTAATCGAAGCCGTCAATTCCTTGTGCGCCGCAAAGATATGCACGCCGTGCCCGCCGTTTGGATACTCCAGGAACTTGCTGCCGGGATTCACGGAAAGGCTGTAGAGCCATTCCATCAATTCCACCGCTCCTTGATCGTCGTCAGCAGCTGCGAGCAGCACGGGCATTTTTTTCGACTTTTCCAAAAACGCGCGCGCTTCGCGGTCTGCGTTGCCCGAGAGCAGCACCAGCGACTTCACTTCGGAGTGGCGGATCGCCAGTTGAATCGCCAGATTCACGCCGCAGCTTGCACCGCCCGCGCCGGCAACTCGCGCATCCACACCCGGCTGGGACATAAGGTAACTGAACGCCACATCGACATCTGCGGGCCATTTTTCATTCAGGACTTTCGCACCCTCCGCCGGGGGCAGATCCTTGGGCGCCTTGCCTTCACTATCACCGTAGCCACGGTAGTCGAGTGTCAGCACGGAAATTCCAGCCGCGGCCAGTTGTGCTGCGAGGCCGTCCCAGCCTTTGCGCTGCAGATTGCACTGGTGCAGAAGCAACACGCCCGGGCCGGGTTTGCCCGCAGAGAAAAACGTCGCTTTCAACTTCGTCCCATCGGTGGCGGTCAAATCGACCACTCGTGGCGCAGGCGCTTGCTGCGCCGCGCAGGCAACGGCCAGAGTCAAAAGCACCAGCAGCTCCACAGCCCGAATTTGGATGTTCTTGAGATTCAGATACATCATTGGATCTCCTCCTGCATTGTTCAAAAGCAAAAGTCCGCCGCATCCATTGGACGCGTCAGCCACCCGTTGGTCCAGGCCCGGTGGTGGGCGATTTTCGGATTGGCGAGCCCAATCACGACGTTCAGCTACCCGGTGAAGGGCGCGTACCTAAGAAGCACACTGCCCGAGGCGAGCGGCCGAGAGTCCAGCAGCTTCATGCGCAACCGGCTCAGCTTGCGCCCGAACAACTGCTTCCCGCTGCCCAGGACCACGGGCACCAGGCAGAGGCGGTACTCGTCGTATAGTCCTTCTTCCAAAAGCCTAGCGCTTAGCCCTCCGCTGCCAAACACAAAAATATTTTTCTCACCCGCGCGCTTCAGCTCTTCCACTTCCTTCTTGACGTCGCCTTTCAACAATTTCGTGTTGTGCCAATCCACTTTATCGAGCGTTCGCGAAAAGACCGCTTTCGGCAAACTGTTCATGTAGCTGGCCACCTCGCCTTGCGCTTTTTTCCAGTAGGCCGCCATGCCCTCATACGTCACGCGGCCGAACAAAAGCATATCCGCCGCATGCAACTGCTCGATCGACAGGCGCTCCAGCTCTTCGCCCCAGGCGTACTGATGCCAGTCCAGCGCCCAGTTTTCCGCTCCATCAAAAAATCCATCGAGCGTCATCAGATTCCACATGATCAATTTGCTCATAGCCTGGTTCCCCGTTCTCCTCGGCTCCATCTCTTTCTCGCTCATCTTAGATGGTGGGCTGGCTTATAAGCCAGCCCACCACAAAGGAGCAAGAAGCGCGAAGAATGGGGCACCTGTTGGGGCACCTGGCTAGAGGGGCCCGCGAGCTTCTTAGTGTCTTTGAATGGCCAGGGACTTCAACGCAGTTGTCAAAGAGTTGAGCCACTCTTCGGCGATGGAAGCACCGCCGTCACAATCGGCTGACAGCAAGGTTGCCAAATCCGGGGATGTAAGTTCGGTTGTAAGCCAGCCTGAAGGGCCCTGGAGCTTCAGGAGATAGATTAAGGAATTGGCTGCCTTGGCTGACCGTTCAATCGATCCGGCCGGACCGCTGGCGACATGACGCTCTAAGGCGTCCATTGGCGTCACGCGAGAAAGTTTCACGGGACAGCGAGACAGAACCCGTACTTTGGCTTTATCTGGGAAATCTGGGTCACGGAGATACGCGACTACCGCGAGCTGCGGTGCTACCCAACTTCCCGCGTCAAATGCACTCCAAAGTTTGCCAAAGGCGACCCGGTCATATCCAAGCACCGCCAGCGCGGTGGCTCCGACGAGATGTGGACGCCAGTTCGCCTCGTCCAGTAAACGAGAAATGTCCGGTAATGGATTGGAAGAAGCTCGACAGCAATCCCTAACCTTGGATACTGCGTGAATATTCTTTAGGTGGAAGAGATCGAGATACGCGGGTTCCGAACCAAATAATGGCGAAAAAATTCCGAATCGTTTCGTGGTATCCATGATTCTTTGCGGTGCTGCGTTTCACATCCACCGCTATCTTTATCTTCGATCGCCAGGCACCCACAGGCACAGGAGAAGCTAGTAGTCGTCAGAGTCGGTGCTGGAGCCGCCGAGGCCGGTGCGCATTAGCAGGCGGCGGAGGGCCTGCTCGCCGGCGGCGCCGCGTTGCGTTCCGGCGATGGTTCCGTCGCGATCGATCAGGACGTAAATGGGATAGACGTTGGCCTGGTACATGGCGGCGAGGTTGGTGTCTTCCATCAGGACGATGGGGACGCCACGTGGGTGGGCTTCCAGATAGCGTTTCACGGTTTTCTTGGATTCGCCAACGTCGATTGCGAGGACGATCAGGCCTTTGCCGGCGAACTCCTTGGCGATCTGGTCGAGGTATGGCGCTTCATGGTCGCAATAGCCGCACCACGTGGCCCAGAACTCGAAGAGGACAACTTTCCCTTTGATCGATTCGTTGGTGAACTTTTCGCCGCCGGTAGTGGTGGCGTGGAAGCGCGGAGCGGGCTCGCGCGCCGTGTTTGCGGATAGAAGGCTTGCGGCAAGAACAAGCGTGACGAAAACAAGCGGCACGCTCGAGGGCAGGGTTCGGGTGCGCATGCCGGGAATGTATCACAAATTGTAACCGATTTGATTACGTAGCCGAGCGGGTACTGGAAGCTCGCATTTTTCCGTTGGAGTAAACGGAAGGCCCACCCTTCGCAAACAACGCGAAGGATGGGCCACCCGAGAGACGGATTGTCTTACGCGGACTTGGCGCGTTTTTGCGCGGCTTGCATTTGGGCGTGAATGGCTTTCATTTGCTCGCGTGCCTGGGCGACGCGCTTGCGGCCGTCCGGGGTGGCGTCGATGAGCTTTTCGAAGCTGGAGGCGAATTGCGGCCCATAGGCGGCCCGGATTTCGCTGAGTAGCGGCTCGATCTTGGTGAAGACGCCGATGTGCTCGCCGTTGCTGTCGGAGAAAAGCTCCAGGCTGACGGCGCCGTTTTTGACTAGGGCGGAGGCCATTTCCCAGTAGCTGAGGACCATGCGGAGATAGGCGCCATTTTCGCCAAACATGGCGGTGTTGAAGTCCGCGAAGGATTGAGGATTGAAGTCGCGAAAATACCAGTCGCGGGCGCTGCGCATCTTCTCTTCGCGGCGGAGGTCGTAAAGTTTGAGGATTAGTCCTGCTTCTTCTTGTTTCGACATGGTGGAAAGCTCCTTTTTATTTTTTGATGCTCCCGGTGGCGCCGGGCCTACGCGGTCTGGCGCCACCGGGTTGATTCGAATTGATCGGGAGGAAGAAACGGTTAGTGGTTTTCGCCGTGGCAGCAGCCGGCATCAGCTTTGGCTGCGGGGGCGCGGGCGGGTTCCGCGGACTTGCCGGCTGCCGGAGCGGGATATTTGTCGTGGTGGCGCACCCAGCCCATTGGATGAGGCTTCACGTCGGCTTCGTTGCGGCCGTTGGGGACGCGGTCGAGGAAATAGTAAACGCCGAGGAGTTCCTCAAGGCCGCGGCCGAACGTGGAGTAGGTGTGGTAGACGTTGCCGGAAGGATCCTTGGCAAAGGCGCTGAAGCCGGGCGCTTCTTCCGCGGGAAAACCAACCGTGCCGTAGTTGTAGATTTTGCCGGAGGCGAGTTCTTGCTGGGTGAAGGAGACGCGGAAGTCCTGATTGAACGTGTTGCCGAAGGAAGAGGCCCACGGGAAGCGCCAGCCCATGCGTGATTTGAACGATTCGATTTTGGGGAGCGGGGCGCGAGAGATGGCGCTGAACGTGACGTCGCGCTGGAGGAGATGCGGAAGCGCGCCACCGATGCCGTCGGCGACCATCGAGCAACTGGGGCAGCCCTCGGCCCAGTCCGGGCCGAACATGAAGTGGTAAACAGCCAACTGGCTGCGGCCTTCGAAAAGGTCGCCGAGCGATTTCTTCCCGCCGGGAGCGTCGAAAACATAATTCTTTTCGACGCGCACCCACGGCAACGCCTGGCGCTCGGCGGCAAGGGTGTCGCGAAGGTGGGTCAGCTCCTTTTCTTTCTTGAGGAGCGCCTTGCGAGCGGCCAACCAATCGGCGGGCGTGGCGATGCGGGGACGTTCTAGCGTGGTATTGGTCATGACTGCTTCTCCTTTACTTTTATAGCTAGCACCTGTGATACAGGTGTTTTTGAATCGAGACTGGGCTTACGGAAGCCGGTGATGCGGCGAATTTTGGCGAACAACAGCGCCACTACTCCACCGCTCGAAGTGAGGCCGACGGCAAATGTTGCGCCGCTGGCGATGCATGCGGGGCACATGGTTTGTTCCTCCTTCGGGAAGCGAGCTAATGCTTGCGGCCTGATTCGGCGCGTTGCACCACGCGCTCGTGGATGTATTTCCAGCCGTCCTTCACGTTGCGATCGGTTTCGACGAGCAAGCCGAATCCGCTGTGTTGGAACTTGATGAGGGTGCCGCCGGGCACTTCGCTCAAGCGATACTGAAGATTGTTGGCTACCGGATGCGACATGAAGAGGGGGCCGCAGATTTCGAGGAGCGTTGGCTTCTTGATCGCCTGCACTGTGCCCCAGTAATGGCCGTTGCCCTGGCCCAAATCGCGGAACCAGCGGCCGCCGGGCCAGGCTTCGATCACCATGGGCATGGGCTTGCCTTCGCCCACTTCGTTGTAGGGGCCGAGTTGTTCAAGCAGCGCGGCAAATGTTGCCTCGAGCGAGGCGCGCACGTGAATTTCCTGCGTAACATTCAGCGTCAAGTTGTCCAACATGCTTGGTGCGGGTGAGCTCATGTTTTTCTCCTTTGATGAGATTGGAATGGGAAATCCTATTTGGGTTTCGCGCT
>Ga0210403_10004447_pt1 | contig 12092 bp, 12 predicted proteins | sample IncBWC19MmetaG_FD_150863 | JGI IMG/M metagenome (GOLD analysis project Ga0210403, IMG submission 150863) | Forest soil microbial communities from Barre Woods Harvard Forest LTER site, Petersham, Massachusetts, United States - Inc-BW-C-19-M | ecosystem: Environmental > Terrestrial > Soil >... | reverse complement strand
CACCTATCATTACGCCGGCAGCCTGCGAAGGGACAAGCACTTTGTTCCCCGTCGATTATTTCGACGAAGAGGCCTATCTCACTCAGTCGGGACAGCTCTATATCGAAGCCACAGCGATGGCCCTGGGCAAGGTCTATTCCTTCGGACCAACGTTCCGCGCCGAGAAGAGTAAAACTCGCCGTCACCTAACCGAATTTTGGATGGTCGAACCCGAGGTTGCCTATGCGACCCTCGACGATCTGATGGTACTCGCGGAAAACTTTATTGCATTCTTAGTTAAACGCTGCCTTGAGAGACGCCGAGGCGATCTGCAGACCATTGGACGCGATGTAACTAAACTCGAAAAAATAGACGTTCCTTTTCCGCGAATAACTTACGACGAGGCCGCGAAGATGTTGCAGGAAGCCCACGCTAAGGGAGCGCTGGAGAGTCAATTCGAGTGGGGCGGTGATCTCGGATCTCCGGACGAAACTTACCTTTCTTCGCAGTTTGAAAGGCCGGTGATGGTCCATCGATATCCGGCAAAAGTGAAGGCCTTCTATATGGAGCCCGATCCGGAGCGTCCTGATCTCGCTCTTTGCGTCGACGTGCTTGCCCCGGAAGGTTATGGCGAGATCATTGGCGGCTCGCAACGTATGGCGTCCTACGATTTGTTGGTTCAGCGAATCCGAGAGCACGGGCTGCCTGAAGAAGCGTTCAAGTGGTACCTGGACTTGCGCAAGTACGGCAGCGTCCCGCATGCCGGATTCGGAATGGGCATCGAGCGTGCGGTTGCGTGGATTTGCGGACTAGAGCACGTCCGCGAGACGATTCCATTTCCCAGGATGTTGCACCGGTTGTATCCATAAATGCATCCACCGCCGAGCACGCTGAGGTCGCCGAGAATGCGAAGGGTTAACCCTAAAAACTCGGCGACCTCTGCGATCTCCGCGGTAGATTATTAACTGTGACGAAACCAAGTTCAGCGTCGTCTTCAAGCATCAGACCCCGAACGATTCGCGTCATCGGTGTCCCGTTGGACCTCGGCCAATCTCGTCGCGGTGTGGACATGGGCCCCTCGGCAGTTCGCGTAGCCGGACTCGAAGCGCGGTTGGAAGAACTCGGTCACGTTGTTGAAGATGCCGGCAACATTCCCGTGGCCATTCCGGAGCAGAAGAAAGAAGGCGATCCCCATGCCAAGTATCTAAAGGAAATTGCCGCTACCTGCACGAAGCATGCGGAATTGGTCCTGAAATCGCTGGAATTGGGCAAGATTCCGCTGGCGCTGGGAGGCGATCACTCCGTGGCCGCCGGAACGGTGGCCGGAGTCGCGGAGTTTTACCGGCGCCGGAATGAGAAGATTGGCTTGATCTGGATAGATGCTCACACCGATATCAACACGCCTGAGAGTTCGCCCAGCGGCAATGTGCACGGCATGCCTCTGGCCGCCACCATGGGCTTGGGCCCCGCCGAGTTGTCGAATATCTTTAACTTCTCACCGAAAGTGATCCCTGAGAACTGCGTGTTGGTCGGGGTACGCGACATTGACGCAATAGAGAGGGCGAATGTCCGCCGTGCAGGCATTGAGGTCCTGACCATGCGCGACATCGACGAACGCGGCATGCGCACGGTCATGGAAGAAGCTCTTCGCATCGGAGGACGAGGTACGGCCGGTTATCACGTTTCCCTCGATATGGACTGGATCGATCCCGAAGATGCTCCAGGTGTCGGCACCCCGGTCCGAGGCGGTGCAACCTATCGCGAGGCCCACTTAGCAATGGAAATCATCGCCGATCACGGGCGAATGTTGAGCTTCGAAATCGTCGAAGTGAATCCGGTAATTGATGAGCATAATCGCACGGCGGAATTGGCGGTAGAGCTGGCGCTGTCAGCATTTGGAAAGAAAATTCTCTAGCAAGCTTTCACCATTTGTCATCCTGAGCAAAGCCGAGGCTTCGCTTGCGAAGCATCGGCTGCGTCGAAGGACCCCTACTTTCGTTCATGCCCACGTTCGACAACTTCCCGAACCCAGTCAATCATCCTCGGCAATTGACGGCGGCGATGCCAACCGTCCAAACTAATCAGCGATGAAGAAACTCCGAGTTGGCATTCTGTTTGGCGGACGCAGTGGCGAACACGAAATCTCTCTGCTCTCGGCGGCGTCGGTCTTCAACGCTATCGACAAGAGTAAGTATGAAGTTGTGCCTATCGGTATCACCAAGCAAGGCCGATGGGTAACCGCTAAGGATGCCGAGAGACTGCTGGCGGGTAAATCAGCGGACGGGGGCGCCCGCTCCACACAATCACAGCTTCGCGCTGGCGATCCTGAAACTACTTCTAGTGCGGCCATTCTCGCTGTGGGTGAAGCTGTGGTCGTTCCACCCGAACCGCAAAGATCGGGAACCTCAATGACTCCCTTCCAAAGCGATGCTGCTTTGACCCGCCGGTCGAGCGATCGCGCCATTAATGTGGACATTATTTTCCCGGTGCTGCATGGAACGTTCGGCGAAGACGGCACTGTTCAGGGGCTGCTTGAGCTCGCCGATATCGCATATGTCGGCGCGGGAGTGCTTGGCTCAGCCGCTGGCATGGACAAAGACATCATGAAGTCATTGTTCCGTGCAGCTGGGTTGCCAATCGTGAAACACGTCACCATCCTTCGCGGAGATTGGGAGCGAGAACCGAAGAAGGTTCGGGCCACCATCGAAAAACATCTGAAGTATCCGGTGTTCGTGAAGCCAGCAAACCTCGGATCTTCGGTTGGAATCTCGAAAGTTCACGATCGAAGCGAGCTCGGGCCTGCAATAGACGAAGCTGCAAAATTTGATCGCAAGATTGTGATCGAACAGGGTGTGGGCGGGAAAAAACAGAAAGCGCGAGAAATCGAATGTTCGGTGCTAGGCAACGACCATCCTGAGGCTTCCCTGCCCGGCGAGATTATTCCAGGTAAAGAGTTCTACGACTACACCGCCAAGTATCTCGACGAAGGATCTGAGTTGGTGATCCCCGCTAAGTTGACAAAACCAGAAATCAAAAATGTCCAACGATTGGCCATAGCGGCGTTCAAGGCGGTGGACTGCTCAGGTCTCGCGCGAGTGGACTTTCTAATGGAACCAAAAACGCGGAGGCTGTACCTAAACGAGATCAATACCATGCCTGGTTTCACCTCGATCAGCATGTATCCGAAAATGTGGGCAGCAACGGGAGTGTCTTACTCCGATCTGATTGGAAGGCTCATTCAGTTGGGACTGGAACGCCACGAAGACAAGAAGAAGAATCGGTACAGCAGATGAGCTTGCGCCGATCGGCCAGAATTCTCACCCCTTATTCGAGGCGGCCAGACTTTCTGGCTTGAGCGGTTTCGCCTCTCTGACAGCTTTTTCGATAGCCTGAGTCAACCTGCCCGAGTTGACATCGTCCAGCAACTTGGACTTCTCGAAGTACGCGGCGGCCCCAGCCTGCTTGAGCTTTTCTTCATTTTGTTGTGAAAGGCTACTCAGGATAATGACGGGAATGCGGGCGGTGGCCGGATCTTGCTTGAGGGATGCCAGTACCTGTTGCCCTCCAATCTTCGGCAGCAGCATATCCAGCAATATGATGTCCGGAGTAGACTTGCGCACCACTCGCAGGGCCTCTTCGCCATCTTGAGCAGTGACCACGCTGAATCCCGCTTTGGTGAGCAAACGCTCCCCGGTAATTTTCAGGAACTTGCTGTCTTCCACTAGCAAAACAATTGTCTTCACGGCGACTCCATACAGAGTGCGAGCTCTCGCTCGCCGGTTGATATCTCTTTTTATATCGGCCGGGCTGGCACGTTCTTTAGTCATGTTGACTATGCCATCTCAAATATGTAGCATTGTGTTACCAGTTTGCTCTTCGGAGCAGACCTTGGATTTCATGAAGAGTGGCTGAGGGACGAGCCCTAAGAAGCCACGACAACCGGATCGGAAGTCAACTTTCGGTCGCCCGGTGTCAACTCTCGCCCTTGGAAAAGGGGGAACATGAGATTCGGGGTGCCGATTTTCAGCATCTCGCCTCTTTCCTAATTCCGGGGAAAGAGGTTTCGTTTTTGGGATTGCTTTAGACGCTCGTCCCCCCGCTGCTCTCGTTTTAGGAAAGAGAGTGGCTGATGAGATACGAACTGCGCTGTCGTGAGTGCAACAAGAGCTGGGGAAACCAGCCCAAGTCGATCTGCGACGACTGTTTTTCTCCCCTGGAAGTCTTCTACGACTACGATTCCCTCCGCAGCAGTTTTACCCGCGAAAAAATCTCTCAGGGACCTCCCAGCATGTGGCGCTATTCGGACCTTCTCCCGCTGCCGCCGCACTATCAGCCGACTGTGCCAGCGGGATTCACGCCGCTTTTGAAGGCTCCGCGCCTGGCCCGCGATCTCGGAGCAAAGAATCTGTATTTGAAAAATGACGCTGTCTGCGTGCCGACACTGAGCTTCAAAGACCGCGTCGTGGCTGTGGCGCTCGCGCAGGCTCGTGTCTTTGGATTCGATACCGTTGCTTGCTCTTCGACTGGGAATCTTGCCAATTCGGTTGCGGCCCAAGCGGCGCGCAATGGATTTAAGTCCTGGATATTCATCCCAGCAGATCTCGAGCCAGCAAAAATCATTGGCACGCAGGTTTTCGGCACAAAATTGGTTCGCATCTCGGGCAGCTACGATCAGGTAAATCGGCTGTGCTCGCAAATTGCGGACGAACGAAATTGGGGATTCGTTAACGTCAATCTACGTCCGTATTACGCGGAAGGATCGAAGACGGTCGGCTTTGAAATCGCCGAGCAGCTCGGCTGGCGCTTGCCGGACAATGTTGTAGTTCCAATGGCGGGCGGGTCGTTAATCACAAAAATCAAGAAAGCTTTTGAAGAATTGTCCGAACTCGGGCTGGTTGAGCCGAAGCAAGTTAAATTCTTCGGCGCACAGGCGACTGGATGTTCGCCTATCTCAACGGCGGTGAAGGCTGGAAACGCGGAGATCGACCCGCAAAAGCCGTCAACCATCGCGCGATCGCTCGCCATTGGTAATCCTGCGGACGGTCACTACGCAATTCGCGCCATCAACAAAAGTGGCGGCTGGGCTGAGGATGTTTCGGATCCGCAGGTCGTGCGCGCGATCCAAGACCTCGCCGAAACGGAAGGCATCTTCACCGAAACCGCAGGTGGCGTGACAGTCGGCTGCGCTCGCAAGCTCTACGAACAGGGACGCATTCTGCCCGAGGAAACCACGGTGCTCTGCATCACCGGCAACGGATTAAAAACCACCGACGCTCTTGTCGGACAATACGAATCCGAAGCGCCGATCGCTGCAAAACTTGCCGACTTCAATAGATATCTGGAGAGTGTGCTCGATGCTCCGGTAAAATCAACGGTTCCCGAGACCGTCGAGGCCTGAGAAAAAAGATGACAATCACAGTGCAAATTCCGACAGCCCTACGCCGTCTAACTGCTGGAACAGATAAGCTGACATGTTCTCCGGCAAATCTCGGAGAGCTTCTTTCCGAACTGGACCAAAAATTCCCCGACTTGAAACCACATCTTCGGGACGCCTCCGGCCAGGTCCGTCACTTCCTAAATATCTACGTCAACGAAGAAGACATCCGCTTCCTAGGCGGCAGCAGCTATGCCTTCCAGGAGGGAGACGAAGTCCTGCTGGTCCCATCAATCGCAGGCGGGGCGGCCTAACAAGATCGTTGTGGGGACGGGCGTTCTCGCGAGCCTGCCCTGCGCGTAGTCGAAGGGTCCAGTTGAGCGACATCTCGACCATTCCGAACTCGACACACAAGCTGAACCCAGATCATTTCGTGCATCCCGAACGAACTCGGAACGTTCTAAGAACGTAATGCTCCGAATGACAATCTCTTTTCTCCTTCCATTGATTTTTCTTTCAGCGTTCACGATGTTCGGACAGCGGAACCCGGCTGACATGAGGCCATCCGACTCAGTTTCGCCACCGGACCTCAAGCCAGATGCCAACGGTGCGCTCTCGGATCAGCAGATGCAGCAGTTATTCCGTATCGTTGCAGATAGAGACATGGATAATGACAAGCGCCTGCGCGACTACACCTATACAGAGCGTGCAGAGGAGCACAGGCTGGATGGCAAGGGGCAAGTGAAGTCTACCGAAGTTAAGACTTACGAAATGATGGAGCTGTATGGCGAACAGGTTCAGCGGCTGGTCGGGAAAAATGATAAACCGCTTGACCCAAAGGACGCAGCCAAAGAAGAAGAGAAGATTCAAAAGCTGGTCGATAAGCGCAAGAACGAAAGTGAGAACGACCGCAGAAAACGCGAAGAGAAAGAAGAGAAGGACCGGGAGCACGATCGCCAGTTTGTGCGCGAGGTGGCTGATGCCTACAACTTTCACTTAGCCGGGACGGAATCCCTTGACGGAAGAGAGGCATGGGTAATCGACGCTCAGCCCAGGCCCGGATACGAGCCTCATCTAAAAGAGGCTAAATTCTTGCCTAAATTCCGCTTCCGTGCGTGGATCGACCAAAAAGATGATCAGTGGGTGAAGCTCGACATCGAGTGCATCGATACAGTGTCTGTAGGCTTATTCCTGGCACGAATATACAAAGGTTCGCGCATCATGATCGAACAAACGCAGGTAAATGACGAAGTCTGGCTGCCCAGCCATGTCCAACTGAAAGTAGATGTTCGGTTAGCGTTACTGAAAGACTTCAAGGTGGAGCAGGAACAAACCTTTCGCGATTACAAGAAGTTCCGCACCAGCACCAGAATTGTGGGCACTAGTGAGGTCCAGCCCAAATAGAGCGCCCACTCAGGCTTGACATAACGCTAGGCAGAACTGCCTTGACGTGGAGCGCGGTTCAACACCCAGCTCCGCCATCTACTTGCATCATCCAAGCAATCAAAATACAATCTAACTAACTGGTTAATTAACAATGCTTACCTCCAAGTCGCACCTCGGTTCGCGTCGCCGCCCTGAAGAAAGCAGGACCGCCATTCTTCAGGCCGCAGTGCGCGAGTTCGCAACTGAAGGAGTCTCTGGGGCCAGAACCGACGCTATCGCTCGCTCCGCCAAGGTAAACAAGGCCCTGCTCTATTACTACTTCAAAGACAAGGAAGCGCTCTATGGAGCCGTCCTCGACCAGGTATTCGGAGGACTTACGCAAAGTATTCACGAGGCGTTGTCGCGGGACCTGCCTCCAAGTCAACGCATCTTAGCCTATGCCGCAGCGCACTTTGACTACATCGCCAGCAATCCCCTTTATCCGCGGATTGTTCAAACGGAGATGATGCGCGCCGGGCGCGGCAGACCTGCTCAGTTCGAGAGAATCGTGAACCAATATTTCCGCCCTATCTTTACCAAAATTTCCAAAACGATCGGCGACGGGATTTCGCAGGGTGAATTCCGCGATGTCGATCCGATGAACTTTATTCCGTCAATGATTTCCGTCATCGTTTTTCACTTTACTTCCGCACCGGTGCTGCGCATGATGACCGGCGCTGATCCCATGTCGCCGGAATGGCTGGTTCAGAGGCGTGCCGCCGTATTGGACTTCATTTCCGCCGCACTATTCGTAAGAGGCACTGGCAGTCAAACAGATCAGAGAAAGCCCCCAAAGAGAACAGGAGAAACAAAGTGAGCGCCCGAAATAAATTTCTGATTATCCTTTCGATAGTCCTGACGTTCTCTCTGGTCTATTACTTTGTGTCGACGCCACGGTCCGGCGACCTGATACTAATTGGCACGGTTGATTCAAATCAGGTGATTGTGAGCCCCCAGATAAGTGGGCGCCTAACTAAACTTTTGGTGGATGAGGGCACCCAGGTCAAGCAAGGGGACTTGATCGCCGCGCTCGACCCCTCGGAACTGGAAGCTGAAGCGCGCGCTGCATCCGCTACGATCGATAGCCTGAAATACAAAGTCAATGAGACTCAGGACACTCACGCCGCCATGCAGGGATCAACTTCGAGCGGCGTTGCCAACGCTCAAGCCAAGCTGCAGTCATCCCGCGCGCAGTTGCTGCAGGCCGAAGCGACATTGCAACGAACTGAAAGTGACAGCCGCCGCATGATCGAATTGGCGAAGCAAGGGGTTGCTTCGGACCAGGACCGGGTACAAGCGGAAACTAATCTCACCGCACAGCAGGCCCTAGTCCAGGCCTTGAAAGAACAGGTCACAGCGGCGCAGGCTGATCTCAACACCGCACTCGCCAATATCCATCAGGCTCAAGCGGCTCAGAGCACGGTTGCTTCTACCCGCGGCCAACTGACCAACGCCGAAGAGATGCTCAAGGAAACCGAGGTTCGTCTCGGATACACCAAGATTTATGGCCCAGTGTCAGGCACAGTTTCCGTCCGCGCCGCCCGCGAGGGCGAGGTACTAAACGCCGGACAGCCCATCGTCACAATCGTTGATCTGGGCGACACATGGGTGCGTGCGGCGATCCCGGAAACCGAAGCTGATCACATCGGGCTGGGCGATACTCTCCGTGTTCGGCTTCCTGGCGGGACCGTTGTTCCCGGCAAAGTATACTTCAAGTCCGCAGAGGCAGACTTCGCAACCCAGCGCGACGTTAGCCGCCGCAAACGGGATATCAAGACCATTGTTCTGAAGGTCAGGCTCGACAATCCTAAAGGCGCGTACGTCCCCGGAATGACGGCGGAAGTTTTGGTTTCTCCTGCACAATTAAAAGGCACACCGCAATCCCAAGCCGTCGCATCGGACAAGCCATGACCGCGGATATCAAAACCAACGGACGGTCGGCCGTCAGTGCGACTGGTGCGGCGGCATCGGAAATCAACGCCATCGAGGTGAACCACATCGTCAAGAAGTACGGCGACTTCACTGCCGTCGACGACGTTTCCTTCGCCGTAAAAGATGGCGAGATATTTGGTCTGCTAGGTCCGAATGGTGCCGGAAAATCCACGCTAATACGAATGATGACGACCCTCATCCCCATCACTTCTGGAAAGGCGCTAATAGCTGGTCACGACGTCCAAAAAGATCCCGATGCAGTTCGCCGCACAATCGGAGTCATTCCGCAGGCATTGACCAGCGACCTCGACCTCACCGTCGAAGAGAATATGAACATTTACGCGAAGCTCTACGACGTGCCGGCGAAAAAGCGGAAAGCTGCCGTCGACGAACTCCTTGAGCTCGTTGATTTAACGAAGTGGCGTGGGGCACAAACCAGGACTCTTTCAGGAGGCATGCGCCGTCGTCTCGAGATTGCCCGTGGGCTCGTGCATCGTCCCAAAATATTCTTCCTGGACGAACCGACCACCGGCCTCGATCCTGTCTCGCGCGTTGCGGTCTGGGAAATGCTCACGAATATCAAAAGCCAGCGCCAGCTCACCATCTTAATCACCACACACTATATGGACGAAGCCGATCGCCTCTGCGACCGCATCGCCATTGTGGACCATGGCAAGCTGGTAGCTCTCGATTCCCCGGCTGCGCTAAAGGCCAGTGTCCCGGGCTCAAACGTAATCGAAGCACAATTCGATCACGCGCCCCTCGACTGGGAGGAGCGCTTGCATAACCTGACCGCCGTTACATCGGTTAAGCATCAGGGATCGGGAATGTACCGCGTCCTTACCTCCGACGGGTCGCGTACAACCACTGAACTGGTGGAAGCCGCCGTGAAGGCTGGCGTCACCGTGAGATCGCTTTCAGTCCAAAACACAACTTTAGACGATGTATTCGTCCACTACACGGGCCGCCAATTGCGCGATGAACTGATCAAAGCCTATGGGTTCGTGATGCCGCCGAGGCCAGGAGTACAACCATGAACCGGATGATGGCAATCGTCGAGCGCGAAATGCGTAAGTTTTTCCGCTCTCCCGCCCTGATGTTGGTCTCAATGATTTTTCCCTTAGTTCAACTCATTGTCCTGGGCAATGCCTTTGGCGGCAAGCTCCGCGATCTGAAGCTTGGCTTGGTTGACGAAGATCGCGGGACGCAGGCGCTGCGAATCCGCGAGGCTTTTGACTCCGTCCGCGCCAACATGCGTACTTTTGAGCCGATTTATTATGACGACGAAAAAAAGGCGATGGAGGATGTTCGTAACGGCAAAATCCAGGGGGCTCTGATCATTCCTCCGCAATATTCGCGCCGGGTATATGAGCAGGATCAACCGAAGCTGGGGCTTTTGGTGGATAACAGCGATAACTTCATCAGTTCGGCTCTCGAAGACTCGCTCACTCAAATAACATCGGCCTTGAATAATCCCACAGTCGAGCCCCGTGTGTTGCAGCAAACAGTACTGCAAACCGTCGAGCTTTATCCGTACATCGAATACATGAAATTCCTGCTGCCTGGTTCCATCACTCTCGCGATTTTTATGTCGGTGATGATTGGCGGGGGCATGCTCTACATCGACGACAAAGCACGCGGCGTTCACGAAGGCTACCTGGTCACGCCGATCACGAAAACGGAGCTTGTCCTCGGACTCAATGCATCGAGTGCCATCAAGGCCGTTATGACCGGAACCGTAATCACGTTTATAGGGTCGCTTCTGGCGGGCGTAGGCACCCTCTTTCATTTCTCTACAGCCATCGGATTGCTGATCATGATCATGCTTACCGCTCTCGCCCTGAACACGATGATGTTCCTGATCGTGGTGCGCGTGGAGGATCCATTAGTGCCCCGTGCGATCTTTGGCATTCTCAATACTCTGTTGTTTTTTCCCAGTGGGGCGGTCTATCCAATTCAGGCTTTTCCGTGGTGGTTGCGCGGAATCGCCAGCGTTGATCCATTCACGTTCGCCGTCCATGGCTTCAAGTCGTTGCTGCTCAAAGAAGCGGGACTGACGGCGATTTTGCCGGACATGCTCTACCTCTCGCTGTTCGCGGCGATCGCGCTGGGTGTGGCGACGCCATTATTCAAGCGAACGCTGTAGAGACTGAGGCTGGCTTCACCGACGTGGCCCTTTGTTTTTACCTTCAGTGGAGAATCCTTTATCCTGAGAATGTCATGACCCTGCTAGACGCCAAACAGTACGACCCATCTCAAGATCGCCGGCGGAACATCAGGATTATCACTATTGTCATCGTGTTGGCCGTTATTGCAGGATTGGCATGGAACTATCGCAATCTGGCCGAGGAACGTATTGCCGATCAATTTTTTCAGGACCTTCAGGACAAAAACTATGAAGGCGCCTACGCAGTGTGGATGCACGATCCTAATTGGAAGCAGCATCCCGGGAAATACTCGCAGTACACATTCGGCGAGTTTTACCGGGATTGGGGGCCGGGCGGAGAGTGGGGACTAATTAAGTCCCACAGAATTTACGGTTCGCTCAACCCCAAGAACGGGAGTGGAGTAATCGTGGAAGTTGTGGTGAACGAACGCGCGGAACATGCGCGAGTCTGGGTGGAGAAGGCTGACAAGACGATGAGCTTTTCGCCAGATTAGCGAGTCCCGCGCTAGCGCCTAGGCGCGGGCTGCCTGAATCAGCAGCCATGCATTCAAAATCGCAATTACTCCAGCGGTAAGCCACGACAATCCCTTTAACCATGACGCATTGACGAATTCGCCCATCTTGCGTTTATCGCTCGTGAACAGAACGAGTGGAACTACCGCGAAGCTTAACTGCATGCTGAGAACGACTTGACTTAGCACCAGAAGGTTCGCCGTCCCTCTCTCTCCCCAAAAGGCGGTCACCACAATTGCGGGGACGATGGCTAGACCTCGCGTAATCAATCGGCGCAACCATGGACGCAGGCGAATGTTCAGAAATCCCTCCATCACGACTTGCCCCGCCAGAGTTCCAGTTAGTGTTGAGTTCTGTCCCGATGCGAGAAGGGCAAGCGCGAATACTGTGCTCGCCCCAGTTACTCCAAGAATCGGAGTGAGGAGCTTGTAAGCATCCTGAATTTCCGCAACCTGATGATAGCCGTGGCGGTAAAACGTAGCTGCCGAAACGATCAGAATGGCCGCATTCACGAATAACGCTATGCACAGAGCGACAGTCGAATCCGCCGTGAAAAAGCGTATCGCCTCGCGTTTCCCCTTAGAGCTGCGATCGAAATCGCGGGTCTGAACGATGGCGGAATGCAGATATAGATTATGTGGCATGACCGTGGCACCGAGTATTCCGATCGCGATGTACAGCATTCCCGGATCGTGCAGAATC
>Ga0210403_10004446_pt1 | contig 12095 bp, 6 predicted proteins | sample IncBWC19MmetaG_FD_150863 | JGI IMG/M metagenome (GOLD analysis project Ga0210403, IMG submission 150863) | Forest soil microbial communities from Barre Woods Harvard Forest LTER site, Petersham, Massachusetts, United States - Inc-BW-C-19-M | ecosystem: Environmental > Terrestrial > Soil >... | reverse complement strand
TGTCACCGCGGACTCCCTGCGACTCGCGTTGGGCCGCGCAAGTCAGGCATTGCTGGCCGATTATTTGGAACAGCTGAATGCGCTGGGCGCGGAATTGTCGCTCTCCACCGAACTCGCCCCCGTGTCAGGCCCGGTCAAAGAGCTGGCGGAGAGCAGCGGGGATTTGAATCCGGCGCGGGCCGATGAACCTTATCGGCGTGCGATCACCGGCATGTACGCGCGGCTGGCCGCGACTTATCAGAATCTGACAGGGCGAGCGCCGCCAAGGCCGGCGACGGTGGGCGCGCAGGCCTACCCGGATGCAGTGAGCCTGCGCGCCGATCTTAAATTGCTCGAGCACTCCCTCGCGACCGAGAGCAAGCTGGGGGGCAGCAGCGGCGGCGCGTTGGCCCGGCTCAATCGCGCCGTTGAAACCTTCGGCTTTCACTTGGCGACGCTGGACCTGCGGCAAAACTCCGACGTGCATGAACGGGTCATCGCGGAACTGCTGAAAGTGGCGGGCGTTGCGCCTGACTATCAAGCGCTGGACGAGCCTGCGCGCATCGCCTTATTGCAGCGCGAACTTGGGTCTCTGCGCTTGTTGGCGAGCCCCTTTGCGGATTATTCGCCGCAAACGCTGTCGGAATTGGAGATCGTGCGCGCGGCCGCCGCCGCGCACCAGCGCTATGGGCCGCAATGCATCAGCACCTACATCGTTTCCAAGTGCGAGAGCGTGTCCGATTTATTGGAGGTCAACATTCTGCTCAAGGAAGCCGGCCTGTACCGCGCTCAGGGAACCGCATGGGCCGGTATCATGGCGGTACCCCGGTGTGAAACCATCGCCGATCTGGAAAGATCGCCGCAGGTCATGCAGGCGTGGCTGGAGTTGCCTGAAACCGCCGCGATCACCCAAGCCCACGGGTTTCAGGAAGTCATGGTGGGCTATTCGGATTCGAACAAGGACGGCGGCTACCTGACCTCGGTTTGGAGCCTGCACCAAGCAACCCGCGCGCTCGCCGCCGTGTTCGAGAAATCCGCGACGCCCATGCAGATCTTTCACGGCCGCGGCGGCGCCGTGGGCCGCGGCGGCGGATCATCGTTCGCGGCAATCCGCGCGCAACCTCACGGCACCGTGCGCGGGCGCATCCGCATTACGGAGCAGGGGGAAATCATCGCCGCCAAGTACGGCACCCGGGAAAGCGCGGCCGCCAACCTGGAATCGATTACCGCGGCCACGCTGCTGGCTTCGCTCGAAAATGCATCGCTGTCCGGCGAGAGCGCCGGCCGCTTTGCAGCGGCCATGGACAGTCTGTCTCGAGAGGCATTCCGCGCCTATCGCTCATTGGTGTACGAGACAGCAGGCTTTTCGACGTTTTTCCGGCAAATGACTCCGTCGCTGGAAATCTCGGAACTGAAGATCGGTTCGCGTCCCGCATCGCGTTCCAACTCGCAGCGCATCGAAGATCTGCGCGCGATCCCTTGGGTTTTCAGCTGGGCGCAGGCACGCGTAATGTTGCCGGGATGGTATGGCGTGGGCCAGGCGCTGCGCGCGTCGGACAAGGGGTTGCTGCGCGAGATGCTGGACGCGTGGCCGTTTTTTCGCGCCACTGTCGATAATTTGGAGATGGTGCTGTCCAAGTCCGATATGGGCATTGCCGCGCATTACCTCACGTTGGTGCAGGATCAGGCGTCGGGCGAGACGCTGTTCGGCCGCATTCGCGATATGTGGTTGGCGACCCAGGAGTGCCTGCTTGCCGTTACCGGGCAGGGCAGGCTGCTGGAAAATCATCCCGCGTTGGACGCGTCGATTCGATTGCGGCTGCCCTATATCGAACCCTTGAATCTGCTGCAGGTGGAATTGCTCAAGCGCCACCGGGCGGGCGAAAGCGATGCACGTGTCCGCGAAGGAATACAGCTGTCGATCAATGCCATCGCGACTGCGCTGCGCAACAGCGGCTAGCAGGCCCGAGGGATGCCGCCCGATAACGATTACGGACCATGGAATCCAGGCATCGGGTCTTCGGTGCCCAATGAATTGCGCCACTGGGCCACGATCTTTCGTCCCGAAAATGTGTTCAACGGCCTCGCCGCCGCCACGGAATTGCACGGGCTCACCGGCTTCGGTTTGAGCGAGTTGGTGACATTTCGGCCGCAAAGGCTGGCGCTTCACGAACTGCTGGTGCGCATCACCGCTGACTTCGAGGTGCCCGACGGATCGCAAATCGCGGATCTGGGCTTGAATTTTCGCGAGATGGCGCGGCTTCTGCTGGCTCGCTATCTTGACCCCGAGATGAGCGCGATCATCGATGCGTACAATCGCGCGCGGCAAGAGCTGGGGAACACCATTGGTTCCGCGCTGCAGGGCCTGCACCGCGAATGGGGCCCTGCCGAGATTGCCGAGTTTGAACGCCGCGCCGCCGCGGCGCGTGAGCCGGCGGCGGCCACCGGCTATAGGGTTCTCGCACGAGTACTGTCGGCGCTGTTCGCAACGCAAGGGATTGCGTGGGGCACCAAGGAACTCATCTCATCGATGGCAACCGACATGGCATGCAATGACTATGGCAGCGACTGCATCGGCAGAGCGATCGCGCCGCTGCTGCGGCGCGCGGCGGGCGAGCAAGGATACAAGCTTCTGCCGCGGCAGGAGCATCCCGTCGTCATCAATACCAAAGGGCCGTCGGCCTCGGGCAAGAGCACCCTGCGGCCGCTGCAGAAGAAACTCGCCGGCGCCATGGGCGTTCAGTGGAGCGATTTTGCGCTCATCAGTCCCGACATCTGGCGCAAGCAATTGCTCGACTATGCGGCGCTCGGCGCCGCGTACAAGTACGCCGGTCCATTTACGTCCGACGAGCTGCAAATCGTCGATCGCAAACTCGATCGCTATATGGCGGACAAATATCAGCGCGGCGAAATGTCGCATCTCTTGATCGACAGATTCCGCTTCGACAGCTTTGCGCCGGATTCAGACGAGGAGGGAAGCAATTTATTGACCCGGTTCGGCCGGACAGTGCACCTGTTCTTCGTAATAACGCCGCCCGAACTGCTGGTGGAGCGGGCTTGGAAACGCGGGCTCGAGTTCGGCCGCTACAAAGCGGTGGACGACACGCTGGCGCATGCGGTGGACGCGTACACCGGGATGCCCAATGTGTTTTTCACATGGGTTCGCCGCAGCGACAAGCGTATCCAATTCGAATTCTTGGACAACACCGTGGCGCTCGGCCAGCGGCCGCGGACCGTTGCATTCGGCGACAACGAAACGATCAACGTACTGGACATCAAACGAATGCTCGACATCGGGCGCTATGGGCGCGTATTCGTCGATGCCACAGCCGCTGAATTTCTGTACCGTGATCGCACCTTGCTCGGCCCCGAGCACAACACGGGTTTTTTGCGGCGCTGCGTCGAGGGATTCCATCACGTCAATTTCGCCGCTCAAGAGAGCGGGCGGATTTATTTGCGAATTGAATCCGGCATTCCGGTGTGGATTGATCCTGAGGTACTGGGAACGGCGCTGCGCGATTCCGACACTCTCGCCGGGTTGAGGGAGGTGGCGTCCGTCGCGCTCAGCGGCGATGCGGCCGCGGAGCGGCTGCGGCGGCCGGGTCGGCCGCAATATCTGCGCCGGTTTGACGGCGCCGGGGCCGCGGATTGCGCAGCCGCGGTGCCGACGCTCGGGCTATGGGGCGATGCCGCGGGTGAAGAATGAGCGCCGACGGCCGCCGGCGGCCGCCGGCGTCAGCCGAGAAAGTCGCAATAACGGTCGACGTGCGCCGCTAAATCGAGCGTGTGCTGCCGGGTGAGCTGCTCGGCCAACTCGGTATCCCGCAGTTCCAGCGCTTCGATGATTCTCAGATGATCGACGATCGAACGGGCGGCGCGGTCGTTTTGTGTAATCGTTGCGCGGCGGATGGCGCGCACGTGCATCAGAAGGTTGCGGGTCGCATCGATGATGGTCTGCGAGCCGCCCAGTGCGATGACCGCCGTATGGAATGCGATGTTCGCGTCCGAATATTCGCCCAAATGCTCCGATGGCGGCGAGTTCTGGAACTCGTCGAACAAGTGCCGCAGCTTGGCGATCTCCGCGTCCGTTGCGTGCAGCGTCGCGAGACGTGCTGCCATGGATTCGAGCGCCGCCCACATCTGGATCATCTCGATCATTTCGCGCTTCGACTTGCGAATGATGTAGATGCCGCGCCGCGGCACGGTACGAATGAACCCTTCCTGCTCGAGCAGCGACAGAGCTTCGCGGATCGGAGTCCTGCTGACGCCGAGCGCGTTCGTCAGCTGTCGCTCGTCGACGCGCAGTTCCTGCCGGGGATCGTAAATGTCGGTTTTCGCGATCGCATGCTTGAGCAGCGCATACGCTTGATCCCGAAGGCTCGTGGGGTTCAACGGCCCCAGCGTGAGCGGCGCCGCCGGCGCGGCACGTTCAACCAGTTTAGCGATGGTGCTCAAGGAACCCCCGATGCGCCATTAAGGGACGGCGCCAGCTAGATATATTATATGAAGGGCAGTTGTGGTCCATGACCAACCTTTGGCCAGGCGGTTGCTTGACAGTCCGAAATAGGTTCATATATGGTATACCACGAATAATATTGTGGCTGGAATACCTGCGGGCTCATCGAGTCCGAACATTTTTTTTGGGGGGTCACGGGTGGATCAGGCTTGGCGCGTCCGCTGTAAAGACTCGACTAGAGCTGCCCGTAGCACGGTCTGCACCCGTGGGGTCCTGACCTAAGACTTAAGTCTAAGGCTGCGCTACATTGGCATCGCCTAATCTCAACTTTTGCTGCCGCTCTCGATAAACGCGACTAAGGAGAACTACATGAACGCGCCTTCGAATCAAGCAATTAAATCTCAGGCAAGCACGTCGCCGCTGGCGAATCCGTGGGTCCAGTTGATCATCGGCGTCATATGCATGGTGATGATCGCCAACCTGCAGTACGGGTGGACGCTGTTTGTCGGACCGATTGATGCGAAATATCACTGGGGTAGAGCATCCATTCAGGTCGCCTTTACGATTTTCGTGGTGCTTGAAACCTGGCTGGTGCCGGTCGAAGGCTACCTTGTCGACCGCTTTGGTCCGCGCTGGATCACCGTAATCGGCGGCGCGCTCTGCGGCATCGCCTGGACGATCAACTCGATGGCCGACTCGTTGCCGATGCTGTACTTCGCGGCCGCGCTCGGCGGCATCGGCGCCGGCGGAGTGTACGGCACCTGTATCGGCAACGCCCTGCGTTGGTTCCCCAACCGGCGCGGCTTGGCCGCGGGCCTCACGGCGGCAGGCTTCGGCGCCGGGTCGGCGTTGACCATCATTCCCATCGCCAACATGATCAAGGCCAGCGGCTACCAGCATACCTTTCTCACCTTCGGCGTATTTCAAGGCATCGTTGTCTTTGTGCTCGGCTTTCTGCTGCTGGTGCCCCCGGTTAGTCTGATGGTGGCGCCGCCGAAGCTCGCGCCGGGTGCGAGCCGCTTCCAGGCTAAACCGATCGAGATGGTGAAAACACCGATATTCTGGGTGATGTACGCGATGTTCGTCATGATGGCCACGGGTGGGCTCATGGCGGTCGCGCAGCTCGCGCCGATCGCCAAGGACTTCAAGATTGCCGATGTCCCGGTCAGCTTGGTCGGCCTGACGCTGCCCGCCCTGACCTTCGCGCTGACCATCGACCGCATCTTGAATGGCCTGTGCCGGCCGTTCTTCGGCTGGCTGTCCGATCACATCGGACGCGAGAACACCATGTTTCTTGCCTTCACGCTCGAGGGTGTGGGCATCATCGCGCTCGCCAATCTGGGCACCAACCCGGTTTTGTTCGTCATCTTGAGCGGCGTCGTATTCTTCGGCTGGGGCGAGATTTACAGCCTGTTTCCCGCCACGGTCTCCGATACGTTCGGCACGACATTCGCGACCGCCAATGCGGGGCTGCTGTACACAGCTAAGGGCACGGCGGCCCTGCTCGTGCCCTACGCCAACGTGCTGTCCGCGAAGACCGGCAGCTGGCATCTGGTTTTCATGCTCGCCGCGGCGTTGAACCTGATTGCGGCGGTGATGGCGATTCTGGTGCTGAAGCCGATGCGCGGCAGCTACACCAGCCGCTCGATGGCGGCCAGTCCCGCGCCGAAACCGGCTTAACGCTTCAGGTCCGATGTTGAGCGGCCGTCACGCAGCACCGGAGCTGAGCGCGGACATTCCAGCTAAACGCGGCCCCACGGAATCGCGGCGCACTCGAGCAGTGCGCCGCGACTTCTCCGCGGTTCAGTAACAGATTAGGAACGGAGACAGTAATGGACGCTACGGCCAGCAAAGTTTCGGACCCAAAGGTCACCACGACCGCGGATGACACGCTGAAAAAGAAGACCCGCGACGCCAATGTCATCTCGGGCGGGCACCTGGTCGCCAAAGCCCTGAAAAACGAGGGCGTGGACACGATCTTCACCCTGTGCGGCGGCCACATCATCGATATCTATGACGGCTGCGTCGATGAGGGCATTCGCATCATCGACGTGCGCCACGAGCAAGTCGCCGCACACGCCGCCGACGGTTATGCGCGCCAGACCGGCAAACTCGGCTGTGTCGTCACCACCGCGGGCCCGGGGTTCACGAACGCGATTACCGGCATTGCCACCGCGTTCCGCTCCGAGAGTCCGGTCCTGCACATCGGCGGTCAGGGTGCGCTGACGCAGCACAAGATGGGATCGCTGCAGGATTTGCCGCATGTCGACATCATCACTCCCATCACCAAGTTTGCGTCGACCGTTCCCAGCACCGAACGCATCGCGGACATGATCTCCATGGCGGCACGCGAAGCCTTCAATGGCGCTCCCGGTCCCGCGTACTTGGAGATCCCGCGCGATGTGCTGGATCGCGAAGTCGATGTCGCCAAAGCAGTGGTGCCGCAGCCCGGCAGGTATCGCGCCTCGACACGCTCTATCGGAGACCCGCGCGATATCGAGAGGCTCGCCGACATACTGGTCAATGCGCAGCGTCCGGCAATTCTGTACGGGCAGCAGGTGTGGACCGCCCGCGGTCAAAACGAGGCGATCGCGCTGCTGCGCGGCCTCGATATTCCCGGCTATTTCAATGGCGCCAGCCGCGGGCTGCTGCCGCCGGGCGATCCGCATCATTTCGACCGCACGCGCACGCAGGCATTCGCGAGCGCGGACGTGCTGGTGATCGTCGGCACTCCCTTCGACTTCCGCATGGGCTATGGCAAACGCATCAGCAAGGATCTCACGCTGGTGCAAATCGACATGGACTACCGGACGGTCGGCAAGAATCGCGACATAAGCCTCGGGCTGGTCGGCGACCCGGGCGCGATCCTCGGAGCGGTGCTGCAAGCCGCATCCGGCCGCATCAAGGGCGACAAACGGCAGGCGCGCCAACAATGGCTGAAGCAATTGAGCGAAGGCGAATCCGCCGCCACCGAAAAACTGATGCCGCTGTTCAAGTCGAACAGCTTGCCGATTCACCCGTACCGTGTCGCGTGGGAGCTGAACGAGTTCCTGGCCGACAACACCATTTACATCGGCGATGGCGGCGATGTGGTGACGATCTCGGCCCAGGCGGTGCGCCCGCGCGGGCCCGGACAGTGGATGGACCCGGGTGCTTTGGGATCGCTCGGCGTAGGTACGGGATTCGCGATCGCAGCCGGACTTGCCAACCCGTCAAAAGAAGTACTGTGCTACTACGGCGACGGGTCCTTCGGTATGACGGCGTTCGACATGGAGACGGCCAACCGCTTCGGCGTCCCGTATCTCGCGGTCATCGGCAACAATTCGGCGATGAATCAAATTCGCTACGGCCAGCTTGCGAAGTATGGCGAGCAACGCGGCAACGTCGGCAATCTACTGGGCGACGTGCCGTTCGGAAAATTTGCCGAAATGCTCGGTGGTTACGGCGAGGAGGTCCGCGATCCGGCCCAGATCGCGCCGGCGCTGAAGCGCGCCCGCGAGTCGGTGCGCAAACTGCGCAAATCCGCGGTGGTCAACATCTGGGTCGATCCGCGCGAGTACGCTCCGGGCACCAAGAATCAGACCATGTACAAATGAAAGGCAGCAGGGAGTTTTCATGGGTAAGGCGTTAGACGGGGTCCGGATTCTCGATTTCACGCATGTGCAGTCGGGACCGACCTGTACGCAGTTGCTCGCGTGGATGGGCGCGGATGTCATCAAGGTGGAGAAGGCCGGCACGGGCGATATCACACGGGAACAATTGCGCGATATCCCGGAGGTCGACAGTCTTTATTTCACGATGCTGAACCATAACAAGCGTTCGGTCACGCTCGATACCAAGAGCGAACACGGCAAGCAAGTTCCCGAGAAATTGGTCAAGTACTGCGATGTGCTGGTGGAAAACTTCGCGCCGGGCGCGCTCGATCGCATGGGCTTCACCTGGGAGCGGATTCAACAACTGAATCCGCGCATGATCGTCGCGTCGGTGAAGGGTTTCGGCCCCGGACCCTATGAAGACTGCAAGGTATACGAGAACGTGGCGCAGTGCGCGGGCGGGTCGGCTTCCACCACCGGATTCGACGATGGTCCACCGCTGGTGACCGGCGCGCAGATCGGCGACAGCGGTACCGGGTTGCACCTGGCGCTGGGGATAGTCGCGGCGCTGTATCAACGCAAGACCTCCGGGCGTGGTCAGAAGGTGCTCGCCGCCATGCAGGATGGCGTACTGAACCTGTGCCGGGTCAAGCTTCGCGACCAGCAACGGCTGGCGCGCACGCACGTCATGAAGGAGTATCCGCAATATCCGAACGGCAAGTTCGGCAGCGCGGTGCCGCGTGCCGCGAATGCCTCCGGCGGCGGCCAACCGGGAACCATCCTCAAGTGCAAGGGTTGGGAGACCGATCCGAATGCCTATCTGTACTTCATCGCTCAGGCGCCGGTGTGGAAGGACATCTGCCGCGTGATCGGCAAGGAGAAATGGATCACGGATCCAAGCTACGCGACCCCCGAGGCGCGCCTGCCGCGGCTCAAAGAGGTGTTCGCGACGGTGGAGGCATGGACCGTCACCAAGACCAAATTCGAAGCCATGGACCTGCTCAACGCGCATGACATCCCCTGCGGCCCGATCCTATCGATGGAAGAGATAGCCAACGAGCCGTCGCTGCGCGCCACCGGCACCGTGGTGGAAGTCGACCACCCCGCGCGCGGCAAGTACCTGACGGTGGGCAACCCCATCAAAATGAGCGACAGCCCCACTCATGTGACGCGCTCGCCGCTGCTGGGCGAGCATACCGATGAAGTACTCGCGGAACTGGGATTTGCGGCGGCAGATGTCGCTGCGCTGCGATTGAAAAAAGTTATTTGATATGCGCGGGCGCGAGCTCGAGCACGCGAGCATTCGCGCGCGAAGCATTTGAGGAAAACCTATGTCACACGATAAAAACGCTGTTCGCAAGATACTCGATCAGGCCAGGGCCGCCGGACGCGCGGCGCTGACGGCGCCCGAGGCGCGCGGCGTCTGCGAAGCTTATGGGATCAGCATCCCGAAGGAGGGAGTCGCAACCTCGGCGGATCAAGCCGGCAAGCTCGCCTCCTCGATCGGATTTCCCATCGTCATGAAAATCGTATCGCCGCAGATCCTGCACAAGACCGAGGCGGGCGGGGTCATCGTCGGCGTCAAGTCGGCCGAGGCTGCCAAGGACGCCTATGGGACAATCGTCGGCAACGCCCGCAAGTACGACGCCAAAGCGGAAATTCTCGGCGTGCAAGTGCAGCAGATGCTGCCCGGCGGTCAGGAAGTCATCATTGGCGCGGTGACCGATCCCGCGTTCGGCAAGCTGGTTGCTTTCGGGCTCGGCGGCATCCTCGTCGAAGTTCTCAAGGACATCACATTTCGTCTCGCTCCTGCATCCAAGGAAGATGCGCTGTCGATGCTGGACGGAATCGCCGCGGCGGAAATTTTGCGCGGCGTACGCGGTGCGAAGCCTGTGGATCGCGCGGCACTGTCCGGCATGATCGAGCGGGTGTCAGCCCTGGTGGCGGACTTTCCCGAAATTTCAGAGATGGATCTGAATCCGGTGTTCGCGACCGAGCAGGGAGCCACCGCGGCGGATGTGCGAATCGTGCTCAACTTCAATCCCGCGCCGGCGCGCGACCGGCCGAGCCAGGCGGCAATTGTCGAGAAGATGAACCGCATCATGAAGCCGAAGGCGCTGGCGGTGATCGGTGCCTCGGCCGAGAACGGCAAAATCGGCAATTCGGTGATGAAGAATTTGATCAACGGCGGCTACCAGGGCGGCATCTATCCGATCCACCCCAGCGCCGACAACATCATGGGCAAGAAAGCCTACAAGAGCGTGAAAGATGTTCCGGGCGATATCGATGTCGCGGTGTTCGCGATTCCGGCGAAATTTGTCGCGCAGGCGTTGACCGAGGTCGGCGAGAAGAAGATCGCCGGCGCGATTTTGATCCCCTCGGGTTTTGCGGAGACCGGCAATGTCGCCGGACAAAACGAATTGGTGGAAATCGGCCGCAAGTACGGGGTGCGCCTCATGGGCCCCAACATTTACGGCTTTTATTACACGCCCAGCAATCTGTGCGCGACCTTCTGCACGGCATACGATGTCAAAGGCCACGCGGCGCTGTCGTCGCAGTCGGGCGGCATCGGCATGGCCATCATCGGCTTCTCGCGCTCCGCCAAGATGGGCGTATCGGCCATCGTGGGCCTCGGCAATAAATCCGATATCGACGAGGACGATCTGCTGACGTTCTTCGAACAAGACGACAACACGACCATCATCGCGCAGCACTGCGAGGACTTGAAGGACGGCCGCGCGTTCGCCGAAGTGGCGAAGCGGGTGTCGAAGAAGAAGCCCATCGTGATGCTGAAGGCCGGACGCACCAGCCTGGGCGCTCGAGCCGCGAGTTCGCACACCGGCGCGCTCGCCGGCAACGACAAGATATACGAAGACGTTCTCAAGCAGTCGGGAGTCATTCGTGCGCGATCGCTGCGCGATCTGCTCGAATTCGCGCGCGGCATACCGGTGCTGCCGACGCCGAAGGGCAATAATGTCGTCATCATCACCGGCGCCGGCGGCTCCGGCGTGCTGCTGTCGGACGCATGCGTCGACAACGGTCTTTCTTTGATGGCAATGCCGGCCGATCTCGATGCCGCATTCCGCAAATTCATCCCGCCGTTTGGCGCCGCCGGCAATCCGGTGGACATCACCGGCGGCGAACCGCCGAGCACGTACCAGAACACCGTGCGTTTAGGCTTGCAGGATCCGCGCATCCACGCGCTCATCCTGGGTTATTGGCACACCATCATCACGCCGCCCATGGTATTCGCAAAATTGATGGCGGAGGTGGTCGCCGAAATGCGGGCCAAGGGCATCGAAAAGCCGGTGGTCGCTTCGCTCGCGGGCGACATAGAAGTGGAGGAAGCCGCGGAGTATTTGTATCAGCACGGCATCCCGGCCTATGCTTACTCGACGGAAATTCCGGTGGCTGTGCTCGGCGCGAAATACAAGTGGGCGCGCGGCGCAGGACTGATTCCGGCCGAGTGACAAGTCCCTAAAATCGCTGCGGCGCCGGCATGAAGATAGCAATCGTTGGAGTCGGCGCGATCGGCGGTTATGTAGGGACCCGGCTGGCGCTGGCCGGCGAAGATGTCACCTTCATTGCGCGGGGCGCAAACCTCGATGCGTTGCGCACCCGGGGTATCAGGCTGCAGAGTGCGGCAGGCGCCGAAGAGAGCCTTCCCAAGGTCGTCGCGACCGACGACTATTCGGCCGCCGGTGCGCAAGACATCATCATACTCGCCATGAAGGCGCATCAAGTCGAAGCGGTGGTCGGCGAGGTGCCGAAAATGTTCGCTGCCGACACCATCGTGGTGCCGATGCAGAACGGAATACCTTACTGGTACTTTCACCGTCACGGCGGCCGGCTGGCCGGGACGCGCGTGCACAGCGTCGACCCGAACGGACTGATCTACGACAAAATCCCTTGCGAGCGCGTCGTCGGCTGCGTGGTATACCCGGCGGCCGAACTGGTATCGCCCGGAGTCATCAGACATGTGGAAGGAAACCGCTTTCCGGTGGGCGAACCGGACGGTACCATCAGCTCACGCGTATCACGGCTGGCGCAGTGTTTCGTCAAAGGCG
>Ga0210403_10004444_pt1 | contig 12097 bp, 12 predicted proteins | sample IncBWC19MmetaG_FD_150863 | JGI IMG/M metagenome (GOLD analysis project Ga0210403, IMG submission 150863) | Forest soil microbial communities from Barre Woods Harvard Forest LTER site, Petersham, Massachusetts, United States - Inc-BW-C-19-M | ecosystem: Environmental > Terrestrial > Soil >... | reverse complement strand
GATCGCCACCGCTATCGTCAACTCGATCAGCGTGAACCCTCGTTCCCGTGACCCTTTCCTTTTGCGATCCTGCATACGTTCAACGCCCGCTAGCGTTGGGTCTCCTCACCCAGTACTTGAGGCCGGTTGTTTGAGCCTGAACATTGCAAATCGACTAGTCCGCAGTAGCAGTGACTAAACCGGCCTTCTGCTTACTACGTGATTAGCCTACGAGGTTGCTAAACTGGGCCCTGAGAGGGAAATCTACTACCTAAGATTTTCTCTAAGGTCTGTGTGAGAAACCATAGCCTGTGTCCACTACGGAGCTAGTACTTACGTACTTGACGTTTACTTTTACGCCCCTCAACGTCACAGCGCATCTTCACCAAACTCCCGCCACTCGCGTCACGTGTGCCCCCCTCGCACCACAGCCATTCCAGGCTGTGCCCTTGGGTTCTCCACGAATCGTGTCCATTCGACCGTTAAATAGAAAACCGATTCCGCATCCTCCCATCGCTTGACGTCATCCCGTTCCCAGCGACAAAATGCTCCACGCTCGCTTCGCCATTTTTTCGACTCTGGGAGTTACAATGTCCTCAACAAGAGCCTTCACCTTCAGAATTCTTCCCATCGCTTTTCTCTTTAGCTCGTGTTGCGCGACCACTCCCGCACAGGATCAAACCGCGCAACTCCTCCAACTTTTGTCCGAAGCTCCCGGCGCTCCCGGCTTCGAAGAGCCGGTCCGCAAAATCATGGTTGAACGCATGACCCCGCTCGCCGACCACATCTCCTACGACGGCCTCGGTTCCGTCATCGCCGCGCAAGGAAACAGCGGCCCGCGCATCATGCTCGACGCCCACATGGACGAACTTGGCGCCATGGTTCGTCGCGTTACTCCCGACGGCTACGTCACCATGCAGATGCTAGGTGGATGGCTCGATGAAGCCCTAGTCGGCCAGCGCTGGATCATCTTTGGCTCCAAAGGTCCCGTCCATGCCGTCTCGAATCTGCGCGATGCCCATCTCGTCGCTTCCGACGAACGCGCCAAGCTCCTCAACACCCGCGATCTTATCTATCTCGATCTCGGCGCAAAGAATTCCGACGAAGTCACCGACCTGGGCATTCAGCCGGGCGATCCCATCGTTCCCGACTCTCAATTCGCCAGTCTCAACGGCACCAAAAATTATCTGGGAAAAGCCTGGGACGACCGCGCCGGATGCGCCATCCTTCTCGACGTCATGAGCCGCTTCGCCCACAATCCTCACTCCAACCAGCTTTTCTATGCCGCCACCGTCCAGGAAGAGATCGGTCTGCGCGGTGCCCACACTTCTGCCGAAGAAATCAAACCAGACGTTGCCATTGCTCTCGAAGCCGGCGTCACCCGCGACATTCCCGGCACCAAGCTCGATGAAGCTCAGGAAGTTCTGGGCGCCGGTCCAGGCATTTTTCTCTACAACACCAGCGAACTCCCCAACCACAAATTCGTCGCATTCGTTCGCCAGACCGCCCACGAAAAATCCATTCCTATACAAGACGAACTGATCGTCATCTACGGCGACGATGCCGCTGAAATCCAGAAAAGTAACGGCGGTGTTCCCACCATCACCATCGTCGTGCCCACCCGCTACACTCACGGTCACAACGGCATCATCAATCGCGCCGATTACGATCGCACCGTCGATCTCGTCGTGGCTCTCATTCAACGTCTCGATGCCGCCGCCGTCACTCGCCTCCGCGACTTCTCCCCGGCTCCTTAGTTCATCGTCCCGTCGCGATTCACTTTTTCTCCGCCGCGCCATACTATTTCTCTCTACACACTCTCGACCCCGGAGGAACACCAGTGTCCGATCGTCTTGACGACTTCCAGAAATTTCGCACCGACCTCAACGAAGAAATCCTCAATTGCGGCCACCTCGGCATCAAACGCTTCTTCGCCCTCGATCACCAAACTTACAAGCCGGGTGCCTTGGACACCAGGACCAAGGAACTCCTCGGCCTGGTCGCCTCCACCGTCCTACGCTGCGACGACTGCATCACCTACCACATCGTTCAGTGCGCCCAGGCTGGCTGGACCCGACCTCAGGTCATCGACGCCCTCAACGTCGCCCTGGTCGTCGGCGGCTCCATTGCCATCCCCCATGTTCGTCGCGCCTTCGCCGCAATGAGAGACGTCCCAGGCTTGCTTCCCTGATGTACAATAGTGGCCATCAGTACAGCCGCATGAGTGCTACCCCTACAGCCATCGCTACCGCCGACGGCACCGTCTACCACCGCCTCAAGGCGTTTATGGGTGCGGGCCTCTTTCTCCTTTTCCAGCGCTTCCCGAAACTTCTTCAGCTACACCGCAACGAACAAGCTTGGGGCGCTCTACGCATCGCCCTCGGCATCTTTGGCGCCGCTCTCGTTGTTCTCCCCCTCAGCCTTTGGAGCGGCTATATCACCGCCATTTTCGGACTGGCCATGTTCCTTCTCTCCATTCTTCTCCCTCCCGCTGAAACGGAATCGGATACTGACCGCAAAGCTCATGAACTCGGCGCCTCCACCGTCGTCAGTGGCGGCGACTACCAACCAGGCAATGCTCCATCCGCGGAAGTTCGCCTGTTCATTTCGCCCACTCATATCTGGGCGCTTGACCGGCACTTCAAGCCTTTGGTCGTTATTCCTGCTCTCGAAATCTCTTCCCTCATGGTCTTGCCGGTCGAAGACCGCTGGCTGGTTCACATTCGCTGGGCCGACCATATTGCCGAATTTTCCTACGACGGTTTCTTTGCCGAACGCTTCGCACGCCTCGCCGACGACTCCATTCGCGCGGCCGTGCCAACGTTGTTTCCACCGGATGTGAAGACCCGCGCCCACGCAGCTCGCGCATAGTGCACCACCAACAGCGGTAGCGACGTAAATTAGAAGATCGATTCTCTAGCGGAATATGTGTCAAAATAGACTATGGCTAGAGGATGGGAGAGCAAAGACGTGGAATCCCAAGTTGAAGAAAAGAAACTCGCGCCGCGAGAATTACCCCGAGGTCAGCGAACCCCGGAACAGATTCGCGTCGACCTGGAACGCAAAGGTTTGGAACTTTCCCGTACTCGTATCGTGAATGACCTGGAAAGCGCTACAAATCCAAATCACCGCAAATCGCTAGAAGCGGCCTTAGCGTTCCTAGACAAAAAGCTTTCCGAACTGAATTAGACGTTCTACAGCCCCACTGTAGCGGCCACCGTCAGGTGGCCATCCCCGTTTCGGTCCGCCAACCAACCACGTCATTCCGAGCGGAGCGAGGAATCCCCTCTTCGATCTATCGCCCCCCAGCCCGATCATCTAATCCGTAAACACCACGCCCACCGCGGTCGTCCCCTTCTCCGCGCCTTCCTCAATCCTTACCACGTACCCCCGCAACTTCATCTCCTGGACACCATCCGCACCCGGCGTTTGCATCGTCACCTGCAACTCCGACTGTATTCGCGGGCTATGCTTCAGCGAAATCAGCGCCCCTTGCAACGACAAGTCCCGCACCACCGTATCTTCCTCAAACTTTTGGCCTTCCGCCGTCAGCCCGGTCACGTTCGCGTGAAAGTGCGCTTCTCTTCGAAAGGTCGTCCGCGATCCCGGCATGTGCGCCTGCACAGGCTCGCCCGCAGCGCCTAGCGTAATCACCATTCCTTCGCTCGCCGCAAACACCGAATCAAATTCTTCCCGCGCCTCGCGCAACAACTCATCCACCATCCGGTCCGTCGAATCCGGATCGTGGTGAAACAGCACCAGAGTCTTCGCGCCCACGTCCCGCGCCAGTTTCACTCCTTCGTTCCACGAAGAGTGCCCCCAGCCCTTGCGATTCGTAGCCAACTGCTTGGCCGTAAACTGCGCATCATTAATAAGGATGTCCGCGCCTTCCGCCAACTCCCGCAAACTCTTGTCCAGCTTCGCGTCTCCTGGCTCATTATCCGTGGCATACACCACCACGCCCGCCGGCGTCTCAATCCGGTATCCCAGGCAGCCCTGCGGATGATTCAACCACTGCGTCGATACCCGGTTGCTCCCGATCGCAAATTTTTCTGCGCCTTCCACTTCCCGAAACTTTCGTCGCGCGCTCATCGCCGAAAAATCCACGGGAAAATACGGCAACGCCATCTGAGTTTCGAACACCTGCCGCAGCGAGTCGCGACCCAGAAATTTTGACCGGAAGCTGTAAAACTGAAATTGGTTTTTCTCATCGTACAGCGGCGAGAAAAACGGCAAGCCCTGTATATGATCCCAATGATAGTGCGTCACCAGAATATGCGTTTCTTCCGGGTGTCCCGCTTCACCGCCACCATTGCCCCAGCGGCTTCCCAGCGTCCTCAGTCCCGTTCCGCAATCCAGAATAATCTGCGAACCATCCGGCGCCACCAGTTCCAGGCACGGCGTATTCCCGCCATAGCGCCACGTCGCCGGATCAACCGTCGGCGTCGACCCGCGCACTCCCCAGAAGCTCAATTTCGCTATCGGATTCGTCATCTTCGCCGGCGCACTTTCCCCTGCACTGCATGAACAGAGACACTTCGCTCCTGTTCCGCGCCTTTCCCGATACTGGCAGTCAATCCAGGGAGCGTCAACGCATTCGCTCCTCCCTGTTGTCATACTGCCCAATAACAAGCTCTGTTTACGCCGCTGCACGCTCTGTGCAATCCTCGTAGAATATTTCCATGCACGACCATGCGCATGATCACGGCCCCGCTATCAACTGCGCGCCTACCCACGCCCACGCACATGCTCATGACCACGATCACGGCCATCCACCTATGCGCCCTTCGGTTCTCGCCTGGGCCATGGTCGCCACTCTTGGCCTGGTCGTCGCAGAAATCTTCGGCGGCATCTTCGGACACTCCGTCGCCCTTCTCAACGACGCCGTACACAATCTTTCCGACGTTCCCGCTCTCGGCATTTCCTGGCTCGCCATGCGCTGGGCTCAGCGCCCCGCAGACACCGAACGCACCTACGGCTATCACCGCGCTGGCACTCTCGCGGCTTTCACCAACGCCCTCGTCCTCGTAGTTTTATCGCTTTGGCTGGGTTACGAAGCTATCGACCGCCTGCGCTCCCCCGTCGCCGTCGTCGAAAGCTGGATGATCTGGACGTCTCTCGCTGCCCTTTGCGTCAATGGCGGCATCACGCTTTCCCTCATCAAAGGTCACGCCGATCTTAATCTTCGCAGCATCCTCGTCCACAATTTCGGTGACGCCCTCTCCAACATCGCCATCATCGTCGGCGCCTTCATCATGAAATATACCGGCGCGCACTGGATCGACCCGCTTCTCGGTCTCGCCATCGGCTTGCTGGTCCTGTACTCCTCCATCGGCATCCTGCGCGAGTCCACTCACATCCTCCTTGAAGGTCGCCCTCGCGAAACTCGCGTCGAAGAAGTAGCTCGCGCCATTCTGGCCATCGAACATGTCGCCGAAGTACACGACATTCACATCTGGTCTCTCGGCGGCAATCATATCGCGCTAAGCTGCCATGCCCGTATCCCCGACATGCACATGGACCAGTGCGAAAAAATCCTCTCCGCTATCAAGCACCAACTCTCCTCCCAATTCTCCATCGAACATGTAACCGTCCAACTAGAACGCGCCGGCCTCCCAGCCACCTCCGGCTACGTAATGCCCGAACCCCTCCCCAAATCCTAATCCCCCCACTCGGCACAATTGTCATCCTGAGCGAAGCGAAGGATCTCAACTCACAACAATTCTGCGAACCAAGCCGGGTGGCGGACTGTCCTCGCGAAGGTCCGTCATCCTGAGCGGAGTGACCCGGCCTTTTTCCTTCGCGCCGCCTTCGGGCGTGGCCGGGGAACGCAGTCGAATGGATCCCTCTTCGATCCCCGCCTCTCGGCAATCCCCTCAACTAATTGTCATCCCACCGGAGAGCCGCGCTGTTTGCGGCTCGCAGTGGAGGGATCGTGGCAACACTTCAACACCGGCGCCACCGATAAACCGCCTCGTCTTCCAACCTCAATTTCTCCCTCTCCAGTCCCACTCATGCCACAATTTCTCCGGAGGCACCATGCGCACCCTCATCGTCGTCGCCGTCGGCTTACTCCTTTCCTCCGGCTTCGTCTTCGCCTCCTCCCACCTGGGAAAAAGCAGAATCGCCGGCGCGCTCCTTTTCATCGCCCTCTGGCTCGTCTTCTGCGCGATCGATTACTTCAACGGAGTCAAAGCCGGCTACTCCTCCACCGATGAACTCGGCATCCACATCCTCCTCTTCACTCTGCCCGCCCTCGGCGCATGGCTGGCCGCCCGTTTCCTGCCTTGAATCTCGACCAACTCTCCTCCCAAGCTGACATTTCAAGCAATCTCCCGTACTGTACCCACACCATGGTCCTCAAGTTCGTTGCCCATAGCCGTCGCGTGCTCACTATCGCTCGCCGCTTCGGTTGGCTCCCCGGGGCGCGTTACACCAACCTTCGCGACATTCGCCGCTGCGAACGTGTCGGCTTCATCGACATCGAATGGAAGAACTACTCCTTCCACCGCCATCTCGCCGCCGTCAAAGCCACTCGCCCCATCCTCACCGTCGCCATGGACATCCTCGATACTCGCTCCCTCCCGCGCATTCTCGATCAAGCTTTCGAACTCAGCCAATATTGCCAGCACGTGGTCGTCGTCCCCAAGCATCTCTCCCTCAAGGACAAGCTCGATCACGTCATTCCCAAACAATTTCTTCTCGGCTTCAGCGTCCCCACCAAATACGGCGGCACCGCCATTCCTCCGCGCTATTTCCACCGCCCGGTCCATCTCCTCGGTGGACGCCCCGACGTCCAGCGCAAATTAGCCGACACCATGCCCGTCGTCAGTATTGACTGCAATCGTTTTACGTTGGATGCTGCGTTCGGCGACTATTTCGACGGCGACATTTTTCGCCCGCATCCCCGTGGCGGATACGAAAGCTGCCTTCGCGACTCGCTGCGCAATATCAATTTGCTTTGGAAGAATTACACCGGGAACCACAACGGCCATGCTCGACGATAGAAAAGAATTTCTGATCAAAATGTACGATCAGATGTTCAACGACATCAACACCCACATCCTCGTCGTGTGGCAATCCGTTGGCGTCGTGGTCGGCGCCTTCGCCGTCTTTTCACTCGTCGAGAAAAATATCATTCCCACCGACTTTGCCTGCTCCCTCATGATTCTGCTCTGCGCCTGGCTCATCGCTCATCTCTACGACGCGTCTTACTGGTACAACCGTAATCTCGTCATCATCGCCAACATCGAGCGCCAGTTCCTGAAAAAATCCGATCTCTCCGAAGTCCAATATTACTTCGGCAAGCATCGCAGCAAATCCGTCATGCTCACGCACCTGCGCATTCAATACGGTTTAGGAGTCGCCATCGCCGGCATGTTCCTCACCTACCATTTCTCGCTGCGCGTTTGGCCCGGCATCATCGCTCCCGCGTCTCACTTCGAATTCACCCGCGCTCTCCCCTACCTCTTCGCCATCGCGGCCATCTTCGGACTTTGGTATCTCCGCCGCAATCGCATCGCCAGCTATCAGGAATTCCTTCGCAACTCTCCCGGCCTCGACATCAACACCAAAGGCATCGACTACGGCGTAGGCCACCCCACCGATCCTCGCATCCACCATCCAGACAATTCCTAAAATGTAGCGGCCACCTTCAGGTGGCTCTCTCTTCAGTGATATCGTCCCAACCTTCCGCTGGCGAATCGCTCAAAAGAAAGTTTTTGATTCGCCTTGACACAAGCCCTGCCGAGGAACAGGATCACTTCAAGGTTTCGTTGGCGACAGCGAAACTCCCGCTTCTCAGTCCATTCGTACTTTCTATAAAGGACAAGCTCCGTATCGAGCGCCATCAGGGCAGAACCTATTAGGTTCTTTTTTATTCGCGCGGGGCCCTACCTCCTGTTCGACGTGCAGGTATTCAAACCCAAGACGCCAGCGGTTTAAAGCCAGGCCATTCTGCCCGACTCGCTATATGCGACGAGGGAACATCGCGTCTTTCAAAAGAGGAGAATCAAATGTCTGAACAAAACAAAAATAATGTCCGTCGTTTATTCGAAGAAGTTTGGAATAAGGGCTACGTGCCTGTAGCAGACGAGCTTTTCGCGCCTACTTACATTCACCACGACAATTCCACGCCCGATATGGGGCGAGGACCCGAGAGTGAGAAGAAGAGAGCGACTCTCTACCGCAATGCGTTCCCAGACGTTCGAATCACGATCGAGGACATCACCGCCGAAGGCGAAACAGTAGTGGCTCGTTGGTCTTGCCGCGGTACCCATAAGGGCGAACTCAACGGGATTGCGCCTACGGGGAAGCAAGTCAACATCACCGGTATCAGCATTGCCCGCTTCACGAACGGCAAAATGACAGAAGGTTATGTCAACTGGGACGCTTTGGGTCTCATGCAGCAGCTCGGCGTTGTTCCTGAGCTGGGCAAAGTCAAGGCAGTCGCCACGTCCGCAAGGTAGCTGTTCCGCTTCGTAGAAAAATCAGAGGGCTGGATCATACATCCGGTCCTCTGATCCATTTTCGCATCCCTTCAGTCAGATTTCCGCCATGCCTTGGTTAATCGCGATCTGCGTGGCTGTGCCGGTAATTCCAGTAGTTGTGTTGATATTTATGTTTTTGCCGCTCGTACGCGACATAAGACTCGTGGCGTTCGTGCTGGTATGCTCGGTAGGCGCGGTCCTCGCGGTCATTCCAGTCGTGGTAATCATGGTGCCATGAGTCGTACACACGGACCTGTACATGCTCATCGTTTGGCGTTGCAGCGGCAACAGCGGAGCCGCTTACCGCGAAGGTCGCCGTCAAGAAAAGTGCCGTTACATATAGATGTGCTCGGTGCATATATTTGTCTCCAGGCCGCAATTCTGGGACTCTTCATTTTGAAATCACGGTAGCCTCATTGTGCACATTGCACGGCTGCAAAGCTGCCCTTTAAAACACACTCTCAACCAAGCCTTCACTTAGGCGGGTGGCCCGGAGTGAACGAACTTGATTTCTTCCTTTCGCGATGGGTAAAAGGAGTATCGCGTTTTTAATCCAGCAAGCAGTATTGAGACGCGAAGGGTGCCCCATCCTTGGTGTCCAAAGGATGGGTCCTGGGGGTGCCGTTTCCTTCCGCCTGATGTGCTCCTTTAAATCCGCGGGTGGCACCCTTGACGCGAGCCCCTCTTCGGGTGGCCTACCCTTTGTGGTTTTGTCTCATACAAAGGGTGGGTCCCTCTTCAGCGACACGTCCATTTGGTTCCTGTTTCGCATAGCTATGAGTTCCGAAGCATACGGTCACTTTTGACGATTACACCCCTCACCCTCGACCTGACACAATCGCGCGCCAGTGAAATCCGGTATAAGCGAGGCGGCATCTATCTTTGTCACTTGCCGAAACAACTGGTTACCGAGACGACCGACCGAATCGTGCGCAGCCGAGATGGCGTTGAACGGCACGGTTCGCCTCCTTGTGTTGTGATCTCTACAAACGATTTCAACGATGGTCAGGCTAGCGGCTTGATCGTTGTGCCTTTGATAAGCGGCGTGAATGTCGACTTAGCGGAATTTAAAAACGTTCCCTCGACATGGGTCCGAGTCGTTGCTCAGGGCGAACCCGGATATGCGGTCGTCGAGCAGGTTCGCTACATTGATCGAAGTCGGTGCGGGGTGCAAATCGGTGAACTCCTCGGATACGATCTGAAGCAGCTCGAAGATAAACTAAGGCAGCTTCTTTTCCCATAAAAGTGCGACGACGGCGGTAGTCCGCGCTGCAGCCATGGTCAAGTCAGGTTTCTAAAACTTCACAGGACGATTAGCGTGTTACCAAGACTTTGGCTTAACCAGCTATAAAATCTGGGCCTAAATCGCATTGGCCCAGCAGACTATGGTAGTTTTGACGATTCCATCCATCTGTAACTGCCGACACACTCTCACACAAGTGAAACCAGGGTCAGACTTCAGCCGAGAACTCGACTGCTGGTTCTCTCAATTGGGCAAGGAAAGGCAACTGACCGTATCGCTCGACCTGCTGGTGGCCGAAAGGAAAATCAAATGCACTGTCTCTGCAAAATAGGGAAAACTGTTGTACTGGCTTTTACCATTGGAGCCTGCTTTTTCTCGCCTCGCGCCTTCGCGCAAACAACTTCAAGCCCCGACACTCCGCAAGCAAAGCAAGCCAACCCGAATGACGGATGGCATGTGGAGATTACACCTTACATCTGGTTCGCTGGTGTCCATGGCACCACAGGAGTGCTCGGCCGTGAGGCCTCGGTGGACGCCAGCTTCAGCGACATCTTCAAATACTTGAATATCGGTGCCATGGGCGTCGTGGAAGCTCGTTACAACCGTATCCTCATACCTCTCGATTTTATGTGGATGAAACTCTCGGATGACAAGGGGCTTCCTCTAAATGAGTTAGGGGTGCAGTCAATCAAAGCCAAAATGACCGAGACCATGTTGACGCCAAAAATCGGCTATCGCATCGCCGATGGCAAAAAAGTCAAAGTCGACGCCCTGTTCGGCATCCGCTACTGGCACGTATCAACCGAGTTCACTTTGGAGCCCCAAGTCGCCAACGGCTTCTCGCAGTCCGTGAATTGGGTCGACGCAGTCGAGGGCGGAAGAATTCAACTAGCTCTCAGCTCGAAAGCGTTCATCGGGATCGCAGGTGATGCGGGCGGCGGCGGCGCCCGACACGATTATCAGGCTGCGGGATTTCTCGGTTACAAGATCAGCCGCAGATGGGTTTTGCTCGGTGGCTATCGCTATCTCAGTGTGAACTACAGGCCGACTGGCAAGGTTCAATTCGTCTACGACGTCAACATGCCCGGCTTGATGATCGGTGCTACCTTTAATGTTAAGTAAACAGGCCGGGTGCCCGAGACCTTGCATTTACGTTATGGTTTTGATACGGACACAATAGGTACACATTCAGTAAAAAAATAGTGTTATAAAAACAGTCGAATGGGTGAAGGTCGCCGCAGTGTTTTCATTTCGGTTCACCCGGAGCCGATTGCGCGAAGGGTAAGTGCTCCCACCTCTCCATCCAGCGGCGGGTGGCACACCTTGACGCGGGCCGCACTTCGGGTGGCCTACCCTTTGCGCCGCTTGATTTATGCAAAGGGTGGGACAGGCTTTCGTTTTATTTTAATATCTTTCCATGCCCATCACACGGGACGGGTGGCTCGGAGTGAACGAACTTGATTTCTTCCTTTCGCGATGGGTAAGAGGAGTATTGCGTTTTTAATCCAGCAACCAGCATAGAGACGCGGAGGGTGCCCCGGGTTCGTGGTGAGAACCCGGGTCTTGGGTTGGTATGCAGGGAGTTGGAGTATAAGAATACCGACGGGGAACCCGGGACAGACGGGACGTTTTCTAAATCAATCCTCGAGTTTCTACTTTCTATTTTCTATTTTCCATCTTCACTGCCTCACTCAACTCTCCCGCGTCCCATCCCAAACTCATCTGTGCTTGCCGTGCTTTCGGTCTCATTCCTTCCCACGGGCGAGAGCCGAATCCGAATTTCTGCCGGATGCGCAACACGCGCTCCGACGCTTTCTTCCGGTATTCTTCCGGCGGGTAGGCATTCTTCCCGTACCACTCCTCATACTGCTTCGCCAGCTTCGGAAATTTCTCACGCACAAATGGCAGAAACTGTTTCGCCGACGCCGGCATCAAGAACAACACTCCCGAGAAAAACCACTGCGCCCCCGCTTCTTTCGCCGCGGCAGCCACCGCTTCCAATTCTCCTTCGCCATCCGTAATTCCCGGCACCAGCGGCGACGCCGACACGCCTACATTCAATCCCGCCTCGCGCAATTCTTGAACCGCCTTCAATCGCAAATCCGGTCGAGGCGCCCGCGGCTCCAGCAATCGCGCCAGTCGCGGCTTCAACGTCGTAATCGTAATGTTCAGCGACAACGCCGACTTCCCCGCAATCACCTTCAAAATATCAATGTCCCGCACAATCTGATTCGACTTGGTAATCACCGACACGCTCAGCCCTTCGCGTTTCGCCAACTCCTCCAAACACGCCCGCGTCACGCCGTATTCCTTTTCCGCCGGCTGATACGGATCCGTCGCGGTCCCAATCGCAATGTGCTCCGCCTCCGTGTATCCCGACGCCTTC
>Ga0210403_10004441_pt1 | contig 12104 bp, 8 predicted proteins | sample IncBWC19MmetaG_FD_150863 | JGI IMG/M metagenome (GOLD analysis project Ga0210403, IMG submission 150863) | Forest soil microbial communities from Barre Woods Harvard Forest LTER site, Petersham, Massachusetts, United States - Inc-BW-C-19-M | ecosystem: Environmental > Terrestrial > Soil >... | reverse complement strand
CGTTCATGACCGAAGTGTACAAAGAGGAACTTAACGCACGCGGTGATTCTGACTTTGCCTACGAAAACGAGTACGGTCGTTATCGGGTCAGCGTGGTCAGACAGCGATTAGGCATCGAGATTGTCTTTCGTCTCGTCAACACGCACGTCCGCACAATGGACGAACTCGCATTGCCCCAGTACCTCAAGTTACTCACCCGTTATCAGAACGGGCTGATCCTTGTCACCGGTTCGGTCGGCTCCGGCAAGTCAACGACGCTCGCCGCCATGATCCAGCAGATAAACATGGAGCGGCACGATCATATCATCACGTTGGAAGACCCCATCGAATACGTTATTCGCTCAAAGAATTGCCACGTGAGCCAACGCGAAGTGTTCACGCACACAAAGTCGTTCTCCGCGGCGCTTCGCGCTGCGCTGCGCGAGGACCCGGACGTGATCATGGTGGGCGAAATGCGCGACCTCGAAACGATTTCACTCGCCATCACTGCGGCCGAGACCGGGCACCTTGTTCTGGCAACACTGCACACGGCGAATGCATCGCGCACACTAGCCCGGGTACTGGATGTGTTTCCGCCTGAGCAGCAGGAACACGTCCGTGTGATGGTCGCCGAATCACTGCGCGGCGTCATCAGTCACCAATTGATACCGCGAAAAGACGGAACCGGCCGCGTGCTCGCATTGGAGATTCTCACTAATACGTCGGCTGTAGCGAACGTCATCCGCGAAAACAAAACCTATCTGTTGCCCGGAATTATTCAGACCGGAAAAAAACAAGGGATGCGTTTGATGGACGACACATTGATCGACCTCTACGAACGCGATCTGATCAGCGCAGAAGAAGTCTACGCGCGCGCCGACCAAAAACACGTCATGCGGCAGCACCTCAAAATGTAGACAACATACAATGGCTGATCTCGATCAGTTCCTGCAAACCGTCGTGCGCCAGGGCGCATCGGATTTGCATATCGCTGAGGGGCAACCGCCAAAGATACGGACACATGGCGACATCATGCCGATCCGAGCCGAGCCGATGTCACATGATGAAGCCACGCGAATGTTGAGCGAGGTTTGCGGGCCACGTAACTGGGAAATATTTGAGCAGCACGGCGATCTTGACTTTGCCTACCAGATGGATGAACACTCGCGATTTCGCTCCAACTACTTTAAGCAGTCGGAAGGTTACGCCGCAGCATTCCGCTTAATTCCGACGAAGATCTCGACACTCGAAGAGCTCGGTATTCCCGTAGTGGTCAAAGATTTTGCCTGCTCGCGCGGCGGACTTGTCCTCGTCACCGGTCCGACGGGTTCGGGCAAAACAACCACGCAGGCAGCGTTAATCGACTTCATCAATGACAATTTTGCCAAGCACGTTATTACGATCGAAGAACCGATCGAATTCGTGCATGACAATAAGCGCAGCATCATCACACAGCGGGAGGTTCCGGCCGATTCGATTTCATTCGCCGCAGGGCTCAAGGCCGCTTTGCGTGAAGACACCGACATTGTGCTGGTCGGCGAGATGCGTGACTTGGAAACGATCTCACTCGCTTTGACCGCAGCCGAAACCGGTCTTCTGGTGTTTGGCACGCTGCACACAAACAACGCGCGCAAAACCGTGGACCGCATGGTGGACGCTTTCCCCGCCGACCGGCAGCCACAGGCGCGCGCGATGCTGGCAAACTCACTTCGTGGCGTGGTAGCGCAGTTGCTTCTGAAAAGATCGGATCGGCCCGGGCGCATCGCTGTGAACGAAATTCTGATCTCGAACGCAGCCGTCGCCGCAATCATTCGCGAAGGTGCTACGCACAAACTCCAGGACGTCATCGTTTCCGGCAGAGCTCAAGGCATGCAATTCATGGATGACGCCATTTGGTCGGTACTGGAGAAAGGCATCGTTTCCGCGCACGAAGCGTTCATGAAGGCGATCGACAAAAGGCGCTTCAAACCGTTGCTTTCGCCCGAAGAGGAAGCACTTGCCAATGCTGCCGGTTCCATCCGCGACGACGAAAGGCCTGTGGGGAATCTTGTTAAGCAGTTCGCCACGCGTTCCCGGGTTGCGATGCAGTAGGGCTACAAATCGCTCGAGGAGAGCAAATGGTTTTCGACAAGCTGCGGGAACTTTTCGAAGACTCCGCGCATTGTTTGCACTTGTGCCAAAAGCCCAGGGAACGGAAGCCTGATTACAATGAGAATGTTGACGCTCTCAAGGTGGAGCTGAAAGACCAGCAAACGCTCATTTAGAATTTGAGTGAGCACGTGAAATTGAAAAGCTCGACGTCAGAAGCAACGGTGGAAGGCGAAGAATTCAAGCCGGGCATGAGCAGCTGTAGCGGTCGCTGCCTCAGCGGATTTATCGCACGCGAAACTTATGCGCTGAGGACAGCGCACGCTACAGCACTTCACGTGCGCTCGTCGCTCCTTCTATCGGGAATCGATCACGAGCACGGCCGTTCCGTTCAGTTGGCCCGCTCGAAAACTATCCAGCGCAGTGTTGGCTTGTTCCAGCGGGAATGTTTCGGTCTGCGTTCGCACGGGAGCCCGTGGCGCGATTGCGAAGAACTCGTCGCCGTCGCGTCGGGTAAGGTTTGCCACTGAGGTGATGACGCGTTCTTCCCACAAATCGGCGTATGAAAATGACGGAATGTCCGTCATGTGAATTCCGCCGCACACCACGACGCCGCCTTTCGCGAGGGCGCGCAGCGCCGCGGGCACGAGCGGACCGACGGATGCGAAAATAATTGCGGCATCGAGTTTTTCTGGCGGCATCTCGTCGGAACCGCCGGCCCATACCGCGCCCAGTTCTTTTGCGGTCTGCTGTGTTGCCTTGTCGCCGGAACGGGTAAACACGAACAGTTCGCGTCCTTCGTAGACCGCAATCTGCGCGATCAAATGCGCAGCATTGCCGAACCCATAAATGCCGACGCGCTGCGCGTCGCCCGTTTTGCGATACGAACGATAACCGATAAGTCCTGCGCAAAGCAGCGGCGCGACCTCAACATCATTGTAGCGCTCTGGCAGATGAAAACAGTATCGCGCGTTGGCGACGGTGAACTCTGCATAACCACCATCAATGGTATAGCCCGTAAAGCGCGCCCGATCGCACAAATTTTCCCGGTCCGATCGACAAAAAGCGCATTCGCCATCGGTCCAGCCAAGCCACGGAATACCAACTCGGTCGCCAACTCTAAATTTCGAATTTGCTTCTTCTCCGATCTCTTCGACATGGCCAACGATTTGGTGACCTGGTATCAGCGGGAGTTTTGGATCCGGCAGTTCGCCATCGGTCACGTGTAGGTCCGTCCTGCACACCGCACAAGTCGCAATTCGCACAAGCAGTTGTCCCTTGGCCGGTCTTGGTTTCTCCACCTCGCGGAGTTGGAGCGGCTGCCGCGATTTATCCAGAACCATCGCGCGCATGTTCAAACAGTATGCTTACCTGCTACTCTTCCTCTTACTCATTATCGTGCTTCCTAGAACCCTTTTGAAGTCCGTGGGGCAAGAGAACTCGACTAAGAATAACAAAATCAGCGCACGGCGGCGGGTGCGGGCCGTATCTCTCCTTTCGCGGGTTCGCCTTCGTGATGGAAGTGCGCACTTCTGAGAAAAGGTACTTTATCGAGCACGTGCTCCTGAAACCATTCCAGCCATAGATAGATGACTGGCGTGACGAAGAGGGTAATCAGTTGGGAGAAAATCAGGCCGCCAACAATCACGAGACCCAGGGGCCGACGCGAAGCGGCATCCTGACCGAACCCCAGAGCAATCGGCACCGCGCCCATGAGCGCGGCGAGTGTGGTCATCATGATCGGCCGAAACCGTTCGACACTGGCTTCATGAATGGCCGAGCGGAGATCCCAGCCTTCGTCGATTCGTTGCAACGCAAAATCGACGACCATGATTCCGTTCTTCTTTACGATGCCTAACAAGAGGAAGAGCCCGATCACGCTGTAGAGCGACAGTACCGAGTGGAAGAGATACAATGTTGCCAGGCCGCCGACCACCGCGGGAACAATGGCTGGAAACAAAACCGTGAAGGGGTGCACATAGCTTTCGTAAAGAATTCCGAGGATGACATACATGACGAAGACTGCGGCAAGCAGCAACAATGGTAATGATTGGAATAATTGCCTGAATACGAGCGTTTCACCTTGGAATATGCCCTGCACGGTCGGATGATGGGGCTGGAGTTCCGCAAACGCATCCTCGATGTATTTCGTGGCATCGCCGATCGCGACGTTTGGCAACAGGTTGAAATTAAACGTGACACTGGTGAACTGGTTGAGATGGTTCACAGCTTGGGGGCCGATGACTTCTTTTGTCGATGTTACAACACGCATCGGAATGAGGCTTGCCATGTTACCTGTAGTCGTGGCGATTGTTCCCCCACCCGAGCCGCTCGCGCTGAAATTCCCGCTGGTGTCGCTGCGAACGTAGAGATCGTCCAAATCGCCAGGGTGCGCGCGCTCTTTGTCTTTGACTTCGAGAATGACCTGGTATTGGTCATCGGGTTGCTTAATGAGATAGACGTAGTTTTGGGAGTATGCGTTGCGCAACAGACTTTGGATCGCTGAAGTAGAAACGCCGTAAGTCGCGGCGCGATCGCGGTTGATGTCGATCCTAAGATTAGGCGTGTCGTGGTAGTAATCGGAGCGGACACTGGCGAACCCCTTGAACTGTTGCAGCTTTTTCAATAATTCATCGGCCACCGTGTAAACATCCTCTGGCACGATGCCGCTAATGGTGTAGGCATATTGGCCCTGCGTCTGGCTGGTCGCTCCAACGCTGATTTGCAGCACGGGAGTGGGGGTTAGCACCGCGGTAATACCGGGAATGGTGCCGATTGATTTTTGCAGCCGCAAGATGATTTGATCGATCGGCGGACGCTCGCTGCGAGGCTTGAGAAAAAGGAACATCAGTCCCTGCGACAATGCGCTACGCGAGGCAAAACCGGCTAGCGTGAAAAACTGCCCTACGGCTGGGTCCTCCTGAATTTTTTGATTCACCTGCGCTTGAAAGGCATGCATCTGTGCCGGTGACGACCCTTCCTGCGCAATGAACACGCCGCGTATGAAGCCGCTGTCGCCCGGCGGTAGCAATGTGAAAGGCAGATGGGTGAAGAAAAACCAGAGACTGAGAATGCAAGCGATCAGAATCGGCAAAGTTAGCCAGGCCCGATCAAGAAACTTGTCAAGCACGCGGCCGTAAGCAGCGATTACACGTTTGATGAAATTACCGGTGTGCCGTTCCATCCAGGCCCGCCTATGGCCGGTTCTGCGCTCACCCAAAATGCGCGCACACATCAACGGCGTAAGCGTTAGCGATACAAGTCCGGAGGCCAGAATGGCCACGATGATCGTGACGGAGAATTCGCGAAAAATGCGGCCGAGCAGTCCGGGGATGAACACCAGCGGAATGAAAACCGCGGCGAGCGAGAGCGTCATCGACAGGATCGTAAAGGAAATTTCGCCGGCACTGTTGAACGTCGCTTTGAGAATCGACTCCCCGTGCTCCGCCCGGCGCACCACGTTTTCCAAAAACACGATGGCATCATCAACGAGAAAACCAATGGCCAGGGTCAGCGCCATCAGCGTGAGATTGTTGATGGAAAAGTTGAGCATGTACATCGCCGCGACGGTGAGCAGCAAGGACATCGGCAGAGCCACGGCCGGAATCAGCGTGTCAGTCGCGCGGCCAAGAAACACGTAGATCACGATCACTACCAGCACGAAGGCGATCAACAGCGTCCATTTCACTTCGTTGGCGGAATTCACAATGGTTTGTGACCGGTCAAAAATTGGCGTGAACATGATCGATCCGGGCAAACTCGCGCGCAGCTCAGGGAAAAGCGCTCTGACGGAGTTGGCCACTTCCACCGCGTTTGCGCCTGCTTGTCGCGAAACCGCAAGCACGACGACCGAGCCGGCCGGATTAAAACCGCGCATCCAGAAGAACCGCGAGATACGCTCGTCCTGGACGCTCTGGCGCACATCAGCTACATCGCGCAAGTAGACCGGCGAACCGTTCGGGTTGCGCGCCACGATCAAGCTCCGGTATCCCTCGGCCTGGTCGATTTGACCATTCGGTTGCAGAACGAAGGTGCGATGCGCGCCGTCGAATTGCCCCGCGCCAGAATAGACCGTTCCCGCTTTGATAGCGCTGGCCAAATCATCCATTGTCAAGCCGCGCGCAGCCAGCGCCGACGGGTCCGCCTTGACTCGAATTGCGCCCTGCACGCCGTAAATGTTCACCTGCGAAACGCCCGGCACGATGTTGATGCGCTGCCCGACAACGGTGGACGCGTACTTGTATAGGTCCCAGTCCGTCAGCGTGTCTGACAACAGGCCCAACAAGTAAACGGCCTGGTCATTCGGGTTTGTTTTTGTGAACGTGGGCGGACTCGGCAGATCGATTGGTAGTTTCCCCGTGGCACGTTGGATCGCAGCCTGCACGTCGGTTGCAGCGTCTGTGATGCTCTTGCTCAGAATAAATTGCAGTGTCAGTGACGTGTTGCTCTGCGTGCTATTGCTGGTGATGATGTCAAGCCCGGGGATCTGTAAAAATTGCTTCTCCAGCGGCGTGGCGATGTTGTTGGCCATCGTCGTAGGGTCCGCTCCGGGATAGGAGCAGGTAACTTGGATGACCGGATAGTCCACAGCGGGAAGGTCGTTGACGGCAAGTTTTCCGTAAGTCGCGATCCCAGCGACGATGACGGATAGCGTTAGCAGTACGGTCATCACCGGCCGACGAATAAATGGCCCGGAGAGTCCCGAGCCTTTAACTGGAACCAATTTTGCAGTCGGGTCCGGAGCGTCCGCGCGAAATGATTTCGACCTCCGACGATCGTGATCTTTTACTTCGCGTTCGCCGTCATGTTCCTCGGCGTCATTCATACGACATCCCGCTCTTTGAGCCCGCAGAGCGATCAGGTGTGCCTGGGGTTTGAGCCGCGTAAGGTTGCGGCGCTATTCTTGCTCCCGGGGAAAGCGCAAGCTGGCCAGTAACAACGACGGTCTCGTCGGGTTTGACGCCGTTCTCGATAACCATGAGATCGCCCTGCTGGCGTTGCCCAGGCGTGACAGGACGAAGCTCGACGGTGTTATCCGATTTCACCACGAACACGAACGGCCCCGCCTGGCTAATCTGCACGGCTTGCGCTGGCACAAGCGTGGCGTCCTTGAGCGTGTCCAGAATGAAGCGTACGAGGACAAACTCGGATGGCCATAGTGCCCGATCGGGATTCGGCGCGACCCCACGAGCTTTCACGGTTCCGGAGCCGGGTTGCACTGCGTGGTCAATGAAATACAAATCGCCGACCCGCGGCGTAATCGAACCATCGGCGAGGTAGGTTTCTACTTTTACATTCGAACCACCGAGATATTTTCGCACGAGCGGCAGATCGTTCTCGGCCACGGTGAAGTCCGTGTAAATGGGGTCCAAACCTTGTATCGTGACAAGAGCCGAACCGGAGGGTCCAACCAGGTTGCCGACATCAACATTGCGAAGACCAATTCGTCCGTTGATGGGGGATTTGATGAAGCAATAATCAAAGTTTACCTGAGCAGCTTCGGTCGCTGCCTGCGACTTTTGCGCGTTCGCCAGAGCAATGTCGTAGTCCTGCTGCGCAACCACCTTTCTCGCACGCAGGTCCTCTTGTCGCTTGAGCGTCACCGCATCTAACGCGGCTTGCGCCTTTGCCTGATCGAGAACGGCCTGGAACGGGCGTGGGTCGATTGTGAAAAGCAAATCGCCTTTCTTCACGTCGGAGCCATCCTGGAAATGGCGCCCGATGATCACACCAGTCACCTGCGCCGGCACCTGCACGGTCTCGTAAGCCGCACATGTGCCGATCTCATCGAGGTAAAGCGGCACGTCCTTTGTGATGACTTTGGCGACACTCGCTGGACGCGGAGCGGGCTGAGCAGCTTTAGCTTCGATGGCTCGGTGTTGATAGATTTGATAGGTGACAAACCCTGCCAGCAGGATGAATAGCAAATACGCCCATTTGGGAATTCTTTGATTCGCAGTGCGGGCTCGCTTCGTTTCGGGCCTGGTCGAGCGCTTGGGAAGGCCGTAATCCATGATTTTTTGATCGCTTACCGGCGCATTAACTTTCATTTGGACCCCCTGCGAATGGCGCCTTTTCTTGGAATCGAATCTCCACGTTTAGTCTGGTCGTTGTGCTCAGCCAACCGGCGCGCCACAGCCCTGTCGCCGCGGGCGCGGAGTTTATCGCTTTTCTCGGCGCGATCTCTGATACGCGCCAGCACCTCCATGCACATTTGAAGATCAGGGGTTGAAATGTCTGCCAACAGTTCGTGCCGAAGTGTCTTGGCACTTGAATTGATCCGGGCGATCACCCGCTGCGCGCGGCGGCCTAGCAGCACCATCTTACATCGGCGATCCAGCGCTGAATTGGTGCGTGTAATCCAATCTTCGCGCTCCAAGCGATGCAACAGTGTCACCACACTCGGCTCTTCCACACCCAACCGCGCGGCAATCTCTGCCTGGGTGAGCGCGTCTCCGGCGATCGACAAATGCATTAGCGTGCGCCATTTCGCCTGGCTCAGGCCCATCGGCTTCAGACGCTCGTCCAGTTTTTGCCGCCATGCACGCGCCGTGCCGTGGAGCAATTGGCCAAATATTTCCGTGGTGTCGCCCGGGGACATAACTCTCCAGATCAAATTGGTTAGTATGCTAACCAATTCTAATCCGAGAGTCTGTCAATGCTCGTTCACGGGCGCCACCTTAAAAAGAACCATCTCGCGCTTGCTGTAATCTCGTACGCGGGCAATTGGACGCGCGCGCAGCGGCGCCCAGTCTCGCGCGGCTAATGCCTCCGCTTCATTCTTATTTCGAACGAGAAAGTAGCGCACGTTGGGTGGCAGATTCTTCACTTGGCTTACGTATTGCACCGGCGCGTTCACGTAAAAAAAGACCGGCTGATAATCCGGGTTCACGGCGTAGAGCGTCTCGTTTGGGGGCACGAGCGCGTTGATTTCCTCGGCGGCCATTTTTACCTGCTGCCTGTTTCTTAACACAATCGCCGTAACGGGATAACCGATCGCACCAATCACAAGTCCCAGCCCAACGAACACGGCCACCATCCTGGCCCAAACGCGTTCGTCTTTCATCCAGCGTCGCGGGCATCGCAACGCGTCGCCGGCGCAGATCATGCCTAGCAGCCACGATGCTGGAACTATTGCCGGCATGCTGTACCGGGCGAGCCCGCCGGGGACAAGATTGACCGCCAAAAACGGTACTGCAGTTCCCCAGGACAACGCGCGCGCCAATCGCTGTTCGCTTTGCTCCTGCAATTTTGAAAATCGTGCAAACGGAAACAGGAGGAGCCACGGGAGAAAGTAGATCAGGCCACGGGGGACGTTTTGGATCCAATCGGAGAATTTGAAATCGATGCCTTTCAGCCGTCCGGTGTACTGACCCGACCACTTATCGATCGCAACCTGCGATGTCGTGGCGTGGAGAAATGGAATTGCCCATGCCGCCGCGATTCCAATCATGACGACGAGCCCGACAAAATGTGCAGGATGAACAAGAACGCGCCAGTCTTTCCAATACGCGAGAACGGCTATCACAATCCCGTAGAAAAATAAGAGGTGCGTCGGCCCTTTTGCCAGCAGACCAAGCCCGAGAAAAACAGATGCCGGGAGCCACGTGAGCCACGGCGATTTTTTTTGAAGAAAGAAGCTCATCCAAAAAATAATCGCCAGGCCGAAAAGAGACACATACAACGCTTCTATTTCAATTAACCGGCCTTTCTCGATGATGCCGATATTCGTCAGCCAGATCATAGCCGCGATGAGCGATCCTCGTGCCCCGAGGCTGGCACGCGCGACGGTAACAAACGCTATGGCTACGACAAGCACCGAAAGGGCCGACGGCAGCCGCGCTGTCCATTCGTTGCGCAGGCCAAAAAATTTGAAAGATGCCGCTACGAGCCAGTTCACCAGCGGCGGCTTGCGGTAATACGGGTTGCTGCCAACTTGTGGGACGAGGTAGTTCCCCGTCTCAAGCATCCGAACAGCCGGCAAAATCCGGCGTCCCTCTTCTCCCTTGATGGCGATCGAACCGAGTGCGGGCAAATAGATAACGGCCCACACGAGCATCACCGAAGCGACGACTCGAAGCCGCGAATTGACTAGATCTTCAATGCTCAAATTGTTGCTCGCGATTTATCCGAAGCTGAGGACCGAACGTCAAATCAAACCGATCCGCAGCTTGACGCGAACGGTTCACAAACGTAAGCTGTAGCCCTAGTCCGCGCGCTGATCGGAGTGGGAACTGGTGTCCCACTCTTTTTAGTCTGCGGGCTGCATGTTTTATATGAACGCCGAATTTATCGCCATGCTCGATTACCTGGAGCGGGAGCGCGGAATTAAACGCGAAATCCTGCTCGAGGCGGTGTCGAATGCCCTGCTCTCTGCCTCGAAAAAGAGCGTTGGGGCCTCCCGCGATTTACGCATCGACATCAACCGCAAGACCGGCGAAATCCGCGCGCTCGCAAGTTTGGTTGTCGTTGATCAGGTAGCCAACCCCCAGGATGAAATCGAGCTCTCGAAGGCGCGTAAAATCAAACCGGACGCGAACGTCGGTGAGATTCTAGAAGTCGAAGTCACGCCGAAAAATTTCGGACGCATCGCGGCGCAGACCGCAAAGCAAGCGATGATGCAGCGGATTCGGCAGGCTGAGAAGGAGATGATTTACGAGGAGTTTAAGGACCGCGCGGGCGAAATTGTCAGTGGCACAGTCCGACGGTTCGACCGTTCCGATGTCATTCTCGACCTTGGGAAATTTGAAGCTGTCATGCCGCAGCGCGAACGAGTCGCGGTGGAAGATTACAATGTTGGCGATCGTCTTCGCGCGTACGTCGTGGCGGTTGAAAACGGTGTACGTGGCCCTGAGATAATCGTCTCACGCAGCCATCCGAATTTCGTACGGCGCCTCTTTGAATTGGAAGTGAGCGAGATCGCGGATGGCACAGTCGAGATCCGCGGCATCGCGCGAGAAGCCGGTTATCGCACCAAGATCGCGGTGTGGAGCGCGAATGAAAAAGTGGATCCAGTCGGCGCGTGCGTGGGCATGCGCGGCTCTCGCGTGAAAAACATTGTGCGCGAGCTCAACAACGAAAAGGTAGATATCATCCGCTGGAGCTCAGATCCAAAGGAATACGTTTTGGAAGCGCTCAAACCGGCAAAAGTAAAAAATCTGGTTTTCGATACAGAGAAAAAGAATGTGCAAATCTCCGTGGATGAGGATCAGCTTTCGCTCGCCATCGGGAAAAAAGGACAAAACGCGCGGCTGACTTCGCGACTGACAGGCTGGGAAATCAACATCGGCAAGGACACGTCGGCGACGACCGTAGTGGAGCAGAAGGTGGCTCAAGCCGCCCAAACGCTCGCCGGCGCGCTCCCCCTCACCGAAGGACAGGCACTTAGTCTCGTGAAATCCGGCTTTACCAACCTGGAAGGATTGCGCGATGCAGATGTGCAGGATTTAGTGGATATTCTAGCGGTCGACGAAATAAAGGCGCGCGAAATATACGATGCAGTGCACCGGCAGGAAGTTGTACACTAACATGGCTCCGTTTGAGGACGCTTGAGCCATGAGCGAAATTCTAAAGGAAAAACAATGGCAACGAAGACGAGCAGCAAAACTGCAACGCGTAAGGCAGCCCCGAGCGCGGCAGGGCGCAAGACCACTGCTCCTGAGAAGCCAGCCGACGTAGCGCCGAAAGCTAAGGTGTCAAAAAAGGGGCCAGCGGCCCCGGCGGAGCCGACCGCCCCCGCGCAGCAGCTCAAGAGCCAGCCGGAAAAACTCGACGTTTCCCGGCACGCCACCCCGCTCCCGGAGACTGTCTCGCTGATTGATCGAAAACGGCCGGTAAAAAAATCTCAAGACGGCGAGATAAAAACAAAGCGCACCGTTCTACCGCCGATCTCCCGTATCCGCGCGTCGCTCGAGGCTACTTCCAAGCCGCCGCCGCCCGCACACGTGCCTTCACCGGAACCTCCGCCACCTGAGCCGGCAGAGCAACCGCCTGCCGAAGTGACTTTGACTCCTGCTGAAGTGGAAGCCGGGCCGCAG
>Ga0210403_10004440_pt1 | contig 12105 bp, 11 predicted proteins | sample IncBWC19MmetaG_FD_150863 | JGI IMG/M metagenome (GOLD analysis project Ga0210403, IMG submission 150863) | Forest soil microbial communities from Barre Woods Harvard Forest LTER site, Petersham, Massachusetts, United States - Inc-BW-C-19-M | ecosystem: Environmental > Terrestrial > Soil >... | reverse complement strand
TCACCTTCTCGCAGATGCAGGAGAATGTTCCGGTGCGCGATGCGGACTTCCGGTTCACGCCGCCGGATGGAGTGTCGGTGGTTGAGGGGCTGCCGCCGATTTAGAAGGGCAGCTTTTAGCCTTTAGCTAGAAGCTGGGGCATTTTCAACGATGGGCCCAGTCTTTGTGTTCGCACGGAAGACAATTCCTTTTCCGCACGGCGAGTGCTCGCCGTGCGGTCGAACGTTCCAAGCTAAGGGCTAAAAGCTAAGAGCTAACAGCTGCATTAACCTGGCTAGGGTAAAATCGCGGCAGCCCCCCGAAATGGTTTTGAAGGTCTTGAAATTGGATCAGGATGGGGCGGAGATTTTGATCGCGCGCCGTTGATTCCGCGCAGAAAAGCAGAGTTTTTGACCGTGAGCATACCGAGCACCCTGATTACCCCATCCAGCGCCCGTCTTCTGACCACCGCAGAGTTTCACGCCTCCGTCCACGAGCTCGACCCGAAGGTCGCGGTCTTCGACTGCGACGGCACGTTGTGGTCGGGTGATGCCGGCTCGGGATTCATGAACTGGTCGGTCGAGACCGGGCTGCTGTCGCGCGAGGCGACCGACTGGCTGGACGCGCGCTATCGCGGCTACAAGCGCGGCGAGGTGTCGGAGCTGGCGATCTGCGGGGAGATGGTGCAGGTCTACCAGGGGCTGCGCGAGGAGGAGATGCGGCGGGCCGCGGCGGCCTTCTTCCGCACCCACATCGAGCGCCATATCTTTCCCGAGATGCGGCAGCTGATCGGCGAACTGCAGCAGAAGGAGGTCGAGATCTGGGCGGTGAGCTCGACCAACGACTGGGTGATCGAGGAGGGCGTGCGGCGCTTCAATATCCCGGCGAACCGGGTGCTGTCGGCGCGGGTGCAGGTGGTGGAGGGCGTGGTGACCGACCGCCTCGTCGATGTACCGACCGACGAGGGCAAGGTAACGGCACTGGCGCGAGTGGGGATCGGGACCGGCAAGCAGGTGCCGGACGCGGTCTTCGGCAACTCGGTGCACGATGCCGCAATGCTGGCGATCGCGCGCCGGGCGTTCCCGGTCAATCCCACGGCGGCGTTGACCGAGCGCAGCGGCTTCGAGGGCTGGCCGGTGTACTTCCCTGCCTCGGTGGCGCCGCGCTAAAGGGCGCTGGCTGTATCGGGCGCTGACCGAATGAGATGGGTATCAACTTTGGGCCGTCTAGCGCTTTCCCGACGCTCCAGGGTCCAATCGCGGGATGGTAACGTCTAAAGTGTAGACAGTGAAGGAACCGATCCGCAAACTCGATCACCATGAGGCAACGCTCCCGAAACCGGTGCGGTTTGTGGTCGCGGCCCTGATTCTGCGCCACCCGTTGGCGGGCAACGGCGCGTCGGCCCAGCCCCATGGCGCGAGCCCGGCGACCGAGGTGCTGATCTGCCAGCGAAAGCCGGACCAGCCGATGAGCCTGAAGTGGGAGTTTCCCGGAGGCAAGATCGAGCCCGGCGAGACCGCCGAGCAGGCGCTGGCGCGCGAGCTGGACGAGGAGCTGGGGATTCGCGCGGTGATCGGCCGCAGGGTGGCGCAGGTGCGGCATAAGTACCGCAACGGCGGCCTGATCGACCTGCAGTTCTTCGTTGTAGACCAGTTCGGCGGGGCACTCGAAAACCGCATCTTCAATGACATGCGCTGGTCGCCGCTGGGCGAGCTGCCGGGTTTCGACTTTCTGGCGGCAGATCTGGGGCTGATTCGGGATCTGTCCGAGGGCCGGCTGTTGTAGGCGTTCAACCGGCTGCGATAGCTGTCAGATGCGGAAGAGCCGCTTGTCATACGCGATCCATCTGCTCCAGTCGAGGGTCAGCTTCCGGGCGTCTGGATGGAGCGGATTCAAGAGGACGTTCCATGACTCCGGCGAGGGTGCGGAGGACACGGACAACAGGGCAGAACTGCCCGAAGCCAACCACGAGTCCCCTGCCGCTCGTGTGCTGCGGAGATCCTCCCGCCAGTCCGAGGCCATGTCGGGGGCCAGGGTGCTTGGCGTGATGCCGTCCGGAACGCTCACCTTCAGGAGTTGGTAGCTCTCGGGAAAGAGCTTCGGGTCTCCCTTGAGGTTGACGAGGACTTCAACCACCGCCAGCGCGGGGTGCTCACATACACCTATGGCAAAGTGGCCCATCCCTCAGCCGTGGATCTGGTTCCAGAACATTACCGCCGACATGGCGATGACGATCAGGGCGGTTCCCCAGGCGATGAGATTGAAGCTGTGCGAGTTGGTGTACTCGCCCATGAGATCGCGCTTGTCGATCAGGCGCAGCATGAAGATCATGATGACCGGCAGCAGAACGCCGTTGAGCACCTGTGAGAGTACCGCGATCTGGATCATGGGGAAGTTGGGGATCAGCACCACGGCCGCGCCCAGCGCGATCAGCAGAGTGTAGAACCAGTAGAAGAAGGGGGCTTCCTTGAAACTCTTGTCGAGGCCGCTCTCAAAGCCCAGGCCCTCGCAGACGGTGTAGGCGGTCGAGAGCGGAAGGATCGACGCGGCGAACAGCGAGGCGTTGAAGAGTCCGGCGGCGAACAGGATGAAGGCGTACTGGCCGGCCAGCGGCTTCATCGCCTGAGCCGCGACCGAAGCGTCAGCGATATCGCGGATGCCGTGCACGTAGAGCGTGGCCGCGCAGGCGACGATGATGAACCAGGCGACGATGTCGGTGAAGATGGAGCCGACGATGACGTCCAGGCGCGAGGCCTTGTAGTCCTTGACGGTGATTCCCTTGTCGACGATCGAGGACTGCAGGTAGAACTGCATCCACGGCGCGATGGTGGTGCCGATGACACCGATGGTCATGTAGAGGTAGGACTTGTCCTGCCAGGCGCCGGCCGGCGGCAGCTTGATGGTCTCAAGCATCGCCAGATGCCAGTTGGGCCCGCTGAGCACGCCGGCGACGATGTAGGCGAAGTAGAAGAAGCTGGCGGCGAGGAAGACCTTCTCGACGCTCTTGTAGTCCCCCTTGACCACCAGCGCCCATACGAGGACGGCGCAGACGGGCACGCTGATGTAGCGGCTGACGTGGAACAGCTGCATGCTGCCGGCGATGCCGATGAACTCGGTGACGACATTGCCGAAGTTGACGATGACCAGCAGGATCATGACCACGAAGGTCATGCGCAGGCCGAACTCCTCGCGGATGAGGTCGCTGAGGCCCTTGCCGGTGACCACGCCCATGCGCGCGCACATCTCCTGCACCACGATCAGCGCCAGGGTGATGGGGATCATGGTCCAGAGCAGCGAGTAGCCGTACTGCGCGCCGGCCTGGGAGTAGGTGAAGATGCCGCCCGAGTCGTTATCGACGTTGGCGGTGATGAATCCCGGGCCGAGGACGGCGAAGAACAGCAGCAGGCGGGTGCGCCAACGGCGCCAGAGGGTCGTCGCCATGATTCAGGCGCCCCCGCTTTCCGGCGCGCCAACGGCCGCAAACCGGCCCAGATTCAACAGTGCGGCTCCTTCCGCCTGGACGAGGCGATAGAACGCACGGGCGGCGTGGTCGAGCGCGGAATCGTCCACCAGCCGCGCATTGGCGGCCACGTGGCCGGGACTCTTCGAGGAGAACAGGATGATGCTCTGCGGGTTCGCGAGCAGCGCGGCCTTCAGCATCAGCCGCGCCAGATTGTCGAGCGTGCCGACATGGACGCCAACCTCCGCGGACCAGCGATCGGCAATCGTGGGCCGCGACACAATCGCCTGATGCAGGACGCGAAACCGGTCGGTCAGGGCGCGATGATGGATGCGCAGGGCGGCGGATTGGGCCGGCACTGGATCGAGCACCGACCACTCGTACTGGAGGGTACGGCAGAGGTCGGGATGGGCGGCGGTCAGGGCAGGGATTTTATCGCTTCCGCTGGCGACGCCGAAGCGGCCCACCTTGCCGCTGGTCACAGCCTCTTCGAGCGTGCGCACCAGGCCGTCCGCCTCCGCGCCCTGAAGATCGGCTGCCTCCACCTCGTGCAGCAGCCAGATGTCGATGTGGTCGCGCTTGAGCGCGGTCAGGCTGCGTTCGAGCGAGGCCCGGGCATGGGCTGCGGTGTAGGGCGCCCGCTGCGACCTGCCCGCCACCAGGGCCGCCGCCTGAGCGAGTCTTTTTTTTGTTCCGGGCAAGCTCTTGATGAGGGGGCGCGCAAGACCGCGCGCGAGACCGGCCAGCGCCGCCTTCCTGGGGGCGACGATGCCGTACTTGGTGGTCACGGTGGTGTCGGATGGGTGGCTCTTGAGGAACTCGCCCAGGCAGCCCTCGGCCTGGCCGTAGCCATACATCGGGGCCACATCGAAGTGGCGGATGCCGGCGTCGAAGGCGCTCTCGAGCATGCGCAGCGACTGCCGCCGGCCGAGCGATCCCATCACGCTCGAACAGCCGACGCACGGCCGCGTCGTTCGCCTGCCGGTCTCGCCGATTGCCACTGTCTCCATGCCGTTCGCCTCTAGCGGTACTGGATGGCTTGCGCCCCTCGGAACCGGGCCGCGCTTTGCTCTGGACGGATGTTTTGCTGGATTGCAGTTACAGATTAACTCAGATGGGCGGCCAACCGGACGGCCAGCGCCAATAAGGTGTGGGTCGGGTTCGAATAACCGGAGGTGGGAAAGACGGCGCTGCTGCATACCGAGACGTTGCGTGTGCCGTAGAGCTGCAGCTGGGGATCGACCAGACCGCTCGCCTCGGAGGCGGACATTCGCATTCCGCCCATGTGGTGGTTACTGTCGTCGCATCGGGTAACAAACGCCGGATCACCCTCCGTCAGCTGCTCGTCCGGCAGCAGCCGGGCCACGCCGCCTAGCGACTGCTGCGCGACCTGGACATACTGGCGAATCGTCTCGAGCTCCCGCTCGGCGATCTGCCAGTCCAGCCGTGTGCGCAGCAGGCCGAGAGCGTCGCGGCTGTCGGATAGGGTGATCGAGCTGCGCGAGTCCGGCAGCTGCTCGCAGTGGACGCGCAGTCGGATCGTCGCTTCCTCCGGGTTATAGGCCCGGTGATTGATGCCGTATCGCCACGTCTGCCGCAGCAGCAGCGGAAGATTGTTCAGGACCACGCGCAGATCCCGGCCGCCGAGCAGACCGAGCTGCCCCCGCAGCAGGTTCTTCGCGGTGGCCTTCAACTGACCGAGCGCCTCCTCGGTGTCACTCTCGAAGAGCATGGTTCCGGCGACGTTCAAGGTGTTGCGGCTGGCCTGCATCTGGCGGCTCAGGCGCAGCTTGGGGTGGTACTTGAATCCGTTGCTGAATACGTTGTCGAAGCACCGGTGGAAGCGCGCCCGGTCCAGCGGGAGGGCGGTCGCGACGTTCGCATCGATGTGGTCCTGGAAGTGTTTGCCCAGCAGGCCGGAGCGATTCCAGGGCTGGCCAGCGGGCGAGGGCTGGAGAAAGAAGCGCGAGCTCTCGATGGCTCCCAGGCAGAACACGAAGTGGCGCGCGCGCACCACCCGTTCGATGCCGGTCAGCGTGCGGGCGCGGACGCCGGTGACCAGAGCCTTCTCGCCGTTGCGGGCGAAGAGCAGCTCGACGGCGTTGGCATGCTGCCAAAGAGTGAGGTCCGGGTGGTTGCGCAGCGTCTCCTGATGCAGGATGGCGAAGTTCGGCTGCGGGCACCAGCGGGAAAAATATGGCTCCAGGCTCTCGAACCGCGCCTGGGTAAGGCCGATCTGCCTCCACACTGCCTCATCGTCACGGGTCACGCGGGCGAGGCCTTCGAGCTCGAGCGCGCGCTCGTAGTGAGGAGTGAGCTCGCTCTTGGAGATAGGCCAGCCGCTGCCCGGAACGCCCGAGCGCACGGCGAAGTCGCTCTCGTCCAGCTCGAGGATCTGGCCGCCCCACTTGAGCGTGGTTCCGCCGACCGCGCGGAAGCGGCCCGTATGCACACCACGATGCGGCAGGCCGGCGATCTCGCTGCGATAGGGATCCTGTGCCTCGGCTTCGAGCTCGATCCCGCCGCCTTCGATCATGACCACACTCTTGCCGCGGCGGACCAGCTCGACAGCCAGCACGATGCCTGCGGCTCCGGCGCCCACGATGCAGACATCGGGAAGGCCCTCGAGCTCGGTGTAGCCCTGCAGGAGATCGCGAATCATGGTTGCCCCTCCGGATCGGGTCGAGCGGTCATCGCGTTGCCTTGCGAGAAAGAGGCAAGAGGCTGCCCGCTGCGTGGCTCAAGGGCGATCTGCGCTTGAATGCGCGCGAGGACCAGCTCCATCTGGCGGTCGTTGTGGTAGCCATCACGCACGGCGCGGGCGCGGCCGGCGGCAGCGATGCGGCGCCGGGCCCGCTCGTCGGGCAGGTAGCGGCGAATCTTGGCCACCAGCTCCTCAACGTTTGAGAAGAAGACCGCCTCCTCGTCCTCGACGAAGCGGTCGAGATGGCCTTGGGAGCGCTCGGCGAGCAGAAACGCGCCGCAGCCCGCGATCTCGAAGCTTTTGTGCACGAACTCGTCTCCGTTGGATAGGGTGAGGAAGCTGAGGTTGATCTTCGAGCGCCAGATAGTCTCGCGATAGTCGGCGCGGTAGAGCTCGTTGGTCTTCCACAACGCGGCAAAGGCCTCGGGATCGAGCGCCCGCCGCCAGGGGCGGGAGCCTCCGTTGATGCTGACCTCGAAGCCCTGCTCGCGCCAGAGCCGGGTCAGGGTGGCGGCGCGGTCGTCGTAGGGAGTTCCGATGAAGGAGACGTCGCGGGTGCAGTCGGCGTCCGACCAGCCCTCGGGCGGAGGGAAGTTGAGGGTGGGCTCGTAGGCGGTCTGGATCTTGAGGACGTCGCGGGCGCCGCGCTGGCGGTAGTCGAGGATGTTCCGGTCGCGCTGCACGACGTGCAGGTCGTAGAACGGAATGTTCTTCATGTAGAGGCGCCAGCCGGGGTCGTTGCGGGTGCCGAAGGGGTTGTCGATCATGTAGCTGACGGTGGCGATGCCGAGGGCGCGCAGCCGCTCGAGGGTGCGCGGCCAGAGCCACAGCATCTTGTCGCCCCAGAAGACGTCGGGACGCTCGGCCTCGGCCAGGCGCAGCAGATCGGCGTTCCAGCGAGCGACGCCCGGCCCCGCCGCCAGCCGGAAGTAGACCTTGCGCAGCAGAGGATGGCTCGACTCATAGCCGTCAAAGGGCAGCCGGATGACCGTATGACCCAGCCGCTCGAGCGCCCACAGGCGATAGAGCGCCGTATCGTTCGGGGTCAGTGTGCCCGCATAGAGGATCTTCATTTGGGTAGATTGTAGTAGTCGTCCGGCGCGTCACTCTGCTAGGCGCTTCCAGCTAGACCCAGTCTCACTTCTCCCGCAGCTGGGCGATGACGTGTTCGGCCAGGATGATCCCGGCCAGTTGCTGGTGGTCGTCGACCACGGCGAGCGAGCGCAGGTTGTACTTGTCGAAGAGTTCGGCAACCTTCTTGGCGCTCTCGTGCACGCTGCAGCAGATCAGGTGACCGGCGGGCAGCGAGGAGAGCGGCGTCTCCGGCGCGGCCAGCAGCAGCCGGACCAGCGGAAGGATGCCGTGGATGCGGCCGTCCTCCTCCAGCAGGTAGATGTCGGTGAGCGCCTCCACGTCGTCCTCATAGCGCCCGAGCGCCTGGATCGCATCCGCGACCAGCGCCGTATGCGGCAGCGCGAGATACTCGGTCGTCATCTGCCCGGCGGCCGAGTCGTCGGCGAACTCGAGCAGGTCCTCGACCTCCTGGCGCTCCTCCGCGTCCATCTCCTCGAGGATGGCGTCGGAGCGCTCCTCGGGCAGCTCGGAGAGCAGGTCGGCGGCGGCGCCAGGGTCCATCTCCTCGACGATGCCGGCGACGCTCTCGGAGTCGAGATCCTCGATCAGCGACCGCTGCAGCCGCGGCTCGACCTCCTCCAGCGTCTCGGCGGCGACCTCCTCGTCGAGGCTGCGGAAGAGCGCCTGGCGTTCGGGCGGGGCCAGCTCCTCGAGGATGTCGGCCAGGTCCGAGGGGTGCATCTGCGAGAGCCGCTCCTGCTCGATCTTCAGCCTGACCCGGCGGGCCGGATCGCGGTCGATCAGGTCGACGAACTCCCAGGGAATGACGCGCGAGCCGAGACGGTTGGCCAGCCGCTCGACGGTCGCCCCAGGCAGCCCCTTGAGCAGGCGGCGGACGGCGCCGCGCGTGCCCACCTCCACCTCGGCGATGCGCAGCGACAGCTCCGGGCCGCGCCCCCCGCCGCGGGGCTGGATCTGCTTGCTGTCCTGACTATCCTTGCTTTCCCGGCTTTGTTGGCCATTGTGGCCGTTGTGGATGCCGTTGGCGCCGCCGCCCTCCCAGACCAGATCGACGTCGTTGACCCGCACCACCTTGTGCCCGTGCACGTCGATGATCTGCTGGTCGAGCAGGTCGCGCTCCAGCAGAAGGAAGTCGTCATCGGCGAACAGCGTAATCGGGGACGCATCCTCGCGCAGCTGCATCCCGCCGGTCGCCGTCAACTGCAGCGCGGAGATGGGCACCAGTGTCAGCTTCGAGCTCTTGGTCCGCCGCCAGCTGCGAGCCGCTCCCGCCAGCCGCACCAGCACGCCCTGCACGTGCGCCGCGTCCACGCTAGGCGAGACGGCGAACTCCTTGACGTGGCCCATCGTCTTGCCGCCGGCGCTCAGCACCGCCGCCCCCATCAGGGCGGAGACGCTGGTGCGGTGATTGGCATGCTCGGTCATGGCGGTCGCCTAGTCCCCTCACCCCAGATTGCCCTGCCCTGCCGCTTACCAGACCTTGCAGGCCTTCGGCTTCACCATGGGCTGGCCGACCTTGCAGCCGAATGCCTTGGCAAACTCCGGCAGATTGCTCACTACTCCATTGATGCGCGCAAAGCCGGGCGAGTGCGGGTCGGTGAGCGCCTGCATGCGCAGATTCTCCGGCCGCGTGTTCTCGCACGCCCACTGCCCCATGCCGATGAAGAAGCGCTGGTCGGGGGTGAAGCCGTCGATGCTCGCGAGCGTCCTCCCGGCGGTCGCCTGCTTCCAGGCCATGAAGGCCAGCAGCGTTCCGCCGATGTCGGCCACGTCCTCGCCGCTGGTCAGCTTGCTGTTGATATGGATGTCGTCGACCACGACGTAGCCGGCGTACTGGTCGCGCACGCAGTTGATGCGCTCCTCGAAGTTCTTCGCATCGTCCTTGGTCCACCAGTCCTTCAGGTTGCCGGCGCCGTCGAACTGGCGGCCCTCGTCGTCGAAGCCGTGGGTCAGCTCGTGGCCGATGGTGGCGCCGGTGTTGCCGTAGTTGGGCGCGTCATCGAGCTTCGCATCGTAGAGCGGCGGCTGCAGCACGCCGGCGGGAAAGTTGATGTCGTTCATCTGCGGGTTGTAGTAGGCGTTCACCGTAGGCGGCGTCATCTCCCACTCGTTGCGGTCGGTGGGGCGGCCGACCTTGGCCCACTGCCGCGCGGTCTCAAAGCGTGCGGCGCGGCGGGCGTTGCCGAAGTAGTCCTTCGGCTCGATGACGAGCGCGCTGTAGTCGCGCCACTGCTCGGGGTAGCCGATCTTGTTGCGGATGGCGTGCAGCTTGCGCAGCGCCTCCTGCTTCGTGGCGTCGCTCATCCAGTCCAGATGCTCGATCTCGAACTGCATCTGCTGCTCGATCTGGTCGGTCATCAGCTGCGTCTTCTGCTTGGTCTCGGCGGTAAAGGTCCGCTGGACGAACTCCTGGCCCAGCGCCTCGCCCAGGGAGCGATCCACCTGGCGCACACAGCGCTTCCAGCGCGGGGGCATCTGCTTGGTGCCGCGCAGGTAGCCGCTGTAGAAGTCGAACTGCGCCGTCTCGAACGGGCTGGAGAGCGCTGGGGCTGCCGCCGTGACCAGGTGAAAGCGCAGGTAGGCCTTGAGCGCCTCGACCGGCTCGGAGGTCAGCTCCACGTTGACCGCCTTCTGGAAGGCGGGCTCCGAGACGTTCAGGCTGGTCAGGCCGGTTGCTCCCACGGAGCTGAAGTAGGACGACCAGGAGATCGCGGGCGTCAGCTCGCCCAGCTGGGCCAGCGTCATCTTGTGATAGGTCTTGTAGGGATCGCGCATCTCGACCCGCGACAGCGAGGCCTTGGCCAGCTCGGTCTCGATGCGCAGGATGGCCTGGGCATCGGCCGCGGCCCGCGCCGCCGGCTCGCCCGTAAGCCCCAGCAGATGCGCGATGTAGGCGGTGTACTTGGCGCGCGTCTCCACGCTATGCGGATCGCTCTTCAGATAGTAGTCGCGGTCGGGAAGTCCCAGGCCACCGGCCGAGACGTCGACCAGGATCCGGTTGGAGTCGTCGGGGTCCGGCGACGGGGCGGAGCGGAAGAAGTAGCTGCCTGTAGTCTGGCGCTGCAGCGTGGCGATGTAGGCGATCAGGGCGGCGCGATCGGGCAGTCCGTCGATCGCCGCCAGCTCCGGCCGGATCGGCTTGTCGCCGCGGGCGTCGATCGCGGTGGTGTCCATGCAGGCGCTGAAGTAGTCGCCCACCTTCTGCTGCACCGGCGTGCGGGTGGAGGGAGCGGCCTTCGCGTCCGCCTCGAGCATGCCCCACAGGAACTGCATATTCTCGTCGGCGAGCTTGGCGTAGACGCTCCAGCTGGCCTGATCGGCGGGGATCGGATTGTTCTTCTGCCAGCCGCCGCAGGAGAACTTGTAGAAATCGACGCAGGGGTCGGCAGTGCGGTCGAGACTGCTCAGGTCGAGCGAGGGCGAGTACGGCATCTCGAGCAGCGGCTGCTGCGCGTTCGCACCAAGCATGGACCCACCAAGGCATAGACAACCCAGCAATGCAACGCGTGCAAAAGCAACTCTCATTCGTAACTTCTCCTGTATCCGCATGCTAAACCAGGCGGCGGTAACCGCCGGCAAGCCGGGTTGCCTACCCTTGACTTTCGAGAAATCCACAAGCAAACTGCCATCAAGCCGGTTTCCGGTCGGCGATAGACCGGGTTCAACTCCAAAAGCAGCTTGCGCGGACGAGGTTAGCAAGGTTTTGGCCGATTCAACCACAAGCCGCGTCAGCTACACTCTCGACTCCTCGATCGGCAGCGTGAACAAGATCGAACAGGCAGCGGAGCTGTTCGCGTTGCGCTCCGGCTTCGACGAGGACACAGTTCCCAATATCACCATGGCGGTGCGCGAGGCGGCGGTCAACGCCGTGCTCCACGGCAACGCCTACGACCCCAACAAGATCGTCACCGCCAACTTCGAGACCACCGCCGACGACCTCATCATCCGTATCTCCGACCAGGGCGGCGGGCTCGATCCGGATTCAATTCCCGACCCGCTCGCACCGGAGAACATCCTGCGCGGCTCCGGCCGCGGCATCTTCCTCATTCGCGCCTTCATGGATGAGGTAGAATTCCGGCAGCTACACCCCGGGACCGAAGTCATCATGATCAAGCACCGCACGCCGACGCAATCCGGCTCGGAGCAACTTTCGACGAAACGCCCCTAAGGAGAATACACATCATGAGTATGAAGGTCAGCGCCCGTCAGGTGGATGGGATCACCATTTTGGACTTGAGCGGCCGCATCACCCTGGGCGAGGGCAGCGTCACCCTGCGCGACGCGACGCGCGACGTGCTCGCCAAGGGTACCAAGCACATCCTGCTCAACCTGGGCGAGATCACCTACATCGACAGCTCCGGCATCGGCGAACTGGTAAGCGCCTTTACCACCGTGAAGAACGCAGGCGGCGAGCTGAAACTGCTCAACTTGACCAAGAAGGTTCACGACCTGCTGCAGATTACCAAGCTCTACACCGTCTTCGACGTCAAGGATGACGAAGCCTCCGCCGTCGCCTCCTTCAGCAAGTAATCGCCCCACCACGCAACGGCCTCCAACGCCCAGCGAACCCCGGCAGGATGCCGGCTTACGCTGGGCGTTTCGCCGTTCCACCAACAGCACCGGCACCTTTCAACCGGGAAAGCCGGAACTCCCGAGAAGATCGCCGGTAGGACTTGGTGCAGCACTACTGTGCGATATTTAGGCCATAGATCTCATGCAACTCACGCATTCGATCGCGAACCAAGGACAAGTACACTTCGCTAGCGAATCCCGAAGCTCCGGTACCGTCTGGCCACGCGGCGTGCGTCGCCTTCAGGGCGCTGTCTCCATAGATCTTCCACGCCTTCTCGGCGGCGTGTTGCGTCGT
>Ga0210403_10004436_pt1 | contig 12107 bp, 10 predicted proteins | sample IncBWC19MmetaG_FD_150863 | JGI IMG/M metagenome (GOLD analysis project Ga0210403, IMG submission 150863) | Forest soil microbial communities from Barre Woods Harvard Forest LTER site, Petersham, Massachusetts, United States - Inc-BW-C-19-M | ecosystem: Environmental > Terrestrial > Soil >... | reverse complement strand
ATCTTTGAGCTTCCGGAAACGACTCCAACGTCCATTCGTCGGCAGAAGTGTTGCACCGGAGGATATATAGGTTGCCATCATCGGTGCGCACTTTGAAGAACACATCATCTGGGCCGTACCACTGATCGAGCACTTCATCGACCATGTAGTCCCGCTCACCCAGTTGAAAACGTACCGGCCGCTCGTCCGCCTTAGCGCCGGCATAGCATTCCACCCGCAGTTTCATCTGATTCCATTATTATCGTGACGAGCGGTTGCATGGGAAATCATTGATGGACGAGATATTGCACAAGGGAATCTTGCTCTTCAACAACTGCGAGTTTTTCCAATGCCATGAAGTGTTGGAAGAGGCTTGGACGAAAGAGGTTGGGCCGCGGCGACTCTTCCTCCAAGCACTCATTCACCTCGCGGTCGGTTTCTATCATTGCGAGCGCGCAAATCCTGCAGGTGCAAGGAGTCAACTCAAAAAGGGGATACGCAAACTAGCGCTCTATTTGCCATCCTGCGAAGGCATCGATACGGCGCGCCTCCATCGCGAAGCACTCGCTGCGCTTGAGCGAATCGAGGCAGGCGCGGATACTTCCATCTATCCAAAGATTCATTTTTTTATGAACCTACCCGGACCACATCACCAAAGCCGTCAAAATCTATTAGAACGGGATTGGACGATAAAATGAAATTGAAGGTGGCAGGAGGAAAGATTCATGCCTCGGCACACCCACCTGTACACGATCGCGGACGATGAGGCCGTGCAAGTGATGATCGATAAGCTTCTCAGTTCGGGTCCCCATCAACAGCGTCGTGAGAGACTACTCAAAGCGCTTGAGGAGGCGTCGCGACGATACTACAGCACCACGGCCAAAGAGCGCAAGGCATTTTTTCACGGACTGCTGACGGGCTACGCAGTCGCCCTGAAGCTGTGGTAGCCAGACCCCAAGACGTTCGTCGCCTCCTTCTCCAAAAAACCGAGTGGGTTTCTCACAGGATGCCGATGAAAAGAGCGCGCCGGAACGACCCGACCGCATCGCAAGAACCGGGGCGTCAGTCGTGGAGTAAACTGGTTCGCATGGAGCTGGACTCAGGTCTCCGCGCGGCGCCAGCCAAACGGGACATTAAGAAAAGTGACGTTTGTCGACAACGTCTGCAAGAAAGTTTAGGCTAATGACGCCAGGCGCCTGTCGTCGGCTGAAAACGATTGGAATCTGCTGAGACTTGAACCGAAGCCGCGTGATCTGGTCCTTCATGTCATTTCGCTGCGAGCCCGCGTCTCACGATATCGCCAAACCGAGTTGCCTCATACCGGTTGACGAGGAAGGGATCGTTGAACCAGCTCCAGGCGGTCCAACCGATCCCGAGTTGCTGTGCGTAGGCCACCAGTCGGCGAACGAAATCCAGCTCCTCAGCTTTCTCCTGGCCCCCAAATTCACCCAGGAAGACCGGTAGAGTGCGGGACAAGTTGCCGAAAGCTTCAGACCAGTCGTTGCCCTTGCCGGGGTAAACATGAGACGAATAAACGATGTTTGCTAGGTCCATCGGCATGCCGCGCAGATCATAGGCCCAGTTAATTCCTGAGACGAAAATAATTGCATCTGGGTTTTCCGACCGTATGACAGACGTTAGCTTTCGCGCCCACGGCTGCCACTCCTTCATAGTGACCGTGTGTTGATCATGCGGATAGGTACTGCCGTCCTCTTTGTTAAGTGGAGTGGGATCGTCATCCAAGCGATCATGCGGCTCTGTGAAGATATCGTAGAGCACTGCGGGTTCGTCTTTGTATCTATCGGCTAGCAGCGTCCACAGTTCGATCGACTGTAGGTTTGGCAGCGGGGCAACGAGGTTCCGATCTCCGCCGTAAGTTCGGTCAGCATCCAACCATTGGAGGTCGAGCAGCGTATAGGCGCCGAACAGCGACGTCCAGTAGATTACTTGATCGAGGGCGTTTCGATATTCCTGGCCTGAGCGATCCCCTCGTCCGCGCAACACAAAATCCTGGTTGAACGGAAGGCGAATAATATTGCAATCCCAATCCCGCACAATAGTCTGGATCTCCGACCGACAGATGGCTGCGCCGGACAAAAAGCCCTGTTCGTCCGGATCAGAGTACTCAAGGCCCGATCGATTGATGCCGCGGAGGAGGATCGGCGCGCTCGTGCTTGCATCGACGAGGAGATTGCCTGATGTGGCTAGGCGAGGAAGCCCGTTCGAAAGTTCTCCATGCATAGAAAAAGAGTCTCTTGTTGTCGAATCGAGCAGGCCACTACGCCCATACACCTCTGAAAGTCGCAGCGCACAGCTCGGGCCCAAGCGTATTTGAACCGATTCTAGCGTAGGCAACCCCCAAGTACTGGGGAACAGCCTCCGGACATCGAAGAGCCTTTCTGTTGATGTCGCGACGCCAAGCGCGACAGGGTCGCATCGCTGCGGTTAGCCCGGAGGTCAACGCTCGCAGAGCTGAAAAGACCCGTGGCCACAACCTCGCGCGTTGGGGCTGGGCGGCTTCGAGTCAGCCAGCTTGGCTCACGAATGAATTTTATGAAATAAAGATTTATCCTCTGCTCGCGAGTATTCCGCGATCCGCAATTAGCACTGCATTGGGTGTTTCAAAGACCTACGCTGGCGAGATCCGAACGGGGCGATCTCTGCCCCATCCCCGGCATTGGCAGAAGTTGGCGCAACTGGTTGGCATATGAGAGGCGACATGCGACTGAATCAAGCGGACTGCAATGACTCAGAGGAAGCTTGGGTGGCTGCTTCGTTAATGGAATCGATGTGGATCGCCCAAAGCTCGAATCATTTACGTTCACTCATCGCGTCGAACAGAAAACGATAAACTTGTCTTTATGGTAGAAGCTCCACTATCGGATAGGCTCGAATACGCAATCCTTCGTATTGTCTATCGCAATCCGTCAGACGCGCGACATCAAAACTCATGGGGTGGCTGGGGAAGCGAAGTTAAGACAGATGTACTGGAATTCACAGGTGCTGATCTTCTCTCGGCATTCAAGCGTCTTTGGAAGAAGGGAGTGATTCGACTGACCAAGCCCGATTCCCAACGATATCACGCACAAGACTACTCTGGAAGTGAAAGCGATGATCATTCGTTTTTTTTCATGGGAGATTTTAACGTGTCAATCACGGACGAGGGGCGGAGTCATTGGGACAGGTTGGCAGTGTCAAAGACCGCGACACCCGCGACGAACTTTGGAAAAGAAACTCCTCGGGAAACGGCCTCCGGTTTCAAAGGATTTATTTGCTACGCGCATAAAGACGAGGAATTCAAAGATGAATTGCTCGCCCACTGCAGTGTGCTTCATCGACAGGGGCTTTTGCGTTCGTGGCACGATCGCAAACTTATCCCGGGTGAGAGGTGGAATGAGAAAATCAGGCAGGAACTCGATGCAGCTGAAGTCATTCTTCCGTTGGTCAGCGTTAATTTTCTTTCGTCCGAGTACTGCTGGGATGTAGAACTAAAACGCGCACTCGAACGACACCGAGATGCGACTGCCCTGATGATTCCGATTATTCTGAAGCCGAGCGATTGGTCACACAGTCAGCTTGGAGCAATCCAGGTATTGCCGAAAGACGGAAGACCGGTGACTTCGTGGTCAAATCGCGATGAGGCATGGCTTGATGTTATTGGGGGTATTCGCCGAGCCATAAATTCGTGGAGCAACGTTTCTGGAAACTTCAACTCTACGAAAGTTCATCCGACACGTCCGGCAAACGCAATATCAGAGCCTCAAGCTATCGAGTCATCCAGCAAGCTCTATGATGCGGAAGTCGAAGCTGCGCAGCAATCAGATCGCCGCTTGCCTGAAATCCGGAAGACTGGCTACTGGCGTGTCGTGATCCGTCCCCGAAGACCCTATAAATTAGACATACTAACGCTCTCTCAATGCCGTGAGCAAATCCAAAAAAGTCAAGTAAGACTGCATGGCTGGATGTTTCCATGGGGAAACACTACTGAAGCACGAAGCCGCCAACACTGGATTGAAGACGGAGGATCAAATGAGCCCTGGCATGCAAACTCTTGGCATTACTTCCAAAGTTGCCAGTTCATGAACTGGATGACTATGCAAGAGGACTACATGCATGAAACGGGACCGCGGGCCCAACTCCGCACCGTGGAAATGGGACTTTATTTAGAACTAATGTGGATGATCGCTGTAACAACGCTGGTCTATAAGTTCGCTGGCCGACTCGCGTTGAATAACCCAGCAATAAGCGAGTGGACGATCCAGATTGATCTACACGGTACTGAGGGGCGGCGAATCGCAGCTTGGGGAAACGCATCGATTATTTTGGGAAATTACACGTGTGATGTTCCGAGCGTGTCGTTTCGAGCGGAGCACAACGCTACAGGGCTGGCGAATGCTTCAGAGCTTGCCCTCGATGCAGCGGTTTATTTTTTGGAGCGATTCAATTGGAATGACCCTGATCGCGGAGTGCTCAGGAATCACCAAGCGAAACTGTTGGGAAATGGGTAAACTTGAGCGCATGTGCCAGTCTCAGCATACCTATTGCGCCTCGGACAGCTCTGCTAAATAGAGTGTCGGTGTCGCCGTAAATGCATGAACGGAATTTTGCCCCAGCTGTTCGCGCATGTTCTCTTGTTCAACGACGCCTACGACACGACCGCGCCGACTCAAGACTGGTCCTCCGCTTGACCCCGGAAGAGTAGTGCTCGACATTACCAAAAATTCGCGTTCGCCGCGAAAGTCACGGGCTACTTGCCGCAATTGCGCACTAATGTGATCAAGACCGGGCATCAGATTGGGAAGCGAAGGATAACCCAGCACCAGGAGGGGCTCCATCGCACTAATTGCATGACGACGCCACTCCACTCTTATTGCCTTCACGCCTGCGGGACACGCACACCTGATTAGCGCAAGGTCTAGATCATTTTCAGGAGCGATAATCTGCAATGGTGGCCCTGCTATGACGCGACCATCTACGTCGTTAATACGCAGAATCTCTCGTCCACGAAGCACATGCGCAGCGCTTACAATCCAGCCAGGATAGTCGTGGCAAAAGAAACCTGAACCGGCATTCTCGCCATGGATGCCAGTTACCACAATCTGGACCGTCGCAGCGCCGTAAAGCTGGCCTACGTACGGCATTCCAAGCGTCAATTCGACAATTGACTCATCGTTCCACGCCTCTCTTCCGGCTGGCCCTAGTCGTATATCCGTACGTTGAAATGTAGCTTTAATGAGATCCTGCTCCAACAGCTTCTGCAGAGCGTCGTCAATCATCTCCCTCTCCTGACCGGGCAAAGCCTGGTAGAGTTGCGCGAGCGAAATCCATTGACCTTGTGGCTGGTCGTACAGGAATTGCGCAATCTGAAGGATTAGTTCAGGCACCGTTGCTTGCGCTCAGTAGTATTTTCTGGATTCCAATTCTGAGGATGAAACTTGCTGCCTCCCTTAGAACATCAGGTAGAGTAAGTGGACGACCGGAGATAGCCGGGCGCATTGACTTTTCAAGCCAGCTCTTCGGTGCCCAAGCTCCGTGAATGAACCTATCTCGCAGCTCGAACAAGTTGTCGAGCACGTCCTTAACGAGGAGTGGTTTTGGTGCATACATCCATCGGCCCTCCATCCCTTCATAAATGTCGGTATCAGGACCAACTGATCGCAAGATTCTTGCTTTGATTTCGTCTAAACCGCAAGGTTCATCCCCGTGGGAGTAAAGTGCTTCTATGCCGGTTACCCACGTAACCAATTGCAGATCCCCGTCGCCGAGTGTCTCGTAGCTCGTCTCGTAATACCTCATAGCACGACGCAAGTGCGGTGGCCCGGCAACCCTCAGATTGCGGAAGCTTGGCCATATCAACTTAAGCTGATTGAGGTCTTCCGCTTTGATTTGATTTAGTACCTCCGATTCCGGCAGGTTTATTCGTAATGCTGTACCTGGATATACGAGGCTGAGAACGTCTACCTCTTTATCGGGGGCCTTGCGATACTGCACAACTGAGAAGCGAGTTCGAGTTGGCTTCACCACTCTTAAGCAGTGGAATGCCATCTGAAGCAGTTCCTTGGAGTCTTCCTCATCCTTACTTGTCACGAATCCTGATCGAAAGTGGTGAACCAGAGCAACTTTGGCTCGGCTGAAAAACTTAACGAGGTCGCCCGTTAGGTATTCTTCCCATAGAGAAAAATTGTCCGCTCGCAGAAGTCCCTCAATGGACTCGACGCGAATATCGCCGAGTGAGAATGGCAATTGAAACTCAGTCTCAGCAGAGGAGTCGAACGAGAATGGCGTGATGCTGTATTTGTCGTAAAGTTCCATCAATCACTATTGGCTACTTGTTGAGATATTGCTGTTTGCGGTCATGGACTACTCTAGCAAGGAGGCGCTGTGTGCGGTCCCACACCCGAGGATGGATTGCTTCCGATGGCATTGCAGCACTCTGAGGCACCATCAGGGTGGTGCGGCAGGGGACACATGGGGCGATCGCTGCCGCATCCCCGGAATTGGCAGAAGTTGGCGAAGCTGGTTGGCGTTTCGGAGGCGTGGCCAGTGACTCATTAGCGAAACTACCGGCGCTTATTTAATAAAATGTCTTCCACATGCGGGCTATGATTGAACGAAAGGACTCCGAATGAGCAGTGGTCAGCGGTACTATTCGCCAAGCGAAGCAGTAACCGAATTTCTCAAGCGCTTGAACGACGCAACGGCACGCGAATTGAGAGTGCTTTTGGAGGCGAAACACATCTATCAGAAAGTCAGCGTCGATCCGAATCACCTCGTGGAAGAAGTGAAGCGTGCCGTCGTCGCGAGCGACCTGATGGCATTCGAGACGCGACTTCGTCGAATTAAGGAAACTCGTTTCGCTCCTTCCTTGCATGGCCCTCTTCACATGGCTGAGCGAGATGGATCAGAATCCCTGATCCCAACCCTTGTGGTTCAAAACGTTAAACTGTACTGTGCGAAGTGCGACAGCCCCGAAGCATTCGCACCGATCTGGTGCACTGAGATAACGAACGATCTGAACAACCCCCGTCGGGTCGATGTCAAGTTCAGGCACTCGACGGATGATTCCTTTCAACTCTTCGTATTAACGTTTCAGTGTCAACATTGTCAGGGCGAGCCGGAGAGCTTTCTGGTGCGACGAAAAGACTGGAACTTAATCCTCGAGGGCAGATCGCCTATGGAACTTGTCGACGTGCCCGGCTTCGTGCCGAAAAAGGAACGCAACTTCTTTCGAGACGCTTTGGTCGCAGTGCATGGCGGGAAAATTTTGGCTGCTTTATTCTACCTCCGAACTTTCTTAGAACAGTTTGGACGTCGACAGACGGGTATTAAAGATAGGACTGCTGGAGACGAGATCATGGCAGCCTACAGTCAGATTTTGCCCGAAAAACTACGGGATGAGATGCCTTCCCTCCGAGAATGGTACGGTAAGCTGTCTGATGCGCTCCATACCGCGAGAGAGGACGCCCAACTGTTTGAAGATGCTCGTGCCGAGATCGAAAAGCACTTCGACATACGAAGAGTATTCAAAATTCCTGAGTTAAACAAGTAGCCAGAACCTTTAGAGTCGTTGGTGGGCTGCCGTGACGTAAGCCGTCCTAAGCTGTCGTATTGGTGAATTCCTTGTGACTGACCACCGCTGTGGTATTCCAATTGGCGACCCGTGCCCGCGCCCAGGGGGGTGGGGCAAAAACAGGGGGCGCTATTGTATACCCCGTCAAGAGATTGACTACGCTTCACCGCTCCCGTAGACTGACGAGAATGTTGCGTTGTGGATCAATGTGTTACAGCTAAAAGCATTCCTGAATGCCGCATCTCGTTGTTGAACGCAGTCGTCCTCATTGCAGTCTTGCCGGCAAGTAGCTCTTCGGATGAATCACGACTCGCACATGGAGCGGAGCGGCGTCGGGGCGTTCAAACAGGAATTGATACTCGCCCAAGAATCCGGGGCCTGGCTGCCAATAGAACAACCCGCCCTTGAGTGTAGAACCGATTGGAAGCGCCCTCTGCTCGCCGTTTACTAATAAGTCACCGTCCGTCGCGCCGACTTGAAGTTCGATCCTCTCAAGTTCTTCCATGTGAATCACGTATGCACCAGTTCGGTCGAGCGAAAGTGACTCTGCTTGCCGCTTGCGATCGAAGCCCAGGCGTAGTTTCACAGCTCGGTTTGATGGTACCTGGATCGGCTCGTCAGGCGGGGCAACGGGCCCAGTGCCCGCGTTTAAAACCGTGAAGAAACGGCTGCCCACTCCATCCGTGTGTCCGGCGTTGTCGGTAACGGACCACGATATCGTATGCACGCCGTTGGCGAGCTGGGTGGTGTCGATGTAGTAGAAGCCGATAGCTCCGTTGCTGTTGCACAAACCGGGAAACAAGCTTGCGACGTCGCTGCGGCGTTGATTACGTCGGATGCCCCACAGGAACGCTATCGAGATAAACAAAGATCGTCGACCCGTCGAACGGAATGCAGTGGGGATTTTGTGTCAGTGCCCAGCCAAAGTTTACGTATGCGCTCCCGGAGGCGGTGGCTCCCTGGTCGGGCGTGTCGATCGTGCCGAATGGCTTGGAGGCATGGGCATTGTCCACCGTTATGGTACGCGTCCCCAGATCGAAAGTCTGCCCGGCCTTGTTGGTCGCGATGGCATGCAGGTTGAAGGTCCCGTTGCTGCCCGGCAAGAAGTTGGTCAACATACTGTAGCCCCAACCGGCGCGGTAATTCAGCGGTGCATTGGAGTAGGTGGCTTCAACGTCGGGGCGCGCGCCGGCAACAAGAGTGGCATTGCCAATGAAGACCAAGCCGTTAGGTTGCGTCGGTTCGTTCCCGATTGGCTCTCGATAAATGAGAACGCTGATCACTTCAATGGAGTCGAGCGACCAACCTGTGACCGGAATCGCACCAGCGATGCCTGTAGTGTTGTTCAAAGGCGTGTCGAAGCTGCCGTAAGGCATCGTCGGCGCAACACTGGTGACAGTCACCTGAATCTGCTGCGGCGAGTTCGTCGTGCCCGGCGCCGTCACGGTGATGATCCCGCTAGCTCCCGGCGCGGCCGTGATCTGAAGCTTCGCGCTGCCAGTGCCTGACGCCGGGCTCACTGTTATATTCGGCTGATTCGAGGAAGCCGTCCAGCTAATAGCTCCCGATGGGGTGAAGCTTAGACCGACAGTCTGCATGCTGGTGATCACTGCCCCTGAATACCCAAACTGAAGCTTGTTGGGGCTGAGCACAATCGCCGCCGGACTCACGAGGATGGTCGGATCACTGGCGTAAGCTGCCGCTGATCCGCCGCCCGAGACATTGGCTTGATTCACTTGAGGCGAAGTCGCATTAGCCGCAATATTCACCGTCACTGTGATCGGTGGATAACTTGCGCCGCCAGTCAGGCTATCGCTCCGCGTGCAACTCGTACCCGTGCAGGTCCATCCAGATCCCGCCATCGATACCAGCGTCAACCCGGCCGGCAAAGTATCGCTTACGGTCACCAGCCCGCTCGTCGACACTGCACCGGCCTGGTTCGATACTGTCACCGTATAAGTCGCCCCGGTCTGGCCTCGCGTCAAGTTTCCTGTATGCGTCTTTGTAATGGCCAGAACCGGAGTGGTGAGTGTGGTTTGCAAGACTGCAAACGATACTCCAGCGATTGTGATATTCCCGCTTCGCGGCGCCCCCGTGTTGTTCGCGGAAACTGAATATTGCGCCGCGCCAGTGCCGGCACCGGGAACCGGCGCGGTGATTGTCAGCCAGGACGAATCGCTAACGGCATTCCAGCCGAACCCAGTCACGGCAGTCTGCAAGTTGAAACTCCCCGCGCCGCCGGCGGCCGGCCACGCGGCATTCGGTGGAGTCATCGTGACGGGTGCCGTGATCGGGGAAGTGGCGCTGATCGTGTTCCCGGCGACTAACACAGATGAACTGTAATGGGTCACCAATGGTAATAAGGCGTCCTGCAGGATTTGATTTAGATCCTGAGAATCAATCCCCCACGTGCCGCCCAGTGTTGGATTCTGGCTGTAGCGGATTACCAGATTGTTGTCCAGAGCGCCGCTATTCAGCTCACCGATCCAGATCCCGGAACGTTCGGAGTCCGCAATGTAGTTATTGGCGATTGTGATGTTCGCATCCGTCGGTATCGAGCCAATACGGTTCGGAGGTGTGGTTGAGCGTACTTCTATTGCTGCCAAGCCATCTCCGCCCCCAGAGAACTCCGGCCCGAGATCTCCTTCCAGTGAATTATCGGTGATTGTGAGGTTATTGGAGGGCGGGTATATGTTACCTCCTGTGCTTGAGATAATTCCCGCTCCACCCGTTCGTCGCACTACATTCCGTTGCACCACGACGCCTTCCGCGCCAGCGAGCCACACGCCACGGCCGCCATAGGTGTCTTCAACAATGTTGTCATCGATGGTCGAGCCTTGCCCGCGCTGGGACGGCGAGCCAAAGACCAGTATCGTTCCGGGTGCCATGGTAGGTAAATCGCGGTCAAACGTCAGCACCACACTGCTCGCAGGTTGAATGTTATCAGGCGGATTCTGAGCGGCAATCACGCCCGCTATTAATTCCTGCTGAGTTGCCGGATCAATAAAGTTCGTCAGAGTTCCGTTCGCGAAACGAACATATCCATTACGAGTGACCGTCAGAACGCGAGCACTTGATTGACTGGCGATGGTTGCGACATACGCGTTCTCGATGACAAGGCCATCGTCCATAGTACGCGCCACGTACGAATTCCGAATGTGGTTGTTCGGGCCACTATGGATAAAGTGGATACTATCGGCGGCGGAACCAATTAAGCCCGAGCCTGGCCGTGGCATGATCCGCACCGTATCTACTGTAGAGTTGCTGGTTTGAAAGAGTTGAACAGGCATTTCCGCCGCTCCGTAGATATCGATGTGCGAAAGAGTGATCCCAGCGCTTTCCCAAACCAGGATCGGCGGCCCTCCGCCGCGGGCGGTAACCACAACTGTATCTCCAGCTAGCAGAGTGGAGAGCAATTCACACTGCGAGCACGGATCCTCATTGGGACTCGCGGCTGGAACATTTATGGTGCTGCTGATGAAAGGCGGCTGCAAAAGTGTTCGTGTGGTCCCCGGAACGATGGAGCCGTTACGGAAAAATACGGCCCAGTATGCTTCGACCACTGACTGATTAGACAAGTTGTAGAGTGTAGCGGGGTCGGGCCAACCAGCGAGAGTCTGATACCTTAAAAGGCGATTTACTGTATCCACGGAAACAAGCTGCACGTGCGTATACGGCGGATGGACGAAGTCGATTTGAAAATTTGTCAGTGTGACGTTTGAACAATAAAAGAGCTGCAAACCATTCGGGAGCTGAGGGCCATTGAAGTAGATCGTGGAACCCGCCAAATCAATGGTTATGTTGCTCAGGTTCGGGAATATCAGGACCGCATTGCCCTGTGTTGCGGACAGCAGGTAGTAGGCGCCTGTGTCCGCCGTCAGCGTCTGCACCGGATGGCTCTGGACGTAATTGAGAGCGGCCTGGAAGGCTGGCCTGGCATCGAGCGATGGATTATTCGGCGTGAGATTCTGCGGGGCGATTCCCAAAGTCACTAAGTCGTGACTCATGTCTAAGACCTGCGCTGACGCGCTGCCCGCTAGAGCCGCGACCAAACAGACGAGGAAAGCTGCTCGACGTAACAACATGCGCAGGGTCTTCCGTAAGGTTGTTAGATTACCATGCGACTGGGTCAGCAATCTATGGATACTTAGACACAGCCAATGCTAGCTGTACTGGTACGATCCCTGGGCTGAGTACCTGCCGACGCTATCGTCGAAATCCACGGTCCATCGAAACTCGGTACTGGCATGATCGAAGTGGTCTGGGAGCATCAACGGTTCGCCGTGTTCCAGCGGGATTTGACGACTCGGGCGAGTCTGGTACGAACCGCAGCGGTCGGCGACTGAACTCCACCCGGAAGTGTGGAGTGCTAAACTACGACAGCCTCACGGCTCCATCCCGGCCCCACATAGTTCTACAGTTCTTCGCACGGTCGGTCGATATTCTATCCGGTTACTTTTGCAGCAACTAACGGCAAGACACAACCTTTTGGACGCGCTTCTGGCCGGAAGCACAACGGCAGAATTACAGCGGGAGATTTCGCGACTACCGATCATGG
>Ga0210403_10004433_pt1 | contig 12112 bp, 10 predicted proteins | sample IncBWC19MmetaG_FD_150863 | JGI IMG/M metagenome (GOLD analysis project Ga0210403, IMG submission 150863) | Forest soil microbial communities from Barre Woods Harvard Forest LTER site, Petersham, Massachusetts, United States - Inc-BW-C-19-M | ecosystem: Environmental > Terrestrial > Soil >... | reverse complement strand
TGCCGGGGGCCAGAATCGAACTGGCTACGCCCGCCTTTTCAGGGCGGCGCTCTACCACTGAGCTACCCCGGCACGTGGTGTTTAGAAATTGTATGGGGAGCGGCGCGATTGTGTCAATTCGCGCTGGCCGCGCCGTCGCAATGGAAGACAGCACTCGGAAGACAGCCACGGCCGCAAAGCGAGCCAAATTCACCAATCGGTAGAAAAGAGACGCATCGCGGCGGTGTCACTACACTTCTGATATTTTGCGTACGCGGCTGCCGCGCGCTTGCGGATCTGCTCTTTCGATTCCTGGAGCATCCAGCCGTCGACGGCGGCTTTCAGCGTATAAGCCTCAGGAGCCATCAAGCCGGTAGTCCAGAGGAGCGGGGAAGCGCCGGACGCTCGAAGAAGGTCGCGGAAGAAGGATTTGCTGGCGCAGGCAAGGATGATTGCGGGTCGGCTTGCATCGGAATGCCCGGCGAAATCTACTGTGAGCGGGAAATCCATGAGGCCGTCATGGCCGACGTACACGACGAGATCGGCGACTGGCGGAACTTGGAATACCACTCCGGCAATCGCGCCGCCAGCCGCTGCTTGTTTGTCTGGGATTCCCGCCGCCGCGCGGAAAAAATCCGTCAAGGATTGTTTTATCTCACTGCCGCGGTAAGCATCCGCAACGAATAGAACCCCGTCGGTTTGATGCTGGAAAATGCTTCGCTCGAGCACGAACTTGTTGGGCTGTTTGAAAAAGAGAACTTCTCTCCATTCCGGAGAGTGCTTGAAGTAAGTGCGCACGCCATAGGCTGCGCCCCAGTAGAGATTGTGCGCGGGATCGTCACCGTTTCCGAGCACGGGTGGGACAGGAACGATGCCTTGGTGCGCGTTGTCGGCGAGGGCTACGAAAACGTGGACGACGCGCGGTTTGGTCTGGGCGGAAGCGTAGCCAGCGAAGAGGACGCAGAGCGTCGCTAACAGTACGATTCTACTTCGAGGCGTCACTGCGATGACTCGTCGAACTCCTTCATCCAGGACTTGCCTTTGAGGACTTCGCGTGGGCGCGTGCCGTCGGGCGGGCCGACGATGCCGTCTTTTTCCATGATGTCGATTAAGTGCGCGGCGCGGCCGTAGCCGATGCGCAAGCGGCGCTGAAGAGTGGAAGTCGAGGCGCGGCCCATTTCGCAGACAACACGAACGGCATCCTGATAGAGAGCGTCGTCAACGGGCTCCCCACCAGCTTCGGCATCGTCACCAGCTTCGCCTTCGACCTTTCCGTTCTCATCCTTGGGCGCTTCGAGGAGCTGCTCGTTGTACTTCGCTTGCGCTTGCTGGCGCCAGAAGTCGCAGACGGCCGTGATTTCGTCTTCAGAGACGAGCGGGCCGTGAATGCGGTGGAGGCGGGCGGAGCCGGCGGGCAGATAGAGCATGTCGCCCTTGCCCAGCAAGGATTCCGAGCCGTTTGAATCGAGAATGGTGCGGGAATCGACTTTGCTGGCCACGCGGAAAGAAATACGCGCAGGGAAATTTGCCTTGATCAAGCCAGTGATGACGTCTACGGAGGGGCGCTGTGTGGCGAGAATCAAGTGAATGCCTACCGCGCGAGCCATCTGAGCCAGTCGCGTGATGGACTCTTCCACGTTGTTCGTGTCCACCATCATCAGATCGGCGAGTTCGTCGATGACGATGACAAGGTAGGGAAGCGGCTTGTGCTCGGTCTCCTCGACGTTCTCGAAGAGTGAGAGCGATTGCGCCTTCTGGAAGGTGCGATTGTACTGCTCGATGTTGCGGACACCGCGCTGGGCGAGGAGTTTGAGGCGCTTCTCCATTTCGCGCGTGGCGTTGCGCAGAACATTTGACGCGATTTTCGGATCGGTGACGACGGGCGCGATCAAGTGCGGAATGTTTTCGTATAGGTTCAGCTCGAGGCGCTTGGGATCGACGAGCACCATCTTTACATCTTCGGGGCTGGCTTTATAGAGAATGGACATCATGAGCGAATTGATGAAGACGCTCTTGCCCGTGCCGGTCGAGCCCGCGATGAGCAGGTGGGGCATGGCGGCGAGGTCTGTGACGCGAATGCGGCCGTGCAAATCGCGGCCCATGGCCAATGTCAATTTGCTGGGCGAGTTGGTGAACTCGGGCGCCTCGATGATTTCGCGCAGTGCGATGGTCTGGCGGTTGAGATTCGGAACTTCGATGCCGATGGTGGATTTGCCGGGGATGCGCTCGATCAAAATCGATTCCGCTTGCAGCGCGAGGCACAAATCTTCGGTGAGACCGATGATGCGGCTGTACTTGATGCCAGCGTCCGGCTTGAACTCGAAAGTAGTTACAACCGGACCGGGATTGATCTGCGTCACGCGGCCCTGGATGTCGAACTCGAGGCACTTGGCTTCGATGGCGCGGGCGCGGTCTTTTAGTTCGTCTTCGTCGAGCTTCTGGCTTCGTTCGCCTTCTCTCAGAAGGGACGGGGAAGGCAGTTTGTAATTGGGATTGCCTTTTGCGATCTTCGGCTCGGAGGCTTTCCTTGCAACGGATTTTTCGGGGCCAACAAAGACGATGGGGTCTTTTCGCTTTTGCGTTGGTTCTTTCTGCGCTTCTGCTTCTTCCTCTACGTCCTCAAAAACGGCGCTCTCATCGGCAAGTTGGATGGACTTTGCAGGTTCGTTCAGGGCGGCAGAGTTGCCAAACGATTGAGGGGTGACCGGTTTGCGGCCGGAGATGCGCGTTTCCTCGACGCGGCGCCGCATGCGATCTTGTTCACGCTCATCCCGCCACGAATTCCAGCGCGCCGCCGCTTTCTGAAGAATACCTAGCTTCTCGACGGCGCCAATGGGCCCGGTTGGTCCTTTGGCCCAAGCGTGCGTGCCAGCGAAAGAAAAGCGGGTTGCCATGAACAGTGAGGTGAAAAACAACGCTACGGCTACCACCGTCGCGCCCCAGAAGTTGAACCCGGTCAGCAAGCTGTTGGAAAGAAGCGAGCCCAGCATTCCTCCGGCTGGTATCGCGCCGCGAAGCTGAGGAAAATGCCAAAGAGAGAGCAGGGAAGGGAGCGACAGCAGCAACAAGGCATAGCCGACCAATGTGGCAACCTGCGAGTCGATAGCCCGGTTGCGAAACCACCTCCATCCAAGTATTCCCATGGCCACGGGGAGCATGAAGGCGGCGAAGCCGAAGATTTGGAAGAGTGCGTCGGAGCCATAGGCGCCGACGGGGCCAATCCAATTGCGCGCTGGGTTGCCGTCGGGAGCGGGCGCAGCGACGTTAAACGCGGCGTCGTGTGGCGAGTAGGAGATGAGCGCCAGCGCCATCAAAACAGCCAGCGAGATACACAAGAATCCGATCAGCTCATTGAGCCGTTTGTTTTCGGTCGGGGTCAGCAGACGCACAGAGTTCTCCTCAGCTTTTTGGGGAAGGCTGAGTGGTGCAGCGGGCACGTTGGCGCTATCGCGCACCCGCCTGGAGGAACGCTAAAACCAAAACGATGATACCAAACAGCAGCCGGTAAAAAACAAATACTTTAAGCGTGTGCGTTTGCAGATAGCGCAAGAAAAAGGCAATCACGAAATAGCCTGCTACGCCCGAAACCAGGATGCTGATAAGCAGCGTCGAGATAGGCAGGTCCAGCCCACCAGCTTTGTGCAGTTTGATGAGCTTTGGAAGATGCGAAACTACTGCGCCTGCGATGAGTGGCGTCGAAAGGAGGAAGGAAAACCTCGTAGCCGCCTCGCGAGTGAAACCCCTAAACAGGCCTGCGGTGATTGTGATGCCCGACCGAGACACGCCGGGGCATAACGCCAGAGCTTGCGCTGTCCCAATCGTAACGGCATCTCCCATGTTCGACTGCTCGATCGGCCTCGCCAGCCGAGACTTGGAATCGGCCCACCACATCACCAGCGCGATGGCGATGAGAGAAATTGCGATCACATACGGCGTGCGAAAGCGCTCTTCAATCGTTTTCTCGAACAGAGCGCCTAGAAGCCCGCCGGGGATAGTTCCAATCACCATGTACCAGAACAGTTTTTTATGTTGCGCTACTTCCTCCGCCGGAGCGTTCGCAGGATACTTCAAGCCCAGACCGCAAAGCGCCAGTGTGAGCCAGTCTTTAAAGAAATAGAGAAGCACGGCAACAAGGGTGCCAGCGTGGAGCGCCACGTCAAACGCCAAACCTGGATCCGTCCAGCCCAGCAGCCACGGAAACAAAGTGAGGTGCGCCGTACTGCTGATCGGCAAAAACTCGGTGAAGGCTTGCACAAGGGCGAGGACAATCGCCTGATACAGAGGCATTTGGCTTAAGTTTCCTTTTGCGCCGGAGACGTTTTGCCTACACTTGGCAAGATTTTTCGCATCTCGTAGGCGTCGAGCCGGCGTAGATAGTAGCGCTTCAAGACCGCTTCGATACGATAGCCGTGCCTCTTCCAGAACGCAACAGCTGGCTCGTTGTCGATTGCCGTTTCCAGCAGGATAGAGCGCACGCCACGCAGGCTCAGATTTCTTTCGCTCTCCGCGAGCAGCGCCGTGCCAACACCCTGCCGGCGATGCGCTTCCGCGACATCTAGCGTAATGATATGTGCCAGTGGTGGATTCTCCTCCGTCAAGACAAACCCCGCGATCCGAACGCCATCCACGGCGACGACGCAGTCCGCGCTCGCGATGGTCAGAAAATAGTGCAATGTGGTCTTCGAATAGGAAATCCCGGCAGGGAAGCAGGACTGATCCAGCCGGTGCAGAGCCGCAAAGTCATGCGGTTCGTAAGACCGAAGCGTAACCGCCATGCCGAGATTCTACGCCCGATGCCGCTAAAAGGTAGGGGCACGGCATGCCGTGCCCGTCTATAGCGCGGGCCGCGCTCATGCAGTGCCCCGTGAACAAAATCCTACGTCTAGCTACAGCTTCACAGTAACGGTCTTGATCTCGGTGTAATTCGACAACGAGTATTCGCCGAGTTCGCGCCCGATGCCTGACTGCTTGAACCCGCCAAACGGCGCTCCCGCGTCGAACACATCGTAGCAATTCACCCACACTGTCCCGGCCCGAACGTTGTCGGCGATGGCGTGGGCTTTGCCTATGTCTTTGGTCCACACCGCCGCCGCCAGACCATAAGTACTCTTATTCGCTCGCGCCGCCACTTCCTCGACGGTCTTGAATTTCAAAATCGACATGACCGGCCCGAAAATCTCCTCCTGCGCGATTTTCATGTTGTCGGTCACGTCAGCAAACACGGTCGGTTCGATGAAGTATCCCTTATTTCCTACGCGGTGCCCTCCCGCGAGCAGTTTGGCGTTTTCTTTCTTGCCTGCGTCGATGTATCCCATCACTTTATTCATCTGCTCTTCGTCCACTTGCGGCCCTTGCTCGGTGTTTTTGTCAAACGGATTGCCCACCGTGCGCTTCTTGGCCCTCGCCGCGCTTCTTTCCACGAATTCGTCGTAGCATTTCTCCTCGACGAACGTCCGCGAGCCCGCGCAGCAGCACTGTCCTTGATTGAAGAACAGCGCGAAGTGCGCGCCCTCAATAGCCTCGTCCATGTCCGCATCCGCAAACACAATGTTCGGGCTCTTACCGCCCAACTCCAGGGTGATGCGCTTCAAGTTGGAATCCGCCGCCGCTCGCATGATCAACTTGCCCACTTCGGTCGACCCGGTGAACGCCACCTTGTCTACATCCATGTGCCGCGAAATAGCCGCGCCTGCCGTCGGTCCATATCCCGGCAAGATGTTCACGACGCCTTCGGGGAATCCCGCTTCCATGATCAATTCGCCCACGCGTAGCGCAGATAGTGGCGTCTGCTCCGCAGGCTTCATTACCACCGTGCAACCTGTCGCCAGCGCGGGCCCCAGCTTCCACGCCTGCATCAGCAGAGGGAAATTCCATGGAATGATCTGTCCGACGACACCTACCGGCTCGTGCTTCGTGTAGCAAAAATAATTGCCATTCACGGGGATCGTCTTCCCCTGAATCTTGTCTGCCCATCCGGCGTAGTAGCGGTAGCACGCTACCGTCAGCGGCAGATCGGCAGCTTTTGCCACCTGGTACGGCTTGCCATTGTCCAGTGATTCGAGTTGCGCCAATTCGTCGGCATGCTTTTCAATTAAATCCGCCAGCCGGTTAATCATTGCTCCGCGCTGCGAAGCCGTCATCTTCCTTCGCCACGCGCCTGTTTCAAACGCCGCTCGCGCAGACGCCACCGCCTTGTCGACGTCGGCCGCATCGGCTTCTGCCACTTGGGTGATCACCTCGCCGGTGGATGGATTAATCGTCGGAAATGTTTTGCCTGAAGCGCTGTTGACCCATTTCCCGTTGATCAGTAGCTTGTTCGCGCTGATTTTTACGCTTGGTTCAAATGCAGTCGTTGCTGTTGCCATGGATTCCTCCCTATCGAAATCGTCGAGGCGCAGCCAGTCACACTGAATACCGTACCTGCTACCGCGATGTAAGTTGTCTCGTTCGCCGCCGGTTGGCGGCTGAGGAAGCTCATTTGCACTAAGGAATGGAAGGCAGGGCGGAACCCTTTCAGCCCTGTGGTAATGCAAACGTGCTACCGAGCAAGAAGCCTATACCCATGCGTCCCGGTAGGCAAGGTAAGAGAGAGACCTCTCCTTAGTCGAAGGAATGAGCGACAAGGTGGGTTCATTCATGGCCCAATCTGTAGACTTCAATATTTAGGCGGTTCCAATCTCGGCCAGCGTCGTATACATCTTCAAACCGAGAGTCTTTCCAATTCGTACCATCTCGTCGGCTCCGGCAGAAGGCCCGCCTACCCTCAGCACGGCATCACACTTTTCCAATAGCTTGACTGCGATCGGGTGAAACACTTCGTTGAACGCCTCGTCACCAATTTTCCTGGAACCGGCCAGTTCAACCAGCGGTAGCGCAAGCCACTCCCCTAGAATTGGAATATGACCAGCGCGAAAAATAGGCAACGCGTACGACTCCATCTCTTCGACATTCTTTCGGATCAAACCCGGGTCGTCGTTTGTGCCGGAGCGGTAGGGACCGGCAATCAGGATCATCATGGATTTAGCGGAGTTAGGCGTCACACTTTCTCCAGTAATCGGAAGCTTGTAATTACGCAACGCGCTCAAGATACACTAGGTACCGCGCCTGGCAAACGAGTTCACCGTATATACTCTGTGAATTCTGAGGAGCTGAGTCATGAATCATTCCGCGAAGTCGAAGCAAGAAGGCAAAGGCGCGGTCTCGCTCATCGCTGTGGCCATCGGTGCAGCGGCGGTAGGAGCGCTCGCGATCGGAGCGCTGGCTATCGGCCGGCTCGTCATTCGAAAAGCTCTTATAGGCAGCGCGAAATTCAAGTCGCTAGAGATCGGCGAGCTCACAGTGACGCGAATGCGCGTTTCGAACCTTGTCGTAAGGGACTCGGTTAGTTTTCCTCCGGAGGGCTCCCTGAAGAACCGGGAATTGGAGTGAGTCGATAGCCGCGTGGAGCTCGCGACCGAGGCGGCCCTCAGCTTGTGTGCTGAACCAGCCCGGCCACTACCGAAAAAATATCCAGCTTCGCCGCCGTAACCTTTTCTCGCTCTCGACAGTTACTATATCCAGAACCATGATGGCCGTCCGACGACCGGCGCAAAAAGCAACGCCGCAAGGCGAAGAGGAGCGCCTTCTCGTCCAATCCGCTCAAAACGACCCCGCGAAATTCGACGCGCTCTACGAACTGTATTTCGAGCGCATTTACTATTTCCTCGCTCGCCGCGTCCGCGACCGCGCGATCGCTGAAGATTTGACTTCAGAGGTCTTTCACAAAGCCCTCGCCAACCTCTCCTCCTACGAGTGGCGCGGTGCTCCATTCTCCGCCTGGCTGTTCCGGATAGCCGCCAACGCCCTTGCCGACCAATACAAGCGTGCCTCGCGCGAGCAGCCCTCCTCAGGCACCGGACATGACCTCGACGAGCATCCAGACCCCTCGTCGCCTGACATGGAAGCCATCGACTATCACGCCCGCCTGTTTCGCCTCGTCGATCACCTTCCCGCTGTTCAGCGCCAGGTGATTCGCGAGCGATTCGTTGAGCAACGCTCCATCCGGGAAATTGCTGCACGACTGAACAAGACCGAAGGGGCCATCAAGCAGCTTCAATTCCGCGCGCTGCAAGCCCTTCGCACTCAAATGGGGGGTGGCCATGCGTAAGCGCTCTCCTGCCGTTCAACTCGATCGGGCCATTGATGCCTTGCTCGTTGCACTTCGGCCTGAGACAGAGCGGCACAGCAGTCCCGCGCTCGCTCAGCTCATGCCCATCGCGCGAGCACTTAGCCTTTTGCCCCGGCCCGATTTCAAGTTAGCTCTGAAGTCCGATTTGCAAAGGAGATCGCCTATGACTGAATCCGCAGCCCGCACACAGGGTTCCTCCGGAACCGCTCATTTCCGCCGTCCAGGTTTCAACAATATTGCGCCTTATTTCCTTGTAAACGGCGCTTCCAAGTTTCTTGATTTCCTCATTTCAGCTTTCGAAGCCACCGAACGCATCCGCGTCCCGCGTCCTGACGGTTCCATCATGCACGCCGAGGTGGCCATCGGCGATTCGGATGTCATCGAACTCGCGGATGCCAACGAGCAGTATTCGCCGCGCGCGATGGCCACACATCTTTATGTTCCCGATGCCGACGCCACCTACGCTCGAGCCATCCAATCCGGTGCCATCGCGATTTATGCGCCGTCAGATGAGCATCCCTCAGGCGATCGCTGGGGCGCCATAAGGGACGCCTTCGGCAACGTGTGGTACATCGCGACGCCCAAGGGTTGGGAGCCGGGACCAGAGGGCGTGCGCGCGGTGCAGCCCTATCTCCACCTTCGCGACGCCCACAACCTTATTCCTTTTGTCGAAGCGGCTTTAGGGGCAGAGGTGCTTGGCATTCACAAGTCGCCAGAGGGCCTGGTAATGCATGCCACCATCAGCATCGCGAATGCTACATTTGAGATTGACGAGGCTCGCGGCGAGACTCTGCCGATGCCTGCCTGCTTGCACGTTTACGTGCCTGACACGGACGCACTCTACGCCCAAGCACTTCGAGCCGGCGCCACTGGAGTGACTCCGCCAAGCGACGCGCCCTATGGCGACCGGGCCGCCACAGTGAAAGACCCCTTTGGAAACACTTGGTTCCTCGCCACTTACGGTAGCGCAAATCAAATAAAGCTCTAGCGCCTCACGCCTGACTTTAAAGAGGTTTGTCTTCCGTTTCGGTTTCCGCTTCGACGCGGACAAATCTGCGCATTCCCGTGATCGCAGCCTGAGCTTGACGGACTTGCTCCTGAATGCCTCTTACTGCATTACGCTCTTCTCGCGTGAGTGCAGGGTTTTCACGAAGGAGTTCGCTATAGCCCAGAATCGCGGTTAGTGGGTTGCTGATCTCGTGCGTAGCGCCAAAGGCCAGGCGTCCCAGCGCCGCCATTCTTTGCGACTGCACAATCTGCTGCTGCACCAGCTTAAGGCTTTCCAGCGATGATTCCGTCAGACCGATCAAGCGCAAGAGTTCGCGATCCATCGCGGTGAGCTTCAGAAATGTCAGGCCACCCAGAAAAATGACTGCAGCGAATACCAGTCGGAGGCGAAAGAGAACAATCGACGGAGGATTTTGGTGATCGAAACCCGCGGCGACGCCCAAAAGTGGAAGGGAGATCACTCCGATCATGGCGAGCCTGGCACTCCAGAACCCCTGGTTCGGGGAAGCGCGTACCGCCGGAGCGGGCCGGGGCGGCAGTTTCTCCCCAACTGCGGCAGCAACGGTAATCAGGAACAGCGAACAGCCCCAAGGAACATCGTAGAGGCTTCCCGTGTAATACAAGCCGCGGTCGATGGCAATGTTCTGAAACAGACTCCCGGTAGCAAAAACGCACAACCCGACGAAAAAGTATCCGTAAAACCGTTTCCACTCGCCTTCGCTCATCCCGTAGAGCACGCCTACTGCGACGAGCGTGACGCAATGCTCCATGAGAGCCAGGATATAGTAAACCGGGTTGTAGTTCGGGTAGCTCTGAATAATAAACTGCCAGGGCAGAGCAAAATAGAGGTATAAGCAAACCCACCAGGAGAATAAGAGGAAAAAATCCAGACGCCGAAATCGTAAATCATCGGAAGCAAATTCGGCTTGCGGACGAAGCGCCAACGCGGCGAGCGTGGGAACTAAGGCTAAGAGAAAAAGTCCATCCCCAGGAACAGGATTAGGCGCCGGGCGCCGCAACAGGACGTCGTAGTAAAACCAGAATAGCTGCGATACAAGCAGAATGGCGAATCCGATTTCGTTCAAGCGCCAAAACAATCGCACGGTTCCGGTGGATCGTCTCCCGTTGCTTCGAAAGGACAACGCAACCACCGCGGCGAGGAGGCATGGGAAAAGGTCCCCGAATGCAGTTAAAAGCCTGCTGGGCTGCAGAAGGAGAGCCGAAGCTATCTGGGCGAACACTAAGCCAAGAGCAATCCGGGTCCAGCGCGTGTCAATCCTTCGAAGCAATTCAGTGTCTCCAATAGCCGCAAAAATTACGAAGCTGGCTCCAACGCAGTTGCCACAGCGACGGGTATCAGCAGCCGAACCACGGCCCCGCCTTCGGTCCGGTTCCGACAGTCGATCTCGCCCCCATGCTGCCGGATGATGCCATAACAAGTACTGAGTCCGAGCCCCACGCCCTTGCCGACGGGCTTTGTCGTATAAAACGGCTCGAAAACGCGCCGCGGATCCTTAAGTCCAGAGCCGGTGTCCGAAAACTCGATTTCCACGGATTCCTGATTCGCACTAAGCATGATGGTGAGCAATCCCTGGTGGCTTTCCTCCATGGCGTCAATCGCATTCGCAATGATGTGGAGAAAAACCTGAACCAACTGGTTGGCGTCCGCCTCGACCGTGGGTATGGCGCCCTTTTCGTGAATCTCCACCTGCACGTTGTGACGCCGCTCCGCTCGTACCAGACTCATGGCGCTCTGCAAAAGTGGCTTTACGTTCACCGCCTCGTGGTGCACCGGCATCTCTTGCGCAAAGCTGAGCATGCTTTCGACCAGATTGTTTGTCCGTCGTGCGGACTCTTCGATTTTTGCGGTCATCTTTTGACGGTTGCGGTCGCTGGAGGGAAGGGAATTCAGCACCTCGATATTCCTTCCCACTACCCGCATGGCTGTGTTGATCTCGTGAGCCACCCGCGCCACGAGTTTCCCCAAAGATGCCAGTTTTTCATTTTGCACGAGTTGGTCTTCGAATCGCCGCAGGTCGGAATAGGCGTCCGAAGCTTCATGCAAATATCCGCCAAGCCGGAAATTGAGAAGGTCTTGTTTAAACATGAGCAGAACCGTGAGAAGCAGCATAGTAAAAAGCGTGAGGAGAATACGGAAGTGGCGAACCGGATCCTGGGTTTCGCCGCTCACCACTAGCGACAGCCCGATCAGCGGAGTCGAGAATGTCGCCAGCATGGCCAGACGCGCGGGCCACAGAATGCTTAGCGAGCTCGCGCGATTTTCGATCTTGGGCTCATCCGGACTTTGCGGGCCTCCCGGCGGGGAATCGACGTTGTAATTTATTGCCGTGACGCAAAACCAGGCCAGGGCCGCGGTCAGCGGCACATCATAAAAGCTTCCTGTGTAATAGCGTCCAGAGTCGATGGCTCGATTGATCAGGACAGAAGAAAAGCTGTACAGCGCGAAGGCGCCCAGAAAATGCAGGTAAAAGCCGCGCCAGCGTCCCCGGCTTCGAATGGCAACGACCGCGAGAATTAAGAGGCACACCTGGTTACCAACGGCATCGGCGGCATCGGAATTCTGGTTGTATCGCGCCAAATCGTTTGCGGCGAGTAGGTAGGCCATCGCCCAGAAAAAATAGACATACGCCCAACAGACCAGAAGAGAGCTGAGGTCGAAGAGCCCCAGCAGGCGTGTGCGATCGGAGCCTTCTTTATGTGGTTGAAGGGCCAGAGCAGCGAGGATCGGAACAAGTTTGATGAAGAGCAGGAACTCTCCCACAGGAAGTGAGGGAACAGGCTGTTTCAATAACAATTCAAAATAGGCCCACAAAAACATATTTATCGACAGCACGCAGAAACCGAGCGCGATCAAGAGCCAGAACGCCCGCTGCGTAGCCCTGGCCGAAAAACCTTTCATCGCAAAGAAAACGGTGGCGATTGCAAGCAGGAACAACT
>Ga0210403_10004432_pt1 | contig 12112 bp, 6 predicted proteins | sample IncBWC19MmetaG_FD_150863 | JGI IMG/M metagenome (GOLD analysis project Ga0210403, IMG submission 150863) | Forest soil microbial communities from Barre Woods Harvard Forest LTER site, Petersham, Massachusetts, United States - Inc-BW-C-19-M | ecosystem: Environmental > Terrestrial > Soil >... | reverse complement strand
ACGGTTTCGCCGTCGTTTGCAAAGACCTCGACACTGGAACGGTCCAGGAAGATATGAAGTTTCACGGAGGAAGTCCAGTGCAGCGGCGCGCGATGACGCCCCGGAAAATCCGAAGAGAAGGAAACCAGGCCGGAGTGCGTGCGGTCGATAAAGAGTTCGTGCGTTTTTGCGGAGATTCCGACCAGGGTTTCTTCGTTCGGACCCCTGCGGAGGCGGAAACCACTCTCACCGGCACCACGGGGAGCGATCTCTGCTTCGATTTCGAGGGTGTCACCCTGAACGTTGGCCGCGTGAATTTCCTTGTTGGCTTGCTGGATTGAGATCTCGCTGCCGCGGAAAAGTTGCTTCGTGCGGAGGAGTTCGACTTCTTTGACCGGAGCCTGAATCAGGCGAATGCCGTCCGGATACGTTTTGAGGCGCAATGCGCGTGGCAGGGATTGCGCACCGCGCCACAGTTTGGTGGGCTCGGTGTTTGCGTATTGCCAGTTGCTGATCCAGCCGAGCCAGATTCTGCGGCCGTCTGTTGCAGGGACGTCGGAAAAACTGTTGGTAGCGTAGAAATCCTTGCCGTAGTCGGCCCACAGCCCCTGGTCGGCGGGAGTTTCGTTAGTGAATTTAGCGCCATCGAAGCTTCCGACGAAATATTCGACGCCGGTGCCGCCTGCAGGCGCGCCGGGATTGCGGTTTACGACCATGACCCATTTCCTGGCGCCAGAGCCGTTGTCGAGCGGCAGTTCGAAGAGATCGGGGCATTCCCACTGACCTCTGCCCGGGCCCAGGGGTCCGAAAGTGCTGCGCAGCATCCAAGTCTTCAAATTCGTCGAATCGAGGATCTTCACTTGTTTTTCGTCGGCGAAGACCGCGACCATCACCCATTTTTTCTGGTGTCCATACCAAAACACTTTCGGGTCGCGGAAATCCGGCTGATGCAAGTCCGCGACAGGGTTGGCGGGATAATTCGACCAGGTGCGCCCGCGATCGTTGCTGAAGGCGAGATTCTGCTTCTGGAAGTCGGATCCGGCGGCGGTGTAGATGGCGATGAGGCAGGAGGGATCGTGAGGTTCGGTACTCGAACACAAACCGCTGGAGTTGTGCCAGTCGGCCACAGCGCTGCCAGAGTAGATCATGTAGCGGCCAGGCTCCTCGGCAATGGCCAACGGCAAATGCCGCCAGTGAATCATGTCGTCGCTGACTGCGTGGCCCCAGCTCATGTGCCCCCACTCCGCGCCCTGCGGATTGTGCTGGTAGAAAAGATGGTATTCGCCTTGGTAGTAGACCAGGCCGTTGGGATCGTTCATGAAGTTCGTGGCGGGCGTGAAGTGATATTGGGGACGCCACGGCTCATCATAAACTCTCTGCGCGGCGGCAAGAAACTTCGCCGCGAGGAGAGCAAGCAGCACGAGGGGAACGAAGCGGCGGAACGGCTCTTGGCGCGCGGCGCTGCGGGTCACGGTTTCGCGCTCTGGCGTTCTTCGAGTTGGGCGGCAACCTTTAGTTCGCGTTCGGCGTCTTCGGCTCTGCCTAGATCGCGATAGGCTTGGCCGAGCAAATGATGCGGGACAGGATTGTTGGGGTCCATGGCGAGGGCGCGCTGCAGAGTGCGGACGGCGAGCTCCGTTTCGCCCTTTTTCACGAGAACCTTTCCCATCAAGATATACGGGCCAGTGGAAGTGGAGTCGAGCCAAATGGAGCGCTGCAATAATTTTTCAGCTTCATCGAATTTTTGGATGCGGGAATACGCGTCGGCGAGCTTGTAGTACGCTGGGGCATAGCCGGGATTGAGCTGCAATTCTTTTTGAAATTCGTCGACGGCCTCGGGGATTTTGGAGTGATACAGATCCAGCTCGCCGAGCAAAAAATGAGCAAGCGGGAGCTTGGGATCGAGTGTGACGGCTTTTTGCGCGTATTCTTCGGCGACCGGGCCAAAGTCCTGGCGCAATAGCATGCGCGCGGTGAAAAGATAACTGGCGGCGGAATCGGCGGAGACGCCGAACATTTTCGCGAAGGCGCCGCGAGCGTGCGGATAGTCTTTGGTCTGGATGTAGCAGATGCCCAAAATGTAGGCGGCGTCGACGTTAGCGCTGGGGAACCAGGTTTGCACTTTTTCGAGGGGCGCGATGGCGTCGCCGGGCCGGCCCGCCAGGTAAAAGGAGATCCCCAGCAATTGTACGCCTTCCGCATCATCGGGGTTTTCTTCGCGCGCCTTCTTCAGATACGTGACCGCAGTCAGATAATCGCCCTTCTTGTAGTACGCCACACCTAGTTCATGCGAGAGCCCCTTGGCGGCGGGATGTTGCGTCTCGATGTCGTGAAGCGCGGAGAGCGCTTCGTCGAACTTGCCCAGTTCGGTTAGGCGGTGAACTTGTTCGTAGGAGGGCGGCGCGTCGGGTACGGATTGCGCACTCAGGGAAGGTTGAAAAAGGAAGAAGAGAGCGAGGAGAAGAGGCGAAGAGAATACGCGAATTCTGAATTGTTGAAGATGCATAGACCGTAAGAGCGGCAGCCCGGCTGCCCCACTCCAGAAAGTGATTAGAGCATAAAAAACGGGGAGCCCGCGAGGGGCTCCCCGTTTTGTTTTGGGGTGTTGTTTTTCCTCTGTTTTTAGAATGTGAATCTGAAGCCAAACTGCAATTGCCGCATGCCAATAGGGGCACCCGGGGCGGAATCCGCCTCTATGTCGCTGATCTGGCCACCGTTTGAGCAATCTACGCAACCGTTGGGAAGGGCCAGAACGGGGTGGTTGAACAGGTTATAAGCATCGAAGCGGAACTGCGCTTTGTAGCGCTCCGTAATGTTGAAGGTCTTCGATAGGGCCATGTCGTCGTAGAACGCATGCGGACCGCGGAAGGTATTGAAACCGGCGTTGCCGATTTGGCCGCAGGCGGGTAGAGCGAACGAACCGGCTGTCGGACGGGCAGTCGAACATGCGTCCGTTCCGCTAATGTTAGTAGGCGACTTCGCGATTTCCTCAGTCAGACTCGGACTCGGTGTGAACCAGAACGTACCGTTTGCGTTCCTGGTGACTCCTGTACTGAGCCCTTTGTTTCCTACTAGTTCGGCGCGGCACGGTCCGGCATCAGACACTTGACCGCAGTTCTGGAGACTTGCAGTCCACGGCAGACCTGTCCCATAAGTGACAGTGTTGGTAATTTGCCATCCCCCGACGAGGAGATCGGTGATGCGGCCAGCGTCGCCCATGAACATTTTGCCTTTGCCCACAGGCAACTCGTAAATCACGTTGGCTACAAACACCTGATTCCGATTGAACGGGTTGGGTCCCCAAGCGAACGCCTTGGCTACGTCAAAATAGTTTGAGTCGTAGTCATACGCATGCGAGAAGGTGTAGTGCGCCAGGAACGAAAGTCCATGGCTGAAGCGCTTTTCGCCCTTGATTTGCAACGCGTTGTATTTGTCGTCGGCGTCGTTACCGAAATAACCCGTATCCACGGCGCAGCAACCAGGCGTTGGATGCACGACCCCTTGCGCGTCTGTGAAGGTCGATCCCGGATAGGTGAACGAAGGAACGCCGTTTAAGAAATACTTGCGGCGATTATTAAACGGCACCGCGGCTTTGAACGACACTGTGCAATCGAATGTTCCTAGATTTGGTGCCGGATTAGCCTTGCAGGTATAGGGGGCGGTTCCTGAAACGATCGCAGCCTCGTTGTTGTTGTAAGAAGGCCCCTGACCGGCAAACACGTGCGTGCCCTTGTTGCCGATGTAGCTCACGGTTAGATTTATCGTCGGCGTGACCTGCCGTTGGATGGTGGCATTCCATTGATCGATAGTTGGCAGCCGCTGCACTGTCGGACGGATTCTGGGCGCCACGGTGCCGTCTGGCCCGTACAAGGGCAAAGTGCCGGCAGACGAGATCGCACCGAGGATGTTGGCAAAAGAGAAAGGCTCCGGCCCTTGGCTAAGAGTAAAGACGGGATACCGGTTGGCCGTCGTATTCGGGCCACAAGTTGTTGGCTGCTGTGTGCAGTTCGAGTCCTGGAGTGACTGCTGCGCCAGTACCGGAAGGTTCTGCGTTACCACGTGGCCGAAGTTGGATCCGAACACACCGATGTCGAATCCACGCCCATAACCGAGGCGCACAACGGTCTTGGGATCGAACTGATACGCGAAACTAACACGTGGAGCGAAAGCCTTGTAGGTGTTGTCAATGTTGCCATTCAAGCCGATTGGTCCGTTACCGGCAACGCGGATGACACCTTGATCCAGGTTGGCGAAACCACCGTTGTTCTTTCCATTGACGCTCTCAGGGAAATAGATTTCCCAACGGAGGCCGTAGGTCATCGTGAATTTCGGACTGATGCGCCAGGAGTCCTGACCGTAGAAGAACCAGCGCTTCTGGCGCTCGGCTGCGTTCAAGCTGGTGCTCACAAAGCGCTGAAACGAAGTGACGTCCCCCAGAAGGAAGGTGGCGATGGCCAATCCTCCAGTACCCCCGTTCGAGGTACCGCCAGCGTCAAAGTTCAAGAGCCCTGTGCGGCTGGCGTCACTCGGAACGCGGAGGTTTTCGGCATAGCGAATATCCGCGCCAAACTTGATGGTGTGGTTGCCCTGAGTTCGCGTCCAGTTGTTCACAAACTGGAACTGCTGTTCGCTTTCCGTCAACGGACAATTGCAGCGACCGACGTTCAGGCCATCCCCGAAGCCATTGGAGCCATTGGAGCCAGAGATGCTGCCAGCCCCACTGAAGAGGAAACCAGAGAGGCCGCCGGTTTCCGGCGGGCCCTGAATGCCCGAGCCGGAGTTGAGGCCAGGGATCCCTAGTTTATCCATAGGCGACTGCGAGGCGTCGGAGTATGCCGTTTGCGGGTTGTACTTGAAATACCCAAAGCGGAAGTCCGTGAGCCATTTCGTGCCGAGGGTTTTCGTGAAACCGCTAGCCAAGCTGTAGTTATGAACGGTCGAACTGCCGTTCAAACCTCCCGGCCCAAAACCTGCCCCACCTAGAGCCCCCAGGCCGCCCGCACCGGACAAGTTGAAGTAGTCAAGGCTGAAACGCCCGAAAATCTGAAAGTTGCGCGGGGCGTTGTAGTCAATGCGCGTGTCGAAAGAATACTGATTAAAGGGGCCGGAACCGGTGGAAACGAAGTTGTTGCTGGTACACGCAGTGGTGGCCGTCGCACCGCAGGGCACGGTCGGTGTTGGGAATTCACCCAGGATGTTTTGAACTTGCGTGGGAACTCGGTTGGTCGCAGGGTTGTTGGTGATAGGAATCAAGTTGCCCGAAAAGGGGGTCCTGCCGGAACCATCGGGCGTGGTATTGGATGCAGGGTCGAAGATCTGGGCGCTGGATCCGAGCGCGGTCAGATACTGGCCCATGTCGCAAAAACCAGGTGTTGCGCTCTTAGGGTTCGTCGCGAGAACACAACTGGTTAGCACTTCCGAAGTCGGGATCGTATACAGGTTCGTGATGCCCTGAATCTGCTTCGTCTGCTGATAATCGCCAAAGAAAAATAGCTTATCTTTGAAGATCGGGCCACCGACCGAACCGCCAAACTGCTTCCAAGTCGCGGCGGCGAGAGGAACTCCAGGCTTGTTGGTGAACGGGTCGCGGGCTTCCTGGTCGCTGTTGCGATAATAGTAGAAGCCGCTGCCGTGGAATTGGTTCGAACCGGATTTGGTCTGCACCCTGATAATTCCAGAAGTCGCCTTGCCGGATTCCGCATCATAATCCTGAAGGGCAATCTTCGCCTCTCCGATTGCGTCCAGGTTCGGGTTTACAACAATAATGCCCAAGATGGGATCCTGGTTGTCCGTGCCATCGAGTTCGAAGTTAGTGCCCGAGAAGTGCTGTCCGTTGACCTCAATCTGACCCCCGCCTTGAGGATTTTCCGTGGCTGCGTGGTTGAACCCGGGGAGCTTCTGAGTGCCCGGCGACAGCAATTCGAAACTGGTGAAGTTGCGGTTCAAGACCGGCAGCTCTTGGACGTACTTCTGGCTGAACTCGACGTCCACGTCCGCGCGGTCGGTCTGTAGTTGGGGAATTTCGCCGGTAACTTCGACGGACTGCGTCACCGCGCCAACTTGCATCGTCGCATCGACGTGCGCTGACGCATCGGCCGACACCTGCACGCTGGGAATGTCCGTACCCTTGAAGCCTGGGGACTCCACGTGAATCTTGTAGGTGTCCGGGATCAAGTGCGTGACCGAGTAGTTGCCGCTTTCATTCGTGGTCGTATCATAGGCAAAGCTCTTGGTCAGGGAAGTGACCGTGACCTTCGCGCCGACCACCGCACCTCCCTGCGGGTCCGTTACAGTGCCGATAATGCTTCCAAAAACGGCCTGCGCCAGCGTGCTTGACGTCTTAAGACCGCACACCAGGCAAACAACTACCAGTCCCACCCAAATCGATCGCCTCACCATTAGACCCTCCTTCGAGAAACGCAGCCCACGTCAAACCTGGGGATTACCAGCGATTGCTTTGAACGAATGAAACCGGTTTTCCGGCATTCGTAGATGGCCGTGATTAAAAGAGTTTAAGAGGCTTGAGTGTCCTGAAAAGCAGAGCGGTGCTGAAAAATTCTTCACGCACCCCAAGCACCCAACCCACCCTCGACGCGAATTGCACCCCAAACATCTCGGTAACTACCGCAGGTCCCCTTCGACGGGCCAGCGGTACACCCCGACTGCGCACCGAAAAAATGATGCTTACTATTAGTTTCTTGGCAACTCTAATAGAAGTCTCATGCCGTCTGATACCGTTACGGGAAGTAAGGCCAGCACTTGCATAGAGATGAGCCTCGTTGTTACACTCCTGTTAAACCGATGTGACTGGGAGTTACTCGTTGTCCGAACGCGAACAGTATCTCGCGCAGATAGAGAAATTGGTTGGCAGCCAGATTTTGCATGGCTCTGAGTCCCTGTGCAAACTCCTACGGTACCTTTCAAAGCACGCGCTGGATCACCCCGGAACTCCAATAAAGGAATATCAGATTGCGACGGAGGTATTCGGCCGATCCAATGATTTCGATCCTCAGCTCGATTCTATGGTGCGCGTACAGGCCGGCAGGTTGCGCGGAAAACTCGCCGAGTATTACAGCGTAAACGGCGCCGACGACGCCATCTTTGTTGAACTCCCGAAGGGCACGTATCTCCTCGCGTTCCATCACCGTGCGCATGGGAGCAGGCCCCATCTTGTCCCACCTACCGAAACAGAATGGCGGGAAAATGGCAGTCGTCGGAAATGGGTCACTGCCACGATTTCGATGGGTGTGCTACTGGCGTTAGCCGCGGTCACCATACTCGGTCTGCTTTGGAGTCGGAGTTCAGCGCAGGCGGGTCTTGCCCGGGAGGGTGAGCTCGCACCAGCAGCGTTCCGGGTGTTCTGGAATGGTTTCGCGACCGGGCAAGAGGAGCCGTGGGTAATTTTCAGCAACGCGGCGTTCGTGGGCCGGCCCGAAACGGGCATGCGCTATTACGATGCCGTAAAGGACAAGGGCAGCTTTATTTTGGACCATTACACCGGTGTGGGCGAGGTCCTGGCGGTCCATGAACTGGACCGCGTTTTCGGATTGTTGCACCGGCAAATTCGCATAAAGCGTGGCAGCCTGTTTTCCCTCGACGACGCAAAGAACAACAACCTGATCTTCATCGGCTCGCCTTTCGAGAACCTGACGCTGCTGGAAATCCCTGGAACTCAGGAATTCGTTTTCCGCCGGATGGCTTCCGGATCGCGCAAAGGCGACGAGGCCATTGTCAACGTCCGTCCTCAGCCGGGAGAGTCCAAGGAATACTTCCCCAGCGCTGGCAACGCGCCGCTGACGGAAGACTACGCTGTGGTCGGATTGGTTAAAGGACTCAACCCCGGCCAGGCGGTGCTGATCCTGGCGGGCACGACAACGATAGGCACGCAAGCGGCTGTCGAATTCGTCTGCCGCCAGAGTTCGGTTGAGGAACTTCTCCTGCGGCTGCCGGTATCACAAGAGGGTCAGCTCAAGCCATTTGAAGCGGTAATTCGCGTGAAGGTGACGCGCGGCGTGCCCGTTGGAACCGAACTGGTAGCACTACGCAGCGGTACATCGTAACAGCGCTCGTAATGGCGCTAAGACGGTGGCGTGAGCCGCGGATCGAGCTCGCGGGCCTTCTGAAATTCGCGGGTTGACTCTGCTTTTTCTCCCTTGCGCTGCAACGCCAAGCCCAACTGGAAATGAGCGGGCGCGTAGCCGGGAACCGCGCGAATTGCCGCTTGGAACTGCGAGATGGCGCCTTCCAGATCTCCGGCGTTGAGCAGCCGCTTGCCCGAATTGGTAGCGAACAGCGCCGCTTGCTGGCTGGTCTTCTCCTTTCCGATTTCCGTTCCCGCTTTGGATTCGGCAGCGGCTCCTTCGTTATCGCCAAGTTGCCGAAGCACCGCTGCCAAAGTCGTGTGCGCTCCGGCAAAATCGGGCTGCAAACGAATCGCCTGCCGCAAAGCATCGGCCGCCTGGGGTAATTTGCCTTGCTGTTTCAGAACGGTTCCGAGCGTGTAGAAGGCCTCAGCGTAGTCCGCCTTCGCATCAATGGCCGCCTGCAGCTCATGAGCCGCTGCATCGAAATCACCCTGCTGCCACAGGGTCACCCCCAGCGTGTAGTGAACGTCCGCTTGCTGTGGATCCAGTTGTTCGGCGGTCCGGAACTCCGCCACGGCTTCGGTTAGCTTGTCCTTCAGCTTTAGCGCAAGTCCAAGATCGTAGTGGAGCGTCGGGTCCCGAGGCGCTTTCTGCAACGCCGATTGAAATTGCGCAATCGCCGAGTCGAAATCCGTCTTCTGGAGGTACGCGATACCCAAATTAGTTTGAAAGCCCGGGTCCTGCGGGCGCAATCGCAGTGCCGTTTGAAACTCGCGGATGGCAGACTCCGCGTCTCCGAGTTGCAAACGCGCGAGACCGAGATTGTTGTGGGCTTCGGCATTTCCCGGCTGCAGTTGCACGACGCGCTGAAAGACCGCGATGGCGTCGTCCACGTTGCCAGAGCGCTGCAACAAGACGCCCAGGGTGTTTTGTGCTTCAGGGAAATCGGCCTGCAACTGGACGGCGGCTTGGAGTTCGCGAATCGCAGCTTCCGCGTCACCTGCCTCCCGCAGCGCTTGCCCTAGGTAGTAGTGCGCCTGCGCGCCCCCCGCGTTGGAGTCCACCGCAATCCTGAGTTCCGCTATCGCTTGCTCAAATGCTTTTTCCTGGAAACGCAGTACGCCCATGTGGAAGTGCGCACTGCCCAAGCTGGGCTGCAATGCAAGAGCCTGGGCGAACTCGCCGATCGCTTCGTTGCTCAAGCCTTGCTGGACCAGCAGAGAACCCAAATCGTCGTGCAGCTCCGCGCGATTCGGTTCGAGCGCGATGGCCCGGCGCGTTTCCTGTATTGCCGAAGCCAGTTCTCCCGAAGCGGCCAGTGCCCCCGCGTAGGTGCGGTGGGCCTCGGAATCGGATGGGGCCAGCCGGACGGCTTCTTTAGATTCTCGCAGTGCGCCGGCTCGGTCTCCGCTCCGCAGCAGGGCATTCGCCAGGTTGATGTGCGCTTGGGCGAATTCGGGTTCGAGTTTGATGGCGGTGCGAAATTCGCGAATCGCGGATGGCAACTTCTCTTGGGCGAGTAGCACCCAGCCCAGGGAGTTGTGACCTTCTGGGCTGCCTGGCGCGAGGCGCAGAACTTTTTCAAACGCTGTTTCCGCTGCCGCCAGGTCGCCGCGCTGCAGCGCCTGCATGCCCTCCGCGTAACTTGCCTCCGCCTGCGCTGGCGCCTTCGCTTGCTGGGCGGCGTTCAGCGCGAGCGGAGCGAATGGGGGAGGAATAGTAAGGAAGGAAGCCGCTGCGAGTGCGCAAAAACGAAGCGCGGGTGTAGCCAGAGTGCGGAGCGTAGTTGCGGAACCCATAGTCGATTTCAAACAAAATAGTAACACGCACGCTGCGTGCACTCGTCCGCTGAAACGCGCGGCTTGACCGCCATGCGGGCGCCACCTACTATGCCGATGGGACATGATTTTCAGAAATCCTTCTTGCTCGCACGGCCTTTCTCCTCTGTGGAAAGTTTGCCTGCCGGCTCTGCTGGCGGTTTCGCTCGTCGTGGCGAAGCGCGGTTCCGGCAGCCAAGACTCTAAATCACCAAAACCTCTGGCGTACTTCACGGACATCGCGAAGGAAGCCGGCCTCACCATGATGAATGTCTTCGGCGGCGTGAATACGAAGAAATACATCATCGAGACCACTGGTACCGGGGTGGCGATTTTTGATTACGACAACGACGGCTGGCCCGACATCTTCATAGTCAACGGAACGACGCTGGAGGGACTTCCTGCGGGCAAAGCCCCCACCAATCATCTTTATCACAACAATCATGACGGAACGTTTACGGATGTCACGGAGAAGGCAGGTTTGGCACGCACCGGATGGGGCCAGGGCGTTTGCGTCGGCGATTACGACAACGATGGATGGGAAGATCTCTACGTCACTTACTACGGGAAAAACGTTCTGTATCACAACAACGGCAACGGAACCTTCACAGACGTAAGCGATAAGGCTGGCGTCGGCGGCACCGGCAAGGCCTGGGGCACCGGCTGCGCGTTTGTCGATTACGATCGCGACGGGAAACTGGATTTAATGGTCGCCAACTATGTCGATTTTGATTTGTCGGCGGCGCCTGCTCCCGGCGAACGGCCTTCCTGCATCTGGAAAGGCGTGCCGGTGATGTGCGGGCCGCGGGGCTTGCCGGGCTCGAAAAACATCCTCTACCACAATCGCGGGGACGGCGCCTTCGAAGACGTCACGACCAAGGCGCACATCGACCAAACCACCGGACATTATTCTTTCAGCGTCACTACCCTGGATTTTGACGACGATGGCTGGCCAGACATTTTTGTGGCCTGCGACAGCACTCCCAGCATTCTGTACCACAACAATCGCGACGGGACGTTTACCGACGTGGCCGTAAGCGCCGGCGCTGCCTTCAACGAAGACGGTCGCGAGCAAGCAGGCATGGGCTCGACCGTCGCGGACTACGATGGCGACGGCAAGCTCGACATTTTCAAAACCAACTTTTCCGACGATACCGCAACCCTGTACCGCAACAACGGCGACGGCACCTTTGACGATGTTACCTACCGGGCCGGCCTGGGCCTGAACACGCAGTACTTGGGCTGGGGCACGATGTTTCTCGACTTCGATAATGATGGCTGGCCCGATCTGCTCCTGGTGAACGGACATGTCTATCCCGAAGTCGACAGCCAGCATCTCGGCAGCAACTTTCAGGAACCGCGCCTTCTTTATCACAACAATGGCGACGGCAAGTTTACGGACATTTCCGCGACCGCCGGCCCCGCAATCACTAAAGCAATTTCATCGCGAGGCCTGGCGGTGGGCGATCTCTGGAACGACGGCCGCATGTCCGCGGTGGTCAGCAACATGAACGCGCCGCCGAGCCTGCTGGTCAACCAGGTGCGCACGGCCAATCGCTGGGTAGCGCTTCGCACCATCGGCACCAAGTCCAATCGCGATGGAATCGGCGCGCGCATCCGCGTGCGGGCCGGAGCGCGCACTCTCGTCGATGAAGTGCGCAGCGGCTCCAGCTTCGATTCCAACAACGACATGCGCGTGCACTTTGGCTTGGGCACGGCCGCCAAGATCGACTGGGTGGAAGTGCGCTGGCCCAGCGGACTTCTTGAGAAATTTGAAAACGTAGGCGTCGATGGCGTCCGCACCCTCAAAGAAGGAACCGGAACGCCGGCGATCGCCGCTACGAAGAAGAATTAATTCCGTCCCGAGTAGTAGAATCGCTCACCTGGTGTGCGCCGTGAAACGCATCGTAAAATCAGTTCCAAGAACGTTCCGCGCGACTCTGGAGCGCATCCAATCGCGCCTCGGTTGGACTATTATCCGCATCCCGTTCGACGTCGGCAAAATCTGGGGAACTCGCGGCCAGTTGCGCGTGAAAGGCGAAATCAACGGCTTTGCGTTTCGTACTTCGCTCTTTCCTGCGCGCGGGGGCGGGCACATTCTGCTGGTCAACAAGAACATGCAAGCGGGCGGCGATGCGCGCCAAGGCATGTCCGCGCGGTTTCACCTGGAGCCTGATCTCGAGAAACGTATTGCCGTCGTCCCAGCCGAGCTAAAACGTTTCTTCCAAGAAG
>Ga0210403_10004431_pt1 | contig 12113 bp, 5 predicted proteins | sample IncBWC19MmetaG_FD_150863 | JGI IMG/M metagenome (GOLD analysis project Ga0210403, IMG submission 150863) | Forest soil microbial communities from Barre Woods Harvard Forest LTER site, Petersham, Massachusetts, United States - Inc-BW-C-19-M | ecosystem: Environmental > Terrestrial > Soil >... | reverse complement strand
ACGCGATGGTTGTCATCCCCTTCGCCTTTGACGACTTCATCTCCCGAATCAACTGCGTCAGCGCCGCGATGTCCACATGGTTCAACGCACCCAATCCGGCCTCGCCGCTTTTTCCGATCGCCATCCAGTTTGTCTGCGGCACAATCGGATCCAGCACATCCACTCCGGCCGCGCGTATTTCCTCGGCACTCTTCGCGCCCAGGTCCACATACATTTCATCCGGGTGATTCATCTTGGGCCCGTTCACGCGTCCCGGCTGCAGGTGCACGGAAAGCCCCGCAAACACGCCATTCACTTTTTTACCGCCCCGCGTCAGCACCCACACCGGTTGCGCAAAATTCAGCGCGTCAAACACACCATTCGGCGCCGCTTGCGGCAGGCGTTGCACCCGCAAATAGCCGTCGTTCGTGATCGCGCTCACCACGTAGCCCGGTTGATCCATCCCCGTCGCGATCAGGCGATGCGGCTCTCCGCTGCCGAACTCCACCCACACATTTCCCAGGCTATCCGTCTTCGGCGAAAATTCTTTCAATTCGCGCGCAAGTTCTTTCGAAAGCTCCTGCTCATACCCGGAGATCGCCGGCATATCACCCGGCTTCGCGGGATTATTTGCAATTTGTGCGGGAGAAACTTTAGCAACTGCGGCAAGAAACAGCGTGGCAAGCAGTACCCGGATCAAACCCTTCATTTGGAATCCCCTCGTGTTGGAATCGCGAGGATGAATGATAACGGGTGGAATGGCCTACCGGCAAAGTGTTTCGATGAGCAATTCTTTTTTGCGCTCCGCAAGAATGCTCAGCGGGTCAAGTGAGGCGACGTATCCGCCCAGCGCCGCTGCCGTCAATCCGGCGAACAACACCACCGGCAACCACGGACTTCCGAACCACCGCCCCGCCAGCAGTACGATGGTGGCAATTCCCCCGATCAATATCTGCACGCCAAACGCCGTCCACACCGCGACTCCCGAATTGCGCTGACCCTTCATTTTCCCGATCTCCATTTTCTTTGGAAAACTGAGCGCGGACCAGTTGGCAATTGTCAATTGCCCCACCACCGCAAATGCGGCCGCGGCAATCGTCGAAAAGAACAAGGGGAAGCCCGGAAATCCGATCCGCCAGATGAGAACGCCGAGAGAAATCACCAGTTCAGCCATCACCACGCAAACAAGAAACAAATTCTTCCCCACCAAAATGTCGCGCATGCGCATGGGAGCCATGAAATACGACTGGATCCCATGCCCTTCAAACGCGAACGAGTTGTACGCCGGGGAGAGCAGAATCAAAATGAGATAGGCCATCGCTGCTGGGAAGAACAATTGCGGACTTAGCCCGTGCTCCTTGATCTGCGAATTGCTTCCAGCGAACTCCAGAGTAAAGAAGATGACCATGGCAGGCGGAACAATCAAACTGAGGAAGGAAAGGCCATTTCGGGTCAGGTAGTGAAATTCCTTCCGCATCACGCCCGCGACCGGGGGAGAAAGAAAACTCGGAAAAACAGACAACGCAGTCCGCCGGCGAGTTTCGCGTTTGCCTGCCGCGGGCGCCGCGCTCTCGCTCAATTCCTCCCCCAGATACTGCGCCTGGTAGCGCCGCCACAGCAAGCCGCTCGTTGCGGCCAGCCAAACAAGCGATCCCGCAATAGTCAGAAGGAGAGCTCGCGAATCTCCTGCATTCGCGGCGGCTAGCGCATTCCCCGCCAGCGAACCCGGCAGCCACGATATGTACGACACCAGATAAACAATTCTCGGGCGAGTTCCACGATCGCCCCAGCGCTGCAAACCCACGTTCAGAAAATTCATCGAAACCATGGACAGCACGAACAATCCGACCAGCAATTCCCGCGCTCGCCGGTTCGCAAAGATTTTCTCCAGCCACGACCCGATCAACCGCTCCAAAGTGACGTTTACCAAAATAAACAGCGCGCTCCCCATCATCATCACCGGGAGAAGCTGCGCCCGCCCCACCGCCGTCGCCACCAGCATCGAAGCAATCCAGCAGATCGACGACACCGCCGCAAAATCCGCGAAGCCATAACCCAAGCCCAAAATGTAAAACGCGGGGAGGCTCAACGGAAAGCGAAGTAAGTTTCGAAATTCAAAATTCGCCCCAAACCCAGCCACAAGAATCGGAACCGCCTGCCACCACAAAAAGATCGCCCAATACAATAGCGACATCCAACTGGCCCGGCCTTTGGTCAGGAAAAAATAAGCGCCCACGTAAAACGCCAAGCACAAGCCCACCACCATCACGGCGCTGCCGGCCGCGGCAAGAATTATCCCAATCAGGTCCCACTTGTTGTTTTTCCGTTGCAGGCCGTTCTTCAGCAGATTCCAGCGCAAGTCGGCGACCAGTTTCAACTGCTCCATCACACCTGGCATACGGATTACGTCAGCCACGTCAACTCCTCCAGCCGTGACTGTTCGGCACCGCTCTGCCCAACAATCGAAAGGAAAATCTGCTCAAGCGTTTTCTTTTCGCCCTCCGCGCCGGGAATTCCGGCGCGCAACTCTTCCAGCGACCCCTGCGCCACCAATCGCCCTTGATGAATGATGGCCACGTGGCTGCAAAGCCGCTCTACAATTTCCAAAACGTGCGAAGTCAGGAAGATAGTTACACCGCGTGCGGTCATCCGCCCCAACAGCGCTTTCAGCGCCCCCGCCGCCAGCGCATCCACGCCCTCAAACGGTTCGTCCAGAAAGAGAATCCGCGGTCCGTGAATCACGGCCGCCGCCAGCGCCAATTTCTTCTGCATCCCGTGCGAATAATCCGCGATCAGTGCTTTCTCCCGATCCGCCAGTTGCATGAACTCCAGCAGCTCCGCCGTTCGTTTTTCCGTCGTCGCGCCATCCAGTCCGTACATGCGTCCCACAAAGTGCAGATATTCGCTGCCGGTGAGCCGTTCAAACAATCCCATTCCCTCGGGAACCACGCCGATCTGGCGTTTCACCTCAATGGGGTTGTGCCGAAAATCCAAACCCAGAAGTTCCATTCGTCCGGAGCTCGGCGCCAGCAACCCGGTCAACATTTTGATGGTCGTGGATTTTCCCGCGCCGTTCGGCCCGAGGAATCCGAAAAATTGCCCCGCATTCACGCGCAAATCCACGGAATCCACCGCCGTCAACGCGCCGAATCGCCGGGTCAGTTGTTCCGTGCGGATGGCAATTTCATTCATGTTCCAGCCTTTTGCCGACACTCTTGCCGGCAAACTCTACCATGAGCTTCTACGCATCCCGCCGCTGCAAATTTCCACTAGCGCGCAGCAATGTCTTGCTTAAGATTGTTTGCTGGATACCGGGGCCGCGCTCGAAGGCACAGCGCTCTTGCTCGGCAAAACCGCGAGAACTGCCGGAAGTTCCACGCGAAACACCGCGCCGCCCGCTTGCCCGTTGTAGCAAAGTATTTTTCCCCCATGCTCCTGCACGATGCCGTAACAAATGCTCAGCCCCAGCCCGGTCCCTTTTCCCACCGGCTTCGTGGTGTAAAACGGATCAAACACGCGATGCGGCTCCTTGATGCCCGGCCCGGTGTCCGAAAACAGAATCACCACGCTCCCGCGATCCCGCAGCGTCTTGATCGTCAGCACGCCGCCGCTGTTGTCTCCCATCGCATCCAGCCCGTTGTTCACAATATTGAAGAAAACCTGCATCAACTGGTTGTGGTCGCCACGCACTCCCGGCAGCACGGATTCCAGCTCCGTTTCAATGCGCGGCCCGCCCGTATGCAGATCCAGCGCCCGGAGCTGCACGGCACTCGAAATCACGGAATTGATGTCCAGCAGCGTCCGCTCGGGCGGCACCTGCCGCGCGAAGCTAAGTAGGTTCTGTACCAGGTTCCGCGTACGCCGCGCCTGCTCCCGGATTTTGCCAGCGGTCGTTCGAGCGCGGTCGGGCAACGCAGGATCGTCGGCCAATAAGTCGGAATAACCGAGTATCGCCGTCAGCGGGTTATTGATTTCGTGCGCCGCCCCCGCCGCCAATTGACCCAGCGAAATCAGTTTTTCGGATTGCACCATCTGGGTCTGCAGGCGTTGTAGATTTTCAATCGAAGATTCGGACTTGGCCAGCAGCAGCGCGCGGTCCTTGTCGGCAAGGTGCGTGCGCAGGAACACCAGCAGCACCAGTGGCACCGCCGCAACAAGCGTCACCGTCAATCGAAAATCCCGGATCGCCTGCGTGTCCTGTTCCAGATGCATCGCATACAGCGCAAACAGGGGAAGTGACAGCACTGCCCCCATCGCCAGACGCGCGGCCCAGATATGCCCTGTCGCCGCGCCTTCCGTTCCTCCAGTCACGCTGCCGTCCGCCGGCAGATCCAGCTGCGCCCTCCGTTGAAAAGCCACAAATCCCGCCAGCCCGTAAAGAAAAAACACACTCAGCAGCGGCAGGTCGTACAGGCTCCCGGTGTAGTAATCGTGCCGGGAAATCGCCACATTGCTCGTCAGCGAACTGAGCATGTACAACGCCGACGCGGTAAACAGATACGCGTACACGGTTCGCCACGCGTTTCGCGTTCGCAGCCAGAAAATGCCAAAGCCCCCGATCACCACCAATTGCTGCAGCGTGTTCAGCACGTTGTACGCGTAATTGTAAACAGGTCCCGAGTACGAAACATACATCCACGGAAGCACGAAAAACGCATAGGCAAACGTCCACCAGGATAGCAGCAGCGCGAAATCCAGGTATCCCAGCCCCATGCGCAGTTCTTCACGTTTCAGGTGGGGCCGCAGTGCAAGTGCGGCAATCAGCGGGATGCCGCGCAGGAAAAAAATAATGTCACCCGCAAATGGGTCGGGCACTTCCCGGTGCAGATAGATTTCGTAATACGTCCATTCGAACTGCCCCATCATCCACATCGAGCAGCTCAGCGCCAGCAGCATCCAGAAAATGTTGCGCCGCCAGTGCGGCGTCCCCGCATTGATCAGCAGGCCGGCGTTTGCGATCAGTGGCACGAAGCACTGCGCAATATCCCCGAACGCGCTGAGCGAATGGCCGGGCTTCAAATAGAAAGAGACCCCGGTGTAAAAGCCGAGGAAGACGGCCCAGGCCGCCAACAGCCAGGCAATTCTGCGGGCATCGGACATATCTCTGCTAACTCTCTATTTTACTGGCGGAGGCCGAAGCGGGGTGGGAGCGACTCGCCGGACCATAGCGTAATGATTACCCAAGCAAGGCCCAAAAATTCGGCGCAGCCGATCTGCGCACCTGGCGGAGGAGGAGGGATTCGAACCCCCGAGGCCCTTTCGAGCCTAACGGTTTTCAAGACCGCCGCCTTAAACCACTCGGCCACTCCTCCGATTTTAATTCTATCGTATTCTGTGAGTTAGCGGCCGATTTGCTATACCGGCGACTCGACCTGCTGCTTTGTGGTGCAGTGAGTGTAGCTAAAGCCAGCGAAAAACCAACGAAAGTAACGCAACCCGCAAATAATAGAAACGGTTGCCGTGTTGTGAGTGAATAACACATTTGGTTGAGTTTCAACAAGATAACGAACTCGCGATTTAGAGTTTTCAGAACCGCTGGGTTTGACCGCTCACCCACTTGCTCCGTTCCTAGATCTAAAGGTGTTTTCCAACTGAACCTGCGTGGAACGCGTTGTAGTGGCCGTTCAAACCAGATCAAACTGTGCGGGCAGGTGTGCTCCGGAAAGCTTATTGACTGGCTTTATTTCTGCTGTTGAACCGAAAATAGAGGAACTATCTGAATGGCTCTGAACCGAGTTTCCTGAAAACTGATTTTGGCGGATTACCAAACATGAACCGCTGTAATGCGCGGCGGTCCGGAGCGGCCCTGAATCACTTGCGTTTCGAGAACGATTTCGATGTTTTTCTGTTTCCAGTTTTGCGGCACTTGTTTGACCATCTCTTCCATGCGGTTTGCGTCGACCAGAAATTCGCCGGCGGCCACTGTTCCGCCCCTTGCAATTCCGGCGGCCACCACCACGTACTGATCGGTATTCGGATCCACGAGGCGGGCAACAATGGCGTAATCCTTATAGGTCCCGGTTTGTTGTTGCACGGTACGATCCAGCATCCATCCGCGCTTGCCGGGATTGTTGCGGTCTTCGATCCACAATTGACTCATCTCCTTGTCGTTCGCGAAGTGGAACCGTAGAGGAGAGGTAAGGCGAAGCGTCCAGCCATTGTCAAAGGCGCCAATGAAAACCGAGGGACCACGACGCAGATCCGTCAAACTGGTGGTGGCTTCACCCTGCACGCGATAGGTCTTACCGTAAGTGCGAAGCAAACCCGCCATATTCACCAGCGGACTCACGTCATCAATAATGATAGTCACCATGCTATCCGTCAGCGTCACTTCGCGCTGGGGATCGGCCGCGTCGTGGAGCTTGAGCGTTGAATACTGGCTTTGGTCGGCGATGCAAAATAGCACAGGCTCCGAAGACTTCACGAACGGTTCCCAAAACTGCTTCAGCGCCGGTGGCCTGGAGGCAAACCAAATTGCCGCCGAAGCTCCCGCCAGCAAAAGCAGCAGCAATGCTACCGCGGGCTTCACGCCTGTCAGATGGGAGTGACCGGATCGAGACGCCGCGGATTGCGCATCCGTTGGAAGGATCAGAGTAGAGCCGTCGCCGCGGCCGAGCGCATCGGTCGCACTTGCCGACAAACCTGATGGACGTCCGGGCCAGGAATATTGCGGCGCATAAGAACCGGCGGGCAGGTACAGCCGAATCTCCTGGCTATGTTTGGGATCCTGATAATACTGCTCGATACGCTTGCGAATTTCCGCGGCGGTAACCCGCACAATGGGGTCGGTGTTGGTGTCGTAATCGCCCGGGCGGCCAAAAATCTCGATGCCGAGGATTCGCTCTTTAAGCTGATCCGTCTGGCCGGCCAGCGAGCGAGTGACCACATATTTCAGGAAGCTCGGATAACGTTTACTGGAATTAAACAGGGGTGTAGCAAGCAGCTTTTCGAGTTGCTGTTGAACGGCGGCTTTTTCGGGTTCGCTGGAAGGTGTCCAGCTCTCCGCTACCTGTTCTGCTAGCAAGGTTCCCCTAACGCCTCAACCTGGCCAAAGAATGTCGCCGGGCCACTCCAGCGAGCACCGAAACAGCGAATTCTGGCTATCAGAAAAGCAATTTCCACAGATGCTACAGCGGATTGCGGCCTGCCGCAACGTAAAACAGAGATCCCGGGGCTCTTAACGGTCTCTTAACGTTCCCCTAAGTTGCGGACAAGATGCGGCTTACGCGATAATTTCCGGTCTTATCTTACTTATCCTACTTCCTTTACCAGCAAAGCATTGCCAGCGTTCAGCGAAGTTTTCTATAAGTTGCACCAGTCTTTTGGATTGGGTCTGCCGGTCCTCGCAGGGATTTCGGGAAAAGCGAGCGCTTCGAAGTGGCGAAGGGAGCCTGTAGGGTCTGGACAGAATTCGGGGTGGCATCCTGCCTCCAAGCAGGGTGTCGAGGAGGAATTTCCTAATGTCAGGCAAAGTATGGTCGTTGAAGTTGAGCATATTAGTTTTTGTTCTTGTGGTGGTAGCGTTGTGCGCCGGACAGTCTTATGGCCAGTCCCAGGCAATTACCGCGACAATCAGCGGAACTGTCCTGGATCCCACTGGCCAGACGGTTAGCGGGGCCAAGATTAACTTGGTGAGCCCCGAACGCGGAATAACTCGTACGTACGTGACCTCGGACAACGGACTCTACTCTTTCACACTGCTACCGCCCGCTACCTACAGGTTGCAGGTGGAAGCCTCCGGATTCAAGCACTACAGGCAAGAAGGAATCGAGTTAATACCAGGGCAGAATGCCGAACAAAAGGTCAGTTTGATCGTCGGAGCAATCAGCGAAAATATCGAAGTCACTTCTCAAGCCCCTCTCATGAACGCGGAAAACGCGAATATTTCCTCGGATATTTCCGCCCGACAGGTGGTGGAGCTCCCCTTGAACTTTCGAAGCGTCATCGGTTTGGCCACCCTGAACTCTTCGGTCAGTAACGCCGCCGAAGACCAGATTGTGGGATCACCAAGTATTTCCGGAAGCGCTGATCAGGATGTTTCGTTCCTGAATTTCGGCGGCACTTTCTTCAATACCGCTGCGTACCTGCTGGATGGAACGTACGACACGCGTCTCGATTGGGGCGGAGTGATCTATGTGCCTTCTACCGACGCAGTGCAGGAGTTCAAGATTCAGACCAACGCGTTTACCTCGCAGTATGGCTGGAGCAGCGGCAATGTCATCAACGTCGTCACCAAGTCGGGTTCCAACGGGTTCCACGGTGATGCTTTCGAGTTTTACCGCAACAGCAGTGTGGAAGCGAGATACTTTTTCAACAATGGAGCACAGCCTTCATTCACCCGCAATCAGTTTGGCGGCACGCTTGGCGGCCCTATTCGCAAGAACAAGACCTTCTTTTTTGGTTACTACGAAGGACGGCGGCAGGCGACACCCGCAACTTTCGTGGGCACTATGCCTACCGGAGACGAAAGGACCGGCAACTTCTCGGCCCTTCTGGGCGCTCCGACGGGTCAGACGGACGCTCTGGGAAGACCCATCGTAAGCGGGGCGATTTACAATCCGTTCAGCACTCGGCAGATCACGCAAGGGCAGGTCGATCCGACAACCGGGTTGACGGCCACCCAGACCGGTTACATTCGCGATCCCTTCCCCGGGAATTTGATTCCCAGTAATCTCATGGACACGATTGCCAAGAGCATCGCCACCGGCACCTATTGGCCAAGCCCCACGAGCAGCGGCCTAATCAACAACTTTACAGGGGCGGCCTCTGCCCCGGCTCATTCCGATGAGTATTCCGTTCGCATCGACCACAATTTCACCGACAATGATCGCTTCAATGCCCGTTGGTCGCAAAAATACGAATCCAAAGTAAACTTTCCGACCTACTATGGGGCTTCGGATGCTGGCGGTCCGGGCGTTACCGCTCCCAATAATCGGTATAGCATCAACGCAGGCTACACCCACGTTTTTAACCCGACGTTTGACGTCAGCCTGAATTTCGGGGTAAACCGCCACGTCGAGCAGTCCACTACGCAAAGTTTTGGATTCAAATCCTCGACTCTCGGCCTCCCGTCCTTCATTGATGGGATTGCCCCATCGTTCCCCGAGATTCAACCGCAGAGTTACTCCCCCCTCGGTGCGCAGGCCGGTCTGGACAATTACATCGTCCCGCAAACGATTTGGACCAGCTCCATCGATTTCACGAAAATCAAGGGCAAGCACACCCTGGCATTTGGTTTTATGGACGTGTGGGCGCGCATTGATGGCGGCCACTATGCCAACACCACTCTTCAGTTTCAAACTACCTCCACGGCTGGGCCCGATCCGCAACAGGCAACGGCAGGCACCGGCAACGGATTCGCTTCGTTCCTGCTCGGAGTGGGGAGTGGGACGGATCAGACAGGTTTCAACAAGTTTCCGGCCACGGATAAGCACCTGCTCGGCTGGTATTTGCAGGACGGCTGGAAGTTGACTAGCAAGCTCACACTGACTCTTGGCCTACGCTACGAAATCCAGACCGCCCCGACGGAAAGGCACAACGCCCAGCAGTATTTTAACTTCACCGCGTCGAACCCCATCAGCGCTGCTGTTGGTTTTAATGTCCCAGGCGAGCTGGTGTTCAACTCGAGCGGAAACAGCGGCCTGTACGACACTTCCCACACCAATTTTGCCCCGCGCATTGGAGCTGCCTATCAACTGCGCGACAAAATTGTCCTGCGCGGCGGCTATGGCGTCTTCTTTGTGCCCAACTACTACGGCAATGGACCCAACATTGGCTATTCGCAAGGCACACCGTGGGTCACGAGTCTTAATAGCGGTCTAAATCCCTCCTCGACTCTCAGCGGAAATGCAACTTTGGGATTGCCCAGCGCATTTCCAAACGGCCAAGTCCCGTCTACGGGCAATTCCTTGGGTGGCTTAACGGACGTCGGCTTCGGACTCAACCCTGTCGTTGACAATGTCCGGCACTCTCCTTACGTGCAGCAGTGGATGCTCGGAGTACAGTACAGCTTCACGAACAACGACCTGCTGGACATTAGCTATGTCGGGAATCACGGCGTACACGTGCTATCGCAATACTTGGAGTGGGACGAGCTTCCGACGGCAGATTTGGCGATGGGGAATCAGCTTAACCAGATGGTGCCCAACCCCTTCTTCGGTCATATCACCGCGAGTGGATGCGGTCTCAACAATCCGACGATTCAGGAAGGACAACTGTTGCGGCCGTTCCCGGAATACTGCAGCGTCACCGAGGCGCCGCCTGCTGTCGGTTCGTCGACTTATAACGCGTTGCAGGCTACGTTCACCCATCGTTGGCACTCTGGCCTGGATCTCAACGTTTCCTACACCTACTCAAAATTCATGGACAACGTCCAGGGAGCTTCTGGGTGGGCCTTCCCGGGCAGCGGGAGTTCCGTCCGGAATTCCTATGACCTGGCTGCGGAGCGTTCCGTCGATGCGAGCGACCTGACACATAGCCTCGTCATCAGCCACAACTACGAGTTGCCTTTTGGAAAAGGCAAGCAATTCGGCGCCGATTGGAACAAACCAATGAATGCGGTTCTGGGCGGCTGGCAGTGGAGCGGCATCCTCACGGCGCACACAGGCTTGCCCATCTCAATCAACCCAGCGCAGAACAACACGGGTGGATTCGGATTCAACCAGCGTCCGAATGTGGTTCCCGGAGTCAGCCCCGTGCCGCAAAACCAAACCATCAACGACTGGATCAATCCCGCAGCGTTCTCGCAGCCTGCCGCATTTACCTTTGGAGACTCCGCAAGGTTCTTGTCGAATCTACGGGCTCCGGGTTTCGTGAATTGGGACATGGGATTACAAAAATGGTGGAATATCACCGAGACCATGCGTTTCCAATTCCGCTTCGAACTCTTTAACGCTTTCAACCATCCGAACTTCTTCGTGCCAGACTCCAACCTGGGCGACACGAGTTTCGGGGTCATCAACGCGGCCTACCCGGCGCGAAGCGTGCAATTCGCCGGGAAATTCTACTTTTAGTGTCTGCTGCGGACGAAGGGTTGCCCTCCATCCCCCCGGAGAGCGCGGGCGAGGCAGGCTGGGAGAAAGAGTTTGAAGTCGAGGAGCTATTCCCAGCCTGCCCGCCCCTATGTCCCGGCCTTCTTCGGCCGAAGTTACTGGCGGCCGGAGAAATCTTCCGGATGACTTGTCCGCGGGAGCTGGATCATCTCCCGCATGGAGCAGAAGTGCCTTCCCCTCGTCTATGTCGCGCGATGGGACATCAGAGATGGCTTGAGCTTCGCGGTACACCAGGACGGATGAATGAAAATTCCGAAATCGGCTAGGGGAATGTGGCAGGGAACCGGGTTCGTACTGGTTGTCTTGGGTTTCGGTTTCCAGGCAAACCCCACAGCGTTTGCATCCGCTCAGGCAAAGCAAAAGAACGAGCAGGTTGAACGCAAACCCCAAGGACCTGATGCAAGCAGAGTTCTCCCGAATGGTATTGAAGTGCGTCACGCAGGCATGCTTCTGCAAGTTCTCGCCCTGCGCGATGATGTCCTGCGCGTTCGGCTCGCTGCGAACGGGGAACTGCCAGAAGACGAATCTTGGGCGGTTCCGGCGGAGATCCGTCGCCAAAGCGTTGAAGTAACTCCCGATGCAACTACCGACACCGTTGGCTTTCACACCAAAACCCTGAGTGTCCGAATCGAGCGCGCAACGCTGCGGCTCTCCACGACAGACTTGTCGGGCAACGTGCTTCAGGAAGACGCCGAAGGGTGGCCCGTCGAATTCCACTCCAACGCCTTTCGCGTGTTCAAGAAAATGCCGCCGGATGAACACTTTTTCGGTCTGGGCGACAAAGTGGGGCCGCTGGATCGCCGCGGCCAGTCCTTTCGCCTCTGGAATACCGATGCCTTCTGTTTTCAGGAATCGACGGACCCGATTTACAAGAGCATCCCCTTTTTCATGACCATGCGCGCCGGGCGCTCCATGGGGTTTTTGCTCGACAACACTTGGTCCTCCAATTTTGATTTTGGCAAAAGCGAACGGAACACCTATTCGTTTGGCGCCGAAGGCGGCCCGATCGACTACTACGTCTTCTATGGACCGGACCCGAAGCAAGTCGTGCAGACGTACGCCTGGCTGACGGGTTTGCCGCCG
>Ga0210403_10004428_pt1 | contig 12119 bp, 14 predicted proteins | sample IncBWC19MmetaG_FD_150863 | JGI IMG/M metagenome (GOLD analysis project Ga0210403, IMG submission 150863) | Forest soil microbial communities from Barre Woods Harvard Forest LTER site, Petersham, Massachusetts, United States - Inc-BW-C-19-M | ecosystem: Environmental > Terrestrial > Soil >... | reverse complement strand
GCTCAGCACGACACGCTGCCTTCAACTGAGAATCCGCGTTCGGCTTGCGCGGATTCAGTATCAGCGTCCGCTGGGGCTCGGCGTAGGCTTGGATGCCCGATTTGTTGTGTGCTGCTCAGCGGTTTCTGTTTTGCCATTGCCGGACGTTCGACTGGATTCCCGGTGGGTTGCCTTGGCAGTCTCGGTCGCCTCATCGCCGGTGGTTTCGACGGTTTCCTTGGTTTTTCTGGCTACGGTCTCGCCGGTCTCCTTGGTTTTCTCACCGACAGTTTGAGCAGTCTCTTTGGTTTTCTCGCCTACGGTCTGGGCAGTCTCTTTGGTTTTCTTCCCGACGGTTTTGGCCGTCTCCTTCGTTTTCTCACCGACGGTTTCCAGTTCGTCCTTAATTGTTTCACCTGCCTTCTTGGCGCCGTGCTTTATTTCCTGACCTACCCCTTCCTGACCAAGAACCGGCAACACAGCGGTTATAACCAACGCGACGATCAAGCTCGTGATTCTCATATTTTCCTCCTCTTGCTCCACATTTGGCTTTGTTGAAAAGCTGAGCCAGCACAACAGCGCACTTTTTCAACAAAGCCTAGACATTCCTACTTTAAAGTTCGAATCCGGCAGCGTAGTCGCGTGCACAAATGACAACCTGCGGGCTCAAATTGGCTCTGATCGATTATTCGGACCTGTCGTCTGCTCGTCCGGAACGCAACACGCGCGTTCGTAAATTCGGGAAAGCGCAGACGGAGGGACTCCGAAAAGATAAAGCGTCGCAATGAATCCGTAGGCGAGTGTCAGGCGCAGCGGTCCAACTGCTTCATAGCGCCGTGGGCTTGCCGCGATTCGCCTTTTGCTGTGCACCACACGGCCATGGCGGCGAAGCCGGCGAAAAAATTCCACATCTTCCATGATCGGCACGTCCGGGAAGCCCCCGGCGTGAATAAAGGCTGTTCGGCGGCAGAAAATTCCATGATCGCCGCATCGCATTCGGAGCAATAGCCCGGCGTAATGCGCAAAGCGGTCGGTTAATCGATACACAACCGGCGGCGGCAGGCGGATGCGAAAGTAACCGCCACTGACTGTAGGATCCCCCATTATGCGGCCAATCTCATCCAAACACTCTGACGGCACGTCGGCGTCTGCGTGAAGAAACCAGAAAATGTCGCCGCTTGCCACACGGGCCCCGGTGTTCATTTGTGTCGCACGGCTTCGTTCCCCGGTCGCGACAACCCTGTCGCAGAAGCCCGCAGCAAGCTGATCCGTGCCGTCGGTGCTCACACCATCGACAACGATGATTTCGGCTCCAGGTGCCCGCTCGCGCAGCCGGGCAAGAAACGGTCGTATCAACGGCGCCTCATTAAAGACCGGAACAATGATTGAAACCTGCACTTGAAGCATGTCGTCTAAAGTTCCCACAATGGTCTGACTGTCTTTTGCTGGAGTGACCGGCAAGAAAAATTCTTGAAATAAAACGGTTGCTCGACGCGTCTCTTGGACGAATAGAATTCGGCAAATCTAAACGGAGGAACTCATATGATCGGAAGACTCATCACAGCAGCAGCCATTGCACTATTTTTTACGCCGGCAACGGTCGTTTTTTCACAGGAACACCCCGAGCATCCGAAGGCAGGTGGCGCCGCAAAGCAGGTTAGCACCGCTGATATTTCTGCAGGCATAAAGACGCATATCAACACCGAGACCAATAAAAGCGACGGAAAATTCCACGTTAACTATCAAGGCCAGGATCTCGCTCTCAATCTGGTCAAAGTCCACGATGACAGATTACAGGACCTGGGCGGGGGAAAGTACTTCGCGTGCGTCGATATGAAGGGAAATGACGGGAAAACGTACGACATTGATTTCTTTCTGACCGGCCAGCCAAGCAACATGAAAGTCACTGACACGTCTGTTCACAAGATCGATGGCAAACCGCTTTACAATTGGAAAGAAGAAAACGGTAAGTGGAACAAAGTGCCCATGAGTTAACAATGAAAAGGATGAAATTAACGATCCGCTTCGCTGCTGCTTCAGCGCTGTTCCTGGCCGGCGCGCTCACCGTTTATGCCGTCGGCGAGCCAGCCATCATTAAAGGCGCCGATCAGTTTGAGTTTGTTTATCGCGTAAAGCTTCCAGAAGTAACGGGCGCGGCTCGCGTTTGGATACCGCTGGCGAAGACGGATTCCTTCCAAAACGTCACTGTCGAAGAACTGAACATCCCAATGAAATGGGAGAAGGTTCACGACCGCGATTACGGAAATGAGATTTGCGTGCTCTCTCTCGAGCCGAGCGACAGCGGCAAAACGATCGAAATGCGATACCGCGTCGTGCGGAAGGAAAAGGCCGCTTATCCCGCAGACAACACAGAAGCCGCGCGCTATCTGCGCCCGGAAAAACTGGTGCCGGTTAATGAAACGTTCAAAACCCTTGCCGAGAAAGCTGCAGCAGGAAGGACCGATGATCTCGAGCGAGCTAAGGCGTTATACAATCACGTCATCAGCCGCATGCGTTATGATAAATCGGGCACTGGTTGGGGCCGTGGAGACGCCGTGTACGCCTGCGACGCCCGCACCGGAAATTGCAGTGATTTCCATGCCTATTTCATTGCGTTAGCCCGAAGCATCAACATACCCGCGCGTTTCGCTATTGGCGCGACCATTCCCGCCGATAAGAATGAAGGCAAAATCGACGGCTACCATTGCTGGGCTGAATTTCTCGCGGACGGTCAGTGGGTGCCGGTGGATATTAGTGAAGCGTGGAAGAACCCGAAGCTTGCTGATTATTATTTTGGTCATAATCCGGCTAATCGATTCGAACTGACGAAGGGTCGAGATCTGATTGTCGATCCGGAACCTGAAAGCGGACCGATCAATTTTCTGGTGTATCCGCTGCTAGAAATGAACGGCCAGGTCATAAAACCCGAGACCACTTTCGAGTTCCGGCGGATTGGCACCTAAAGCGCAGCTATAAGCCCCGAAAGCGACGCGAGCAATAGCACATGTCGCCGCCTCTTGAGCGACAGGTGTTTCTTATCGGCGCGCATCGATTTGCCTCTGCGCGTGTTTCAAATTCTCCCGAGCCACAGCCCAGTCCGGCCTTAGCCGTATGGCAGTTGAGAAATGCGAAATGCTCTCTCCGGGCTTCCCCGACATTGCCAGAACGACTCCCAAGGCCTCGTGTGTTTCAGCGCTGTTGGGATTCAATCGCAGCGCCTCGTTTAGCTGTTCCATCGCTTCCGCCAGTTTGCGCTGACGCACCAGCAGCAACCCGAGATTGGTCCGGATGTCAGCGTCGCTGACGCTCATGGCGTCCAGGAAATCTGGCTTTGTCTGAAGCGCGTTCGTAAAATGCGCTTCGGCTTCCTGGAACCTGCCGCTCTCACCCAAAACGGTAGCGAGGTTGTTTTCAAGCATACGACTGTCCGGAGTGAGTGACAGCGCGTATTGAAGCAATGTCACACTATCGCGCCACCGGCCGATCTGTAATGCAGTAAGGCATGGAAGTATTAAGAGCGCGGCAACGGTAAGCGCGCCCATGGCAACACGTTTAATGTGAAAGGAACTGGCAAGATCCGATAGACCAAAGACGATTGCCACGAACAATCCAATGGAAGGAACATAATGATAACGGTCTGCCATTGCTGCCCCTCCGACCTGCACTACTCCTATCACTGGAAGCAGAGTTCCAACAAACCAGAGCCACCCCACCAAGAGATATGGCCGTTCACTGGCCTGGCGAAGCACAAAGATGGTGATGACCGTTAGCAGCACTGTCGCGCCTACAAGCTGCCAGACGGACACACCCGTACGAGAAAACGGGTAATAGAAGGCCAGGTTGTTCGGCCACACAGTCAGCAAGAGATACTTTGCGTAGGAAACGATGGCATTAGACAGACGCAGCGAAACGGGAACCTGCATTAGTGTGCGGACTGCTCCTCCACGCGACTGCGCGATAAAAGTCATGACCGTCGAAGCCGCGGCCAGGCAGAACAGCGGCAACTTCTCGCGAACAAGCGGTACCAGAGCTTTCGAAACCCCCTTCATCCCACTAGCCCTCTGCCACTGGAATCGCCGAAGTGGCCAGTAATCGAGCAACAGCAAAACAAAAGGCCAGGTTACAAGCATTGGCTTCGCCATGAGACCCAAGGCCAACGCAACCGCGACCAACGCGTAGCGCCTCCATGAAGGCGCCCCCACATAACTGGCGTACGCCAGAAGAGTGAGCAAGCCGAAGAAGGTGGACAAAGTATCTTTCCGTTCCGCAGCCCACGCGACCGACTCAACGTGCAACGGGTGGAGGGCGAAAAGAGCCGCGACAATTGCGCTTTGCCACCTCGCACCAGTGGCCCGCCGGAGGAACAGAAATAGAAGCAAAGTATTGGACGCATGTATCAGCGCGTTAGCCAGCAGGTGCCCGCCTGCATGCAGCCCGAAGATTTGGCAGTCGACCATGTGCGAAAGCCATGTAAGCGGATGCCAGTTTGCGGAGTGAAATGTTGTGAATGCCCACGCGATCCCCATCAGGGTCAGTCCGCGGTTCACAATCGGGTTCTGATAGATATAGTGCTTATCATCCAGGATAATGAACTGGTGGTTCATCACCTGGGCGTACACGGCCAGAGTTACAGCGACTAATCCAAAGACAATGAACAGGTCGTTTTGACCAAACATTTTTGTCCAATGTGCCGGTTCAACGACTCCGCGCCGGTGCCAGTGCTGCTGACGAAACTGTCGCTGCCCAGGGATATTGCGCCGCCTTTTCTTATGCGCTTTTTGCTTGGCCACGCGGTTGCACCCGACTCAACAATTATTCGCACCCAGCCCGCTTTTGAAGAGGCGACGCCGCGCGAATTGAAGTGTTAATACTGTTCTAAACATGGGACTTGTTACTCCCGCCGTCAACGCGGCGCCTTGCGATGGTCAAGACCGTACCACTCCTTGTTTCTTCGTGCGCCTGTTCTCGGCGATGATTCATCCCCGTTCAACGACGTCGAGCGACTGGTAATCGAGCTCGCGGACGCAATGATTACCGCCCCGTCAAATATCTCCGACGATCTCTACGCGCGTTTGAGGAAGGAATTCTCAGAAAAACAGCTGATGCAATTAAGCGGGCAAATCGCGTTTGAAAATTATCGCGCACGTTGGAACCGCGTTTTCGACGTTGGAAGCGATCACGTCTACAGGCCGTAGAGCCCAGCCTTCGCTGGCTTCTTTTGCCGACTTCCTAATTCTTCCCTTTTACTTCTTCCTTTTCATTGTCGATCCGAGCGAACGCTGATGCGCGCGGCTCGCCGCGTTTATTTCATGAACGCCCTAACGAGCGCCGCGATTTCGCCCGCTTTAGTATCGAGCGCGAAATGTCCGGCATCGAGGACGTGCACTTCGGCCGTCGGCACATCCTTGCGATAGCGTTCCGGCTCGCCGGGGTCGAACGAGAGATCGTGTTTGCCCCAGATGACGAGAAGCTTCGACTGCGTCTTCTGCATCCACGCCTGCCACTTCGGATACACGTCGACGTTCGTCCGGTAATCGTAGAAGAGGTCGCTTTGAATTTCCGCCTGGCCCGGCGCGTTCAGAAATGCGTATTCGTCGGTCCAAAGATCCGGATCGTAGAGCGCAACGTTCGGATCGTCCCCGACGTGACGCGTCTTCGTCGTTTGCAATGATAGCAGATTGGTGCGAAGCGCGCTTTCGTTAGCCGCGCGATCTTTCCAAAAGGCGCGGCGCGTCTTCCAGTTCGCGCCCAGTCCTTCGTTGTGCGCGACTCCATCTTGCACGATGAGCGCTTCCACCCGCTCCGGATGCACCAACGCCATTCGAAAACCGACCGGCACGCCGTAGTCCTGCATGTAAAGCGTGTAACGCGAAAGCCCGAGCCCTTCCGTGAAATGATTCATGATCTCCGCGATGTGATCGAAAGTGTACGCGAATTTTCTCGGATCCGGCCAATCACTGTGACCGAAGCCCGGATAATCCGGCGCAACCAAATGATATCGATCGGCAAGCCGCGCGAACAGCGGCTCAAACATCCGCGACGAAGAAGGAAGTCCGTGCAGCAGCAGAAGCGTTGGCCCGTCCGTCGGTCCGGCTTCGCGATAAAAAATCGACAGCCCGTCGATCTGCGTCGTGCGATAAGAAGTGGCGCGTCCCGCTGGCGTTTCCTTGGCTTTCGGGGTCGCGGCCGGGGACTCCGGCAGCATCACAAATTTCTCTTCAGCGTTCGCGCTCATCAAAACAAAAGCAGCCCAGATCCAGACCAGCCCACCGGGCATCGCCAGCGATGTCGGCCTGTTCATAAAAATATTCGCATTGATCCGAACTCATGATCGTCCCGAGGTTCCCTTCTGCAAATATACGAACGAACTAGGTAGCGCTTCTGCAAGTGTGTGAGCGGCCTCAGTGCCGCTATTCCAAACGTAACAACTGGCGACTCTCTCTCGCGTCGCGCGCTCAATCATCCGCCCGCGTCGACGCTGACTTTATATCGATCACCGGCGTCCCGTCGAAAACTTCGATGGGCCGAATCTTCAGGCGTGTGCCGTCAATCTCGCGCACGGTCACGGGGTGCAGTCCGAGCGGGTTCGGCCGTGCCGGCGAGCGCGAGTAAAACACGCCGGTAAGCGGACGTGTTTCATCGCTGCGGGGATGATTCTTCAGCACATCGCGCTTGGCCTCGTCCAACCACGTAATCACGATCAGCTCATTACCGACTTTCATTCCTAACAATGCATCGGCGAAACGCGGTTCGATCTCGAGCCATGCGTCCGGCGCCCCTTCTGCTCCCTGTCGCGGCGCGTCTCCACGCCCCTTGACTGACGAACGAATGAAACCTACCGGCTCAAGCGTGTAAGACTTCATTGATGCAACGTTGTCCATGCTTCAAGCTTGTCTGGAAAATCGGAAGGGCAATTAACCCTGCATCGTAGTCCGCTCACGATGCATCTTTCCGACAAGAATGTGCCCACTTTCAGATTTGCCGCAGCGCGCCATGATTAAAGGCTCTTCCGTCTACTCACATTAGTCGGAATAGGACGCATCATAAAGTCATAGACATTCACACAACAAGGGCGCCGTTTTCCTGAGGAAAGCGGTTCTATGGTCCGTGTGACCCGGCGGGCACGGGTCTCAGGTTTCTTGGCCGAAACGATCCACCGGATCCAATCCCGACGACCGACGGGCGAATCGGCGCATGGAAAAATCGGCTGCGACTTTTGAGTTCTCGCGAAATAGTCTGCGGGTGTGAATGCAGATTCTTTACCCAACTTGGTCGGCATGTGGCGGCTCGTGTCATACGAGGCGCGTACGTCGGCTGGTGAAATCCGGTATCCGTTGGGCCAGCATGTGGTGGGTCAACTCTTCTATGATGTGCGCGGAAACATCTCGGCGCATGTGATGAGAGTCGATCGTCCGACGTTCGCCTCGGATGATTCGGGGTCAGGCACCGACGCGGAAGTGCGCGCAGCGTTCGAAGGGCACACGTCGTACTTTGGCACGTATACGATTGATCCATCGGCTCGCACCGTGACGCACCACGTTTGCGGCGCGTCGTATCCGAATTGGATCGGTCACGACCAGATCCGATACTACCGTATCGACGGTTCTCATCTTGTGCTATCAACGCCACCGATTCTGTACCGCGGAGAATCGCTAGAGTACATTCTGACCTGGGAACGGATATAAGTGCCCACGTTCGCCGCCCGGTGACTTGCTGGCGTGATCCAAACAAGCTACTGCCGAAAGAACTGACATTCGCGTTGCTGTTGCTGCAACACCCGATTATAAACTCACGGCTGAAAGCGCCCGGACCGTGCAAAAAATTCCTCTGATGGATTACGTCGGCAGGCCGCTGCTGGGTTGCCTGTTTGTCATTCTGCTCTTGCTGCAATGGCGATTTCCGTTGCGACGGCAGAATTTCAGTGTGCTCCACCGGCTCGTGAGAAATTTTGTGCTTTCGATTCCTGGCTTCGCCATCGTACGTCTCGCGATGTTGCCCATTCCGATCGCAATCGCCTTCTGGGCGGGCGAGCGACACATCGGATTATTAAATTGGCTGCACCTTCCAACCTTGGCGGTTGTGATCGCAACATACCTTTTGATGGACTACGCCTACTGGTGGTGGCACTGGGCCATGCACATGGTCCCGGTCTTCTGGCGATTTCATAACGTGCATCACACCGATTTGGATCTCGATGTGACCACCGCCGCGCGATTTCATTTCGGCGAGATGGTTCTTTCCATTGGCCTTCTTTCAGTGGCCGTGATCCTGTTCGGAATCGGTCCAATCATGCTGGTCGCTTTCTTCATGACGTTTGAGGCCGCGACGCTCTTTCATCATTCAAACTGGCGCCTGCCAATTCGGGTCGAGCGGATTTTGAATCTGATCCTTGTCACACCCCGCATGCACGGCATTCATCATTCGATCGTGCAGCGGGAGACCAATTCAAATTGGGGCACGATGTTTTGCTGGTGGGACAAGCTGCATGGCACGTTGAGGCGAGACGTGCCGCAGGACGCAATCACGGTTGGTGTCGCAGCATATCGGGAGGAAGACGAACTTACGCTGGGCAAACTTTTCGCCTTGCCGTTTCGTGGGCAGCGCGAGTGGCGATTGCCAAATGGCGAGATCCCCGAGCGCGAGCCGCAGCCGGCGGAAAAGCTCGCCGAATAATCGGATCGCAAAGAAATTCTCGGCAAGAATGGCGAGCTGCGCCGTTCCGTATTGTTTTGCACGGCTACGTAGCATCGCACCTGCGATGAGATATTAATGGCCAATGCCCGACATCAGCATGTGGCAATCGTCGCAGGCGTGGGACCTGGTTTGGGCGCCGCATTAGTACGCAAACTCGCGAGCGAAGGGTGCAGCGTCGGAATGTTCGCACGGTCGCCTGAATTCATCGATAAACTCGCTACCGAAATCGGGAAGGCCGCGCTGGCTCTCCCTACAGACGTTTCAAACCCGAAACAAGTCGCGGACGCCTTTCACAATGTTCGGCAACAGCTCGGCCCGGTCGAAATCCTCATTGCCAACGCAAGCGGTTCCGTCGGCGAAGGGTTGATGGAAACCAGTCCGGAGCAATTCGAGCGCACATGGCGAATCGGGGTTTGTGGCGGATTCCTGTGCGCACGCGAAGCCGCGCTCGACATGCTCGAGCACGGCGCGGGCACGATGATCTTTGCCGGAGCAACTTCTTCGGTGCGCGGCCGCGGCGGCGCCGTGGCATTCAGCAGCGCGAAGTTTGCAGTGCGCGGCTTGGCGCAATCCCTGGCAGTCGAGCTCTGGTCGAAAGGCATTCACGTGGCGCACGTCATCATTGATGGCGTAATCGACACGCCAGAGGTGCGCAAGAGACATGCACTGCCGTCGCAGGAACCTTTACTGAAGCCCGAAGCTATCGCCGAAGCATATTGGAATCTCATTCAGCAGAGTCGCAGCGCATGGAGTCTGGAAATCGATCTGCGGCCTAACAACGAAGCGTTTTACGAGTGATTCGATAGACTCGGCAACGGCCGGCACGCTAGAAGCGTGTTTGCGACAGAAGCAGGTTATCAACGCCAAGCCATCCGGATCCTGAGAAGAATAGCCAAATGAGAATCATCAGATAAAGGGGCTCAGGCAGATACAAAAATGCCGCGAGCCACTCCGCTGGCGAGGATGCTTTGATATTGCGAATTGCTGTCGTCGCAATGGCGACAACCATCAGGCAGGCAAGCAGCGCACACACCAGTGGCGTCAAAGCCCCAAGAATCAGCAATAACCCGCAAACAAACTCTACGGTTGAAACGAAGACAGCGTTGAAATCGGGAAAAGGAACGTGCGCCTCGACCAATGTTTGGCGCATTTGTTCGCGGCGTTCCGGGACAAAGAGTTTACCGCGCCCGGAAATGAAAAACAGCAAACCGACAGCGACACGTGCCAGGAGTATGCCGAGCCATTCCAACGAATGAAGTTCGTCAACAAAGACTCGGACGCACGACATCGATCAAAGTTGAATCCAACTGGCGAACCGTCAATGGAATCGAGAGACTAGAGCGACAGAAGCGACGGATTTCTCAAGTGAGAATATCTTTTGCAACCAACTTGATTTACAGCGACGAATTGCTTGGGGAGGAAACATCATGTCAAAAAGATTACTCGTAGCTTTGCTGGGAGCGGGGTTCACCTGCGCGACTCTGAGCGCGCAAGAACTGCCGCTCATTCACCAACCAACGTTAACTCCGCAAGACAGCGGGACCATCAACGGCCTGATCGCCGTCTGGCCGGTGAATCCACAGGTGGTCTGGGCTTGCGGTCGCAACGGCACATTCACTGTCACCACTGATGGCGGGGAGACTTGGAATGCCAGCGTTGTGCCCGGTGCCGAGACGCTGGAATTCCGAGATGTGCAGGGATTCAGTGCGAGCGTTGCGTATCTGATGTCGATTGGGGACAACCCGACTGATTTCCGTGTTTACAAGACGCTGGACGGCGGCGCCACTTGGACGATCCAATTCGAGAACCAGAATCCAAGTGGTTTCTATGACGCGTTCGCGTTTTGGACGCCGCATCGGGGAATTCTGCATGGCGACTCAATCAATGGAGTGTTCCCCGATTTTCGCACAACCGACGGAATGACATGGCAGGACATCAGCAATAATATGCCGCCAGCATTGCCTGGTGAATTCTCCTTCGCGTCGAGCGGAACTTGCGTCACAACGCAGGGTGGGCAGAACGCGTGGATTGCCACAGGCGGCGCTGACATCGCCAGGGTCCTTGCCACTACGGATCAAGGCAACACCTGGAACGCATATGACACGCCGTTATTTAGCGGGCCCAGCGGTGGCGCATTCACGATTGATTTCCGCGATCCGCACAACGGAATCGTGGGCGGCGGCGATCTGGATCCTGGTAATCCCAATAGCGCGGACACCGCGGTGTCCAGCGATGGCGGCAGAACTTGGACTCTTACGAGTCCGCCTCCGGTAACCGGCGCCATATTCGGGTTGAGTTACGTTGGACGGACTGGTCACGGCGGCGGAAACAATCTCGGTCGTACCGTAGTGATCACCGCCAATGACCCGCCCACGTTTTCGACCGGAGCCGCTGCCTGGACTCCGGATGAAGGCACTACCTGGTTCACGTTGCCCGGTGTGAGCGGTTTCTGGGCGGTAGCTTTTGCAACTCCGAAAGCCGGATGGTTGGTCAACGGGACGGATGGTCGCATTTTGAAAATCAGTTTTTAGCGAGCGCTGAGGCGACACAAACACACGGGACAACCAACGCGTGATGTGCATCACGGCGATGCTGTCATGACGCTTTGCTAAAGGTCGTTAACCGGAGAAGTATTACTGTCGCTCAGGTACCGATGGACCGTTTTGCGCAAAAGCTAACTGAACAATCAATTTTACTTCGCCGCGGGCGCCCTGAAATTTTGCAGGTCAACGTGGGCAAGCTTTGCAATCTCACCTGCGTGCATTGCCATGTGAACGCCGGGCCGAAGCGCAAGGAGATCATGACGCGGGAGACAGTTGATCGGATTGTCGATTGGCTCGCGAAGACAAATATTGCTATCGTCGATCTCACCGGAGGCGCGCCGGAAATGATTCCCGATTTTCGCTATTTCATCGAGCGAGTGAAAGAGCTAAAAGCGGCTCGTCATGTGATCGATCGTTGCAACCTCACGATTTTGCTCGAGGAGGGTTACGAGGATCTCGCCGGATTTCTCGCGGAGAGAAAGGTCGAAATCATTGCCTCGATGCCGTGTTACTCGGCGGAAAACGTGAACGCGCAACGCGGCGACGGCGTTTTTGAAGGGAGCATCGCCGCGCTGCAACTTCTCAACTCGTTAGGCTACGGAATCGATCCGGCGCTGCCCCTGCACCTGGTTTACAATCCGGTCGGCCCGTTTTTGCCACCGACGCAGGCTGAGCTTGAGGCCGATTACAAGCGCGAGCTGCAAAAGCATTTTGGAATTGTGTTCAACAAGCTCTACACGCTTACGAATCTCCCCATCGGCCGGTTCGCCGCTTACATGCGTCGCAGCAATAAACTCGACGACTACATGCAGCTTCTAATCGACGCGTTCAATCCGGCGACTAACGAAGGTCTCATGTGCCGGAACACGATCAGCGTGGGCTGGCGTGGTGAAGTTTACGACT